>Ga0247611_10002199_pt1 | contig 32396 bp, 19 predicted proteins | sample 177DNAGHGhighgp2_FD_192422 | JGI IMG/M metagenome (GOLD analysis project Ga0247611, IMG submission 192422) | Sheep rumen microbial communities from Palmerston North, Manawatu-Wanganui, New Zealand - 1770 DNA GHGhigh gp2 | ecosystem: Host-associated > Mammals > Digestive system > Stomach > Rumen... | reverse complement strand
AGCGGTTTCTGCGTCAGACGGGCTACGTGTTCCAACACGGGGAAGCCGAAAGAAATGTTCGGCACGAACACGCCGTCCATCACATCCAAGTGCAACCAATCGGCTTCCGAACGGTTGAACCACTCCATCTCCGACTGCAGGTTGGCAAAGTTAGCGGCCAACAGGCTCGGGGCGATCAGGCTGTGCTGACCTGCCCCCTGTGTTCTCAGTTCTATCATAGGGGTCTGAACGTCCGTGCGAAAGCGCGGATTTGATGAATCGTGGAAGCTTTGGGACCTATACACCTATTGCCGCGGGAAGCGGTCCTGATGGTTGCGGCAAGTTGTTCGGCAGTGACAATCTTCGTCAGCTGCACTGGAATGAGTAAGGGTTTCTCCATAGGCAGACGCGTTTAGTTGCGTTGTTCTATTTTATTAACGTACACACATCATCGTTTATTGTGCAATGATGCGAGAACAATCTGTTAACGTCAGTTAAATACCTTCATCGCCTTAAGCCATGACCGCAGGATGCTTTTTCCACCGTTTCACTTCCCTTTTGCTTAATTATTTCCACTTTTTAAGCATCAGAAAGAAGCAAATTGTTAAAAAAAAGAGCCAAAATGCTTCTTTTTTTGAGATTTTTATTGTCGTTAACAAAAAAAGCGTTAACTTTGCACCGTTTTGTAGGATTCCTGTGCCCAGGAGCCTGCAATTACACCTTATTATATATATAAGGCGGCAACAATTTATATGTAGATTTAAGGTTGACAGGATACAAGAAAAAGCAAAAAAAATAGAGATAACAAGTTCTATGTTTAATTCAAAGAGAGTATTTATGGAAAAAAGACTTTCAATGTTTCTGGCCTCTCTGTTCTTCATGGTAGGAGCAGCAGTGGCTCAGGTTCAAGTGAAGGGTACCATCATCTCTGCAGATGATGGCGAACCTCTGCCCGGTGCCTCAATCAAGGTACTTGGCACCAAGACGGGAACCACGACAGACATGAATGGTGACTTCGTCATCACGGTTCCAGCGAACGACTCCCGTTTGGAGATTTCTCACATCGGTATGCTCCCCCGTGTCGTCAAGGCACGCACCGGCATGCGCATCGCCCTCGACACTGATGAACATTTGCTGGACGACGTCATGGTTGTCGCCTACGGTACGACCAAGCGTTCCACATTCACAGGTTCGGCTGTTGAAGTGAAGAGCGAGGACATCACAAGTCACGTCAGCTCCACGGCTACCAATGCCCTGATCGGTAAGGTGGCTGGTGTCCAGGCCACAGGCGTCAGCGCCGGTCCTGGCAGCGCACCCACGATCCGCATTCGTGGCTTCGGTTCGATGGAAGCCAGCACGACCCCGCTGTACGTGCTCGACGGTGTGCCCATGGCAGCCGGTGTGGTCACCATCAACCCCAACGATATCGAGAGTATGTCCGTCCTGAAGGACGCCAGCGCTACCGCCCTCTATGGCTCACGTGCTGCCAACGGTGCCATCATCATCACCACGAAGAAGGCCAAGGGCCGCCAGGACGCTGAGGTCACCTTCGACGCTAAGTGGGGTTCCAACTCACGTCTCGTGCCTAACTACGACGTCATCACCGACCCCGGACAGTACTACGAGACTCAGTTCGCCAGCCTCTACAACTGGCGCAAGAACCTCGGCGCTTCCGACCAGGATGCTTATCGCTGGGCTAACAGCAATCTCTATAATCCAAATAACGGCGGTCTGGGTTATCAGGTTTACACCGTTCCCGAAGGTCAGAACCTCATCGGTACCAACGGCAAGCTGAACCCCAAAGCCACCCTCGGCTACTACGACGGCCAGTACTACTACACGCCCGATGACTGGTACAACGAGACTTATCACAACTCGTTCCGTCAGGAGTACAACGTCAGCGTCAGCGGCGGCACAGATCGTCTGAGCTACTATGCCGGCGTCGGCTTCCTCGAGGATGGCGGTACGGTCAACAACTCCGACTACAAGCGTTACACCGCTCGCACCAACGTAGAATACAAGGCTAAGAAATGGCTCAAGCTGACCACCAACATGGGCTTCACACACCGCGACAGCCAGTCGCCGGTTTATGGCTCCACATGGGCCAGCAGCGGCAACCTGTTCTACATCACCAACAACATGGGTGCTATCTATCCTTTGTATGTCCGCACGATGGGTCCCGACGGCAAGCCTCAGATCCAGGTGGACAACGGCATCACCATCTATGATAGCAACCAAACCAATCAGGCTCGTCCGTCTATCGTCGGCAACGCAGTCCGCGACAACGAGTACGACCGTCGTCGTGGCTACGGTGACATTTTCAACGGTCAGTGGCAGGCTACCATCACCCCCATCGAGGGTCTTGACATCTGGGCTCAGCTCGCTGCCACCAGCATCAACAGCCGCACCAACTACCTCTACAGCCGCTTCGGTTCCGGTGGTGGCGGTTACGACGGTATCGGCTACACCAGCCACAGCCGCACGTTCAACGTCAACCAGCAGTATATGGCTAACTGGCAACGTGAGTTCGGTCTCCACAACGTCAACATCCTCGTAGGTTACGAGAACAACCGCGAGACCGCTCAGGAGCTCTCCGGCGAGAAGGATCACCTGTTCAACCCCTTTGTGGGCGAACTGAACAACGCACTCTCTCACACCAACGAGCACACCAGCTCTTACACCGACCACATCTTCCGTCAGGGTATTCTCGGTAAGGTCGCTTACGACTACGCTGAGCGCTACTTCGTGGATGCCAACATCCGTCGCGACGGCAGCTCCATCTTTGCTCCCGGTCACCGCTGGGGTACTTTCGGCGGTGTAGGTCTGGGCTGGCAGGTGAACAAGGAAGCCTTCATGAAGAATGTCACTTGGGTGGACCTCTTGAAGCTCAAGGCCAGCTTCGGTGCCAACGGTAACGATGGTGGCATGGGTTGGCACGCTTACGCTGACACCTACAGCACCTCTTACAACGACGAGACGAAGGAATACACCATCTCTCAGACGGGTAAGGGTAATGAGAACCTGACTTGGGAAAAGAAGCACATGTGGAACTTCGGTGTTGACTTCTCGTTCTTCAACTATCGCTTGAACGGTACCATCGAAGTCTATACCGGCCGCACGAAGGACCTCCTCTACACCAAGGACCTCCCCCTCTCCTCCGGTATCAACGCCAACACCTATCCCACCAATATCGGCGAATTGCTCAACCGCGGTGTTGAACTCTCGTTGGACGGCGACATCGTTCGCACGAAGGATATCAAGTGGAACGTGAACGTTGCTTTGGCTCACAACCACAATGAATTCCTGCACCTCGATCCCGCTGACGAAGCAGCTGGTGGAATCAAGTACAGCAACAGCATCATCCGCGTCGGCGGTTCCATCGCTCAGGCTTACATGCTGAAGTATGCCGGCACCTATCAGGGCACCTACAAGGGCGAAGTACCTGAGAACAACAAGTTCCAGGCCGGTCAGGCTCTGTGGTATGCCAAGGAAGTCCAGAAGAATTCCGAAGGCAAGACCCTCTATGAAGCCGATGGCAAGACTCCCCTTTACACCGGTAAGGACATCGTCGTGAACTCCATCGACGCCGCTGACAAGTACGACCTCGGCAGCGTGCTGCCCAAGGTGATCGGCGGTTTCGGCACGAGCCTCGACCTCTATGGCATTGACCTCAGCGCTCAGTTCAGCTTCCAGCTCGGCGGTAAGACCGTTGACGGTGCTTATCAGGCCCTGATGCAGAACGGCCGCGCTCAAGGCCAGGCTATGCACAAGGATCTTCTCGATGCTTGGAGCGCAGACAACACTGGCAGCGATATTCCTCGCCTGGTCTATGGCGACACCGACGCCTCCTCGCAGAGCGCAGCCGACCGTTGGCTCACCAGCAGCAACTATCTCACGCTGAACAACCTCACCGTAGGCTACACCTTCCCCAAGCAGTGGATGAACAAGCTGCAGGTGCGTAGCCTCCGCATCTTCTTCGCCGGTGAGAACCTCTTCCTGCTCACTGCCCGCAAGGGTCTCGATCCTCGCTACACCACGGGTGTCGGCAGCTTCACCACGGGTGCCGGTATGGCAACCAGTTCCTATGCTTCCATGCGTAGCCTCACCGCTGGTCTGACCGTGAAGTTCTAAATGATAAACGTAAAACGATAATCATTAAAAGAAAAGAATATGAAAATCTACAAGATATCCCTTCTCACCCTCGGTGCAGCTCTCTTCATGACGGCGTGCAACGATATGGACGAGCAGATCTACGAGGGCGGCACGCTGACCACCAACCAGGTGACAGAGACCAATATGGCTGTTCCCTCACGTGTTGATGCCTCGTTCGCGGGTATGTACAATATGATGGCAGAGGCCCACTCGGTGTTCCCCAACAGCAACCGTGCCGACGACTTCGGTTTCGTCATGAGCATGATCTCTCTCTCCCTCGAGGGTGCTGACGCCTTTGCAGCAGACAATGGTTACAACTGGTTCAGCACGGCCAGCGAATATTCTGACCGCGACCCCAACTACGCTAACCCATACATCCGCTACACCATTCCTTATCGTCAGGCTGGTATTGCCAACGGTTTGATCAAGTCCCTCAGCAACATGCTGGAGATCAATCCCACCGACACGCTGACCCGCAACAAGCTCGGTCAGGCTTACGCCATCCGCGCCTTCGACTACCTGGCACTTGCCCCCTACTTCCAGGGCCGCTATGCCGAGCACAAGGACGATCCCTGTATCCCCTTGCTGGGCACCGACGACGACTTCGACTACACCAACAACCCCCGTGCTACGGTGGCTGAGGTGTACAAGCAGATCCTCTCCGACCTCGACAGCGCTATCGTTTATCTCGAAGGTTATGACCGTGGCGTTGACTACACCAATGCTGAAGCTTATAAGGCTTCGGCCATGAACAAGATGTATGTTGACCTCAACGTAGCTTACGGTCTCCGTGCCCGTGCTAACCTCTACATGGAGAACTGGGCTGAGGCTGCTGCCGATGCTGAGGAAGCCCTCAAGGGCTATGCTCCCGCCAGCATGGCTGATGTCAGCAGACCCGCTTTCTGCAGCCTCCTGGAGACGAACTGGATCTGGGGTATTCTCATCTCCGAGGCTCAGGGCAGCGACTACGGCTACTGCACCAGCGCCAGCTGGACCAGCGCCTTCACCGGCAACGGTTATGGCCCTGCCACCGGCAACGTGCCCCGCATCAACAAGCTGCTCTACGACAAGATTCCCGACACCGACGTCCGCAAGGGATGGTGGCTCGACGGAACCAAGCACTCCGACAATTGGGCCGCTATGGTCTGGACAGATCCCAAGAACGGCAAGACCGCAAAGGGCGACGATATCGCAGACTTCGTGGATTCCGAGGGTAACAAGATTGAGTTCGACCCCTACACCAACGTCAAGTTCGGTATGAAGAGCGGATGCAGCGATGTCACCAACATGAACGACTGGCCCCTGATGCGTGCTGAGGAGATGATCCTCATCAAGGCTGAAGGTCTCGCCAAGAGCGGCAAGGAAGCTGAAGGCCGTGCCGTGCTCGAGGACTTCGTCAAGGCTTACCGTGACCCCGCCTACAGCAGCACTGCCGCTGGACGTTCGCTGGCCGACGAGATCTGGTACCAGCGTCGTGTAGAACTCTGGATGGAAGGTTTCGACGTGGCTGATGCTCGTCGTCTCCACAAGCCCATCGTACGTTTCATCCCCAATCGCGAGAGCAACTGCCCTGCAGCATTCATGTTCAACATCGATGCTGACGATCCCTGGATGAATATGCGCTTCCCGCAGACCGAGGTTGATGCCAACCACGGCATCGTGGACAACGAAGGTGGCACACAGCCGCAGAGCGAGCAGAATCCTGAACTTCGCGACGGCGTGACCGACTAATTCCCTTAGGTTTTTTATCATAACTTCAAAGTTACACAACTATGAGAAAGAATATTTTCAAATATGCCTTTATGGCAGCCTGCGCAACAGTTCTGTTGGCAGCCTGCTCGAAGGAAGAGAAGATCGAGGTCGGCGATTGGAACTCCACGTCCGACTATGCCGTTGTGTCGTTCGTTGAAACCAACAAGACGATTGAACTCGATCCCACAGAAAGTACGACCGACACGCTGCACATGAGCCGTCGCAACCCAGAGCTGAGCGAGGCTATCGAGGCTGAACAGAAGCGCGTTGAAGAACTCCTTCAGAAGGACGGTCTGAGCAAGGAGGATAGCACGAAGCTTATCGAGGGCTTAGAGGAGTCCATCGCCAAGATGAGCAAGGCGAACCTGCCTGCCATTGAAGTGCCCATCGTCATCACCGACGATAGTGGCAACGAAACCTTCACCATCTCTTCGGCTAAGTTCGAAGAGGGCGAATGGCTCGGTAAATACACCATCAGCTTCCCCAAAGCTGAAGTCGGCACAACCTACTCCGTTCAGTATGCTGTGCAGGATCCTCAATACGTCTCCTACTATTCCAGCGATGTCACCGCTACGTTCTCTGTAACACGTGTCAAGTGGGTATCCGTAGGCAAGGCAGACTTCTACGACTGGTATTTTGAGAAGAACAGCGAGGTTGAAGTCCTGATGAAGGACGGCGACCCCACGATGTTCCGCATTATGCATCCTTACGACATTATTGCCGCTGGTGCTCAGTCCGTTCCCTCTTCAGACTATGTTGAGCTCAAACTTCTCAAGGTCGGTCAGACGCTCGAAGGCGTGAAGATTACCCAACCTGACCTCGTGTACTTCACACCCATCCACACGGGTTTTGTTCATCCCGACTATGGCGCAGAAGTGGTCACTTGGCATCCCGCTGACCTGTATGCTTCGCCCAACGAGGGTCTGTACCTCAAGAGCTACGTAATGGGTTATCAGAAGAAGACTATCGAAGGCAAAGAATACACCATCCCCGGTGCCATCAACCTCGCTCCTTATTACTATATGAGTGGCGTTGGCGGTTGGAATGCTACATCTTTGGATCCCGGTAGCCGCATCATTTTCGATGGCTTTAAGCTCAAGTATGAGGCCGACATCTTCACCGAAGGTGACTTCGAGTGGGAGCCCGTCTTCGAAGGTGCACTCACTTCGACGAAGTTGGAACAGTCTGGTACTGGTGTCCTTTACAAGGGTAAGTGCGTTGCCACAACTGACGATGCCGACAAGCGCTTTGAAGAGGCTTACGGAACACCCTATCTGTTTAAGGAGCCTTATGCTGAAGGCTATGACATCGTCTTCTTCGTCAAGAATGGCCGTATCAGCATTCCTAAGGACTATGCTGAAGCCTTCGAGTATCAGGAAACCGGTCTCGAAGCAGTTAAAGAGCCTATCTATGCCAAGATCAATCCGTCGTCGTCATCCTTCGCCGACAATGAAGTGATTCTGGACATCGACTTCGTATTCCTTGACAACAAGGGCAATGCTACACAAACATTCGCAAAAGATAAGCTCACGTTGGCCTACATCACATGGAGCAAGGTTGCTACGGGCACATTCTACTATGTCATGTTCTCCGAAACCGATGATCCCGAACCCGATCCCGGCTACAGCCTCTACAAGCGCGACGACAAGGACAACGTCTTTAAGATCGGCGAATGGTTGATGGGCACAGATTTCATGTTCACTTGGGATAAGACCAGCAACAAGTGCGTCGTTCTCGAGCAGGCCATCAACTACGAGCATCCGTCATACGGACCGATGTACATCATGGAAGGTGCTAACTATAGCGATGACTTTGCCGCACACACCTCTTACTACGATCCGGCAACGAAGATCTTCCACTTCTTCCCCGCTTATTTCGTAAATGCTGGTAGCTTCGGACAGGTTGAAGAATTCTTCGAGATCACCGAGGAAGGTGGTGTCAAGCAGTTGGTTCCCGCTTGGAACAACGCCAAGCTGAAGGCCAATGATCGCAAGCCCGGCATGTGGCAGGGTTGCATCGTAAGAAAGAAGACAAGCAATAGAGAGATTAAGGTCATCAAGAAAGCCGGCAAGAAGGAATTCGAAAGCGTTAAGCAGGCTGGCAATGCTACTTTCGCATTCTGATCACTCAATCGACTGACGATTGTCTGAATAATAAGAAAGTAAGTTGCATCGGCCTTCTTCGGGAGGCGATGCAACTTACTTTGTCAAACAAAGATAATAAACAAACCGAAATATGAGAAAAGCTTTCTACGCTATCGTTCTGTCCCTCGCTGCCATAGGCCTTCACGCTGCCGAACGCACCGAGGCAGAGATACGCGCCATAGCTTATGCTAAACTCAACCAGACTTCTTGCGTCAAGGGATTGAACGGCACGAGCCAACAGCCTTTAACCATTCAACGACTTGTCGATGAGAAAGCCTACAGCATCTATGCCCCCCCCGAGGGCAAAGGCTTCGTCATCGTGGCCAAGAGCGACCTCACAGACCCCATCATAGGGTACTCCGACAGCCGCTTCGACGTCAACAACATGCCAGATGGACTGAAATGGTACCTGACAGAGATGAGTCACGAGCTCGCTGAAGCCGAACAAGGCCGATCTCACCGTGCACCGCGTCGCGCCGCAGCTACCTTCACACCCGTCGAAAACTTCGTCACGACGACTTGGAGCCAGGACTATCCCTTCGACCGCAAGACGCCCAACAACTATCCCTCCGGTTGTGTGGCCACGGCGTTAGCCCAATGTATGAACTACTGCCAATGGCCCGCTTCTGCATCGTTTGATGCCGTGTATTATGTAGCTGTCAAGAAAGGGACGAAAATAACGAATGAGCGGAAAACAGCCACCGTGAACTCGACATACAACTGGCCCTATAAGGACAACTACAAGAGCGTAGGACGCTACGGCGACAACATCGACGAGCTGCTCCGCGACTGTGGCTATGCCACCTATATGGATTATGCAGCCAACGGAAGCGGTACACAAAGCTACGTGGCTGGCACAGCCCTGACGACGTGCTTCAGCTATCCTCAGGAGAGCGTGAAATACATCATGTACGACTACTTCAACGATCCCGACCGCTGGGCACAGATCATCTACGACGAACTGGCACGCCGCAGTCCGGTCTATTATTCCGCGGCGGACTCCACACAAGGTGGTCACGCCTTCATTTTCAGCGGCGTGGATGACAACGGACTCGTCTATGTCAACTGGGGTTGGCGAGGAAATGCTGATGGCTTCTATGCCATCAACAACCTCAGACCGAACGGCAATGGTCATGATGAAAACTTCAGCTATGGCTTCAGCATGATCTACGGAATCCGCCCCGAGCCCTTACCAACCGACCACATCGAGACGCGCATCTACGGCTATACAGGCGATCCCTATACCTTCCGCTTCGACAAGACAACGGATGACGAAGGCGTAGAGCATAACACACTCTACTGCGACCTGCCCTACGGCTTCATCAACATGTGTCCCTCGGATTTCGTTGGCGTATTCGGATTATTCGGTCGCGACTTGACCGACGGCACCGACTGGGAGATTGCCCCCGACTTGCAGGACCGCGACACGATTCCCGCAGGCTATGGCTATGCCAGCAGCAGTGATGACTACAAGGACTTCGCGTTCTACTACTACATCGATGGCGACAAAGGCTTGAAGCCGGGACATAAATACCACCTCAGCTTCGGCACCAAGGACGACCGCGAGGGCTCCTGGCACTCTATCCTTTGCATTGGCGGCGAACTCGGTTACGAGCTCACCTACACTGGAGACATCGCTACGAGCACCATCGTCCCGGAGAAGAAGCCGGCTCCCGTGCTCACCGCCATCCATGACATCAAGACAACCAACTTCACCTCCACTGACGACGGCATCACCCGCGTCTTCGACACCGCCGGACGACTCATCTACACGGCGCCGACGCCCAAGTTCAACCTATGGAACGTCAACGCCCACGGCATACTTGTCATCAAGCAAGGCAACCAGGTGCGGAAAGTGGTACGCTAAAGAAGTGCAGATAGTAGTTAGATAACAAGAATGAACCCCGAAAGTTTCAATAGCTTTCGGGGTCCATTTTCTATCCTATCGTCTTCACTGTTAGCTCATCATCTACGCCATCGCAAGAACGGACTAATATTCGATGGTGAACTTATAGTGGCCCCAAAGGCCGGCAAGCAGGAAGTTGAGGTCAATACTAGACATAAGACATCACAAAAGTAATCAAATCCCGTGATTTGACCAAAGAAAACGGCAATAACTTTTGTTCTTTCTCATCACCACCGTTGAACTCGGTGAAAAAAAACTTCAACCGTCTTCGTCGTTCGGTCGCGACCGAACGACCGAAGCTTATAGAACTTCAGCCTATAACGAACAGACGTGTTGGCGTTAGCGAAAAGAAGTGATGAAGTTAACGAGCTAACGTGCTAAATATAGCGAATTGACGTGTTAGAGTTGACGAACAGAAGCGTTGGCGGTAGCGAAAAGACACGTTGGAACGTAAAAGGATACGATAATAAATACGTGAAAAGAGTGCAGTTTTTATACACTTTTACACCTTTTCAACGGTAGCTAATTCTATTACAGGCATTTAAGTATCGCGAAAAGAGTGTATTTTGAGTGTATTTTTGAGTGTAAAAGTGTATTTTTGTCAGCGATGGAGAGTCACGCTGACGCCTGCGCCACGGCAGTCGGCGCCCATGGGCGGGTTCTCCTTGATGATTTCAAGATGAATGGCTGTGACGGCCGGGAAACGGGTGAATAAGGCGTTGGTGATTCTGCCGGCCACGTGCTCCAACAATCGGGAAGGCACGGCCATCTCCGCTTTCACCACCTCGAAGACATCGGCGTAGGAGACGGTGGCATCGAGCTCATCCGTTTCCATGGCTTGCGAGAAGTCGGTGTCGAGGGTGATGTTGAGGATATAATACGCCCCCACGACGCGCTCCTGAGGGAGCACGCCGTGGTAGGCAAATATCTTTAAATCATTCAGCAGGATTTGGGAACGATCCATTTTCAACATTGCGACTCATCTTTAGCTTCGCTTGCGAAGAACTCTCAACTTTCAACTTAACTTACCCGCATCTGCTGGCTCCGCAGTTGGTGCAGATCAGGCAGCCCTCCTGATAGACGAGCGTTTCCTGTCCGCAGTTGGGGCAGGTCTGTCCCTTGGCAGCAGTGCCGTCGGTGATGTATTTCTTGAGTGCACGCTCGACGCCGTTCTTCCAGGTGTTGATGCTTTCGCTGTTGAGCTGCAGCTGATCGACAAGACGTATGACGTGGTCGAGGGGCATCCGGTAGCGTAGCACGCTGGAGAGCAGCTTGGCATAGTTCCAGTACTCGGGGTTGAACTTCTCGGAGAGTCCTTCGACGGTGGTCTTGTAGCCGCGCTTGTTCTCGAACTGGAAGTCGTAGCGCTTGGTACCGTCGGCTGCTATCTGCTTGATGATACGTCCCTTGGTGACGCTCTTGGGCAGCACGATGCCCTCTTCGTCGTCCTGCAGACCCGTGAAGATCTCGTAGGGGCGACCGTCGAGCAGTCCGACGAAAGCCACCCACTTCTCCTTGTTGTTCTGGAAACGCACGACATCGCACTCCAGCACATCGGGACGCTTCTCCACCACTTCGGGCGGACGGCACTCGGGCACGGACAGCTCGTGGCCTGTTTCGAGGGAGGGGGTGTCCTGTTCGCCCTCGGCTTTCTTCTCCTTCTTCTTGCTGACGCTGATCATGACGCCGCTGCGCGAGCCGTCGCGATAGATGGTGCAGCCCTTGCATCCGCTGCGCCAGGCCTCCATGTAGAGGTCGTTGACGAGTTGCTCATCGACATTGTTGGGGAGGTTCACGGTGACGCTGATGCTGTGGTCCACCCATTTCTGGATAGCGCCCTGCATACGCACCTTCATGAGCCAATCGACATCGTTGGCGGTAGCCTTGTAGTAAGGCGACTGCTCCACGAGTTCGTCGATCTCCTCCTGCGTGTAGCGTCGCTCTGTGTCGAGTCCGCAGACCTGCATCCAGGTGAGGAACTTGTGGTGATAGACGATGTACTCCTCGAAGGCGTCGCCGGTCTCGTCGATGAAGTCCACGTGCACCTCGGGGTCGTTGGGGTTAACCTTGCGACGCCGCTTATAGACGGGCAGGAACACGGGTTCGATGCCGCTGGTGGTCTGCGTCATGAGCGAAGTGGTGCCCGTGGGTGCGATGGTGAGGCAGGCTACGTTGCGTCGGCCATACTTGCACATATCCTCATAGAGTTTGGGATCGGCAGCCTTGATGCGCTGGATGAAGGGGTTGTTCTCTTCGCGCTTGGCATCGAACATCTCGAAGGCACCACGCTCGCGAGCCATCTCAACGCTGCTGGCATAGGCGCTGAGGCAAACGTTTTTCTGCACCTCGACGGCGAAGTCGGTAGCTTCCTGCGTGCCGTAGCGCAGCCCCAGGGCGGCCAACATATCGCCTTCGGCGGTGATGCCGACCCCCGTGCGGCGTCCCATGGAACTCTTGCGCTGGATCTTCTTCCAGAGGTTGCGCTCGGCGAACTTCACCTCTTCGCTCTGCGGGTCGGACTCAATCTTCGCGAGGATCAGCTCGATCTTCTCCAGTTCGAGGTCGATGATGTCGTCCATGATACGCTGAGCCTTGCGGACGTGCTCACGGAACTTGTCGAAGTTGAAGCTGGCGTTGCGCGTGAACGGCTGATCGACGTACTCGTAGAGGTTGATGGCCAGCAGGCGGCAGCTGTCGTAAGGGCAAAGCGGAATCTCGCCGCAGGGATTGGTCGAAACGGTGCGGAAGCCGAGGTCGGCATAGCAGTCGGGTACGCTCTCGCGAAGGATGGTATCCCAGAAGAGCACGCCGGGTTCGGCACTCTGCCAGGCGTTGTGCACGATCTTCTTCCACAGCGCGCTGGCATCTATCTCCTTGGAGACAATGGGATTATCGCTGTCGATGGGGAATTGCTGGGTGTAAGGCTTGCCTTCGGCTGCGGCCTGCATGAAAGCGTCGTCGATCTTCACGCTGACGTTGGCACCAGTGACCTTACCCTCGGTCATCTTGGCATCGATGAAGCTTTCAGCATCGGGGTGCTTGATGCTGACGCTGAGCATGAGCGCTCCGCGACGTCCGTCCTGTGCCACCTCGCGCGTACTATTGCTATAGCGCTCCATGAAGGGCACGAGGCCGGTGGAGGTGAGGGCTGAGTTCTTGACGGGCGAACCGGCAGGACGGAGGTGCGAGAGGTCGTGGCCTACGCCGCCACGACGTTTCATGAGCTGTACCTGCTCCTCGTCGATACGGATGATGGCGCCGTAGCTGTCGCTGTCGCCGTCGAGCCCCACCACGAAGCAGTTGGACAGGGACGCCACCTGGTAGTGGTTGCCGATGCCCGTCATGGGTGAACCTGCCGGGATGATGTAGCGGAAGTGATCCAAGAGGTCAAAGACCTCCTGCGCCGTCATCGGGTTCTTGTACTTCTGTTCGATACGTGCCACTTCGTTGGCAATGCGCCAGTGCATGTCTGCCGGACTCTTCTCATAGATGTTGCCGAAAGAGTCCTTCATGGCATACTTGTTGACCCACACGCGAGCAGCCAGCTCGTCGCCGGCAAAATAGTCTAATGAAGCCGCGAAGGCTTCGTCATAAGTATAAGTCTGTTCCACAATAATATAGGTAAAGTGATTTATCACTGAAACGTCGTTTGCCGTTGCGGATAACCGAAAGGCGGTGCAAAGCTACAAAACTTTTCTCTTTTGGCAAACTTCTTTTGCAATTATTTTCGAAAAATTTTCCATTTCGTGAAACAGCCGCCCCTTCCGCACACTTTACCGTATGCGGAAAACGAAGAGAAAAGACGAACGTAATTAGTCGGTAATAAGCAGTTTACGGCCTCCTACTATGTTAAGACCCCGCAGCGGTTCTTTACGCTGGCGTCCGTCGATGCCGTAAACCTTGTTGTTGAAGGTTTCCCCTTTTTGTGCAACAATTGTTGTCAAGAGCTCGAAGTCCTCTACGCTGTCGAAGAAACCGATGTGTTTGATGATGCTTCGGGTTGTGGTGCTCGTCAATCCGAAGATGGTAGCGCCTCTGCAAATCGAAAAGCGCTCGCCCGTGTTGTTGCCATCGAGTCCGCTTGCGGTCATATCCCAAGCGATGATCGTGTCGCCGTCGCCGGCACGTTTGACGACAGTCGGCGCCACCTGCGAGCCGCGATTGACACCATTGAGCCACCAGAGGTAGCTGGTGCCGGAGGAGCGCGAGAGGTTGGAACCCTTGACGATAAGATATTTCTGCGAGGCGTTGATTTCGTAGTTCACATGCTCCCAGTCGAGGCTCAAGGCGACGTTGTTCTGTCCCGTGGCGCGGACGGTGATGGTGTTGGCCTCATCGTCGTAGCTGATGTTGGACTGGCTGACACGGGCGGGGTCGCCGGTCAGCCAGTCGTGAGCATGAAAGACATAACTATGGTCGTTGTAGCCTTTGACAAGACGGACGTAGTAAAGTCCTGGAATCAAAGTCGTTGCCGACGCCGTCAAGCGGAAGGTAACCTCGGCCTTCGGCGTGCCGTCGGCATTCTTGAGCAAAGCCTCGGGGATGGGAATCTCGAGGTTGTAGAAGCCGCGTGCATCCTGACCGTTGAACGAGCCGGGCACGGTGATGTCGGCTATCTTGGTGCCGTCGATGGTGACGAATCCCTGACGTCCCTTGTCGGCGACGGTCAGGCGCAGCATGACAGCGACGCCTTCGGTGATGCCTTCGGGGTTGGCAAGGACGTACTGGATGAAGCCGTTGGCACGTGCGTCGCGATAGGTCTCGCCGTTGTAAGTGCCGATGGAGGAATCGCTGCTGTACTTGTACTGATGTCCGGCCTCGCTCTGCTGCTCGCCAGTAGCGACGAAGTCCAAAGTCCTGGCATTCAGCGCAGCGGCCTCAGCATCAGCACGCCCCATGTCGCTCTGGTCGTAAGTATCCTTGGTGGCTTGGTACCAATAGCAGGCGTAGCGTGCATGGTGGATACCATAGAACGGTTCGAGGGTGAGCTCGTGCCAATTGCCCTTCGACTGCTCGCTCGCAGCGTCGATAGTGAAGCGAAGCTGGCTGAGGTCTTTAGGCTGAATGCGCGAGAGGACGTCAGCACGCTCGCCAATCAACAGCGGCGCACTGCCCAGGTCCTTGATCGAAGCGCGGCTGCCCGGCGCGTGATCCATACGGCCCTCGCCGCCGTACTCGTTCTGCAGCCGTTCAAACTCCAAGCCCGTCTCGCTGGCTTCGGCAGCCGAGGAAGCCGTGGTCTTGGCCGCCAGCAGGATAGGACCGAACTTGAAGGCGATGTAGTCGGCATTGCCCGGACACTCCTCAACGCGCAGCGTCATAGGCAGTTGCACCGTGATGCGGTCGCCCACCTGCCATTCGCGGTTGACGGTGACATACGAAGCCTTGCCCACGGACGCCGAGGTCTCGACGGCGGTGCCATTCACGAGAACGGCGAACTCAGGACCCGCCCACGCCGGATGACGTAAGGCAATAGAATAGGAACCCGCGCGCGTGACGGTCAATTCAGACACGGCAGTCTGAGGCGTCGGCAGATTGCTCTGCGAGGGGTCGATGAAGGGATAGAGCGTTTCCTGACGCAGACCGAAGGTGGCATGATTGAGCTCGCTGGGGACATAGAGGTTGACATAGAGCGTCGAGGCGCCGTCGTGCGTGTAGATGAAATGGCCGTATTTGGAATGGTTCTCCATGCCCGTACCCACACAGCACCACATGCCTTGATTGACCTGCGAATAGATGCGGTAGCCCTGAGGACGCAGCGTAGTGAAATAGACGTAGCCGCCGGTCTGCGGATCGCGCGTCGAGAGCATGTGATTGAACATCGTCTGCTCGTAGAAATCAGCGTATTGCGCATCGTGGCTGTCGTCGAAGAGGTTCTCGGACAGCTTCAGCATATTGTTGGAGTTGCACGACTCAGGTCCATCGACATCATTGATGTAGCGCTGGCCGTTGGCGACGTCGAAGAAATGCTCGGACGTGGAGTTGCCACCGATGCACACGGTGCGGTGCTTAACCACGTCGTCCCAGAAGTTGACGGCCGCGGTGCGGAAGGTTGCCGCCGAAGGATCCTCCTGCCAGATGCGATCGAAGCCGATGTACTTAGGCACTTGCGTGTTGGCATGATGGTTGTCAAGGAAATGGAGGTTATAGGGCGAGCCTTGCATGCCGTCGATCATCCGCTGGTGGCTGTAGCGCTTGGCAGCGGCAAGATAACGCGCATCGCCGAAGAGGCGGTAGGCATCGGCCAGCGTCTCGTTCATGCCGCCGTGCTCCCACCCTAACATGGTCTGCATATCCGCCTCCGAGAGCTTCGAGACGACTGCCACCGCCCAGTCCGAGAGCCCGCGGAACAGCTCGCGTGCCGTCTCGCTATCGCCGTACACCCAGGCATCGCGCAGTCCGGCCAGCACTTTGTGTTCGCAATAGAACGGCACCCAACCGCCATATTGACGGAAGGCACTCATATTGTTGGCATACAGGCCTGTCCACACCTGATTGATGGGCTGACCGCCGATGAATCCTTTCAGGCCTTGCGTGTTCGTGGCAAAGGCGTCCTGACAGTCCTTGAGGATTTCGATGCAGTAGTCCAGCCGCTGCTTCAGCTGTGTGCGCAGGGCGTCATCCCGCTCGGCAGCGTAGGCCAAGGCCAAGGCTGAGAGATAGTGCCCGCCCACGTGTCCTTCGAGGCTCCAGTCGCTCAAACCCCAGTTCGAAAACGAAGGATGGCGCGACACCCAATTGGCATACTTGCCCGTCGTGAGGCCGGCCTGACGAATGAAAGGCGTCATCAGGCGGTCGGCATCATAGTCGAGGAGCAGACGGGCGTTGCCGTCCAAGGCCGTCTTCAACGGGCCGTCGAGCAGCGTGACCTCCTCGAGGTCGAAGTGCTGGGGGTAGAGTTCGCTTTGGCAGAAAGCCAGGCTGGGCAACACTGCCAGCATAACAATCAATAACTTACGCTTCATTTCCATGATTTCTATAGTCAATTGTTCTCATCTTTATAAGCTTCCGCGCCTATACCGTCCATGATAACGAGTTTGGGATCATAGCCGGAAGGCGTGAAGAGCATGACGGCGCCGGTAGGCAGCATCCATTGGTAGCCGCGCTCCGTTTCGTCGGTGGCCTCGCCATAGCGAACCTGCAGCGAGTCCACGTAATCGTTCAGCGAGACGTGTTTGGGTTCAACGATGACGCGCCAAACCGTACGCGTTCGCTTCGTGTAGCTCACTTGAACATAGCTGCTGTGGCCGCAGACCGTTCCCTTGAAGATATAGGAAAGTTCGTTGCCGAGGCGTTTCTCGAGCTTGAAGCCGTGCTTCTGGAGCACGCCCGAAAACTCATAGATGTCTCCCTTCACCTCGATGCCTTCGAAGAGGACGTGAGTGACAGCGGCGGTGTCAGCAGCACTGACAACAGCCGGCGCATCGGCTTGAGCACGCGAAGTCGTGGCCGACAGCAATAGGGTCAGAAAAAGGAATAGTGTTTTCATTGTGTTCACATGTTAGGGTGAGAAATACGCCACAAAGATAAGGAAAAGTTGAGAGTTGAAGGTTTAAAGTTGAAAGTTTTTTGCCCTGCGTGACAATTTTTGTTTATTCTTACGCATTAATTCATCAAAAATCACTATCTTTGTCCTCAAATCATCATTAAACACAATCCTTCCATGACAACCCGAAGAACTATTCGCCGATACACAGCTCGAGATATCGAGCCCGAACTGCTCAACCGTTTGCTGACGGAAGCTTCACGCACGCAGACGATGGGCAACCTGCAGCTTTACAGCGTCATCGTCACCCGATCAGCCGAAGGCAAGGCTGCGCTGGCACCGGCACACTTCAACCAGCCCATGGTCACCCAGGCTCCCGTCGTGCTTACCATCTGCGCCGATTTCCGCCGCACCACGACATGGGCACGCTGCCGTCAGGCCAACCCGGGCTACGATAACCTGCTCAGCTTCATGAACGCCGCCACCGATGCGCTATTGTTCACGCAGACCTTCTGCAACCTCGCCGAAGAAGCCGGCCTCGGTCTATGTTTTTTAGGAACAGCCATCTACAGCCCGCAGGCTATCATCAAAGCCCTGCAGTTGCCACAGCTTGTGTTCCCTGTCGCTGCGCTCACGGTGGGTTGGCCCGCCGAGGAGCCGCCGCTCACCGATCGTCTGCCCGTGGAAAGCTTCGTCCACGACGAACGCTACCACGACCCGACGCCGGAAGACATCAACCGCTTCTATGCCGCCAAGGAGGCGCTGCCCGAGAACCTGGAATTTGTGCGTATCAACAAGAAGGAGACGCTGGCGCAGATCTTCACCGATATACGCTACACCCGCAAAGACAACGAGTTCCTCTCCCGCAACTTCCTCGAAGCCCTTCGACAACAAGGGTTCATGGACAATGAACATTGAACTTTAGCTTCGCTGACTTTCGTCACGACTCGGCAATTCAAGCAAGCATGATTGCTCTCGCTGCTCCGAAAGTTCAACTCTCAACTTTCAACTTTCAACTCCCTTGACACGCTTACCACTCCTTGCCCGCATCCTCATCGCCATCGCGCTTGGCGTACTGCTCGGCCGCCTGTTGCCCGAGTGGCTCGTGGCGGTGTTCACGACGTTCAACGCCGTGTTCTCGTCGTTCCTCAAGTTCCTGATTCCGCTGATCATCGTGGGCTTGGTGATGCCCGCCATTGCCGACATCGGACGCTCAGCAGGCCGCCTGCTGCTCATCACTGTTTGCATCGCCTACGGCAGCACCGTGCTCTCCGGTCTTTTCTCCTATGGCGTATCGTCGTCCGTCTTTCCCCATCTCATCGCTCCTTCTTCCCTCCAGGACTCCGCACTCGTCAATCCTCAAACCTCCATTAGCCCTTACTTCACCCTTGCCATTCCTCCGCTCGTCGATGTGATGTCAGCCCTCGTGCTGGCCTTTGTCGCCGGTCTGGGCATGGCCTATCTCAACTTGCCGCGCTTGAAGGAGGTGGCTGACGAGTTCAAGACACTCATCGAGAAGACAATCGGCGTGGCCGTCATACCGCTATTACCTTTATATATATTTGGCATCTTCCTTGAGATGACACGCACGGGACAGGCCTGGCACGTCCTCATCACCTTCTCCGCCATCATCGGTGTCATCTTCGCCATGCACATCGTGCTGCTTCTCGTGCAGTACTGCATCGCCGGCATCATCGTCCGTCGCAATCCGCTGCGCCTTCTCGGGACGATGCTCCCGGCTTACTTCACCGCCCTCGGCACGTCGTCCAGCGCCGCCACAATCCCCGTCACCAAGGCCCAGGCCGTGAAGATGGGTGTTAGCGAGGACATCGCCGGCTTCACCGTGCCGCTCTGTGCCACCATTCACATGAGCGGATCGTGCATGAAGATCACCGCCTGCGCCGTAGCCCTCATGCTCATGCAAGGCCTGCCCTTCACCACGACGATGTTCATAGGCTTCGTGCTGATGCTCGGCGTGATGATGGTCGCCTCGCCCGGCGTGCCCGGAGGTGCCATCATGGCTTCCTTAGGTGTGCTCTCCTCCATGCTGGGCTTCGGCGAACAGGACTGCGCGCTGATGATCGCGCTCTACATCGCCATGGACAGCTTCGGCACCGCCTGCAATGTGACGGGCGATGGCGCTATCTCGCTCATCGTTGACAAGCTAAAGCAATAAAAGAATAGCATATTGACGGAATATTTGCCGTTTTTATTTGCTATTTGAAAGAAATGTGCTACCTTTGCACCGCAAAATGACAATTAATCGTATCATGAAGCTTCTCAAACCCGAAGGATATGCGCCTCAGCTCGATTTGCAGCAAACCGAACTGGCCATCAAAAAAATCAAGGACTTCTTCCTCGCCAACCTCTCAGCCGAGTTGCGCCTGCGCCGTGTCACGGCACCGCTGTTCGTGCTCAAAGGCCTCGGCCTCAACGACGATCTCAACGGCGTCGAGCGCCCTGTCACCTTCCCCATCAAATGCATGGGCGATGCCCCCGCTGAGATCGTGCACTCGCTGGCCAAATGGAAGCGCAACACGTTGGCCGAGTACCACGTGCCCAACGGCTTCGGCATCATCACCGACATGAATGCCGTGCGCGCCGACGAAGAGCTGGACAATATTCACTCCATCTACGTCGATCAATGGGATTGGGAACGCACCATGACACGTGAGGATCGCAACCTCAAGTTCCTTTGTCGCACCGTACGCCGTATCTACGCTGCCATTCTCCGTACGGAGTACTACCTCAGCGAGATGTATCCTCAGCTCACGCCCTTCCTGCCCGAAGAGATCCATTTCATCCATAGCGAGGAACTGCGCCGCCAGTACCCCGACCTCACGCCGAAGGAGCGCGAGGATGCGATCTGCAAGGCTTACGGTGCCGTCTTCATCATCGGCATCGGCGGCAAGCTCGGCGACGGAACCGAACATGACTCACGCGCCCCAGACTACGACGACTGGTCCACGCCCAACGACGACGGTTTCTGCGGTCTGAACGGCGACCTGCTCATCTGGTATCCTTTGCTGAATCGCAGCATAGAGCTCTCGTCCATGGGCATCCGCGTTGATGCAGAAGCCCTTGAACGTCAGCTGGATCTGCAGGGCAAGGGCGAGCGTCGCAACCTATACTTCCACCGTCGCCTCCTCGCCGGAGAACTGCCCTTGAGCATCGGCGGCGGCATAGGACAGAGCCGACTCTGCATGGTGCTTCTTCACAAGGCACACATCGGCGAGACGCAATCGAGCATCTGGCCCGAGGAGATGCGACAGGAGTGTCGCGCCGCGGGCATTCCGCTCATCTGACGTTTTTTTTTAGAATTCTGAGGTGAAGTGGAACTTGATATGTTCAAAGTCCTGCTGCGCCATCGAAAGCACGTAGCCTGAGTCGGCAAGGAAGACGTCGCGCCCTTCGCGGTCGCGAGCCATATACTGGTACTTGCGCTTCTTGAACTGCTCGAGCTGCGCAGCATCGTCGCTCTCAATCCAACAGGCTTTGTAGAGGTTGGCAGGTTCCCAACGGCACTTGGCACCATACTCATTCTCAAGACGATACTGTATGACTTCGAACTGCAGCTGACCTACGGTGCCGATGAGCTTGCGGCCGTTGAACTGGTTGATGAACAACTGCGCCACGCCTTCGTCCATGAGCTGTGCGATGCCTTTCTCCAATTGCTTGGTTTTCATCGGGTCGGCATTCTCGATGTATTTGAACATTTCCGGCGAGAAACTGGGAAGGCCGCGGAAATGGAGCTGTTCGCCCTCAGTGAGTGTGTCGCCTATCTTAAAGATACCGTTGTCCGGCAGACCTACGATGTCGCCCGGCCAAGCCTCGTCGATGGTGGACTTGCGCTGCGCCATAAACTGCGTGGGCGAGGAGAAGCGGACGGTTTTGCCCTGACGCACATGGAGGTAGGGCGCATTGCGGATGAACTTGCCCGAACATACCTTACAGAAAGCGATACATGAGCGGTGGTTGGGGTCGATATTGGCTGTAATCTTGAAGATGAACCCCGTGAACTTGGGTTCCTCAGGTTCTACGTCGCGCTCCTCGGCCTTAGTGGGACGGGGCGACGGAGCGATCTCCACGAAGCAGTCGAGCAACTCCTTCACGCCGAAGTTGTTCAAGGCAGAGCCGAAGAAGACGGGGGCCACCTCGGCGTTGAGGTAGGTCTCACGGTCGAACTCAGGATATACGCCTTCGATGATTTCAAGGTCTTCGCGCAGCTTAGCAGCATCGTCCTCGCCCACCCTTTCATCGAGCTCGGACGAATCGAGCTCCACGCTCACCTTCTCTGTCACGCGTTGCTTGTCGGGCGTGAAGAGGTTGAGGTTCTGCTCGTAGATATTATAAACGCCTTTGAAGCGGACACCTTGATTGATAGGCCATGACAGAGGTCGCACTTTAATCTGCAGTTCCTCTTCAAGTTCATCGAGAAGGTCGAAGGGATCCTTACCCTCGCGGTCCATCTTGTTGACGAAAACGATGACAGGTGTCTTGCGCATTCGGCAGACGGTCATCAGCTTACGCGTCTGTGCCTCAACACCTTTGGCGCTATCCACTACGATGATGGCCGAATCAACAGCAGTCAGCGTGCGGAACGTATCTTCGGCAAAGTCCTGGTGACCTGGGGTGTCAAGGATATTGACCTTGTAAATGGGATTGGCCCCTCCTTCGTCCCCCGAGGGGGACACAATACCTTTGCCCTCTGCTGACAATGGCATAGAAGCCCCCTCGGGGGCGGTAGGGGGGGCTACTTGGTAGTCAAACTCCATCACCGACGTAGTGACAGAGATACCGCGCTGCTTCTCGATGTCCATCCAGTCGGAGGTGGCAGTCTTACGTATCTTGTTGCTCTTGACGGCACCTGCTACCTGAATCTGTCCGCCAAAGAGGAGGAGCTTCTCGGTCAGCGTGGTCTTACCTGCATCAGGGTGTGATATGATGGCGAAAGTTCGCCTGCGTTCTATTTCCGGGTTCATAAAAAAAAGCCTCACCCCCGACCCCTCTCCAAAAGGCGAGGGGAGTATTTACTATGGAGGGTGGTATTCATATTTGATGGATACTTATTGTTAATTATTCTGCTTGTTCCGTTTGTCTTTTACAGGCTCTTAATGCATTCTTGCAAACTCTTCTCCCAATGCGGGATTTCAATGCCGTAGGTCTGCTTTATCTTCGTCTTGTCGAGCACGCTGTAGTGAGGACGGGCAGCGGGCGTGGGATACTCTGAGGTATGGAGGGGGCGGACATGGCAGGTAGTGATGCCTGCAAGGCGGTGGATGGCAAGGGTGAAGTCATACCACGACGTAACGCCCTCGTCGGTGAAATGATAGATGCCGGGGACGATGCCCTGGTTAATAGCCGTCATGATAGCGGCAGCAAGGTCGCGCGCGTATGTGGGCGTTCCTATTTGATCAAAGATAACGCCGAGCTGTTCCTTCTCGCGACCAAGGCGCAACATCGTCTTGACGAAGTTGTTGCCGAAGGTGCTGTAGAGCCAGGCCGTGCGGATAATCATGGCCGAGGGATTTGCCGCAAGAACCGCTTTCTCGCCAGCAAGCTTAGTGCGACCATAGGCCGAGGCCGGACATGTGGCTGCATCTTCTACGTAGGGCGTGTGGGCCGTGCCGTCGAAGACGTAGTCGGTGGAGATTTGTATGAGCTGACCGCCCCGACGCTCGATGGCCTCGGCGAGGTAGCCTGGGGCTGTGGCGTTTAGGAGCAAGGCGCGCTCCTCATCGGCCTCGGCCCGATCAACGGCTGTGTAAGCGGCGCAATTGACAATAACGTCGATGGCATTTCCTTCGACGAATGAGTCTACGGCGGTGCGGTCTGTGATGTCAAGAGGAACAACGGCTGTTCCATCGCTCACAGAGCAAACATCCGTAAAGAACCAGCGATGTTGCCGGTTCTGCGCTGCTTGCAGCTGCATCTCGTTGCCCAACTGTCCGCAGGCGCCTGTGATCAATATATTTTTCGTTTGCACGTTCAACGTTGAATGATAATATTTTAACGCTCTACAGTTCGAGTTCGCCAGCTCTTTCTTTCGCCCAGGCATCAGCGAGCAGGGCGATGAGCTGCGAGACGGCAGTGAGGGCTTCTTGCGTACCCTTGCTGATCTCGCGTTTTTGCAGGCGCAGGAGCATGACGGCATAGAGCATGTCGAAGCAATTGAGGAGCTCGGGGGCATCCTCGCCATGACTCTTGTGGCGATATTCCACGATGAAAGGCAGCGCCTTGTAGTATGCTGCCGTGTAGAAGGCCTGCTTGGGGGAGTCGAGGAGTTGCTGGTGAAGGTCGGTGAGCAGGCTGATGGTGCCGAGGTTGCTCTGTAGGTGACCGCTCTTGATCTTACCCTCTTCGCGCATCATCAGGCAGAGCCACGTGAGCCACTCCCTCTCGGCGCTCAACTCTTCAGGCGCCCAGTCGAAGCGGGAAATGTACTCTGCGGCGATGCGTTCGGGGTCACAATCGTATGCCCTCAGCGTGTCCTCCAGTTGGAACATATAGAGGACATACTCAGCGATGTTTGTATCTTTAAGTTGCTTGGCTATCTTCATATTAGTAATTTGTCAACTCTCAACTTTCCGCTCTCGATTTTCAACTCTCAACTTTCAACTCAGTACAGCGTCAGCCCAAGAAGCGTGGAGAGCAGGCCCAGGATAGACACGACCATCACGATCATGCCTATGATGCGATTGATGAGCACGATACGCTCCAGTTCGAAAGTCGTGCGAAGCTTGTCGACAATATAAGTCAGACCGTACCACCAAAGCAAAGCACCAAGGAAAATAGACACATATCCGAGGATCTGCTGGCCTACATGCTCCGGCACGACGAATGTAAAGCGTGCAAAGAGGGCGATGAACAGGAATACGATAAGCGGATTGCTCACCGTCACCAAGAAACCGGTGAAGCAGTTGTGCGCCAGCGTGCCTTTATTGTGCGACGAAGGTCGCAGCTGAGGCTTCGTACGGAAGGTGAAGAAACCGAAGGCGAAGAGTATCAGGCTGCCCACCAGCTGGAGGATGTACATCGTGCGAGGCTGCTCGATGAACTCAATGACGAAACTCATGCCCACACCCGTCATAAGGGCATAGATAATGTCGCTGATGGCAGCACCCACACCTGTGATGAAGCCATACCAACGACCTTTGTTCAGCGTGCGCTGTACACACAGCACGCCGACCGGTCCCATCGGTGCGCTCGCAACAATGCCTACGAGCAGCCCTTTGACGGTTAAATCGAGTAATGTAACGTGTTCAAACCACATATTTGTCTGCAAAGGTCGCCTTTTTCTGCGAATAAAAGAAGAAAAAGGACAAGAAAAATGCCTCTTTAGCATGAAATCATCACTTTTCTGCTCATTTCTTTCGTTCGATAACAAACTTTCGTTATCTTTGACGCTTGAAACTCACAAACTCATATATTCACAAACTCATAAACTCACCTATTATGGACAAGAAACCTTATGTGATTGGCCTCGACCTCGGAGGCACGAACTCTGAATTCGGAATTGTTGACCAGAATGCCAACATCATAGCATCAACCCGCGTGAAGACCGCCGGCCATGGCAATGATCCCAACCAATATGTGGATGACTGCGTAGCAGCCCTGAAGCCCATCATCGAAGAGGTGGGCGGCATCGAGAAGATTCACGCCATGGGCATCGGAGCCCCCAACGGCAACTACTATAGCGGCGCCATCGAGTTTGCTCCCAATCTGCCATGGAAGGGTAAGATACCTCTCGCTCAGATGTTCTCCGAGCGCCTCGGTATCCCCGTGCGCCTGACCAACGACGCCAACGCCGCCGCCATGGGCGAGATGCAGTATGGTGCTGCCCGCGGCATGCTGAACTTCATCATGATCACTCTCGGCACGGGCGTAGGCTCGGGCATCGTCGTCAACGGACAGATGGTGCTGGGCTGCGACGGCATGGCCGGCGAACTGGGCCACGTTATCGTGGAGAAGGACGGCCGCCAGTGCGGTTGCGGTCGCAAGGGCTGCCTGGAAGCTTACTGCTCTGCCAAAGGTGTTGCCCGCACGGCACGCGAGATTATCGAGAAGACCGACAAGCCGACTATCCTGCGCGAGATACCTCTTGATAAGATTGAGTCGAAGGACGTGGCCATCGCTGCCGGCAAGGGTGACGAGGTGGCTAAGGAGATTTTCGAGGAAACGGGTCGCATCCTGGGCGAGGCTTGCGCCAACTTCGCTGCCTTCAGCTCACCCGAGGCCTTCATCTTCTTCGGCGGACTGACCAGGGCCGGCGACCTCATCATGAACCCCATCAAGAAGGCTTACGACGAGAGCGTCCTCCGCATCTTCCGCGACAAGGCTAAATTCCTTGTCAGCGAACTCGACGGTGCCGGCGCAGCCGTGCTCGGTGCAAGTGCGCTGGGATGGGAGGTGAAGTAATTAATGTATAATGAATAATGTATAATGAATAATTCTTCGTTAGTAGAAAGATTTTTAGACTACGTTAGCTACGACACTCAATCCTCAGAGGAGGCGGAGGGGTGTCCGAGCACGCCTAAGCAGCTCATCTTCGCACGCCATCTTGCCGACTCGTTGGAAGAGATGGGACTTGAGGACGTGACGATGGACGAGCAGGGCTATATCTACGCTACCCTACCCTCCAACGTGCCAGCCGACGTGCCCACCGTGGGTTTCATCGCGCACTACGACACCAGCCCCGACTGCTCGGGCGCCGATATCCGTCCGCGCATCGTCGAGAACTATGACGGCGGTGATATCGTGCTCTGCGAAGAGGAAGGCATCGTCTCATCACCGCAGATGTTCCCCGAGATGCTCGACCATGTGGGCGAAGACCTCATCGTAACCGACGGCCACACGCTCCTGGGTGCCGATGACAAGGCGGGCATCGCCGAGATTGTGGAGGCCATGGCTTATCTCATGGAACACCCCGAGATCTCGCACGGACGAATCCGCATCGCCTTCAATCCCGACGAGGAGATTGGCGCAGGCGCTCATCTCTTCGACGTCGAGAAGTTCGGCGCCGAGTGGGCTTACACCATGGACGGTTCGGAGGTTGGAGAGCTGGAGTACGAGAACTTCAACGCCGCCAGCGCCACCATCCGCATCAAAGGTTTGAACGTCCACCCCGGCTACGCCAAGGACAAGATGCGCAATGCATGCCTCATCGCCACGGAGTTTGCCAAGGCGATGCCGGCTGACGAAGTGCCCGCTCGCACCGAAGGCTACGAAGGGTTCTACCACCTCACGGGCATCCGTGCCACGGTGGAGGAAGCTACGCTCAGCTTTATCATCCGCGACCACGACCGCCAGCGCTTCGAGGAGCGCAAGTCATTCGTTGCCGACCTCGCGGCTGTGTTTGAGGAACGTTACGGCGAAGGCATCGTCACCGCCGACATCCGCGACCAGTACTACAACATGAAGCAACAGCTCGAAGGCAAGGAGCATATCATCGACATCGCCCGCCGTGCCATCGAGGAAGCTGGCATGGAATGTGTGGTGAAGGCCATCCGCGGCGGCACCGACGGCGCTCAGCTGTCGTTCAAAGGGCTGCCCTGCCCCAACATCTTCGCCGGCGGTCTTAACTTCCACGGCCGTCACGAATTCGTGCCTATCCAATCGATGCAGAAAGCGATGCAGACGGTGGTCAACATCTGCCGTATCGTAGCCGAATAGGCATCGCCTGGCGACAACACATCACTTGGCACATCTTTTTTTCGACAACGAATTAAACGCGCTCGGCCGAGCGCGTTTAATTCTTGAAGTATCAAGCGTCTCTTCGAGCCGAGCGCGTATAATTCGTTGTCTTTATAAAACCACTTACCTTTGTGCTTTCAGTTGCTCATTGATTTCAGCCACACGTTCCGTGGTGAGCGGATAGAAGTGGCAGACGACGATGGCGATGAGGGCAACGGCAGCGGGAATGAAGGACATCAGGTAGCGCAGGCACATCAAGGCCGACTCGGGCTGTGTGATGATGGCTTGCGAGGCCAGCTGTTCCTCGGTCCGTGGCGTGTAACCGCATGCCGAGAGCAGCCACAGCACAGCAGCGCCGCCGATGGCTCCTCCGAACTTCTGAGCCATGGAGCTTGACGAGAATATCAAGCCGGTGGAGGCGGTTTTGTAGCGCAGCTCGGCGTAGTCACTCACATCGGCGTACATCGACCATACCAAGGGCGACATCACACCCGTCAGGATGCTGATGAGCACCTGGAACAAAAGCATCAGCCAGAAGCCCGTGGGCGACACGGGGATGAAGAAGAACATGATGCTCAGCACCAGCAACGAGGCATTCACGGCCATGAACAGCGTCTTCTTGCCCAAGCGACGGGCAAGGGGAACGGTGCAGGCTACGCCCACCATATTCGCCACCTCGCCTACGCTGAGGAAGAGTCCGGCGTAGAAGAGGAAGCCCACCCCCGACCCCTCCCCAAGGGAGGGGAGATAGAGCCGGGCATCGAAACCTATGATGTCGGCAAAGTAATAGGCCACGGTAGCACCGCGGACGGTGCAGAAGAGGTTGAAACACAGGGCGGCACCGATGAGCAGCCACCACGGGCGGTTGGACAGCAGCGAACGGAAGTCCTTGCCCACGCTCACCGTACTCACCGTCCTCAGCCGTTCGCGCGTCAGCAGGAACGTAAGGATGAAGAGCACTAAGCAGGCGGCGGCAATGACCATCATGGCATGCTGCCAAGCACCGGCTGTGCTCATTTTCCATTGTTCACTGTCCATTATCCATTTCACCAACGGTTCCCAGGCTGCCAGCGCTATAAACGAGCCGCCATAGGCAAAGAACATACGGAACGACGAGAACACGGTCTTCTCCTGTGGGTCAGCGGTCATCACGCCCAGCATGGCCCCGTATGGCACGTTGATAGCGGTATAGACGGTCATCATCAGGATATAGGTCACGTAGGCGTACACGAGTTTGGCGCCATACGACCAGTCAGGCGTGGTGAACAGCAGGATGCCGGCGATGGAGAACAGCGGCGCCACCCAAAGCAGGTAAGGTCGGTACTTACCCCAGCGCGTTTGTGTGCGGTCGGCAATGACCCCCATCATCGGGTCGCTCACGGCATCCCAGATGCGAGTCACCAACACCAGCACTCCAGCATCTACAAGGCTTAGACCGAAGACATTGGAGTAGAAGAAAGGCAGGTAGTACGAGAATATCTTCCAGAACATCGACGACGACATGTCGCCGAAGCCGTAGCCAATACGTTCAGAAAGGGAAGCAGACCCTCCCCCCTTCCCCTCACTTGAAGGGAGGGGAACAGAATGGTTCTGACTAATTGATTTTGATTCTATCATTTGTGGTTTCTGTTAGCTGTTAAAGGTGACCACTCTCCCCCTTAGGGAGCGGGAAGGGGGTCTGTTTGTTCTTACGGATGAGTTGCTTGATGGTCTCCACGCTCTTCCCCGTTGTCAGCCCGTCCTCAGGCGTATTCATGCAATAATCGATGAGGCGATCTACGGAGGATACGGCGACGTGCATACGTGTGTCGGCGGTGGCATAGTAGATGAGCACACGGCCGTCGTCATCCATGATCCAGCCGTTGGAGAAGGCTACGTTCATCACGTCGCCTGTGTACTCCTGACCTTCAGGTACCAGGAACCAACCGCCCGGCTGTGCGATGACGTGCGTGGGGTCGTCCAAGGCCGTCATGTACATATAAAGCACATAGCGCAGGCCATCGGCAGTGCCACGCACGCCATGAGCCAAGTGCAGCCAGCCCTTAGCAGTCTTCAGCGGAGCAGGTCCCTCGCCGTTCTTCACCTCCTGAATGGTGTGGTAGTGGCGCGCATTGATAATCACCTCGTCCTTCACTTCGGCGTGCGTGATGTCGTCAACCAACGCCCATCCGATGCCTCCGCCCGACCCCGTATCGATGAAGCCGTCCTGCGGACGTGTGTAGAAAGCATATTTGCTTTCCACGAATTCCGGATGCAGGACGACGTTGCGCTGCTGGCTCCTGCTCTTCAGATCGGGCAGGCGTTCCCACCTTATTAAATCTCGCGTGCGCGCGATGCCCGCGGTGGCAGTGGCGGCACTGAGGTTGCCGGGCTGCGAATCATCGTGACGCTCGGCGCAGAACACGCCGTAGATCCAACCGTCCTCGTGCCGCGTCAGGCGCATGTCATAGATGTTCGTGGCTGGATTCACGCCGCCGTCGGCCGTAGGCGCCTCGGGCATGGTGATGGGTTCGTCCCAGAAGCGCCAATGGTCGATGCCGTTGGGCGACTCCGCCACGGCGAAGAAGCTCTTGCGGTCGGCACCCTCCACGCGGCAGACAAGCAGATAGCGGCCGTTCAGTTTGATGGCGCCAGAGTTCATCACGGCGTTCATCATGATGCGCTGCATCAGGTAGGGGTTGTCCTGCTCCGAGAAGTCGTAGCGCCACTCCAGCGGCGTATGCTCGGCGGTGAGGATGGGATACTGATAGCGCTCATAAATGCCATTACCACAACCCTCCACGGGTTTATTCTCGCGCGCCAGCAGCTGCTCGTGTGCCTCGCGCAGCGCGTTCAGTCTATGCTCAAAGTCTGTCATATCAAACTGCTTTTTGTGTATTTCTATGTTTTTGACGTTGCAAAGATACACTTTTTTCTGATTCGCAGCAGACACAATCTTAACAAAAAATAAGCCCTATGCATTTTCTCTTACGCCAACGAGCCTTTCGGCAGCAAAATTGATGATAAAAACGGCTGTCTTGCGTCGCTTTTAGACTCAAACGGCTACGAATGGGTCTATAAAAACGTGCTTTATCATAAATTATCCGCAAATCAGAAGACGTGAATCGGATTATTTTGTACCTTTGGGATGTGAAACTGCTTTTGAACGCACAAAACTATACGACTATGCAAAGATTCTTCTCGCATGCCAAAGCATTTTTCCTCGCTCTGTCGGCAGCCTGCTCGCTGCAGGCGAACGCCCAGTACCTGGAGCACTTGTATGACTACATCGAGAACACCGCGGTCTTCGAGGAAGGTCAGGAGGAGGGCCACGCCTACTACCTGGCGCCCGACCACTTGTCGCTAAACGGGCCGTGGCGCTTCTTCTTTGCCAACACGCCCGAGGAAGTGCCGCAGCAGTTCTTCGCGCCTAACTTCAAGGACGGCAAGTGGGCCACTATACCCGTGCCGCTCAACTGGGAGATGGCTGGCTACGGCGACCCGCAGTTCCGCAATGTGCCGGCGCCCTTCAAGGCCAATCCGCCCCACGTGCCACGCGAGTACAACCCCACGGGTGCCTATCGCAAGACCTTCAGCCTGCCCGCGAAGTGGCAGGGCCGACAGGTGTTCCTGCGTTTGGAGAAGGTGCAGAGTGGTTCGTTCGTGTGGCTCAACGGTCAGCAGGTGGGCTACAATGAGGGCGGACAGGAGCCTGCAGAGTACGACGTGACACGCTTCCTGCGACCTGGCAAGAACGTGCTGGCCGTATGCGTGATGAAATACTGCGACGGCTACTACCTCGAAGGGCAGGACTACTGGCGCCTGGCCGGCATCTGCGACGACGTGACGCTCTACGCTACGCCCAAGACACGCCTGTTCGACTGGTTCGTCACCACCGACCTCGATGACCAGTACCGCGATGCGACGATGAAGATGCGCGTTGACGTGAAGCGCTACGAGGACGCCGCCGGCACTTTCGCCGTGCGCGCCACGCTCGCCGATAAGAACGGCAACCGCGTCAAAGAGCTGACCTCCGACCGCTTCACCATCAACGGCAAAGGCAAGACGTCGGTGGAGCTGTCGGCGCTCATAGCCAACCCCGACAAATGGACCGCGGAGACGCCCACGCTCTACCAGCTGAAGCTGGAGCTGCTCGACGAGCAGGGCACGCCCATGCAGGAGATTACGAGCAAGATGGGTTTCAAGGAGACAGAGATACGCCACCAGACGTTCTACCTCAATGGACAGCCCATCAAGGTCAACGCCACCAACTCCCACATGCAGCACCCCGAGCTGGGGCATGCCATGAACGAGCAGACCATACGCCGCGACATGGAAATCCTGAAGCAATACAACTTCAACGCCGTGCGCACGTCCCACTATCCGCCCGTGAACCGCTACCTGGAGCTGGCCGACGAGTACGGCCTCTACATCATCGACGAGACGGGCGACGAGGCGCATGCCACGGAGTACGTGTCCAACGACCAGAAGTTCCTGCCGATGTACCTGGAGCGCGTGCAGAAGCTGGTGCTGCGCGACCGCAACCACCCTTGCGTGCTTTTCTGGAGCGCAGGCAACGAGAGCGGCGAAGGACCTAACATCACCGAGGTGGTGAAGGAGGGCAAGCGCCTCGACCCCACGCGCTACTTCATGTACGGCGGCAACGCCTATGCCCACCCGGGCGAGGACATCATAGGACCGCGCTATCCCACGCCCTACGAGCTGGAGATGAACACGGCGATGGTGCCCGAGGAACAGGACCCGCGCCCCTCGTTCATGGACGAATACCTGTCGGTGGCGGGTAACGCTGGCGGCGGCATGGACGAGTTCTGGGCTGCCATACGTCGCCACCCGCGACTCATGGGCGGCGCACTCTGGGACTTCGTCAGCCCCGGCATCACCGAGCACATACGTCCGCTCAAGGACAGCTCGCCCTTCGACACGCCCGTGCACCTCATGGGCAACGCCAAGGTGCAGAAAGGCGTGCTCGTGCTCAACGGCCACGACGAGTGGGTGGAGGTCTATCGCAGCCACAACGTGGAACTCTCGAGCAAGGAACTCACCATCTGCTTCGACGTGAAGCCCGGCAAGCTCAGCGGCATGTACGAGGGTGCGCCCTACGTGACGAAGGGCAACACGCAGTTCGGCATCGTGCAGCGCGGCAACGAGAAACTGCAGTTCTACCTCCACTCCGGCTTGAAACACACGCTCGACGTGGACCTGCCCGCCGACTGGGTGGGCAAATGGCACCGCGTCATGGCCACCTGGGACGGCAAGGAGATGCGCCTCTACATAGACGGTCAGC
>Ga0247611_10002198_pt1 | contig 32402 bp, 36 predicted proteins | sample 177DNAGHGhighgp2_FD_192422 | JGI IMG/M metagenome (GOLD analysis project Ga0247611, IMG submission 192422) | Sheep rumen microbial communities from Palmerston North, Manawatu-Wanganui, New Zealand - 1770 DNA GHGhigh gp2 | ecosystem: Host-associated > Mammals > Digestive system > Stomach > Rumen... | reverse complement strand
CGTGATGTACACGAATCAGGCGGGCGAAGTCACGGCAAAGCCGATATCGGCAACACTTTCGGGCACCGGTATCGATAACAATTTGCCAACGGTTGGTGCGGTTAACACCGGACTTGCCACCAAGCAAAATGAATTATCCGGAACATCGGGCAATGTTGTGACATATACATCAAACGCGGGAACACTGGGTGAACATGCAGTGTATAAAACAACGACCACATACGACACCACAAACGCGGGTGCATTGGTAGAGGCAAATCATGCAAACAGTGCAATAGCAAAAGGATTAAACGAACACCTGTCGTGTGCGGGATACCCGAACAATGATTCAACACAACCATGTTGGCTGTGGCAAATAAATGACCAGGCGGCGGGCACGGTATATACCGATCATCAATAAAAAAAGAGCGAGAGAGATTCCAAATGAAAAAATTACTATCGTTATTGCTGATAATCTGTTCGATTGGTGTTGCGTATGCGGATGATAAAAGCACGGTGACATCGTTAAAGTACGTGACGGATGAACTGAACACGCGCCAGGATAAGTTCGGTGCAAACGATGGCAAGGCGATGACATTTACGAATGTTGCGGGTGGAAATTTACCACGTGATGTAAAAGAAAGTTTGGGAACAAGTACAAGTGATAATGGATTGCCGACGGTAAGTGCGGTGAACACGGGAATCGCGACCAAGCAAGATGAAATCGGTGCGGCGAATACAAATACAGTTGTGACGTATACAAATGAACCTGGGACATTGGGGCAAAAGGGGATATATCAAGATACGGGCACATACGCGGCACAGAGCGATAACCTGATACAGGCATCAACATTTAACGCAGCATTGCGTAACGGATTGGAAAATGAATTTGTGTGTGCGGACCGCGACCCAGTGTCAAATCAATGTTGGTTGTGGACGATACATAACGAAGAAAATGTCGGGAAGAACTTGTTTAATCAAGCATTGTTTAACACAGATGTTGCCAATACGATAACTTATACAACTTTTGAAATACCAAATGGCACATATACTATGTCAACAAACTTTCCGTATGCTGGGGGTGCAACTAATGTGTTTGTGTTTGCTGGGGAAGTCACAAGTGGTGCATCAACGCCAAATAACGGGGTATATAACGGACAAGATAGAACAATAACAGTTTTAGATGGCAAATATACAGTTGCGTATCGTTCGCGGACTACCGATGCCAGTATAAACACAAACAACCCAAAAGATTATGATTTTCAACTTGAACTCGGTTCAACCGCAACAGAATACGAACCGTATAACTCTAACTCGATACAGGTGCCAGGGAAAAATTTGTTAAATTTAAATGCACCCGGTGTGATATATGGCAATTTTATAAACAACAATGGAATAGTTACTCACGATAATACTTCCACGATTAGCGATTTTATACCGTGCACCGAAGGGACTTATTATACTGCACAAACCGTAGCCCGGGCGTCTGGTTCAAATCTTCGCATACACGGGTATGATGAAAATAAAAACTGGGTTCAAATGCTTGCAAAAAGCCCAGCATCTGTGGGTGTAATAACTACGGCAACCTGTCAAATTCCTGCTGAAATAAAATATATTAAAGTATGTGGTTATATGAGGGGCAGTGTTGGCGAAGATGCGATGCTTGAATTCGGTTCCACGGCAACACCATACGAACCATATACAGAAGAAACGGTAAATGTTTATATCCCCCAAAACCAATCGGCCCAGAATCCGTAATTACTAAATTCTTGCAATTGGGAAAAACTTTGTTATAATGCGCGGTGTTATGGCGGCGTAGCTCAGTGGTAGAGCAGAGGAATCATAATCCTTTGGTCAGGGGTCCGAATCCCTTCGCCGCTACCAAAAATTCAAACCGGGTGTATCCCGGTTTTAATTTTTGGTATAGTCGCGAAAGATGAGGACCCCGGGTCCGACACGATAGTTGACGAGAACGAGTGAAACGAAGTTCGAGTCTTACGAGTGGAAAGGGTTCCCGCAAGCGAAGCGCGGTGGGAATGTGCAATCCCTTCGCCGCTACCATCCGTCTTCGCTTCGCTCCGTCGCGATTGGTATAATCGGGCGGAGCGATGTGATTTTAATCACGCGAAGCGGATGTCGCGACGGAGCATACAAAGTATGCGTAGACGGACAATAATAAAATGTTTTATGTATATATTTTGCAGAGTATAGATTCGCCAGATAAGTTTTATATCGGATATACCGAAGATTTAAAACGTCGTATAAATCAACATAATTATGAGCATTTTGGACATACAGAAAAATATCGTCCGTGGCGTATAAAAGATTATTTTGCAATTGATGATGAACAGAAAGCAAAAGACTTTGAAAAATATCTAAAATCTCAATGTGGTCGAGAATTTATAAAGAAACATTTTTCTTGACTTGTTGGGTTTTTGTGCTAGTGTTCAGTCTTAAGAGTCAAAAAGGTAATAAATGAGTCATATAACAAGCAAAGATTATATCACTATAACACCAACAAATGTTACTGTTGGCGGACAAGAAACAGCAAAATTTCTTGGACAAGAGATCGATTTGGTTAAGGAATTGCCGGGTATGTTTGAACACATTCAAGACAAGACGTATAAAGAATGGGGTATTCAACCAATTGAGATGCACATAGTTACTTCAAAAACTAATGGAGGTCAGATGATGCTTGGTGAACCGTCCCCCAAACATGGTACACATGCGTGGTCCAGGTTTGTTTTTGAACATGATATTAACTCTCGTTGGGTGTATCAGATTTCGCACGATTCTATATCCAGGAATGCGAGGTGGATGGCATACTATTGCGTTGAAGAAATGTTGTATGCTCCTGTTTTGCGGGAGGAACTTGTTCATTCTGCGGCGAAAAAGATTCTAAAAAATCAAAAAGACCTGAAAGAACGCTTTTCTAATTTTAGCAATGATGCTTATTATAATCCTGAGTTTGTTCGGTTTATGGGATGGGCGAAGATTCCGAAAGACCCGAACGTGGAAGTGTTGAAAAAACTGGTGGCTATGGGGTGTTATAATAGGGAGCTTTCTACAAAGAAAAGATAAAACCGGTCGAACGACCGGTTTTTAACACATTTATTTGCCACGATTGCCTAAACAACCAGCAGCAACAGATTTCGTCTTCGGTGAAGTGTGTGAGCTTCTAAGCAAACTAGATGCTTTCGATGCAACACTTTTCGAAGTCCGAATACCATTTCTACTCATGGTTTTCTCCTTCTGTTTCAGATCGGAAAAAATTTATTACAAATCTTATTTTTTTATGATAAACTCATAATTAAGTCGATATGTAATCGGTCTTTTCCCGATTATTTGTTTTTCCACCGATTTTCATGCCAGTGAATTTCGGTGGGACTTCTTAAATCAATATGTGGAACATATCGATTTCTACCATTCAATATATAGTGTTTTGTATGTGTTAACAACGTCTAAAATGTGTTAAAAATATCATTTTGTGCTTGAAATTTTGTAAAGCCCGATAACAGCGGTGTTTAGCACCAGATTCGTCCCAGAAATCCGCGATTTTTTTGTACAAAACACTTTGAAAGCCGGGATTTTTAAGCGATTTTTATTAAAAGTGGTTATTTTTGCCCAGAAAACCGATTCGTTTGGGCTATTTCTTCGTTATCTTTTTCAATTCTTTTGCATTGCGACCAGTTAAAACAGGTTTGCCGGTTTTTGATTCAATCTTTTTTCTGGCATCACCGGCTACGCTTGCACCTTCACGTGCAACACGAAGATTTTCTGACAAACCGTATGGCTTTTCTTTTTTTGCGATTTCTGTTATTGTTGCTTCGGCTAGCATATTCAGAACCAATTCCAAATTGCTCATATTATCACGCAGGTTTTCTTTGTGTAAACCTTTTTATATTGGCGAGTGTTCATACCAGTCCAGCCTTTATAAATTTCATCTGTTAAAATAGCGTATTCTACACCTTTTTTGACACCACCACGGTCCCATTCGTCAGTAAGTAATTTTCGAACTTCGATTGTTTTTAATCTTTGATTTATCCAATCAAGAGAATAACCTTTTTTGGCATATGTTTCCAATGCGCGATTTATAGCAATTTCGGGGTCTGCAATTTCATCTAATCTTTCAGAACCAACACGTGCCAGCCATTGTTTAAAAGGTTCTGCTTTTTTGCTTGGGATAGATTGTACTAAGCGTAAAATCTGTTCTGCATCCCCAACATCTGTTTCGCGCATTTTGCCATCCGGGGCAAGCATTTTCAACTGGTTACAATTTGTAACCGTTTCGTTACCCTCTGATTTAAGGCGATTTTTTAATACTTTCCAGTAATTTCGTGCCTGTTGATAATCAGAATTTGTAAGAACACTTATGATATCTACAACAGAAAAATACCATTTTTCTGCCTTATCATCCCAAAGGGTACGAATGTTTTTATCTTCGAATAATTTTATACTGGTTAATTGTGTCATTTTTTACTTCTTTTTTGCTAATTATAGAGATAAAAATCTTGTAATTCCAGTTTTATGTTTTTTGCTTGTGGTTTGTTGGAGATTGGAGTTTAATAAAACCACAGGAGGTTTCTATGCAAAAAATATGTCAGAGTTGCGCGATGCCGATGAATGATGAATCGGTGTTTGGAACGAATAAAGATGGTTCGAAAAATCCGGACTATTGTGTTTATTGTTATAAAAATGGTGAATTTGTGGACGATGTTTCCATGGAGAAATATATCGAAATGATGGTGCCTTTTGCGGCCCAGGCGAATATGACCGGCGATGAAATGCGCGCGTATTGTGAAAATGTTTTTCCGACACTGAAAAGATGGAAAAAGAATTAAATATCATATTGCAATTGGAAATGTTTTTTCGCTATGATTTATCACTGAAGGAAAGGAGAATTTTATGAAAATCTTGAAATTTTTGGTGTTTGCGGTGTTTTTTGCCTTTGGGGCGGCGCGGGCGGAAAATTTAATCGTGTATTTTTCTGATTCGGGAAATACGGAACGTGTGGCGAATACTATTTATGAATTGGTTGGTGGGGATGTGGCGCGTATCGTTTCGGTGATGCCGTATCCAAAATCACAGACCGATAAAACGTATGTCGCAAAGCGCGAACAGGAAAGTGGCGCGCGGCCGGAATATGAAGATTTGGGTGTGAATGTTGCGGATTATGACCTTATATTCCTTGGGTATCCGATATGGTGGGGCGGAATGCCGATGGTTGTTTATACTTTCTTGGAAAATAACAATTTTGATGGCAAGGTTATTGTTCCGTTTGCGACATATGGGACATCGGGGCTTGGCAATTCGGTTGAAGAAATTAAACGCGTTGCGCCCGGTGCAACCGTGACCGAAGGGTTCGGAATGCCGGGTAAAGAAACAACGAAAGACCACAGTGATGCGGTCAAAGAATGGTTGAATAAAATTTCCGGTAATGCAGAGTAAAAATTCGATTCTTGGTTCCCTGTATACGGCGGCGGATGCCGTATACAGGGATTTTAGTTCAAAAATTATTCCAACAGTAAATGTAAAAAAAATCATTGGTGTGCGGACGCCGGTGTTGCGTGCAATGGCGTGCGATATGACCAAAACCGGCGTATACAAAGATTTTGTTCGTGATTTGCCGCACAAATTTTTTGAAGAAAACCAATTGCATGCGTTTATAATTTCGGGCTTTCGTGATTTTGATTTGGCCATTGCGGCGGTGGATGAATTTTTGCCATACGTTGATAATTGGGCGACATGTGACCAAATGTCACCAAAGGTTTTTGTAAAAAACGGGAATAAACTTTTGCCGTATATCAAAAAATGGATAAAATCAAAACACGCCTATACGGTGCGTTTTGGGGTGTTGTGCCTGATGCGATATTATATGGATGCGAATTTTGATGAAAAATATGCCGATATGGTTTTGGATATAAAAACGGAAGACTATTATGTAAATATGATGCGTGCATGGTATTTTGCAACCGCCGCCGCAAAGCAATTTGATAGAATTTATCCGTATTTTGAAAAACTTGATTCATGGACGCGGGCGCGCGCAATTCAAAAGGCCATAGAATCCTATCGTGTTGCGCCGGAACATAAGGTAAAATTGCGGAAAGCCAGGGGGAAAAGATGACTGATTTTATAGATATGCTTAAAAATCGGCGGTCGATTTATTCGCTAAATAAAACTTTGCCGGTTTCTGAAAACGCGGTTGTCGATTTTGTGCGCGCGGCGGTGCAGTATGTGCCGGATGCGTTTAATATGAAAAGTCAACGCGTGGTTATTGTTATGGGTGAAAAGCACGATGGGTTTTGGAATGCGGTTTACGATGAAATGGTGAAATTTACCGGTGAACGGTTTTCGCGTGATAAAATCGATTCGTTTGCGGCGGCGTATGGAACGGTTCTTTATTTTTATGATACGGCGGCGGTCGAAGAAACGCGGCGTGCGTATCCGCACTATGCCGAAAATTTTCATGATTGGGTTATGCAGTCGAATGCGATGCTGCAATTTGCGATTTGGATTGGGTTTGCAAATATGAATATCGGCGCGAATTTGCAACACTATAACCCGGTGATTGATAATATGGTGCGCGAAATGTTCGGTTTGCCGGACGGGTGGACATTGGTCGCACAGATGCCGTTTGGTGGGATTGCCGGCGCACCAAGCCAGAGGCCAAATACGGATATGGCCGGGCGGGTTAGGGTGGTGGGGTAAAAAAAGACCACTACCCCACCGCGTTCCGCGGCCCCCCCCTTCGCCAGCGAAGGGGAACGTTTTTCCTTGATTTTTTTGTGGGGTACCGTATAATCAACGGGTATTTTTGCGAATTGCCCTAATAGTCTAGTGGTAAAACACGTCCTTGGTAAGGACGAGTCGCAAGTCCGATTCTTGCTTAGGGCACCACAAATGCGTCATCTGTTTTGCGTTTGTTTGTTTTTGTTTCAGGTCGTGTATGTTTTTATACACTCCCATCACAAAAACTTCACAATACGCAACATCTAACACATTTGTGGCGCCCTACGGGCACGCAAATGCAAAATGTGTTTTTGGTTTGGCGGTGATGTGACCAACAACCACGGAGTCGGATTCAAAAACAAAAAAGTGATAAATTCGGGTGGCACCGCGCATAGCCAAATATGCGCCCCGAAAAAAATTGTTTAACCAATGGGTGCCAAAATTCAATTTGTTTTTTGTCGCCCCACAAAGTAAAAGGCGAAAAAATGTTATCACTTCAATCAAAATATAGGACGCATACTTGCGGGGAACTTTCCGCAAAAAATGTTGGTGAAACCGTGACGCTTTCGGGGTGGGTTCATCGGAAACGCGACCATGGGTCGTTGCTGTTTATTGACCTGCGCGATAATTATGGAATTACACAGATTGTCATTGATGGTGGTAATGACGAATTGGAACGCGTGCGGCCGGAATCTGTATTACAGGTGACCGGCAAAGTTGTTGCGCGTGATGCGTCCCAGGTGAACGAAAAAATTCCAACCGGCGCAATTGAAATAAGTGTTGAATCTTGGAAAGTTTTGACGAGTGCGGAAACTTTACCTTTCCAGGTGTTTGGTGATGATGAAACAAGTGAAGAATTGCGGTATAAATATCGCTTTTTGGATTTGCGGCGCGAACGGTTGCACTATAACATTTTGATGCGTAATAAAATGATGAAGTGGTTGCGCGATAAAATGTGGGATTTGGGTTTTTCGGAATTTCAAACGCCGTTGCTGACCGCGGATTCGCCCGAAGGTGCACGCAGTTTCCTTGTTCCGTCGCGTTTGCATCATGGTAAATTCTATGCGTTGCCCCAGGCGCCACAAATGTTCAAACAATTATTACAAGTTGCGGGTTTTGACCGGTATTTTCAAATTGCACCGTGTTTCCGCGATGAAGATTTGCGCGCCGACAGGTTGTTGGAATTTTATCAGTTGGATTTAGAAATGTCGTTTGTTGATTTGCCGGATATTCAGGCGGTTGGTGAAGCGGTTTTGCCGGAAATGGTTAAAACCTTTGCGCCGGATGCAAATGTGTATCCGGAAATTCCGCATATTTCGTTCGATGATGCGATGTTAAAGTATGGTTCGGATAAGCCCGATTTGCGTAATCCGATTCTTATTTCAGATGTGACGGAAATTTTCCGCGGGTCGGATTTTGGAATCTTTGCGAACGCAATTGAAAATGGCGCGGTGGTGCGTGCGATTCCGGCACCAAACAGTGCTGACCGGCCGCGGTCTTGGTTTGATAAACTTGGCGAATACGCGGTCAAGGAACTTGGACTTGGGGGATTGGCGTATATTGTATTCGCGGACGAAGCCAAGGGGCCGGTTGCGAAAAAATTGGATGCGGACCGTATTGCGAAACTGCGCGAAATCGCCGGTGATAATTCGTCGCTATTTTTTGTGTGCGATATGGTGGATACGGCGGCCAAGGCGGCGGGAAAATTGCGTAATAAACTTGGCGAAGATTTGGGATTGGTTAAACCGCGTGATTTCGCGTTTTGTTGGGTTGATAATTTCCCGTTCTTTGAACCGGATGAAAACAGGGGCGGTGCGCCGATGTTCACACACAACCCGTTTTCATATCCACTTGCAACACTGGAAGAATTGTCCACGCGTGACCCGTTCACGATTAAGGCGGCGCAATTTGATATGGTGTTAAATGGAATTGAAATTTGCAGTGGTGGATTGCGAAACTATAACCCAGAGGTTATGAAAAAATGCTTTGAAATTGCCGGATATCCGATAGAGGCGGTTGAAAAGAACTTTTCGGGGTTATATACTGCGTTCCAATATGGTGCGCCACCACATGGTGGATGTGCGTTTGGTATTGAACGCGTTGTATCGGAAATTTTGGGCAACGGCGACAGTTTGCGCGAAATCGTTGCGTTCCCGGCGAATCAACGCGGGCAAGATTTGCTGATGGGGTCGCCAAACGAAGTGACCGAACAGCAGTTGCGCGATGTTCATATTCAGGTTAGAAAGAAGAATTAGTCCGTCCCGGCATCGCACGGCGATGCCGCGGCCGCGATGACCGATTGCCCGCGGCCGCGGGCGATTGTTGTATTTTAGAATATTTATGTTATAATTTGATATGTAAAAGGGGATATTATGGTAGACAAAAAGAAAGTTTTTCAAGAAGGGGTCAATAAGTGTAAAACTTATTTTGATGTGATTAATATGTTTAATGATTTAAACAAAGAGTTAGGAAAAGACGGTTATTATCGTTTTCAAAAAGAACTTGAATATATCGATGGTAATAGTGTTCCTGGGTTTGTTTATCGTGGCTATACAACAGGGATTGGTTTAAGACAAATTTTGGATAATTTGGGTATTGGATATATCGCACACATAATAAGTGGGGCTGGGGTAGATGAAGAGTCAGAGATTTTAATAGAACCCGAATTTGTGACGACACTGTTGGATATTTACGAAAAGGTTGGTATGATGCAATCTGGGCAACAGATAGAAGTGAATTCTAAACTTGAGAAAGCGCCGACATATTTGTACGAACCGATTAAAAAAAGATAGTTTTTTAAAACCTGTCGTGTGTTTTTATAAATTCGCGCATGTATGCCGGGTCAAAGTATCGAATCATTTCGCCCATTGAATAACCGCGTCGGCCGTTTGGTGCGATGCCGACGGATACTGTCACTGGGTCGGGGGCGGTGCCGCGCATTGTGATATTTAATTCGGTTGTCATTGCGCCGTTTGTGATATTCATTTTTCCAACCGCGTCCGCGTGGCGCATTGATATTTCCATTGGGTTGGTCGTTTCAAATGTTCCGTGGTCATATTTTCCAAGTATTCGCATGCTTTTGATTTTTGTGACACCGGATTCAAGTGCCGTCATAAGGCGGTCTTCGATATTCAATCGGGTTAAATCATCGTATGCGATATAAAATGCGTCAAGACCAATGCCGTCAATATATCCGCCATCAAATGTTAAATCAATATCGCCCGTCATGTTATACCAAATGTCATGTGCAATGTGGCCGGATGTGTTTAGTGATAATTCCGCGGTCACGGTCGTGTTCATTATGTTTAATGGAAAATTTTTTGTTAGCAATGCGCCGTTTATCACGAAATTATTTAACTGAATAAATATGTCGTAATTCGAACGTTCTTTGATAATTGTTGCAAGCAGGTTTCCGCGGGCGCGGTCGGTGATTGAAAATGTTTGCGTGCCGGACTTTAACGAATACACAAAATTTTTGTATGCGTTGTCGTCATAGACAAGTGTGTTGGCCGAAAGATATAAATTTTTCCCAATATCGAAAAGTGACACGATTGGGGCGTTGGTTAAAAATTCCATTTCTGCATAACGGTCAAAAAATTCGTGATTTAGAAAATCGTCAATGCGAAGTGTGTCGGTCTTTAATGTTATACCGTTTGCGTCAACCGCGCCGGTAAATACATGTCCGGCGATTTTTAGGGTCAGGTTTGATATGTCGCCGCGTTCGTTGTAAGAACCGGACGCGATGTATTCAAGACCGCGCAGGAATTGTAAATCAAACTTTGGAATCCAATCTTTGATATTTGTTCCGGTCAGGTAGAAAGAATTACCTTGGACAACCAATGACCATGCGTCCGTGTTTGGTATAAATGTTATTGCGTCGCCGTTCCAAACGATGTTGCCGGGTTCGTTTAGCATTGTTTCGGGTAATATGCGCAAGTTTGGATTTAATGATGAAAGGGTTTGGTTATATATGTATTCATATTCTGTGTTTGATTCGTGGCCGTTTGATGTGTATGTCCCACCGACATTTGCAAATGTAAATTTTATTTTTGCCGGTCGGCCATCAAGTTTTGTGATGTATGATGAAAGCGCGCGCGAATCGATTGTGTCGTTTGATTTTATTTCGGCGGTTATGTGGTTCTTGTCACTTTTTATGAATCCATAAATGTTTCCGTATTTGAATTTTTCGCATTGCCATTTATCGGGTGTTCCGGAAAACAGGCATTCGATATCTGTGCCGTCAATGTTTGTGTTTATCATTATGTCGTGTGCGCCACCCGCATCAATCATGCCGCCGGTAAATGTTGTGTTGTCCGCGATAATTTTATCAATTTGAATATAATCTTCGGTGCCGATGGCATTTATTTTTATGTGTTCAAATGTTTTGTTATCGAATGTTAAGTCGCCATAAAAATCAATATTTAATTGTGTGTCGCGCAATAATTTTGTGGAACGCGCAAGGAAAGAAAAATCAAAACTGACATTGTTTGATGTTAAATCAATTGTGCGCCATCCGTTTGACCCGATTTCAATGTCGCCGTGCACATTATTTGCGGTAATGTCCGTAAATTTTAATCCGCGACCACCGTCCCATACAAAATTTGCGGACAGTTTAACCGATTTATTTATCTTGGGGTCGGGAAATTCAAACCATGAATTTATTTTATCTGTATTAATGGAAAGTGTTCCAAATGCACCACCCGATGGGTAAAGTTCGCCGACAATTTTTAAATCAACATTTTTATTCGTGATTGTAAATTTTTCATCGTGGAATTCGATGTTGTATTTATGTTGGCCGGTTCGAACAAGTCCGTTAAATGTTCCGTCATGAAACACGCCATCAATAATTTGATAATTTTTTCCCAAAAAATTTACATCAGAATCTTTGACGGCGATATTGTAATTCCGCATAAATGGGGCAAGTGAATCTATTTTTATTTTTGCCCCTGATATCATCATTGTTCCCGTAAGTTTTGCGTTTTGAATATCAAATAAATCACGAAATGGTATTTGAACGGAAATTTTGCTGATGTTGCCAAAGGGCGTATAAACATCGTTTGCAAGGATTGTTGTTTTTCCAACAATACCAAATGTTATGTCGCCTTTGATTTCAACATCCATACCCGTCTGTGTTGCGATTGCCGTTTCAAGACGACCACGAACCTTGTTCAAATTCATAAACGCGGGCGCAACCAATAATCCCGCCATAATAATCGCAACAATGGTTAAAAATATCCATAAAAATATATGTTTGTGTGGGTTGAATGACATTCTCTCTGGGCCTCTTGTTTTTTCATTATAATTTATTATACTTATGCTTGTGAATAAAAAAATTTTTAATCTTGAAAGTGATTACAAACCGATGGGTGACCAACCATCGGCAATTTCTGATTTGGTGAACGGAATAAAAGATGGTCGCCGGTCCCAGGTTTTACTTGGCGTGACGGGTTCGGGGAAAACATTTACAATGGCAAATGTTATTGCGGAACTTGGGCGGCCGGCGTTGCTTATGGCGCCGAATAAAATCTTGGCGGCGCAGTTGTTCACGGAAATGAAATCTTTTTTCCCGCATAATCATGTGGAATATTTTGTTTCGTATTATGATTATTATCAACCCGAAGCATACTTGCCGACAACCGATACATACATTGATAAAGATGCGTCGATAAATGACCAATTGGACCGTATGCGGCACAGTGCGACGCGCGCAATGTTGGAAGAACGCGATGTTATTGTTGTTTCTTCGGTGTCGTCGATATATGGACTTGGGACGCCGGAACAATATTCAAGTATGAAGTTGGTTTTACATGTTGGCGATGTTATGGGAATTGCCGATGTTATGCGCGAATTGGTGAATATACAATATAAACGAAACGATGTTGCGTTTGAACGCGGAAATTTTCGTGTGCGTGGTGACACATTGGATATTTTTCCATCACACAGTCAAGATATTGGTTGGAAAATTTCTTTTTGGGGTGATGAAATCGAAGAAATTTGGGAATTTGATGCACTGACCGGGGCAAAGTTGCGAAAAATCGATAGAATCGCGGTTTATCCGAATACTCACTATGCGACCCCTATGCCGTCGGTATTACAGGCCATTGGCAACATTCGCGCGGATTTGGACGAAAGGTTAAAATACTTTCACGATAATATGAAGTATATTGAAGAACAACGTTTGCGTGAACGCGTGAATATGGATATTGAAATGATGGAATCGACCGGAACATGTCGTGGAATTGAAAACTATTCGCGATATTTATCTGGGCGTATGCCGGGACAACCGCCACCGACACTGTTTGAATATCTGCCGCGTGATGCGATTTTGTTTATTGATGAAAGTCATGTGACCGTACCCCAAATTGCCGCGATGTCGCGTGGCGATAGGGCGCGCAAAGAAACACTTGCACAATATGGTTTTCGGTTGCCGTCGTGTATCGATAACCGGCCGTTGACCTTTGATGAATGGGATGCGATGCGGCCACAAACGATTTTTGTTTCCGCAACGCCCGCCGAATGGGAAATGAAACAATCAAACGGAATAGTGGCAGAGCAGGTGATACGGCCGACGGGGCTGCTGGACCCGGAATGTATTGTGCGACCAATAAAAAATCAGGTTGATGATTTGCTTGGTGAAGTGAAATCTATAAAGGGACGCGTGTTGGTGACGACGCTTACCAAAAAAATGGCGGAACAATTGACGGACTATTTCGTGGAAAATGGCGTTCGTGCGCGATATTTGCACAGTGATATTGAAACATTGGAACGTATCGAATTATTGCGCGATTTGCGAATCGGAAAATTTGATGTGTTGGTCGGAATAAATTTGCTGCGTGAAGGTTTGGATGTTCCCGAATGTGAATTGGTTGCAATTATGGATGCCGATAAAGAAGGGTTCTTGCGGTCGACGCGGTCACTGATTCAAACGATTGGGCGGGCGGCACGAAATGCAAATGGGCGTGTGATACTTTATGCCGATGTTATAACGGAATCTATGCGGGCGGCACTGGATGAAACAAATCGTCGTCGTCAAAAACAGATGGCGTATAATGCCGAACATGGAATCGTGCCGAAAACCGTGACCAAGGCGGTGTTTGATAATGTCGCGGATACAAATGAAAAGACCGATAAAAAACGTCGCTTTGTTTATAACAAAGATGGTGTGTGGGACGCAGAAAGTTTGCAACGCGAAATAAAGAAATTGAATAAAAAAATGCGTGATGCGGCGGAAAATTTGGACTTTGAAACGGCGGCGGAAATTCGTGACGCAATTCGTAAAATGGAAGATGATTTATTGTTATTGGAGTAATAAATGAAAACATATATAACAAAAGATATAAACGAAACACGCCGGTGGGCGGCGGATTTTGCGAAAATTCTGCGTGCGCCGGTGACGGTTGCGTTGCATGGTGATTTGGGTGTTGGAAAATCGGAAATTGCGCGAACAATTATACAAACACTTTGTGGGGCGGATACGGTTGTGCCAAGTCCGACATTTACAATCGTGCAATCGTATGAAAACAAAACGGGTCGAATATCGCACTTTGATTTGTATCGTGTGTCGGACGCGTCCGAACTTGTTGAAATTGGTTTAATGCATGCGGTGCAAAATGATATTACACTAATTGAATGGCCGGATATTGCGAAAGATTTCTTGCCAAAAGATACGATTCATTTATATATAACCGAATTTGAAAATGGTCGAAAAATAGAAGTTGCCGATTAAATACTTTTTGCGGATGGCAACAGTGACATTACCGCAAGTGGAAAATCCGCAGCGCGTGCAAGGTATGAACCACTGACCAACAAATCGGCACCGGCACCCCAACATAATCTTGCCGTTTCGGGGTTTATTCCGCCATCAACCGATATTGTAAATCGCAGGCCATATTTTTTCCTTGTTCCCGCAAGCACCGATATTTTATTCAACACATTCATATTAAACTTTTGTCCCGCCGCGCCGGGTGCAACACCCATCACCATAATTTCATCAATGTCACGCAAAATTGTTTTAAGTAATGATACCGAAGATTCCGGATTTAATGCGATACCAACGCGTTTGCCGGCGGCGCGGACAATTTGAACCGCGCGGCGCAGGCCGACTGTGTTTGTTGAAAGTATCACCGTGTCCGCGCCGGCGTTTATTGCGTCGGTTGCCCACGCCGATGGTGCATCGGTCATTAAATGAACATGCAAATGCCCCGGCCATGCGGCGCGAATTTTGCGTAATTCTTCGATACCACCGGTTATTTTATCAACATAAAGTCCGTCCATAATATCGACATGTATTGCCGATATTCCGCCCGCGCGAAACATGGTGTATGTTTCGGGGCGTGACATATCAAAGCAAAGCGTGCTTGGCATAATCGGAACGGCGGTTTGGTGTTTTTTCTTTGGTTTCTTGCGATGGAAAATGCCAAAAATTTTGTCGGTTGTTCTTTGCCATTTTTTAAGGCGTGCAATGTATGCGCGCCGATACGGTCGCGCCGATTCCCATATATATTTTGCAAGTGCGCGAACATTTGTGTCGGGGCCTGTTTGTGTTATTTCGATGTCAAATGTTTGCGAAAGTAATTCGACAATTCCGTTTAACCTTGCGCCACCGCCGGTTATGATTATTTCGGTTGGGTTGTATCTTTCGATGTATCGCGCCGAATCATTTCTTATTTGTTCAACAATGTTATAGAAAAACGGAACAACAATTTCATTTACATCGGCGCATGAAAATGCGTATGCGGTGTCGGCCGGACTAAACCGTGCCATTTCATTTGAATAAAGGTTTGCAACATTACGTTTTATCCGTTCGGCTTCGGCAAATGGAATATCAAGTTTTGTTGATATTTCATTTGTTAAATCGTTGCCACCGATAAAGTGGCCGTCATACCACACCGGGCCACGGTCCGTCCAAATAGATGCGGTTGTGTGTTCGGCACCAAAATCGATAAACATTACATTTTTTTTCTTTTGGCGCAGCACGTTTGATGCCAAAAATTGCGGTGCATAAAATGCCGATGGTTGTATGTGCGATTGTCGCAGCAAACTTAAAATTTTTTGCATACGTTCGTTTTCAAAAAACAGTGCAGAAATTTTTGATATAAGTTTTGTGTCGCTTTGTCCGATTGGTGTAAGCAGGTTGTGTGTGTTGCCCGTATCATATCGTAATGGTATTATATGCATGGGATAAAAACCGTCGGGTCTATCGATTTGTGAAATTTGTGATTTTACATCCGATGGGGTGATTTTATGTTCACTGTTCCAAACGGTTTCTTTGGTCGATATGTTAAAAAATGAATTGCCAAAATTTCCGGTTATGTATGCCGTGTCGAAATGCGTCCCCATTTGCCGTTCAAGTTCGTCCGCCACAGATTTTAGTGCAAAAACCGTATCAAAATCATCAACCGCATAGTATGCAGATTTATCAATCATTGCGTTTCTAACGCGGTGCGCAACGCCACGGACACCGCATGTTCCGATATCAAGACACAAAAAACAAGAATCAATCATTCGCATTTTTATTTAACCAAAATTCTTGCGTCATCGCGCATATCAATTACTTTTATGTCCTTGGATAAGATATTGTGTTTTTTATCCAAAACAACAATGTTTCCGATTGCGGCGATTGGGTCATTTTCAGGCAACATAATTGTAATTCCGCCAAGTGTCACCAAATTCCACCGCCGGTCATCAATCCATTCCAAATAATCAAGTGTTCCGATAAGATTATTTGCCGCCTTGGTAATTTCGCCGATTTCATTTGGAACACGGCCACGGAATATAACCGTTCCGGCACCGCGGCTTTCAGACGGATTTTTTACAATCGTTCCATCCGCAGAGATTGGATAATAATATGTTCCGTCTGTCCATCCAGCAACCGCGCGGTAAAGATTTACGCGTATTGCAAGATTACCGTTTGCCAATCTGCGAACGGCGGATTCTTTGATGCCGGGTGTTTGTGCGATTCGTGTGTTTACAAGTTCAAGATTGATTGCGTGCGAATGTGTGCCGGGTGCAATTCCCGCCGCGGCGATAATAGCACCAAGGTCTTTATCTTTTGTGTCGGCGGATATAGATATATGCCGAATCATTGCGGTTGGGCCGTATCCCATACGCGCCATAACTATGCGGGTTGCAAAATAAATGCTAAGCAAAATAGCGGCAATAAAATACAGCCAAAACCAAAGATTTCGTTTCATGGTGGATATTATAGCATATTTTTGTTTGATATGAAAGTTTTGGAGGCAAATTTTTATGTTGCGCGGAGCAAGTAACCGCGTTTGAACATGCATTTACGATACGAACCGACCGAACGCGATGTTGTGTTTCGTGGCACCGAAAGCAGGGCGCGTTGACCAACATCCCTGTACTCATTTGATTGGAATGTTACCCAAAGGCCGTCCCAATCCGGCATACGAACGGTCTGATTCGGTGAAAGCAATTTTGCGATGCGTGACCGGGGCAGGTAAGATGGCTTTGTGATACCTAAACACGCCTTGTGGTCACGAACAAATTGTTCCATTGTGACAGATTCATTTTCCCAATTTAGGATTGTTGCGTCATCAATGCTGCCCCCGTTGGGGGATGCACAGGCACATAAACCCAGTAATAAAATCACTTTTAATATTTTCATATTTTACATTATAATTTAATTGCGTTTTTGTGGCAATAGTTTTTATAATGTGTAAAACTATATCGGGAGAAAAGAGATGGCGACAACCGTTCAGAACTTTATAAAGTTTGCAAATTTCTATAATCAAATGGCCAAGACCATGTCTGCGATATGTGTTAGCAAGGGCGGAATTCCGATGGAAAAATATGTCGGGCGTTTCTTTGCCGCCGATGTGTTGGAATTTGTTGTGGAATATGGGGAACGTTTGCTAAAATCAAAAAAAGATGTGGCACCGGATGTCGTATCGGTTATCGATATGTTTAAAAAACAGTTGGCTGGTGTTAAAGAGTGGGTGACCAGTTCCCAAAAACCAATATATGAAATGTCACTAGAAGAATTCGAACGGGCGATGAATATATAAAGGATGCAGTATGAAAAAATTGATATGTTTTTTGTGTCTTGGGTTCACACTTGCGGCGTGTATGGAGGTTCAAGACCCATATGATATAGAAGAGGTTGAATATAACACCACCCAGGTCATTGATAATTTGGTTATTGACGACAATTCGGTGCCGATTTTCCCGAAAAAGGCGGCACTTACCACCGATACGGCACGGCGGTTTTCGGTTGAATTACCGCGGCGTTGCACCGTGAATTGGGATTCGCAACAGGTTGTATCCGTTGTGCCGGATGAAAAAATTGAAATCGTTCGTTTGAATGTTGGTGACCCCTTGCCAGATTTGACAGTATCAAACTATGATTTTAGAAAGCAGGGTGTGCGCGACACGTTGGATAAATTGTTGGCGGGGACGGATATCGCGGTTATTGAACAAGAACAAATTCATGAACGTATATCGGGGTCGATTGTTGGTGGAAATTTGGCAGATGCGGTGAATTTAATCACTCATCTTGGGCGGGCGTATTATTCGTATGATGAAAAACTTGGCGAATTAAAATTGTTTAATCGCGGAAAGTGGTTGATTAAAATGCCAAAGAATGAAGATATCGTTATGGCGATTTTGGACGCGATGCATGGGGCGGATGTGCGAAATGTTATTGTTGATTGGGGTGATAATACCGTGATATTCGAAGGTAATTATCAAACAGAGCGTGAGGTTGCACGTATTATTTCTGATATCGCGTCAAAGAAATATGTAATGGCGTGGGATATGGATGTGTATCGTGTTTATCCGCGGACTGATAATCCGATAATCTGGATGAATATGTTGCCGGCGTTTGGTGAAAAGAATATAAAAATGTCTGTGCCGGGTGTTGTTGGGCGCGCGTTGGTTGTTGGGCCAGAGGTGAATACGAAAACATTACAAGAATTTTTGGCGCAACAGGCAAATGTTGTTTTGATATCCCAGGGGCATTTTGTCGTGCCTGATGGATGGCAATCGCGATTCGATATTGGTCAATGTGGCAAGGAAGAAAGATTGGAAACAGACCTGATTGTTGGGGCGACCGCAAAATATGGCGATTTTGGTGGCAAAGATAAAATTGATGCAAAAATTGTTCTGCGGACCAGTAATGGTGAACTTTCATCGTTCACAATTCCGTCCACGGTTGGTGATAACTATGTGATTGTTGGTATTCCGACACATTCTTTTGTGACAACACCGGAAACATTGATAAGTCCGTTTGCAGAATTGGTTGTGTTTATGTCACCGCGAATTGTTTCAATTGTGAATCCGGCGGATGTTCCGGATGATGCGCCACTTGTTGGTGATGCGTTGCGTGATTGGTTAAAGGAATAAAAATATGTTTACGAAACTTGAACGAAAAATTGCATTTAGATATTTGGCGGCGCGGCGGCGTGGGTTTGGTTCGGTTGTGTCGTGGGTGTCACTTTTGGGAATTATGTTGGGTGTTGCAACACTTATTGTTGTGATGTCGGTTATGGGCGGTTTTCATGATACATTGCTTGCGCGGATTGTTGGTATGAACGGTCATGTTGTTGTTTATCACCAAGATGGCGCGATTGCGGACTATGATTTTTTGGCCGAAAAAATGATGGAAAATAAAACGGTGGCGCGTTCGGTGTCCGCCATTGTGCCAATTGCCGAAGGCCAGGTTATGGTGACCGCGAATGGAAAAAATTCTGGGGCGATGGTGCGCGGTATTCGTATGGATGATTTGATGACCAAAACCAACAGTGGCGTGCGTATGTATGGGCGCGATTTGTCCGATATTCGCGACGGGGAACTTATAATCGGGTCAACACTTTCGCGGAATTTGGGTGTGCATATGGGCGAAAGTGTTTCACTTGTTTCTGCCGATAATGCGATGCCAACGCCGTTTGGAACAATGCCACGGATTATGTCGTACCCGGTGCAAACATCGTTCTTTATGGGAATGTATGAATATGATTCGGGGTATATATTTATGCCACTGGTGACCGCGCAAAAATATCTGAACCTTGGTGACGCGGTGACGCATATTGATTTATTCTTGCGTAATCCCGATGATACCGATGTTGTGCGTGATGCGTTGATTGATGTGTTGCCGGACGGATATATCGTTCGTGATTGGCGCGATTTGAATCGGGGCTTTGTTGGTGCGTTGCAAGTTGAATCTAATGTTATGTTTTTAATTTTGATGTTGATTGTTATTGTCGCAGCGTTTAATATAGTTTCGTCGTTGGTTATGCTGGTCAAAGATAAATCCAAAGACATCGCGGTGTTGCGGACATTTGGTGTTTCACGGCGTTCGATGATGCGCATATTTATTTTGTCGGGAACAAGCATTGGTGTTATCGGTGCGGTGTTTGGAACGATTTTGGGTGTGGTGGTTGCAATTTATATCGAACCGATACGGCGATTCTTTCAATGGATGACAGGGCGCGACCTGTTTCCGGCGGAATTGTATTATTTGTCGGAATTGCCGTCGCGTGTGGAATTTGCAAGTGTTTTGGGAATTGCGTTGATTGCGATTGCACTTGCGTTTTTGGCCACAATATATCCGGCATGGAAGGCGGCAAACACAGACCCAGTAGAGGTTTTAAGGAATGAATAGAGAGAATTAAATGGCGTCGATATTGAATTCTTTATCACGGGTAAAAAAGGGCGAAGTCGTCCTTTCGGTGCGCGATATAAAAAAGACATTTATCGAAGGTGGGCAACCGTTGCATATTCTAACTGGCGGTGGGTTTGATTTGCACCGTGGTGAAATTGTCGCATTGGTTGGGCCATCGGGCAGTGGAAAATCCACACTGTTGCAATGTGTTGGGTTGTTGGATAAACCGTCGGGGGGCAGTATTGTTGTATCGGGAACACCGGTGCATAAAATGAGTGATGAAATGCGGACGATGACGCGCCGGCGCAAAATGGGGTTTGTGTATCAGCGGCATAATTTATTGTCTGACTTTACGGCAATAGAAAATGTTATGCTGCCGATGCTTGCCAATGGGGTTGATACGGATATCGCCATGGCGCGGGCCAAAAATTTATTAAAGGCCGCAAATGTTGCGCATCGTGCGTCACATTTGCCGGGGCAAATGTCGGGCGGCGAACAACAGCGAACCGCGGTGGCGCGCGCACTTGCCAATAATCCCGATATATTGTTGGCGGACGAACCCACGGGCAGTTTGGACCCAAATCATGCGATTGCGGTTTTTGAACTCTTGTTAGATTTGGTGCGTAAAAATAAAATGGCGATGTTGTTTGTCACGCATGATATGTCACTCGCTAATCGTGCGGACCGGCGCATAACAATCAAAAATGGAATAGTTAAATAAAAAATAATAAACTAAAAAAAAAGGAGAGAGAAAAATGAAAGACATCAAAAATACAAATTGTGAAAATTGCTATATCTGTTCACGTAAACAAAAGTTTTGGGCATGGGTTTTGTTGTTCGGTATATTTGGTTGCGGGGTTATGACGGGGCTTTATCCATTGGGGCATAAATTGACCAATACGCCGGATTCCGCCGTAAAGACGGAATCAAAAGAACCGGATGCGGTTGTTGATTTGTCTGACCCGGAACCGCAAAAGCCGTGTGAAATAAATGAAAAGGTTTTGAAAACGCGTCTTGCGCGGAACATAGATGATACGCACCCGGGTGCATTTACCGCACACCAAAATAATATGTTGGTTTATAAACGGTTGTTTAATACGGGATGTTTGGAAAATCGCGATTATTTTTCAGAAATGGCGGCAAATGAACGGATATATATGGATGCACTTGCGGGGGTTGAAAAGAAAAATAACGAATCGGTTGAACGGCCGTGTCGTGAAATTGAAAGTGCACTTAGTCGCCGAATTATTTCGGGGTGCGATACAAACCAATATGTTTCGGAATGCCATTTGAATAATGCCGAAGTTTATTCGAAACTTGCCGAAGATGGTTGCCCGGAAAATATCGAACGTTATCGTAAAAATGCGCTTGATGAATTGCAGATTGCGGATGGTGTTCGCATAAACGCAAGTGATATAAATCCGCGTGAAGTGCGTTCCACAATAAACACATATAAAAAATTACAGATGCAAAATGAAGCGCGCCGGTATTTGAACAAGGTTGAAAAAATGCTGGACCCGGGAATCGATTTCATAATGGAATTGCAAAAGGTCATAGAAGAATAGGAAAGGAAAAAATATGAATATAAAGACAATCGGAATCTTTGCGGTCTTGTCGATTTTTGTGGCTGTGCCGGCGTTGCGCGCCGAAGAAGAATCTAATGAAGAAACCGCCACCGTTGAATATGCGGATTATGAAGATTACGAGGTTTTTGATGATGTGCAAGAATTGATTGACGAAGAATTGACCGAAACGGCGACTGTGGTGGATAATGCGGAACAGGTTGTGGTTGAAAATGTCGAACCAGAAATTGTCGATGTTCCCGCACCACGCGCCGTTGCGGACAGGTTATCGTGTGATGAAATAAATACGCGTGTTTCGGAATTGCGAGAAGATGTAAAGGCATATCCGGAATTAAAGGCGGATTTGGAATATATGCTTTCGCGGCAACGTAATCAATGTGCACCGCGTGCCGCACGCCGGCCGGTACATAACTATCGTAATGTGAACCCGGTTACGGAAATCGAAATTCCCGAAGTGTCGGTATCCACGGAACCACCAGTGCCGGAAAAAACACCGGAAGAAATAGCCGCAGAAGAGGCCGCCGCCGAAGCCGCACGTCAAGCACAAGTAGCAGAAAATCGCACAAAGGGTTTGTGTGACGATGGCGAAAAACCCAATCAGTATGGGTGCTGTGCCGGCGAAGTGTTTAAGCAGGTTGAACATTTGAACTTTGCGTGTTGTCCAAAGGAAGGCGATGGTGATTGTGTCGCATCGCGGAAAAAATAATCATGGGGCGGCAAGATATCATAAATTTTATAAATAAAAAATATAATGCGAATCCGGAATACCTTTGGCGGCGGTATCCGGATTTTTGCGTGTTTCGGCGCGCGGATAATAAAAAGTGGTTTGCGATAATTATGAAAATTTCGCGCAGAATACTGCGGATTCTGGGCGAAGGCGCGGTTGATATTATAAATGTTAAAACCGATAATGCGGAATTCTTGCGCGGGGTGCCTGGGATTTTACCGGCATATCATATGAATAAAAATAACTGGGTGACGGTTTTGCTGGATGGGACGGTGCCGATTGGTAATGTTAAAAAGTTGATAGAAATGTCGTATAATGCAACGAAATAGAAAATGTTTGGAAACATGCATGTTTTATGATATAATTCCGTAAAAAGGAGTTAAATATGTCTTCGGATGCAAATACAAATGCTTTTGATATTGTTCGTTGGGTTTTGTTGGTGCCGATGTGGGTTGCGGTATGGTTCTTTGTGCCGTATGCGTATTACAAGATTTTTGGCGTCGGCGCAAGTTGGTGGACCATTATGGTGGTGCCATATACACTGACGACGATTTTTGAATTTTTTGTGATGCGTGCTATGGCGCCGTCACACAAGAACGTATTCGCGATTCTTGCGGTGGTTTGTACGATATTGCTTAGTGTGTATTTGTATTACACTTTGTCGAATATGGCATATTAAAATCGTGTCATTGAATATGTTTTAACATCTGGTGCTTTTGGCCAGGTGTCTTTTGTTGATATCAATCCCTTTTGGGTTTGTAAACGATTCGGTTTTGGGTCATGTAATCGCGCAGGACCGATTCACCGTGTTCGGGTTCGATATTGCCGTATACGGTGATATTCCGGCGTTTGAATTCGTCCAACCAATTTGGTTTGAAACCTTCATCAAATCCGGTTATTGATTCGACGACCCTGGATGTGACACCAAAATATACTTCCCGAATGCCGGACCACATAATACCGCCCAAACACATGATGCACGGTTCCGCCGTCACATACAGCGACAGGTTATGTCCCGATAAATCGTATGTGTGCAGTAATTCTTCGGCGTCGCGTATGGCGTTCATTTCGGCGTGGTTGTGACTGCAATTCATGGAAACCACGCTGTTTGCGGCGCGCGCGATTTGTTTGCCGTCCGCGTCATAAATCGCCGCCAAAAATGGCCCGTGCCCGCGTGCGATATAGTTCGGCAATTCGTCGTATAATTCGGTGATGATTTTTTTTGCGCGCCTAAGTTTGCGTGCATCGATTTTTTCGTTCGCAATTATGTTGTCTGTATTTCGCATTTTTTGCCCCTGTAATTTTTGTGATAATTTTACGATTCGGTGCATAAAATCGCAAGTGATTTTGATAAAACCGATTCGGTGATGGGTGTTTTTTATATCAAAAATATGATTTTTTTGTGGGTGATATTTTTTCCTATGATAAAAATTTCCTTTTATATAAAAAAGACAAAAACCCTAGGAAAAACAACGGGTGCGGCGGTTTTTGTGTGTTATGATTTTTTGCATAATGAAAAAATATGCTTGTGCCCCATGTATCTGTTTGTTTTTAGGTGATTTATAAAAATTTTTTGTGTTGGTGTGTCCTTTTTTGGGGTATCCGATGCATAAAAATAGGATAACCTAAATTTTCCTGGGAATGAATATAATGTGGGCATGGTTAACAAACAAAAGGAGATTACCATGACTCATCAAGATATATGGCAAGCAATTGATAATTTCGCTTTTCAGCATAACATGTCCTGTTCGGGGTTGGCGAAATTTTCAGGATTAGATGCAACCACATTTAACAAGAGCAAGCGTTGGTCGAAATATGGGCAACCACGGTGGCCTTCGACAAACAGTATTGCCAAGATATTAAATTCCACCGGAAAAACTATTGCGGATTTTATAAAATGTATCGGTGAATAAAATATTTTTGTTTACAAAGGTTTTTGGTCGTGTAGGATACACCGTATGTCGACATTAAAAACAAAAATAATTTTATTGAAAGAATTACTGGCACTAAAAGAGGTTGTTGATAAGGGCAGTATTCAAATCGCCGCAGGGGAAAACGGAATTAAAAATTCCAATATGTCGCAAATGATTCGGGATTTAGAACATAGGTTTCATACTAAACTTATCAACAGGGGCGCGAGTGGCAGTTTACCAACAAATTCTGCGCAACTTATATACAATGATATATGTGCAATAGAAGAAGAAATTGCCAAGATTTCTGAAAATTTTGTGGATATGGACGCACTGTCTGGGTCTATGTCTGTGTGGACCGAAGAGGGTTTGTTCGGAAGTTTTATTTTGAAAGATTTGTCGGAATTTTATGCAAAATATCCAAAGATTCGATTGGAATTATTGATGCGGCGTGAACCCGATATTTCAACAATGGATATTTTAATTATTAAACCAAAGTTGCATCCGAATATTCATGGAACGGTTTTGTTCAAATTCAAAACTCATTTGAAATTTTATACCAGTAAAAAATATCTGGCCGAACATGGAACGCCAAAAAATATAAATGATTTATTGGAAAATCATAATTTGTGTATGGTGATTCGATATATGAATTTACCGGAATGTCAAAGTATTATAAAACGTGCAAAGCATTTGAATACTACATCCGATTCGTTGGCGTTGATATATCGGTTGGTTAGCGATGGTGACGGTATTACTGTTTTGCCGTCGTGGTTCCAAGAAAGCAGTGAAAAATTAGTCTGTTTGGATAACCTGGATTTTGAATATGAAATGGAAACACAGTGTATTTGTCGGACGGAAATCGCAGAATCACCAAAGGTTGGTGCATTTGTAAATTTCTTTATGGATTTCTGCAAAGGCCACCAAGTCCCGATTGATATTTATTATTGATTGCGGGGTAAAGTTTTCTGGAATGCGTTACGGGACCTTGATAAACAATAACCAACCGCAGGGCAAAAACTCTATCAAAAATATCTGTTTTTGTGCGGCCGCGTTTGTTCATCTGCATATTCGCCATGCGCTTCGCTCTGGCGTATCCGTGCGCCCAAAACACCCAAAAGGGTGTTTTTGTTTGTTCTGGTTGTGGTGTGTGGGCGAATTTCGGGCTTAAATGTCTTTGTTTGTTATTTGAGTTGAATTTATGCTTTTTATTTAATACAATCTTTGTGTGTAAGAAGCAAGGGGGTTGTTTTGAACGAAACAGATAATAAATTTGTATGGAATTGGACGCATTTCTTTTTATACAGTCTTGTATGGTTCTTTATTCTTGTTATAGGAATCCATTTCCATTTGGAACCGGTAGTATTATCTCATAATAGTCTAGAATGTTTGTATAAAAGTTTAAAAATAGAAGTTGAACTGACGGAGGAGCAGGAACAACAAATAGAAAGAGTTTGTGGTAAAAAACCTTGTGAGCAATATTTTGGTTGTGCTTTGAATAAGACAAGAGATAATCCATGTGTAGAATTTGATCAGTGTTATGAAGATAAGAAAGCCGAAATAGAAAAGTATGAAGAATGTTATGGTAAACAACTTGAAACAATGCTCACAATACAATTTTTAATGACTGTACCAGAAGAAGAATTGTGGAAGAAAGTTCGTGCATGTGGCGATTTATGATAAGTTATAATTGTTATATAAAATTTTACATAGGAGCAAAATAATATGAAATATAAAAAAATAATAATAGGTTCTTTAGTTGTTATACTGGTGATAACGATTGTTGGGGTATTGGTTTTCAATAGCAAAGCAGATTATACTATGCGTTGTGAACAAATAAAGTGTGATAGAATTAACATTTCTTGTCCGAAAAATATAAGAAGATGTTTTAATCGTGAAGTTGTATGTTATCAATATGATGATTCTTATTATCTCTCGGATAAAGAATCTAGAGATTTTTGCTTTAAAAAATAACAATACTTGTATAGAAAAGGATAAAATATGAAAAAAATAATTGCTTTATTGATGTTGGTTTCTTTCGTAGGAATTTCTAATGCAGAAGCCGGTTATTATAGAACCAAGAATTCGTTTACAGGTACTTATCGTTCCACAGGTCGCACAAACAATATGGGAATGCATAGAGCACCTGCTGGATACCACACAAATTCATGGGGACAGGTTCAAAAAAATAGTATTTGGTAAAAGGGGCAAGTATGAAAAAGTTGTTAATAGCTATAGTATGTGTGTTTGTTTGTTGTAGTGCTATGGCGCATAGTGTTGCATATAACACAAATTCTCATATTTTTCATAAACATTCTTGTGAATGGGCACACAAGTGTACGAAAAATTGTATAACAATTGATAGTTCAGAAGCAAAAAGACGCGGAGGACGTCCTTGTAAAGTTTGTGGTGGATAATTCATTATAAAATAAAAACAACAAATTTTTTATGTTTCGCCCACACACCACAACCACATTGAACTATAATGTCAAACGGGGTGGTTTATTATTATAAATCTAACCTTTTTACCAGTTCGAATGTAAAATTGCTAATGTATCTAGTTCGAAAGTGTTAATAACAACATAAAAATTCAAGAATAAACTTTCGAACTCGCCAAACTCTTATATTTTTGTTCTCTGGAATGCGCACGAGACCTTGATAAACAATAACCAACCGCTGGGCAAAAACTCTATTAAAAATATCCGTTTTTGCACGGTTGCTAATTGTTCATCTGCGTATTGGTGCTGCGGCTATCGCCTCGCACCGATCCGTGCGCCCCTTTGAACCAAAAATTAAACCGGCTATGCCGGTTGAATTTTTGGTTGGGGCGCACGGATTCGAACCATGATAAAGAGAACCAAAATCTCTTGTCCTACCATTAGACGACACCCCAAAAGCGGTCTTGATTATAGTAGGTTTTCTGATTTTTGCAATAATAAAATAATTTTTTGTTAGTGGGTGGTAGAAATGGGGCAGGGGGATTATTCCAGAATGTGTACGCCCCGCCGTTATCACCCAAAAAACGCTACGCATTTTTCGGGACCCGATTTGCGGCGGGGCCGGCAAGCACGAGTGGCCTAACCACGAAGTGCGCGTCGGGGGCGGGTTTGTACAATTTTTTATGACCCGCCCCCGCATCGTGCTGCGCAACGCTTGCACTTTGCGACCCCGCCGCAAGGGCGGGGTATGTGGGGACTGGAATTTTGTATTAAAAAATAATTTTTGTTATTTTAGGACTTGATTTTTAATTATTAAAAATTATAATGATTGTTGCTTTTAATAAAATAGGGGGTAAAAATGGCACATAAAGAGTTGGTTTCTTTGATGTGGAAAAATATATTGTCGTTTGCAAAATTGTCCGAACGCATAAACCGCAGTCAGATGTCGTTTAGCGATTATTCGCGGACACAAATGCAATTGCTGATTCGCCTGTACCTTGGGGGGCGGGTGCGGTTAAAAGATTTGGCGGCGCGCGAATTTGTGCCGGCACCAAATTTGTGCACGGCGTTTCGTAAAATGGAACATGATGGTTTGGTTTTGCGTGCGGTGGACGAAGACGATAGGCGCAATACATGGTATTCGGTTAGCGAACGCGGGGCCCAGGTTGCGGCGGAAATAATTGAAATGTTGCACAATGCAATTGGGTCTATGTTCAAAGATATTGATAAAAAGGACGAAGAAGAATTGGTCCGTTCTTTCAAATCTATGAATGAAATTTTGGCAAAGTTGGAGGCGAAAAATGCGTAAAATTTTTGGTTGTCTTTTTGCGCTATACGCCGGATTTTGCTGTATAGACGGTTTTGCGATGGATTTGTCGCTGGATGATGCGGTGCAAAAAATTGTCGCCGAATCGCACGATTTGAAAAAGGCCGATGCCAATGTTAAAAAGGCCCAGGCATCTTTGGACGCGGTGAATGCCAATCGTTGGTTTAGTGTCGAAGGAACGGCGTCTTATATGAATTTAATCAATGTTGAAAAACCATTTGATTCTTTCAATGTGAAATTGCCGCCGGAACTTGGCGGATTGGTGCCGCAATTAGCCGGGGTGGAAAATATAGATGTGCCGGATAATATATTTATGGCGGGTGTGACGGTGACACAACCGATTTATACTTTTGGAAAAATCGGTAATGCGGTGGATAGTATGCGAAACGCGATAAAGATGAGTGAATATAGTCGTGAAATGGTTTCGCGCGAAGTGCGCTATGCCGCGGCGGATTTGTATTGGACCGCAAAAATGACCGATGAAATCGTTGAAATTGCGCGCAAAAATTTGAAAGATGCGGTTGGTGCAAAAAAGAAACTGACCGGGGCGGGGCGCGCAAGTCGTGGAAATTTGGTGAAAATCGAATCTGATATCGCAACCAAAGAAATCAATCTTTCAGATGCGGAATTTAATCGCGATACCGCGCATCGGATGCTAAAAATTTTGGCGGGGATTGATATAGATGAACCGTTAAATTTGACCGATGAATTCCCAGAAACTTTCCCGGAAATGGAAAATAAAAAACTTGCCAACACCCCGGAATGGCAGATATTGGACCAGCAAGTAAAGATGTATGAAGCCAAGGCATCATCAAATCGCGCAAATGGTTATCCGACACTTGCGGCGGTTGGTTCGTATAATTATGTGACGATGGATAAAGATTTCAAAAATATGTTTAATAGTAATGGGTCGCAATCTGCGTATTTGGGGTTGGCATTAAAAGTTCCGATTTTTAGTGGCGGGGTCAATCGTGCAAATGCGACAATTGATGTGATGAATGCAGAGGCCGCACGGCAAGATTTGGACAAGTCAAAAAAAATCACCGCGGAAAAATATACAAATGCGATAAAGCAATATAATCATTTGCGTGACAACCTGGGGGGACTTGTCAATGCGCGGAATTTGGCGGCCAAGGCGTATGGTTTTTCGCTTGATAGATTTGCGGCCGGGCAAACATCGGCGGTGGAATTGGCGGATGTATCAAGTGGTCTGTATCAATTGGATGTTGCACTGCTTAATGCGAAATATAAAATTTTAATGTCGGCGGAATCAATCAAAAAATTGGGTGAATAGTCATGAAGATATTTGGTAAAAAATTTGATGATAAAAAATTAAAGAAAAACGTCTATACGGCGGTTTTTGCCGTATTGGCGCTTTGGTTTATATATCGTTTTGTTATGGTTGCAATTGAATCGCGTATGGTTGTTTTTAACCCGATGCGCGCGGCGGAACAAAATGGAATTGTTGTTGATACGATTGTCGCCGAACAAAAAAGTGGAATTATAAAAACGCCGCTTTCGGTTGAAAATAATCGGGCGTATGTTTCGGGCGCGCATCGTCGTGGATTAAAGGTTGGGCAAAAGGTTGCGAACGGTGAAATCGTTTTTGTTGCGAATAGTTTAGACCTTGATACCGGAATGTATGTGGTTAAAACAAAAAATGTTGATGATGGGGTTGTGTATGCCGAATCAGAATGTAACGGATTTTTTATTCCGACCTATGCGGTGCGCGAATCGCAAGTTATGCGTGCGGAATCGGGGTCGGCGATTGCGGTGCCGGTGACCGTGAATGCAAGTGATTCAGAATTTTCATGCGTTTCCGGTGAAATCAAAGACGGTGATATTATTGTGCTGTCCAAGGTTGAACCAAATCAAAAAATAAATGTTCAAAAATAAAAGGGTGCGGATATGTTAAAATTCTTTGTTCGGCGGCCGGTCACAACGGTTATGTTTGTATTGCTTTGGGTGGTGTTGGGTTTGGTTTCTTTCCCAAAGATGAATATAGAACGTACGCCGGCACTTGATTTTCCAATGGTGACGGCGACATTTGTTTATCCGGGTGCAGCGCCGTCCGAAATAGAATCCCAGGTTATTAAAAAGGCCGAAGATGCAATTTCCCAAGTGCCGGAACTTAAAAAAATTACATCCCAGGCGTTCGAAAATGGTGGATATGTGATGGCGGAATTTAATTTGGGTGTAAATGTTAATGACAAGGCGAGCGAGGTTAAATCAAAAATTGATGCGTTGGCTTCGGAATTCCCGACCGATTTGAAACAGCCCGTGATTGAAAAGTTAAATCCGTTGCAGACATCGGTTGTTGATATTGCGCTTTATGGTGCGAATCTGCGTGATTTGCAGGAATATGCTGATAATACATTGTCGAATAAAATCACATCTATAAATGGCGTGGCAAGTGTGTCGATTTTTGGTGGGGAAAAGCGTGCGATTCGCGTTGCACTGAATCCGGAAACCATGGCGGCGCGTGGTGTGACGATAATGGATGTTGTGACCGCGATGGGGGCGAATAATGTCAATGTTCCGGGCGGAAAAATAGAAGTTGGCGCGGATTCATCAAATGTGCGTTTTATTGGTGAATTTGAATCGGTTGACGCGATAAAGAATTTACATATAACGACAGGTGAAGGGCAAAGGTTCAAACTTTCGGATGTCGCAACGGTGACCGATTCGGCGTGTGATATTGACACGGGTGCGCGGTTCAATGGTTCCGATGTTGTGATTTTGTCTGTGGTCAAGGCATCAGATGGAAACGCGATAAAGGTGGCGCGCGCGCTGAATAAAAAATTGCCAGATTTTAATGCGGATTTATCGACACGTTTTCCCGGTGCCCAGATGGAGATAATTTCTGATTCATCCATCGTGATTTCAAACGAAACGACCGGAACAATATATGGAATTTTGATTGGTGTTGTGTTCACGATTTTGGTGTTGTTGGCGTTCACCGGAAATTGGCGTTCGACGATTGTTGCGGGTGTCGTGATTCCGGCGTCGTTGATTGCGGGGTTGTTCTTTGTGAATGCAAGTGGTTTCACGATAAATGTTATGACGTTGCTTGCGTATTCATCGGCATTGGGAACATTGGTGTCGAACGCGATTATTCTTATCGAATCGGCGTTGCAAGAAATGCGAAATGGGAAAACGGCGGAAAGTGCCGCAATTGATGGAACGAAAAAGGTTGCTGTTTCGGTTTTGGCGGGCGTGGGGACAAATGTTGTTGTGTTTTTGCCACTTGCATTTATGGGCGGAATTGCCGGTAAGTTTATGACCCAGTTTGGTATGACGGTTGTTTACCTTACACTGTTGTCGTTGGTGTTTTCGTTCACATTGACCCCGATGATGATTGCGAAAATTTTACGCATAACCAAGGAACGGCGCGTTTCGGTGAATACACTAAAAAAATCGGCGTTTCATAAATGGTTTGCGTATCAATATAAACATTCGGGGCGTGTGATTTTGTTTGCGTTTCTTGCGTTGGTTGCAAGTTCTATGTTGATGCGGTTCACCGGAAACGAATTTAGTCCCGCGACCGATGCAAACGAAATAAATATCACCGCGCGTGCGCCGATGGGGGCGACATATGAAAAGTCACAATCTATTGCAAAAGATATTGAAAAAGTTTTGTCCGGGTTTGATGAAGTAAAATCGACATCGGTAAAAATTGGTGAACGCGGGTTGCAAAATATCGCGGTAAAAATCAAATTGGTTGATAAAAGCGAACGCCGTCACAGTGACAAAGAAATTGCACGTCGAATGTTGCCAAAACTTGCCGTGATTCCGGATGCGGAAATTCAAATTCGTGCGGGCGAAGGTGTGTCGTCGTCAATATCGGCTGATATTGTTTTGAATATATATGGTGACGATGATGCGAAAAGGCAAGAGTATGCAACGCGTGCACTGAATGCCATAAACAACATTTCCGAAGTGCAAACCGCGGTATTGGCGCAACAAACGCCGGGTAATGAAATAAAATTTATTCCGGACGCAGAGCAAATGGATTTTTGGGGAATAAAAAATTCTTATGCTGGGGCGACGCTAAGGACGGCGCTTTATGGGAACGACACATACAAGTA
>Ga0247611_10002196_pt1 | contig 32417 bp, 46 predicted proteins | sample 177DNAGHGhighgp2_FD_192422 | JGI IMG/M metagenome (GOLD analysis project Ga0247611, IMG submission 192422) | Sheep rumen microbial communities from Palmerston North, Manawatu-Wanganui, New Zealand - 1770 DNA GHGhigh gp2 | ecosystem: Host-associated > Mammals > Digestive system > Stomach > Rumen... | reverse complement strand
TTGGAAATATTGGTTGAAAACACGGTAAATGCTGAGGATGTATTATCCAATTGGATATTAGACCATGAGATACATCTAATGCATTGTGAAGGCGATATGCTAATAATATCGTTATTCACCATAGCGGATGCAAAGGAGAGTGATATAGACTTTCCGCAAGCAAAAGACATTGAGCCTACTGTAAGAGGGTTTGTTGAAACAATGGATATTATAGATGATATAGGCAAAAAGTGGGAGAGTGATAACAATGTTAAGTCTTGAATCTGCAATAAAACATTGCGAGGAAGTAGCAGAAGAAAATGAGAAAAAAGCAAGGAAGCTGAATGATGGCACTATGTCCACAAGAATCAAGTGTGAGGAATGTGCCAAAGAACACAGACAGCTTGCAGAGTGGTTGAAAGAGTTGCAACAATGGAAAGATTTAGGTGATTGGTTAGTTAAGGCAATACTTGAAGAAGATTGGGATAATAATCAAAGTTTTTATGCAGAAGTGCTTTGCCGAAAACTAACAAAGTTGGGCAAACTAAAAGTTGTGGATAACAAGTATATGGAGGTAAATGCAGATGACAGTAGCGGAATTGATTGAGAGATTAAGAAGTTATCCACAAGATGCTGGGATTGTTGTTAAGAATACTGATGTATATCTCAACGGATTTTATATAGCGACTGAGGTTGAGGATTTTGACCATAACACGGTGCTAATATCGAGTAATCACGATGAAATGTTGGATATATAGAAAAAGCAGAAGGGAGTGATTATGAATGACAGACGAAGAAGCTGATTATTGTTATGAATGTACAGGGTTAGGGGATGATTATTATATGGATGAGAATGGTGATTTGGTTTGCTATTGCCCCGAATGTTCATTTAATCCATTTAAAGAGGAGGATGAAGAATGAGTGTAAGTAAATGGGCATATAATTCACAAAAATGCGATGGAGATTATTGTTGTGGTTGTTGTGATGAATGTGAAAAAGTAGAGGAGGAGGTGCAGGATGAATAATTTATGTTGTCCAAAATGTGGTGGGGATGTAAGAGTTATGGATACAAGATGCCCAAAAACATCTAATACCATCCGAAGAAGAAGGATATGTGACAGGTGTGGTTACAGATACAGCACTTATGAAGTTGATTCTGAGACCTATAACATCCTGCTAAAGATGTTAAACAACTTAGGCACTATAAGGAGTGATATTAAATATCTGCTTGATAAGTTAGATGAGATGGATTATGGAGAGGTGAAAAATGACAAATAAAGAAGCAATTAAATGGTTATGGGTAGAACGCCAACTGATTGTAGAAATTCCGAAAGACAATTCAAAGGAATTAAAAGAAGCCTATGATATGGCAATCAAAGCCTTAGAACAACAGCGAAAAGTGGGGCAGGAAAGAGAAAAGCACGACAGCATAGAACTTTTTGGGGCTATGACGTTAATATCTGGAGCTATTAGAGCTATTGGAACGGATGAAGAGACACTGAAAACCATCCCCGGAGGAATGCTGTTATCAGAGAAGTTGAGGAATGTACAGGATGAATTTCAAGCGGAGATAACAATGAATTTTATGGATATGTTTAAGAGTGTTGCGAGAAATGGCGAGGAGGAAGATGTTGACGAAGAATAACAATATGAAGTACAATAAGGGCAAGCCGGTCAAATGTACCTGTGGTCAGTTAATAGCATATAAGAAGGACGGAAAGCTGATGTTGTACTGTAAGAAGTGCAAAAGACAGATTCCATTCGTTATAGAGCCAGAGCCATAGAGCCAGAGCCATCATGAGAAGCGATTCTTGTGGTGGCTTTATTTTTTGGAAAAAATTATACGCATTCTAACCACTCAGATTTGGTCGAGAATTGGTTTTTGGCAATAGACAATAAACTACCCAAAAAAAATAAAAAAACACCATCTCGAACAAAGTGATGTATTTATTGGGCATCCCGGGGGTGGATTTTCATGGAGGTAGAAATGGGCGCAATATTTATTGATTTAACACCGGAAGAATTGTGTGATTTGATGTGTGGAGTGCCGGAGGAGGATGAAGATGAGGGACTTCAAGAGCATAGGGAAGACAGTTGAGGGTAACGAGGGTGATAAGTGCAACTATCCAACTAGGTTAGACACCTATGGTTGCGGTTGCTCTCATGATTGTAGTTATTGCTATGCGAAGTCTTTGCTTGATTTCAGAGGCTTATGGAACCCTAAGAGCCCATCTGTTGCAGATATCAAGAAGATATCAAAAGAAGTCCAAAAGCTACCCCGGAGCAGGCCTGTGAGGTTGGGTGGAATGACAGATTGCTTTCAACCCATAGAGAGATTGTACCGGGCTACATGGAAGACAATCAAGCTCCTCAACCGATACAGAGTCCCATATCTCATAGTCACAAAGTCAGATATGGTGGCAGATGATGAGTATATAGGGCTGATGGATAAGGGGTTGGCTCATATACAGGTAACAGTAACTACCACAGACGATGAGCTGTCTAAGACATACGAGAAGGCATCTGTACCAAGTGAAAGAATCAAGGCCATAAAGAAGTTGCAGGAGGCAGGATTTGATGTACAGCTAAGACTCAGCCCATTTATCCCGGAGTACATTGATTTTAATATACTAAACAACCTTGGAATAGACAAGATTTGTATAGAGTTCCTAAGAGTGAATACATGGATAGAAAAGTGGTTTGATATTGACTATTCGGAATACACTCTCAAGTCCAACGGATACAAGCATATGCCACTCAGCCGGAAAAAATATTATATAAGCAAGATAACTGGCTTCAAGGAAATGACAGTATGCGAGGATGAAGACGAGGCATACGAGTATTGGAAAGAACATTTTAATCACAACAAAGATGATTGCTGTAATCTCAGGAAGTAAACAGAGATAGAATACATAATCAAGGAGGATACAAATGAAGAACAAGAAACTGACAGTTGAGTATGTACCAAAGGAAAATCTCAAGACATACGCCAACAACGCAAAACTACACACAGCAGACCAAGTAGAGGGCATCAAGAAGTCCATTGAGAAGTTTGGATTCAATGACCCCATAGCTGTATGGAAAGATGATGTAATCATTGAGGGACACGGAAGGCTCCTTGCGGCCATGGAAATGGATGACGTGAAGGAAGTTCCTGTTATACGTCTCGACAACCTCACAGACAAGGAACGCAAAGCCTATGTCATAGCTCATAACAAGCTAGCACTCAACACCGGCTTTGATAACGACCTTTTGGGTGAGGAACTAAAGACCATCATGGATGACTTTGATATGACAGACTTCGGATTTGGGGACTTTGAGCTGACTATGCTTACAGAAGATTTTGAGCCCGAACCTTTCAATGATGACGAGATAGCTGAATACACGCAGAACGGAGAAGTGGGGCTTGCTAAGAAACGTGTAATCATCACATACGATGACAGCCAAGAGGAAGATATCAAGTCAATGTTAGGAGTGGACGAGATAAAGAAAGTTGTATACGACATTAAGGAGCTTGTATGAAAGTAATTCAGCTCAGAGGCACTAATGCCACCGGGAAAACCACTACTATACGACAGTTTATTGAAAGAGGCAACTTTGAGGTGAGGTCAATCAAGGTGGCGAAGCGTGATATTGAATATCATTGGGATGATGAACGCAAGATTGCCATTATCGGAAGGTATGACCAAGCCATGTCCGGAGGAGTAGACGGATATATCACAGATAAGAATCTGCTCAGAGATACAATCATCCGTATGCTTAGAGTTATCAAGCCAAACGTGCTTCTATTCGAGGGTATTGTATATGGTGTCACGTTCAAGTTTGCCTTTGAGCTTGCGAGGGTCCTGAAACAGATTAAGTGCGAGTATGTAGGCATATGCTTCATACCACCGCTTGACGTAGTGTTTGACCGGCTTGCGGTAAGGAACGGAGACAAGGAAGTGGACTATATGAGCGTACAAAACAAGTGGTTCACAGCGTCCCGGGCTTATGACAAGCTGAGGCAGAACGGAATCAATGTAAAAGCAATAGACACCACAAAAATCCCAAAGGAACAAATGTACAAGATTATCGAGGATGAGATATGAAAGATGTAAAAGAACGCATGAGGGAGTTTGTTTCATACCATATACATGGAGATGGAGAATGCAACAATGTAGTTCTCAAGGAGTGGGCAAGAAGAAAAACACTCACCCTGCAAGAGAGGTATGAACTAGCATTCCTGTTCTCAGTTACCTATTGCGTGCAGAGTGCGGTTATTTTGTTCGAGAAGCAACGGAATGGGTCATGCCTGTATAAGAATCAGCTCACAGAGTTAAAACAGCATATTTTGTTCCAGAGCGACCGAAAATACATGAAGATGAGGGACAACTTTGAGCGTACGATTGAGGACTTTCAAAACAACCACCGGGATGTGAAGCAGTTTCTTGGGAATATAACTGCCGGAGGCATTATAAACCTTGAAAAAGCAATAAAGTATGTATCAACGTGGGTAATGTATGGCAGGTTTGCGTCTTTCTTGTTCCTTGAGACATTTGTAGAGCTTACAGGAATGAAAACAGAGAATACAACAATAGATTGGAAACACGGCGATACAGCAACAAGTGGACTTCTCAATCTTTTTGGGTATGATGATGCGGCAGATAGGTTCGATAAGGCCGGGACACTACCTTACAAGGTAGACTCATTGGACAAAATGCTGTATGCGGCTCAGTTTGAAATCCGGAGAGAGGGTGGACAAGACAATGTAACAGAGGTGGAGACATCCCTATGTGCGTACAGAAAATTCTACAAGGGCTCAAGATACAACGGATATTACCTTGACCGGATGCTTGAGGAAATATATTCAATGCAGAGTGAATACCCGAAGGTATCTGAGGAACTTCTACAAATCCGGGCAAAATGTTTTAACAAGAAGTACCTTGGAGAGGCCGGGGGATGGAGAGGTATCCGTAAAGACATGAAAAAACTATACAAAGAGACAGGAATAATATCATAAGCAGGAGGAATCATGGGAGATAAAATCAAACATACATACATAAGTCCAAGATGGACAGGTGAGATAGCAGACTGCACCTTGCCACTTACATTTGATACATACAGTAATTGCTCATTTGGGTGCGTGTATTGCTTCTCTCAGTATCAGAGAGGTATCGGAGGCGCAAAAGAGGCCTATTTTAACAAAGAGGTCAAAAGCGTCAACCCGGAAAAAATCAAGAAGATATTCAGCGGTGAAGACAAAGACAGTCAATTCTATCAATACATCAAGACTAAACGACCTATTCAGTGGGGAGGCTTATCAGACCAATTTGACGGATTTGAGAAACAATATGGCGTAACATATGAAATCCTCAAATATCTTAAAGAAATCAACTACCCTATATGTTTCAGCACGAAATCAGCGTGGGTATTCAAGGACCCAAAATATCAAGAGCTTTTCAAGGATGCGGATAATTGGAACATTAAGTTTTCAATAATCACCTTAGATGAACATGATGCGGCTAGGATAGAACAGGGAGTGCCTACACCCAAGGAACGTCTTGAGGCGATGAAGATATACAACAGCCTCAGTAAAGGCGGTACAACCCTCAGACTCAGACCATTCATAGTAGGAGTATCTGACAAGACATATCTTGAGCTGATAGAGAAGGCTCACGAGGCCGGAGCAACTGCAGTAACAACAGAGTTCTTCTGCCTTGAAATGAGAAGTATAAAGCAGGCTAAGGAACACTATGACGTAATAAGCGAGTGCGCAGGATTTGATATTGTAGAGTTTTACAGAAAATACAGCAATGGTTCGGGATACTTACGACTCAACCGGAAGGTCAAGGAAAAATACATCCGGAATATGCAGGAGCTTTGCCATAAGTTGGGCATGAGGTTTTACGTATCGGATGCCCACTTCAAGGAGTGCTGTGATAATTGTTCCTGCTGTGCTTTACCACCGGATTGGGACTATTCAAGAGGCAACTTCTCAGCCGCCTTACAGATAGCCAAGAGAACAGGAGAGGTAAGGTGGAGCGATATTGAGGGTGATATGTATTATCTCAACTTCCCAATGGTAAGGGCACAGGGCTTCAACATAAATTCATCTGAGAACCGGGCAAAGTACGAAGGTATGACGATGAAGGACTATCTCAGGTATCTATGGAACAACCCGAAACGAGGACAGAGCCCATATCATCTATTCGAGAGAGTAATGAAGCCGGCCGGATTAGATGAGAACGGAGATATCATCTACAAGTATAACCAAGATGTAACATTTGAGCCATGTTGGCATCAAGATAGAGAAGCTGTATTGGAAACAAGAGTATAGGAGGAAGAATATGTTTGAAAAAGTAAACCCATCCCACCCGGACAAGGTAGCAGACAGAATAGCAGGAGCAATAGTTGATTATGCATATAAGCAAAGTGATAACCCGAAGATAGCTGTTGAGGTCCTGATAGGGCACGGACAATGTCAGATTATATCCGAAACATCTGTACATATACCAACGGAAGTGGTGAAAAACATAGTAGGGAGAATAGCAGGTGACTTATATGTGGCATATGACGAAAACAAGCAGGATAGACACCTTGCCGACAATCAGAACGAAATCATCAGATGCGGAGACAATGGCATATTCAAGGGCGTTCCGGTTACAAGGGAACAGCATAAGCTGAGTGGCCTTGTAAGAGACCTGTATATAAAGTACCCAACAGATGGGAAATACATAATTGATGGAGACCGGCTGATTGCTTGTCAAAGCCACGTATTCGAGGATGAGTTCATAAGTAAGTTGCCGAAAGATATGAGCCTCAAGGTGAATCCACTAGGATATTGGACGGGCGGAATAAATGTAGACACCGGAGCTACCAACCGCAAGTTGGGTTCTGATATGGGAGATGCAGTAACCGGAGGAGGCCTTCATGGTAAAGACCTAAGCAAGGCTGATGTATCGGTAAACATATATGCACATTTAAAGGCACAGGAAACAGGGCAGGAAGTAAAGCTATGCTGTGCTATCGGTGATAAGGAAGTAGATGGAAGACCTTATAGTGAGATAGTGGAGATAGCAAGAAACTATGTAAACCTCATAGGCGGCTTTGAGAAGCTAGCTGAATGGGGACTTGTTTAACAAAGGAGTTGATTATATGCCAAGAAAGAAGAACCCGGATGCAGTAATGGGAAGACCTAAGAAGAATATTGACAAGAAACAGTTTGAAAACCTATGCGCAATACAATGTACGTTGGAAGAAGTGTGTGCATGGTTCGATGTTTGCGATGATACTCTCAATAGTTGGTGCAAGGATACCTATGGCACAACTTTTTCGGAAGTTTTCAAAGAAAAAAGGCAAATTGGTAAGATATCATTGAGGCGGTCAGGCTTTCAGTTAGCTCAGAAGAACCCGGCTGTACACATATTTTACGCCAAGAACCACCTAGGAATGACAGACAAGGTAGAGACAGAGTTCAATCCGGAATCACTAAAGAGAGCAAAAGAGCTGTTGGAGGGTGTCGATAGTGTCATTGACTAAGATGCAACAAGACTACCTCATGGCCTGTAACCATAGATGGAACATCAAGACCGGGGCAACCGGTAGTGGCAAGAGCTTCCTTGACTATGCGGTGACTATCCCTAAGAGGATATGTGCAACTAAGGGTGAAGGGCTGATTGTTCTGTTCGGCAATACGCAAGGAACATTTGAGCGTAACATACTTGAGCCTATGAGGGATATATGGGGCGTTGAGAATGTCAGCAGGATAAAGGGCAATAACAAGGCGTTTTTGTTCGGCAAGGAGTGTTATGTCTTAGGAGCTGACAACCGGAAGCACGTTGCGAGGATACAGGGAACAACCATTGAATACGCCTACGGTGACGAGGTGACAACGTGGAGTGAAGAGGTGTTCCAAATGCTCAAGTCACGTCTGAGGTGCGAGCATAGCCATTTTGACGGAACGTGTAACCCGGACAGCCCTAACCATTGGTTCAAGGCCTTCTTGGATTCGGATGCAGACATCTATGAGCAGAACTATGTTATTGATGACGGAGTATTGCCGGAGTACGTTGTTGAGGAGCTGAAGAAGGAGTATGCCGGAACAGTCTACTATGACCGGTATATCCTTGGTAAATGGGCTCTTGCTGAGGGACTTGTATACCCTATGTTTCAATCAGCTATCGTAGACAGCCTGCCGGACGTTCCTGCAAGCAAATATGTAGTGTCGATTGACTACGGAACAATGAACGCCTTTTCAGCCATCCTATGGAGCAAGAGAGACAACGTATGGTATGGGGAGCGTGAATACTACTATTCGGGACGTGATATCGGAGTACAGAAGACGGACAACGAATACATGAATGACCTCAATGAGTGGATAGAGGATATATGGGCTGAGGTCAAGCAAAGGAAGGTTCATTTGACGCTTGGTGGAAACCTACATGAGAAGATATCGACAATAATTGACCCATCAGCGGCATCATTTATAGCTTTATTACATCAATCTGAATGGGCAAAGGTTATACCGGCAGACAATGCGGTGAAGGATGGAATCAGAGAGACAGCCGTGGCGTTGCAGATGGGGCTTGTAAAGATTCTGAAACCGGCTATGCCTAATTGGATTGATGAAGCAGGAGGATATGTTTGGGATGATTCGGAGATTGAGGAACATCCTGTTAAGATAAACGACCATTCCATGGATGCAACAAGGTACTTTGTTAAAACCATGAGGATACTAAACAAAAAAACACCTTACAATGGGTTGTTGAAGTAAAGGAGAAAGAAATGTACACATATCAAGACTTACTGAAAGTGGGAGATGATGAAAACGACAAGATGACCTTTGTGTATGAAGTCATATCAGCTCATATGGCCTCTGACCTGTATAAGGAAGCGGTGATTGCGGATGAATACGACAGGCAGAAGAATACGACCATAGCTGAGTTCCAAAAACTCTTATACACAGTGACCGGCAATGTAATCCCGGATAATTGGTCAGCCAACTTCAAGATGGCAAGCAAGTTCTTCAACAGATTTGTAACTCAAGAGAATCAATACTTGTTAGGCAATGGAGTTACATGGAAGAACGAAGGAACTGAGAAGGCTCTTGGAGATGATTTTGATACGAGATTGCAGGAGTTAGGAAAGAATGCGCTTGTTGGGGCTGTTTCATTCGGATTCTACAACAAAGACCATGTTGAGGGGTTCCACGTAAGAGAGTTTGCGCCACTATTTGACGAGGAAAACGGAGCACTCAAAGCCGGGGTGAGGTTCTGGCAGGTGGATGACGATAAACCACTCAGAGCAACGCTATACGAGTTGGACGGGTACACGGAGTACATCTACAACAAGAAAATCTACAGGGGCAAGAATTACAAGACTGTCAATGAGGTACTCAAGGATAAAAGGCCTTACATCCTCAAGACAAGAACCACCGAAGCGGATGGAACAGAGATATACGATGGCGAGAATTATCCAACATTCCCAATAGTTCCACTATGGGGCAATCCTCATAGGCAGAGCGAGCTATCAGGCCTCAGAGAGGCTATAGACTGCTATGACCTCATAAAATCCGGGTATGCTAACAACGTGGACGAAGGTTCACTCATATATTGGACGATTCAGAACAACGGAGGCATGGATGATATTGACCTTGCTCAGTTCGTAGAGAGAATGAAGACACTTCATGCGGCTGTAACAGATGGGGATGCTGAGAGCCATACGATTGAAGCCCCATATCAGAGCAGGGAGGCATTGCTTGCTACTCTTAGGTCAGACCTGTACGAAGATGCGATGGCACTCGACACTAAGAATATAGCATCCGGAGCTACTACGGCCACTCAGATTAGAGCATCATATGAGCCACTAAATAGCAAGACAGACCAATATGAGTACTGCGTGAGGGAGTTCATCAAGGGTATCTTAGAGATTGCCGGAGTAGACGATGAACCAACATTTACCCGGTCAATCATAGTTAACTCGCAGGAGGAGGTAGGGTTGGTGCTTCAATCAGCTCAGTATCTCAGCGAGGATTATGTCACGAGGAAGATACTCACCCTGTTAGGTGATGGTGACTTAGCAGATGAGATGCTAGAACAGCTCAGTAATGACGAATTAGACAGGTTTGAGGGTGAGGCTGAGGAAGTTTCCACCGAAGAAGAAGAAACAGCAGAAAATGGCTCAGAGGACATTCAGACAGAGGAAATAGACAATCAGATGTTACAGGAATACTCTGATGAGGTTATGCAGATGCTTGAGGAGTTAATGGAGGAGTGATATGGCTAGTGTAGATTATGACCCGGTGAAAGCCCACGAGTATTATGAGAAACATAAGAAACTAAAAGGAAGAAGCCGGAGCAGAAAAGGATGGGACGATACTCAGAAAGAGCAATATGAATATGCCAAGGCTCAGGCTAAGGATGCTTACAGCAAAAGTGCGGATTTGATAAGCCTGCAAAGGTCAACTCACCTACAAGCTGTGGAAAGTGCGAAGAAGAAGCAGAAAGAACAAATTACCAAGCAGACATCAGCGGCAATATCTCAGCTCCGGGACAAAATGAAAAACATGAGCCCGGAGCAAAAGGAAGCATTTAAGGAAAAGTTAGGGACGGCGATAGAAAAGCTCAAGGGCAAGGCTGAAAGGGCAAAAGCAAAGATTGATACAAGCTCCGCAAAGCAGAAGGAATCCATCAAGAAGGATGCATCCAAAGACCTTAAATCAGCAAAGAAGGATTATGAAAAGACAGTGGATGAAGCCTATGACAAGATAAATGCTATGACAAAACCTAAAGAAAAGGGGAAAAAATAATGAGTTATATACCGGATTGTAGAACAGATGAAATATACAATGAGGAACGACTGACCGGACGTGACAAAGACTTTGTTGCAGGATATGATTGGGCTGTAGACCAGATACTCAATCTATTCGAGGGCAATACAAATGTATTTCCAAGGTTGGAAGATATTCTTGACGAGAATACAGCAATAGTGAATGAAGACAAAGAATCCATTGTTAAAGAGAGCATTGAGCAATGGGCAGAAATGCAAAGGAATGAGCTGATAACATCAATGATAGATGATGGAGAGTGATTATGGCCGATAAAGGACATGAGGAAACAGAAAAGCTCCTCAGAAAGCTCGAGAAAGAGTTGGCAGAGGAATACAAGAAGGCAAGGTATGAGATATTAGAGAAGTATGCTGAGCATTGTAACAGATTTGCCAAGAGAGAGGCAGAAATGGCTGAGTTGGTTAGACAGGGACTCGTGACTGAAGAAGCATTCAACGAATGGAAGATGAAAGAAATACCTGTAAATGCAAGGTGGAACGAAATGTGTGACACGATAGCCCGGGACTGCACAATGACCAACCAAATGGCAAAAAGCATAGCATATGGATATATGCCGGAGATTTATGCTATCAATTACAACTACGGAACATATCAGGTTGAAAGCGTATGTGGAATTGATACAGGCTTTCCATATCTGTATGACCGAAGTACAGTTGAGAGGTTGTTCCGGGGTGGGGAGTTCATACACGCTCCGGGACAGAAGATAACCGATAAAATCAACATGAAAAAGGACTTGGCATGGAATAAGAAGCAGGTGCGGTCAGTATTGTTCCAAGGGATTGTACAAGGCGAGAGCATCCCTAAAATGGTAAAGAGGCTGAGGAAAACTGTTGGGGATTCCATAACCGAAGACGATATCAAGAACAAGAACTTGAAAGATGCTAAACAAATAGCAAGAGAGGTTGAGAGGCGTAACAGGAATGCGGCCATCCGGAACGTAAGAACAATGGCAACCGGAGTACAGAACGCCGGCAGGGTAGATTCTTACAAAAGAGCTCAAGGCATGGGGATAGACCTGCAACAAGAATGGCTTGCTACGTTGGACGGAAGGACAAGGCATCAGCACAGACTATTAGATGGCCAAAGAGTAGATGTTGGAGAGAAGTTCAAGGTGGATGGTGATGAAATAGAGTATCCCGGTGACCCATCAGCAAAAGGATACCTTGTGTACAACTGTCGGTGTACTTTAGTTCCTGCATTGAAGGGATTCGGGGTGGATGCCAACAACCTGTCGTTAAGAAATACAGACCACATGGAAGAAGAAAACTATGAACAGTGGAAATATAGGCATCAACATGATATAATGGAGAAGTACAAAGGCAAGGCCGCAGTGTTACAAGAATATGACGAATGGCAGAAAAAGACTGTTATTAACCCAATAACGATAGAATGTGAAAAAGCAGGGATTACAAAGTTAGGGGTGAAAAAGCTAGAAAAAGCATTGGATGAGGAAGGAATTATCAAAAAAATAGGTGGGGGAGACCTCACGAAGGGTTCCTGTATGTCAGCGGCACTTGCATACGCTTCTAACAAAAATGGATACGATGTGCTTGATTTCAGAGGGGAACCAAGCAGAAGCCTTTTTGCAAAAAGGGCTACAGCAAGACAACTGTGCGACATACCGGGCGTAAAGTCATACAAAGACCATGGAAAGAATGATGTTGCGGTTGCAAAGAGACTCATGAAGAATATGGAAGCCGGCAAAGAATATATCCTTGTCACAGGAGAACACGCCGCCATTGTAAGAAGTTATGATGGGACAATGAGGTATGCTGAATGGTTGGAGTTACAAGATTCAAAAGATAATGGGTATAGATTTTTCTCAAGTGATATTGAAGAAGACCTGAGAGACCGCTTTGGCTGTAGAAAATACGGCACAAAGAAGTGGATGAGCTACCTAATTGACATAGATTCCATGAAAGATAACGACAACATAAGGGCGGTCATGGAATATATAAATACAGAACCGGGTAAACAAAAGAAGGGAAAGCATGGAAAAATCAAGTGACGTTCAATATGAATTTTATAAAGAGAACAAAAAAGACAAAATATGGAGGGTTGAAGAGTACGAAGTAGATGAAAATGGTGTTGCTGAACCCACCATAGGACTTTTGCTGTTTTCTTTTGACAAGGAAAAAATATACAATCTGTGGGAAGATTACCCTTGGAAATTTACTCCGGAAGAAAAGGAAATATTTGACAAAGAAAATCCATATTGGGCTGAGTTCTTCAAAGATAGGAGCTGATAGCATGGATGTAAGCGCAGAAATCAAAATCACAGAGGATAACACAGAACTAATCAAACAAGCCACTAAACAGGCTGTTATGGTGGCTCTTGAGGCTGTAGGGCTTCAAGCTGAGGGATATGCTAAGAGACTTTGCCCTGTAGACACCGGACTTCTGAGGAATAGTATCACCCATGCGGTGGGTGGGGCTTCATTCTCTCATGCCTACAAGGCTGACAAGGCTACAAGCGGTGGCGCAATGAAGGGCGGTTATAGCTCCGGAACAGTAGGAAGTTCAGACGATACCACCGCATACATAGGGACGCCTGTGGAATATGCGTCATATGTAGAGTATGGAACAAGTCGCACCAAACCTCACCCATATATCAAGCCTGCGGTGGAAGGACATACGAGCGAATATAAGCAAATATTTGAAGAATACCTCAAAAGAGCTTGATTTTATGCCAATTATTTGGTATTATCACGATAGAAAAACGGAACAAGAGCCAGAGCCGGAGAGCCAGAGCCATTAAGTATGAGTTGAAAGACGTTTCAGCTTGTATTTAATGGCTCTTTTTTGTTCCGATAAACCATAATTTAGGGTAGCACCCCCGGAAAACTGCGAAGGAGATTATGAATATGGCAGATTTTGAAGCAATTATCAAGAAACACGTAGGAGAGGATGGAAACATCCCGGAGTCAGCTATTGGAACTGTAGTATCAGCTATCAAGACCGCTGTTGGAAACGAGTATGTTGAGAAGGAAAGATACAAAGCGAAGTTATCTGAAATAGACACACTCAAAGAAAAAGTGGAGACCGCTGAGGACGATGTTGCAACCGCTGAGAAGTGGAAAAAGAAGTATGAGGACGAAAAGACCGCATATGCCAACTATAAGGCAGATGTGGAAGCAAAAGCCACAGAAACAACCAAGAAGAACGCATACAGAAGTCTTCTGAAAGAGGTAGGAGTGGCTGACAAATGGCTTGACAGAGCCATGAAGGGTGTATCACTTGACTTTGAGCTTGATAAGGATGGAAAAATCAAGGATGCCGATAAATTAACAGAAAACATCAAGACAGAGTGGGGAGATTGTATCTCAACCGAAGATGAAAGAGGAGCCGATACGGCAAACCCACCTGCAAATAGGGCCGGAGCTGAAAAAACTCCAAGCCGTGCCGCACAGATTGCGGAAAAGTATCACAATGACCTGTATGGAAATATTAAGGAGGACAAATAAATGTCATTTAATCAGAATTCACAGGGCGTAGCATACGCACCGGGATACTTTCTTGCTCATGAAGAGTGCACGAGAGAAACAAGACAGATATCTCAGACAGGAGCTACAACCGCAGAGGATGGAAGCAAATATGTAAAGATGGGTACTGCATATCCATCAAATGATGCAAATGCTATTGGAATAGTATATGAGGATGTAGATGTAACAACCGGTGCTATGCCGGGTTCTGTTGTAACTAAGGGTGAGGTGTACGAGGATAGACTTGCAATCACAGGAGTTGATTATCAGTCAGTAACACCAAAAACAGGTGATAATCCCAAAGAGAATGGTTGGTATGAGAGAAGCGGTAGTGCAGGCTCATATGTGTATACTCTTACAGATGATACAACTGTTCAGGATGGTACCACATATTATGAAGCTGTTGATGTTCGTATATCAGCCGCCGCTAAAACAGCACTTCAGGCTAAGGGATTTGTGTTCAAGACAACACCAACAGTTACAAGACCGGAATAAGGAGGAAAGATAAATGCCAAATATTAGATGGGAAAACAACGTACTTGGATTTGTTCCAAAGAAAGATTGGCTTGATGTGCCTTTCAATCCAACAAGACAGAATGACCCTGTTGATGGGCTGTTCGGAGATATTAAGACAGACAACCTTGTAGCTGAATACGAAAGTATTGCGGCTGAGTATCAGATTCCAATGATGGCTCAGTTCCACGGATTTGATACTGAATCACAGACTACATTCAGAACCCCTATAGATACACACAATATCGAAAAGGGACTCATCAAGGTTAAGATAAATCAGTCAGAAAGACTTCGTGCCCTTACAAGAGCAGGAGTACAGAATGACCAGATGTATGACTACGTTATCCGTGATGGTGTAAGACTTGGTGAACAGGTTATTACACGTTCAAAGGTAGCAAAGAATGAGCTTCTTGCTACAGGTAAGGTAACCATCAAGGAAAACAACGTAGATATCAATGTTGACTACGGAGTTCAGCCGGCTCAGACAGCCTTTACAGTTGATGTAGCAACTACAGGAGATATCGCAGGAGATATTCAGAATATTGTTGATGCCGCTCTTGATAAGGGAGTTATCATCAACGGAATGTTCACATCTCGTAAGACTATTGCGAAGATGAGAGCAAACGAAGGCCTGCAGAAGAATATCCTTGGCAACGTAGGTGTTGGAGCACTTATCAAGAGTGCTGACCTTGCTAGTTACCTTGAAGAGGAGTTTGGCATAACACAGGTTATCACAAACGACCTCACATATGGAGCTTCTGCAACCATCGGAACAAATGGAAGACCTGATATATCAACAAAGAGATATTATCCGGAGGACAAAATCACATTCTTCTCTACAAACGTAGGAGGTAGAATGGGTGTTGGTCTTTGGGGTGATGCTCCGGAGGCTGATGTTGCTCAGTTCATGGACGTAGCAAACAGCTCAGAGAGTCCATATGTAACAATATCACAGTGGACTGAAAATGACCCTGCTGTTCTGTGGACAAAGGCTTCAGCTCTGTTCATACCTGTACTTTACAATCCATCATCACTTTGGATTGCAACAGTTACAGAGTCAGAAGGCTAAAGACAATAAGGGTATGAGCATTATGTGACCTTTTTCATATAAGCTCATGCCCTTTATATACAAAAGGAGATTCTTTATGCTAACAATCATCTGCCATTATCTCAAGAATTGGTTCAATTATGGACAGCCTAAATATTTTGGCACTTTTACAATTAAAGATGGTCAGCTTGTTAAAGAAGGCGCATATGCGAACACAGCTATACAAGAGAATCAATATTACAGGATTGTTGGCAGTGTCTTTAATGACGGAGTATACAAGCATGGAACAGAGACTCTGACGGACGAAACCTTTGACGGAGCTGTATGGTTGATGGCTATTCCACAGGATGTGATAAGCCTTGCGGAAGAAATCGAGGCATGGCAGGAGTTATATGGCGGTATCGATGGTCAGAACATGAGCCCATATCAGAGTGAGAGCTTTGGTGGGTATTCATACAGCAAAGCAAGTGGTGGTAGTTCGTCAAGCTCTGATTCTTTAGTCCCAACATGGCAGGGAGTATTTGCTGACAGACTAAGGAGGTGGAAGAAACTATGAGCCTACTTGATGAAGCATATGAAGACTACACTCTGTTAGACAAGGTTAGAGTTGACGATGGATATGGCGGTTACACTACGGAGTGGCAGGACGGAGCGACAATACAAGGCGCAATGGTTTTTAACACGTCTATGGAAGCCCGGACAGCACAGGCGCAGGGCGTTAGCTCAGTCTATACGCTGACTACTAAAAAGAACATAACACTCGAGTACCACGATGTGCTCAGAAGGGTGCGAGATGGCAAAATATTCAGAGTTACGTCTGATGGTGACGATTCTTACACACCTAAAAGCGCAAGCCTCAATATGAGGCAGGTAACGTGCGAGGAATGGGTGTTACCTTCGGAGGTGTGATATGGATAAGGAGCAAGCATTACATAGGTTCTTTTCTCAGTTCGGAGTAAGGGCCTATGACAGCAGTACAGTTCCGGATGATGCGGTGCTTCCTAGAATCACTTACGAGGTCATGACAGATAACTTTGGTGTTTCTAACGTGATAACAGCCTCAATTTGGGACAGAAGCACTTCATGGGAAGGAGTTACAGCTATACTCCATAGAATTGAAAATTCAATGGGATATGGTGGTCAGACGGTGTCATATGACGGAGGAATGTTATGGGCTAAAAGAGGACAGCCATTTGCTCAGAGAATGGAAGACACAGATGATAGCATAAGAAGAATTGTAATAAACATAGAGATTGAATACATATCGGAGGTATAAACGATGAAATATACACAGATTCCAGAGACAGCCTTTCAGAATATACAGATGAACGCAGGTATCCTTGTGACTTCCTTTACCCCTTCAACCGGAGAAATTGAAGGCCTCATGGGAGCCACAACAGGCGGCGTAAACTTTACAGCTACACCAACATATTCTGATTACGGCGAGGATATTGATAATTGCCCTAAGAATACCAAAGAGCTCAAGAAGCTCGATTCATGGGAAGTGTCTATGAGTGGAACATTCGTAACTATTGATGCATCCACAGCAAAGAAACTGATTGCTTCTGCTGATGTAGATGGTTCGGATGCTACTCATATCATTCCAAGAAATGATGTATTAGCAGGAGATTTTGAGGATATTTGGTGGGTAGGTGACTACTCAGATAAGAATGAAGACGGAACAGGAAAAACAGCCGGATACTGTGCTGTTCATATGATGAACGCACTCAACACGGGAGGTTTTCAGATTCAGTCAACAGACAAGGGCAAAGGAAACTTTGCATTCACCTATACAGGACACTACTCAATGAGTGAGCAGGATAAGGTACCTTTTGAGGTGTATGTGAAGGCAGGGACATCTACACCCTAGCCCCACCACTGAGGGAGACAGTGGAACCGAAGAAGAAAACAACGAAGATATTAACAACGAAGAAGAAATTGTTTCAGAAGGCTAATAAGCCACACAAGGAGGTTATATGAAACATTTATCAGAATACAAGGATGAAGAGGCCCTTGATATGTTAGCGGAGCTGATTGACCCGGTAATTGCGATATTTGGTGATGAGGAGGTTGCCAACTTCTATAGGTCAGGCGTCCTCATAAAAGCAGTACAGGCGGCCATAAAAAATCACAAAGAAGATGTAATGAATATGCTTGCGATATTGGAAAGAGTTCCAAGAGAGGAATACCATTGTAACTTACTAACATTGCCAAAGGTTCTGTTAAATGTGTTCAATGACCCGGAACTGAAAGATTTTTTTACAGAGCAGAGCGAGGAGATGATTTCAAAAGAACCTTCTGGCTCTGTTACGGAGAATACAAAGGAAGAAGCAAATACTTCATCAAATATGTAGTAGCGAAAAGTGACAGCGACATAATCGAGTATGTTTACCGGAATTATGTCGCTGATTCTTTAAGGATTTTGCCGGAGGGCAACAAACAGCTTAGATACACACTTGAAGAAGTTATACATCCAAAACCGGTAGATAATCGGAATGGCGAGGAAATAGCCATAGATGTAATGGAAAAAGCAGGACTGAAATTCAAGGAGTAATGTAATGGATGCACTTGATTTAGTAGCAAAAATAAAGATGGACATATCTGAATATGAGGAAGGGCTTGACAAGGCTAAGAAGAGTGCTGAAAAAAGCGGTGGAGGCATCGGAGGAGTCCTCAGCAAAGTGGCCTCAGTAGGGGGCAAGGCTCTTGTTGGGCTTACCAAAGTGACTGCGGCGGCTGTCGGTGCGGCGGCTGTTGGAGTTGGTGCGCTTGTAAAGAGTTCTGTTGAGGCTTATGGCGAGTATGAACAGCTTGTAGGCGGTGTTCAGAAGCTATACGGAAACATGGGAATGAGCCTTGAGAAGTATGCTGAAAACGTAGGAAAGTCAGTGGGCGAGGTTGAAGGTGAATATAACAAGCTCGAGAAGGCTCAGAACATGGTTATGCAGAATGCTCAGAATGCATTCAAGACCGCAGGAATGTCAGCGAATCAGTATATGGATATGGCAACGTCGTTTTCAGCCTCACTTATCAATTCCTTGGATGGGGATACTGTAAAAGCGGCTGAGCAGACAGACGTTGCCATGAGAGCAATATCTGATAACTTCAATACCTTTGGTGGGGATATCGGAATGATACAGGGGGCCTTCCAAGGGTTCGCAAAGCAGAACTACACCATGCTTGATAACCTCAAACTTGGATATGGCGGTACCAAAGAAGAAATGGAGAGGTTGATTGCGGATGCTAATACATGGGCAGAGGCAAACGGAAAAGCCGCAGACCTTTCAATAGATAGCTTTTCAGATGTAGTTACAGCCATTGATTATATACAGCAAAAGCAGAACATAGCCGGAACAACAGCAAGAGAGGCCTCAACCACTATACAGGGTTCACTTGGAATGTTAACAGCCGCATGGCAGAACCTTGTCACCGGGTTAGGAGACAAGAATGCGGATATCAGTCAGTTAATTGGTAATGTAGTTGATTCGTTAGTGGGATATACGGATGAGGCAGGAAAACATGTCAACGGATTCTTGGACAACCTTCTGCCGGTTATAGAAAATGCACTCTCAGCCATCGGAACATTGGTGCAGGAGCTTGTCCCAAATGCTCTTGAGATAATCCCAGGACTCATTACGGACGTACTACCCAAAATTACAGGTGCGGCAACAGAGCTTGTGCAAGGACTCGTATCTGCATTATCGGACAATATGGACACTATATCAACTGTGATAAGTCAAGTAGTGGATTCACTTGTGACCCTATTGCCGGACATCATTTCACTAGGAGGTCAGATTGTGAGCACACTTGCTACTGCAATCATGGACAACCTTGACGGAATACTTGACGCCGCAGGAGAAATTCTTCAAGTACTCCTTACCGGCATGAGTGAACATGCAGGAGATTTAGTGAATGCGGTTGTTCAGATTATAGAAATGTTGGCAGGATTTTTCACAGATAATATAGATTTAGTGGTACAATCTGCCATTTTAATAGTGATGGGCATAGCCCAAGGTCTGATGGATAACCTTGATGTTCTGCTTACAGCGGCTTTTGATATCATAGTTGCTTTGGCTGAGGCTTTGATTTCTAATATTCCATTGATAATCGACCAGATTCCATTATTGATAGATAGTCTGATTACAAGTTTTGTTGAGTTCCTTCCTCAGATGACCGAGGCTTGGATATCTCTTATGGACTGTCTATCCGAGGCACTTCCTGAGATTATCAATTCAGTGCTTAATGCCCTTCCAAAACTCATGGATACCATAGTCAATTATTATGCAGGCCCCGGCTTACAGCAGACCTTGGCGGCGGCAATAATAATGTGGAATGCCCTCCTCAAGGCATTAGGAATGATTGTTGTGCAGGTAGTTGCCAATATAGGAATGTTCGTAAGAAATATTGGTTCACAGATAGCAGGAGAGGCAGGAAATATACTTAACTCTGCAAAAACAATGTTTATGGGGCTTGTAAATGGTGCGCAAAGTATAGCAAGTAGTCTTGGAGCAAAGGTGGGTTCACTCATAACAACAGCCAAGAACAAGATTAGCGAGGGTTTATCGGCATTTACATCCTATGGTCGAGATATGGTGCAGAACTTCATCAATGGTATTACTGAAAAACTATCTGCATTAAAAGATAAGGTAAAGAGCATGGCAGATACAATCAAGAGCTATCTGCACTTCTCAGAACCGGATGTTGGCCCACTTTCAGACTTCCATACCTATGCACCGGATATGATGAACTTATTCATGCAGGGTATAAGAGATAACGAAAACGCCTTGAGAAAGACAGTAAGCAATGCATTTGATTTTGAGGATTCTTTTGTATCACCGAAGTACGATGTATCAAAGCTGTCTCAGACCAAGAAGGTTGAGAGCTATAATAATCCGGATGAATATAGCCGGGGAACAACAATCTCAGATGATACACCTATCAATCTTTACATTGTTAATGAAGTAGACGGAAAGAGACTCAACGAAAACTCCTACACCTATACTTTGGGAAGAATGAAGAGAGAGACAAATGCTGTTAGGATTGCACATGGAGGCGCATAAATGTTTGATGTATTAGTAAATGGTCACAAAACAAGTGATTATACAAATATATGGGTTGCAAATATACCTCAGATACAGCCATCAGAGACAGAGAGGGATAGGTATACTATCCCTCAAAGGGATGGCGATATGTTATCTGCGTATTATCGAAGAACATCCGCATATATCGAGGTTACATTCCATGCTTTGAATATCTTACAGAATAGAAGGATTATCAAATCGGTTTTTTGTAATCAGATAAATGAGGTTCTTAAAACAAGCATAACATTTCCAACCATAAGCATTATAAATCGAGTGAATGGTGTTGATAGTTATGATTCGTATTTCAATATAAAGAATGCTGTTATTACCGAAGAAGAATTGCGTGATGGCGATTATGGAAGAGTAACTATTCAATACGAGGTTGAGCCTTTTGAATATATGCGGACAGATACTGAATTTGAGCAAATAGTTCCACATACTACAAGTCCACTTGAGAATCCGATTATTGTTCGAGTTCATAATGATGGTGACCTATGCAAACCTTTAATAAATATCACACCACTCGCAAGTGGAAAAGTAACAACAGCATATAATTTTGGAGTTGGTTTAACGATTGATGAAGAGTCAGAGAGCATAATTGTGTATCCTTCAAAAGTCGGCACAGGTTTAACAAGATATGCCTATTGTGATACTAGCTTGATGTACACATATTTGACCAACGGAACCACAGTTACGTTAGACACAGTTACGTTAGGGGAAGAATACTTCACACAGCATAATTATGAGGATTTATGGATTCCCAATGGCACACATGATATTAGATTTATGAATGTCGCACTTAATAACTATTCGACAAAAGTCAATATAAAATTGAGAAAGGGTTATGTCATATGATAATAATCAAAACCGACAATGGCGATATTGGATTACAGCCTATATCTTGTGTTTTATCAATGTCAATCAACGGAGTATGGATTGTTAAAATGGAACATCCATATGACAGAGAAGGTAGATGGCAATACATAACCGAAGATTCTGTTATTATTGCAGAAGTTACAGCACTTGATGGGATTACAACAGAGCAGAGGTACAGAATACATCTTGTTCAAAGGAGTTTAACAAGTATCTATGTAGAAGCATATCCCATTGCACTTGATGCCTTTAATGATAGAGTATTTACAAGTGTGGCAAGGAATGGAGCAACACCATCAAGACTTGCTCAAGATATAACGAGTAGTGCTTATCCTGTAACTACAAATCTTCCGAATACTTTATTAGCTGATTATAAGTATGAGAATACTAATCTTATAGCCATCATCAATGGTGGAGAGGATTGTTTTGTTGAGAAGTATGGCGGAGAGATTAAATATAATAACAATGCTATATCCATCAACAATAGATTAGATGATGGTTCAACAGCATATATCTATGCAGGAAGGGATGTTACATCTTTAATGCATAGCATAAATACATCTGATGTTGTAACAAGAATCTATCCATTATCTGCAAATGGAGCAAGGCTAAATGCTTTTACGGAAGCACGAGTAGCCCCAAATACTCCATATATAGACAGTCAGTATATAGATGATTATGGAGTTATACATGCGGAGTTCATCAAGACTCATTTAATGCTTTGTACTGAAGATGAAAAGAATGCAGATGTTGAAGCATTTAATGACACTATGAGATGCAGAAATATAATTATTTCTACAGTGCAGGATTGGATGCGAGATTTAATGAATCGAGAATCTGTTGCTGATACTAAGAGAAATATTGAATACTTACAGAGCATCCTCAAATTAACTAAGGAAAAGAATAAGAATAGTGGTATTATTGAAGGTTTACAAAAAGCAATCACAGCAAGGATTACAAATGTTGCATTTAAGCAGATGGTTGCTAATTGGGTAAAAGAAGGCTGTGAAGAGTTCGATAGTATTGATGCTCCTGAGTATAAGCTGTATAAGCAGATAATGCATGAGACAAATCAATATATATATGCGAATGAAAATGATTCATCTGACAGAGCAATCGCAGAATGGCATAGGCTTGACAGTAAGTGGAGATGGTTTTCTGAGCCAAATGGATGGTTGATTGAAGGTCGAGACAATAACAAGAATTGGTCATGGTATGCAGATACTGGAGCGACAGTTGCTGAAGGTCAGTCTTATCCCAAATTATATGGTTGTAAATCTGACGGAATATACCTTCAGTATCAGTGGGAAAAAGTAAATGGTACATGGTATTGGTTTGATAGTCATGGACATCATCTTAGACCTAGTGCTCGAATCAATTCTACTGTTGACTGGATAATTGCTACTTATAATGCCGAAGAATTTAGCCAAGAAGTTGCCGAAATGGAAAGACAACTGTACGAGGGATTATACCAAAGAATGGTCATATACTGTGAAGACCTTTATGATAAAGGTGTTGACAGACCTAAGATGGAAATCAACCTTGAAGCTATGGATATCTCACAGATTGAAGGATATCAACAGTTACAGACATTATCCCTTGGAAATAATGTAGTATTCCGAAACAATGGCACAACCATCAATGAAAGAGTGGTTGAATTGGATTATGATTGTATTCGGAAGATTAATACAAGGATTGTATTGGGAATGCCTACGGAGACAATCTCAGCCATCATATCAAGGAATATTGCGACTAATCCTGCTCTTATAGCAGGGTACGGTGTGGATATAGATGGAAATGTAATAAACATCGCAAGTGGTGGTGGAGAAGTCAAAGGACTCAGATGGTGGGAAGAAACCTCCAATCATATCGAGAGACAGATAACAAGCATTCCTGTTGGTGGATGGACAGCAGATGACCCTTATCTGATTAGAGGTGCAAAGGAATGGGCTGTTGACCATCAAGGATTTGTAAAAACTTTTTCGCGCGATGGTTCTAAAGCAATCGGAGCATGGATGCATTTCCAATATACAACTTCTCATTATATGGGAACAGTAATAATATCTACTGACCCTAATGCTGTTAAATATTTTTGTAGCTCAGAAGACCCTCAGACGGTTACAGCCTTTTCCACTACAATATCTTATGGTGGAGTGACATGGTATGTAGGTGGAGGAAATGGAGTAGAGATTGACACAGGAGAATATACATCATTATCAAAAGGTAGTGATTATGGAAATGAGGAGGATATTACATATAGTGGTGATTTACCTCATCTGACATATAAGTATAGTAACTTCTATCAAGCATGTCTCGCATTACTTATTATTTCAAATGCAAGGTCAAGGGATAGTTATATCACTGGAATAAATGCAGGAAATACATATCCATTCTATGGAGGTTATGTAGCAAGTGGTGATTTGACACCAGAGAATGCTCCATACAAAGTTCGACAGGATGGAATGATATATGGCAAGGATGTTGTCGCAGGGAATCACACTTTAAGTAATAAGCAGGATAAACTTACAGCAGGACAGAATGTTCAGATTGAAGGCAATACAATATCTGCAACAGATACAACTTATTCTGCAGGGGATAATATCACGATTGATGAGAATAATGTAATATCAGCAAGTGGAAATCTTGAAGCAATCGAATTAACAAGAGCCGAGTATAATGCTCTGACACCTGCTGAGAAGTCGGATTTGACCAAGATATATTTTGTTTACGATTAGGAGACAAAGATGGCAAGTATATTTTATAACAACGTGGAATATGGTGGAGCAGGGAATGATATCCACTATGGAACGTCAACCCCTGCATCATCATTGGGAAATAGTGGAGATGCCTATTTCAGATTAGATGCAAATGGCAATCTGATGGAACAATACATCAAGTTGGGTTCAGATTGGACTCTCATTCCAAAAGCTGATGCGGTGCTTGGTTCTAAGACTATCACAGCTAATGGAAATTATATTGCACAGTCTGATAGTCTTGATGGATATTCAAATGTAAGTGTGAACGTACCAACAGGCGGTTCGACTCTTATTACAAAGACCATCACTCAGAATGGAACATACGATGCAGAGGATGATAATGCAGATGGATATTCACAAGTTACAGTTAATGTAAGTGGTGGAGGTGGGGCAAGTATCGAAAGACTCTTTTCTGCCTCAGAAAATTCATCATCTGTAAGGCATACAGACCATGCTCATAAAGCATATTTTGATGATGGTGTTGGAACTATAACAGAGGATTCAAATTATAGTAATTATCTATCTTATGATAACTCTACAAATGAATTTGAAGTGTTACAAGGATTTACAGCACTTATAATTCCTTGGACATATGAGTATTCATCTGCAAGTGGTTCGTATCCACATGGCGAGTTTTATATCAATGGCACAAGTGTAAGCAATTGGAGGGTTGATTATAAACCACAAGGGTATTTCCTCGGAACACCTTTGATACACACTTTTAATCAAGGTGATACATTTTATTCATATACTCCAAGTGGTGATGGATATCCGGAGCAGAATTTAAAAGTATATAAAATTGATTCAGCAAGTGCATCTCTCTTTACGGATATGTTTACATTCCATAATGTAAGTGGTGGTGTTGGTTCAATTATTACATAGGAGGCTATCATGATTGATGTATTATGGAAGTTCATACAACTATTATGCACCTTTATAATGACAGTAGGTGGAGCAGGAGCAATAATTATAGGGATTATAAGGTGGATGAGAAAGCCTGATACGGAGAGGGACGACAAATTGAAAAGGCATGATGAATTACTAGATAACGATAATAAGAGATTAAAGGCTCTTGAGGAAAGGCAAACGGAGATGGAGAAATCACAGAGGCTATTGCTCAAGGGTATGGAGGCTCTGATGCGACATGCTATTGATGGAAACAACAAAGAACAGTTGCAAAAGGAAAGTGATAATTTACACGATTATATTTTTAACAAATAGGAGGGTAGAAAAATGCCAGAGTTAGAACCAATCACAAGAGAAGAAATGTTGCTTGATGGACAGGACTTAGAACCTATTACAAGAAAGGAAATGTTCATTAAGCGGATATACGATAAGACGCAGGTTGTTCCAGAACCGATAACAAGAGAAGAGATGTTCCTCAAGAAGGCAGGAGACGAGACAACCGATGTTACCATAGAGCTGTTAAATGTATCAGCGAATGGTACTTATTCAGAGAGTGGGAAGGCTTACAGTCCTGTAATCGTAAATGTTCCTGCACCACCAATTCCCGATAATGCTTATCTTTTGAATGAGGTTGAGGGATTACCATCAGACATAGCAACTTTCACCGATGGCTCAAATCTCCCAATGCCTAAACTGCAAGTCGGCATAGAACCAATACAAGAAGGAAGTGGAGACCCATCACCGAGTAATGTAAGACCTATAAGCGGATGGAATGGGGCGAATGTGAGTAGGACAGGGAAGAATTTGTTTAATCCTGATACTCAAGGCATAGTTAATGCACGATGCACAGCAACAGATAATGATGGTATTATTACAATAACAGCAAGAGGTGCAGATTGCTTTATAGGAGACATAGCTAGTGAGGGTTCGTCTTACTCTGCATCATTAGGGGCAAAACAATATGTTAAACCCAACACAACTTATTATTTAAAAGTATCTGATTCTCGGTTTAATAAAAATTTTATATCCTTTTTCAATAAAGAAGGAGTTTGCTTGTCCTTAGCACCAATTACTGACTCATCCACATTAACTACTCCATCAAATTGTTGTTTTGTAACATTACGATATGGTTATAAGTTATCTACATCAGGAAATGTGTTTACAATTACCATTCAACTTGAAGAAGGCAATCAAGCCACAACATACGAACCCTACAACGGACACACCTACACCATCCAATTCCGTGACGGAGATAACCCACTCACAGTATATGGCGGTAGTCTTGATGTGGTTAGTGGTGAGTTGGTGGTAGATAGAGTAGAAGTTGATTTGGGAACTGTAGATTGGAATAAACACACTTCAAGTGTAAAAACCTATTTCAGAACAATCACACCGTTGTCAGATGCAAAGAAATCAGACAACCAATTAGCAACTCATAACCTTAAGTGTTCCAATTATAAAGAAGATTCATGGACTCATGTTGTTGATTCAAGCGGATATGACGGAAATATCTGCATAGGTTGGCTTAATAACGCTTATATAGCAATATATGATAGCAGATATGTGGATGCATCAGCTACAGACTTCAAAACAGCCATGAACGGAGTACAACTTGTTTACGAACTCGCCACTCCTATAACCTACCAACTTACTCCTACTCAAGTTAAGTCGATTCTTGGTAGCAATAATGTGTGGGCGGATACGGGAAAGATAGAAGAATTAGAATATTTCAGCAAGGAGGTATAATCATGGACGATAGAACATGGTGGAAAGACAAAGAGTTTTGGGAGGCTGTATTTGGAAGAATGATAAGAAGCTTCTTTCAAGGGATGCTATGGGGAATCGGTGAAAACATTGTTGTATGGGATTTTAATTGGAAGATACTGATAGGAGCAGGACTTGGCATGGCTCTTGCTAGTGTAGCCACAAGCATAGTCGCAGGTGTTCCAGAATATAAGGAGGGTAAAAAATGAAAAGAGAAGATATAGTCAAAACAATAAACAACCTCAAAGGCGAAGAAGGGCATCAGAAGATACTGTCTGTCTATAATGCACAGAAGCCACTTCCAAGAGGGTATAAGGTCAAGACCACGGATGCGTGGTGTGCCACTACTGTATCCGCAGTATTTTTGATGAATGGCTATTCCGATATTTCAGAATGTTCCTGCCCTCAGATGATAGAGAAAGCCAAAGCAAAGGGCATATGGGTAGAGGATGATTCATATACACCAAAGATTGGCGATATAATCATGTATGATTGGCAGGATTCTGGAAAAGGCGATAACAAAGGTGTTGCTGATCATGTGGGAATTGTAGTATCCGCAACTAAATCCAAGATCATGGTGAGAGAAGGAAACAAAAACAAATCCATAGGCAATAGGGATGTTCTTGTAAATGGAATTTATATCCGAGGATATATAATACCACCTTATGATGATGAGAAAAAGACCACGCAGAAAGCCTCAGAAACGAAAAAAGAGACGAAGGCTGATAAATCCTCAAGTGCTTCTAAAAAGTCGCAGGATTTGGCAAATAGCGTGGTAAAACAGCCATATACTATTGGCAAGGACTATACAATATCAGTCAAGTCATCTCTCAACGTGAGAAGGACTCCAAACGGAGCTTTGGTTGGATATGCAAACCTCACCCCGGATGGCAAGAAGCACGCTTTTTACAACGGAGCTTTAAAGGATGGCACAAGGGTAACTTGTCTTGAGGTGAAAGACCTAGGAAAGACATATTGGATGAGGATACCAAGCGGATGGATATGCTGTAAGAATGGAAATTCAGTATATGTAAAATGATAAGGAGTTCGGGATATGGAAAAAGATATACCATATATTGCATTTGAAGGTATGATGGCAAGATACGAAAGACATACCAAAAGGCTGATAATAGCACTTGTTATAACGATAATATTGATGTTTGCTAGTAATGCTATATGGCTATACGAGTGGTGTCAGTATGATTATTCGGATACGGACTCTACATCAGTTGACTTAGATGCCACCGATGGTAACGCAAATTATATTGGAAATGATGGAGATATAAATAATGGCGCATATTAGAGTAACAAAAACAAGAACCCGGACACGAACAAAAAGCCGGGGCAAGAGCAAAGGGACCCGTAGAAGAAAGAAAAGATGAAAATAAAAGGAATAGACATTGAAAGTTTCAACAAATCAACAGAAGAAATTGCAGACTTGATAGATGCGTGGATATTCAATGAAAAGCATAGAGCTATCATGAAAAGAAGACTTTGCGATGGAGTTACATTCGAGCCACTTGCCGAAGAATTCGGGCTATCAGTTCAGCAAATTAAAAACATAGTTTATAAGTGTCAGGACAAACTGTTCTGCCATTTGTAATAACCTCCTGTGGAGCCGCTTGCTTGGATTATTTTCCGGGTGGGCGGCTTTTTATATAAAAACTGTACAAAAGATATACGAAATTGAGTCATTCACTTGCTCGTGTATGGCTCTTTTTTAGTGCAAAATTATTCATGTAGGAATTAAAAAGTATGAGAAGAATATCTCCAATAATATCCATTGCATTGGGAGTGCTTTATGATGGCTGATTTCAACGTGCCTCTATTTATTCCGAGAATTTCAGATGCAATTTTGGTTGAGCGATATATAGCTATCGGCTTTCCATCATAAGTCATCTGTTCAACGGGCGTGCTAACTGTTTCAACAGAACGTATTCGTGCTGTTCCGTAGGCATTATTATACTCGACAGAACACCACTCTAAATTGCAAACATTGTTGTTAAGTTTGTTTTCGTCCTTGTGATTGATTTGAGGATAATTGTTTGGATTTGGAAGAAAAGCCTCAGCAACTAACCTATGAACAAGAAATTTGCGTCTGGTAGAGTCTTTGTACAAAGTGACTACTCCATATCCCGAGTTGATAACAGTCGGTTTTAAAAAGTATTCATTTTTACAATGAAACTTTGTTGATTTGCGAAAGCTCTTCACCCTTCCGTTGTTACTCACTTGGTACATTCCTTCATAATTTGGTATATCTTTCCATACTTCCTTCATAATAAAACCTCCTAAATTAGCGTGATAATAACTTTATAATACCACAAGAATAGGAGTGAATAAAGGAGATTATACAATGTATATCAACTATAACCCTAACCCTGCCCAAAGAACGGTGGGTGACTGTGCTGTAAGAGCACTAGCAAAGGCACTAAACATTACATGGGAAGATGCCTATGAAGAAGTGGCAACCAACGGATACCGGATGGCTGATATGCCCTCATCGGATTCTGTATGGGGTTCGGTGCTTCGCATGAACGGATTCTATAGACAAAACATCCCGAGCACTTGCCCGGATTGTTATACGGCAGAGGAGTTTTGTTTGGATAACCCGGTGGGAGTCTATGTGCTTGGGTTCGGAGGACACGTTGCTACTGTAATAAACGGAAATCTGTATGACTCGTGGGACAGCTCGCAGGAAATCCCACAATTTTATTGGACAAAATAGGAGGCCTATATGAATTATCCATATTTCAATTATCAAAATATGCCACAACAGCAACCTCAGCAGATACAAAATGGTGGGTTTATCCCGGTAAGAAACGTCAATGAGGCTCAGAATTATCCTGTAGCTCATGGAAACAGCGTAACCTTCATAGATGAATACGCACCTTATGTTTATGTAAAAACAATGGGTTTCTCACAGCTCGACAGGCCTACATTTGAGGTTTTTAAGCTCGTGAAAGAAGAGTCAGCACCGGCTGAGGCTTGTGTAAATACATCAGAAATAGACAAGGTTAAACAAGACTTAAACAAGCTCCAAGAGGAAGTTAACAGGATAAAAGGAATCATTGAACCGGAGGTGGAGGCAGATGGCTAACATAATCGAAATGATAAATCAATTATCACAGAACCCTCAGCAGATTCTTCAAAGGTTCGGAATACCTCAGAACTGTAATACACCGGAGAGTGTTGCTCAATACCTTGTAAACAACGGGAAAGTCACTCAGCAACAGATAAATCAAGCGAATCAAATGTATAGAAACTTATTCAATAAATAGCAATGCGCAATGCTAAATATACACCGGCATCTGCCCTTAGTGGGTTTGTAGATGTCGCTGACCTTAAAAAGTTAAAGGAAGGAGAAAAGACTATGGCTTTAACAGATGATAACTCAATGGTAATGCCTGTAACACCTATGTATGGTGGAAACAATGGTATGGGCAATTTTGGAGGTGATTGGGGTTGGATTATACTCCTGCTTCTTATTGCCGGAAATGGATGGGGCAATGGCTTCGGAGGCTTCGGTGGAGGCGTTGGAGGCTTTGCGGCTGATGGCGCAATGCTTTATCCGTGGATGAATCAGGCTGAAATTACAACCGGAGGCTTTCAGAATGCGGCCACTAACTCAGCTATCAGCTCGTTACAGAACAGTGTAACAACAGGCTTCGGAGATGTTCAGAACGCACTTTGCGGAGGTTTCGCCGGCGTCAATGCAAATATCTCCAATGGATTTGCACAGGCTGAAATCGGAGCAAACTCACGTCAGATGGCGAACATGAATCAGATATTCGGGCTGTCACAGCAGTTTGCAGATTGTTGCTGTGAGAACAGACTTGCCTCATGTCAGACTCAGAACATCATTCAGAATGAGGGCAATCAGACACGTTTTGCTGACGCAAACAATACTCGTGACCTTCTTACTAATCAGACAGCTAATACACAGGCTATTCTCGACAAGCTCTGTCAGCTTGAATTAGATGGCGTTAAGGCGCAGGTTGAGGCTAAGAATGACCGCATAGCTGACCTTCAGAATCAGCTTACAATGGCAAACCTTCAGGCTTCTCAGACAGCTCAGAACGCATTCATATCTCAGGGCTTTGCCAATGAGGTAGATGCGCTTTATAACAGACTGTCTAACTGTCCTGTACCAAGCACACCTGTATATGGAAGAACACCTATATTCACTTGCAACAACAATGGTTGTGGATGTGGATGCGGTAACAACTTCTAAAGGGAGGTGTGACCTATGGCTGAATATTTAGCAAATGAAGTACAGAATGTATCTCTTGATAACCCTGTACTGTTCACAGCTTCTATCCCATGTAATAAAGGCTATGTATACCATGAAGATGAAACCGGGGTTTTTATTCTAAGAGGTTGCACCAACAACTGTTTTGCACGTTATCAAATTACATACAATGGGAATATTGCTATCCCAACAGGTGGGGCTGTAACTCCGGTTGCTGTGGCAATCACGGTGAACGGAGAACCAAGACTCACTAGCAGGGCTATCTTTGAGCCGTCCGCGGTAGATATCTATGGGAATGTAACGAGTACAGCAATCATTACTGTACCAAAAGGCTGTTGCTTCTCAGTAGGTGTCAGATATGTGGACGCTACAACGGATGACCCGGCAACAACGCCTACACCTGTAATTTCAGTACAAAATTCAAACCTTGTGATTAACAGGGTTGCTTAGGAAGGAGGATAGCAATATGAAAGAACTTTATGAAATCAAAGAAAAGTTATGTGATGAACTCAAAGAATATGGCAAGAAGGATATGTCAGCAGGCTCACTTGATGTAGTAGACAAGTTAACTCATACCATAAAGAACCTTGATAAAATCATAGAGACTTATGAGGAAGAAGGCTACAGTGGGAGCTATCCCAACAGAATGCCTAACTATGATTATGCTATGGCTACTGATGGACGTAGTTATGCAAGAGGTAGAAATGCAAGACGTGACTCAATGGGCAGATATTCCAATAGAAACTACTCAAACAGAGACTATTCAAGAGGCGATGGATACTCATATCATGAGGGCACAGTAGCAGAGTTGAAAGAAATCATGCAGGAAGCACCCGAAGAAGTAAAGAGTGACATTCAGAGAGTCATCCGCAAGATGGAATCAATGTAAGGGGGTGTTTGCCTTGATAAAAGAGCAAGACCTGCTTGATGCTATAGCAGAG
>Ga0247611_10002195_pt1 | contig 32418 bp, 24 predicted proteins | sample 177DNAGHGhighgp2_FD_192422 | JGI IMG/M metagenome (GOLD analysis project Ga0247611, IMG submission 192422) | Sheep rumen microbial communities from Palmerston North, Manawatu-Wanganui, New Zealand - 1770 DNA GHGhigh gp2 | ecosystem: Host-associated > Mammals > Digestive system > Stomach > Rumen... | reverse complement strand
TCGGGATCGCGCATGACGATGGGCAGATGATGCAGGATCAGTTTCACGCCTTCCAGTGAGCGGTAGGCATCCTCCACATCGACCGTCACATCGCTCACCGTCCCTTCCACCACGTGGCTAAGGGCGTCCATCCCGCAGGCGGCGGTCACCATCTGCGGTGCATGAACGGTGAGTTCGCTGTCGAGGATCACGTGCGTCACGTCCAGCCCGACAATCACGGTGGAGCCTTTCGAGCCGCGTGGACGGGTCACCACCGCGCCCACGGTGATTTCCGCGCCCGTTCCGGCGGTGGAGGGGACGGTGATCATCGGCAGGGTCTTGCCCGGCACAATCAGGAACTTGACGAGCAGGGCTCTGGTGCTGAGATGCGGCAGACGCGCACCCGCCACAATCATCTTGCAGGTGTCCATCACCGAGCCGCCGCCCAACGCGACCACGCACTCGGTGTCGTATTTCATGGCGATTTTGCGTCCTTTTTCGATCAGCGCGGTTGTCGGTTCGGAATCGATGCCGTAGAAAAGCGTGTGACGAACCCCGGCCTCCTTGAGCGATTGAAGAATTTTCTGTTCGTAGCCGAGCTCACGCAAGGTCTTGTCGGTGACCACCAGGACATGCTTGTAGCCTTTCTCCTTGCAAATTTCGCCGACATGCGCCCGCGCACCGTGGCCTTCCACGACCTGCGGCTCCGGCAGCGGCACATGGTGTATCACCCTGCCCGGCAACTTATGAATCTGTCTTCTGAAAATATACGTATCCATAACTATTAACTGATAACTGACAACTACTAACTGCTAACTCCTAATTCATTCTCACCCATGATATTTCACAAAAAGGCCGACACCCAGCACCGCCAGCACAATAAACACGATGAGCAGCACAAACATAATGGTGAAGGCCACGACGGTTTTCAGGATGGTGCGCCACCAGCTGTAGCCACTCATCTGTTTGAGCGGGATTATGGTGAGAAACAAGGAGAGTTCGGTGAGCGTTGACAGGTTGAAGAAATCGAACACAATGGAATAGACCGTGTACATGTTGGCGATATAGACCAACGAAATAAAGAGCTCGGGATAACGCAGATCGGGGATGTTCGGACTGTGACGGAAAAAAAGGTAGAGGTTACCGGAAATCAACATTAGCAGCAGCAAGATGTTAATACTGGGGTATTTTTCCGCGAAGCGTTCCATCTTGTCCATTGTGCCGTAAATGATGGAGTGAATTCGCGAATCCATAGACCGTTCTTCTTCTATAGAACTATGAACACCTTCTTCATCAATGATGATACCTTGCTCTTTTGCAGGGGGATTTTCTTCAGGGGTGGCACTTGTTTTGGCTGCTCTTTTTGTGCTCCTCTCCTGTCTCACCTCCTCGGTGACATTTTCCGAATCGTCGTGGAGTGCGTGCCCGGTGATGTTCAGCCCGTGTGTCACGAGGAGAGAGACCGCCGCGAGCAGAAAATACATTTTGAAGGGGGCGAAGTAGGAGGCCCTCTTGCCACGGAGGTAGTCGAGAATCAAATAGCCGGGGCGCAGGATGAGATCACGGATGGTGCGGAACATACCGCGCTCGCCCATCCCGTAGGCTTCCGCAAAATTCTCCGCTGCCACCTTCATGGACAGGCGACTGGTGGAAGCGGCCTGACCGCAGCGGGGACAATAGTTGCCGGTATAATGGTCATGGCAGTTTAGGCACTCGTGCTCCTCGTTGGACATCGGGGCAACCTCGCGCGGACGTTCCCGCCATGCCCGAAATCGCTGGACCTTTTCTTTGAATTTAGACATGTTCCATTTCATGCTGCAAAAATATTATTTTTATGCAAAGGGTGAGCGGTTCCGCTGAATCCCTGAAAAAAAACTCGAACATTCTGAGTTGGGGCGGGTGGCATGAATACATTTTTTATACATTTGCGGCCTGAATTGAAAACGCGGAAGCAGTTGCTTTTGCGCGTCTTCGATTCCTCATTTTGTAAACTATTGTCATTTAAAAGAATGAATAACAAACAAATTGAAATCTGCTGTGGCTCGATACAGTCGGCTATGAACGCGAAGGCCGGCGGCGCGGAACGCATCGAACTGTGCCAAGGGCTGGTGGAAGGCGGCACCACACCGTCGCCCGCGACAATCCGCCTTGCCGTGAACGAATTGGGACTTGACGTCTTTGTGCTGGTCCGTCCCCGTGGCGGCGATTTTTGTTACAACGAACTGGAAATCAAGACGATGGAGGAAGATGTAGCCTTCTGCAAGGAAGTCGGGGCCTCCGGCATAGTGGTCGGTTTCCTGCATCCCGACGGTACGATAGACACCGCGTTGACCCGTCATTTTGTGGAGCTCGCCGCCCCGCTGCCGGTCACCTTTCACCGTGCTTTCGACGAGTGCGCGGATCCCTTGAACGCCTTGGAGCAGGTGATCGACTGCGGTTGCGCTCGGATCCTGACTTCCGGCTGCCAACCCACGGCGGTCGAAGGTGCTGATATGCTGCAACGTCTTGTGCGTCAGGCGAATGGACGGATAACGATACTTGCCGGAAGCGGCATCACCCCGGATAACGCCTTGGAGCTGCGGGAAAAAACCGGGGCTCCGGAAATCCACGGCTCCTGCAAAGTGACCCGTCCCGACGGCGCGTGGGAGACGGGCTCGGGCCAGGTACGCGCACTGCTGCAACGATTGACTTCGTGACGGCAGGAGTTTGCCTTTTGCTGATTCGCCCGTCTCAAAATCCTGATCAAGGTTCGTTTCCACGTTCAAAAAAAGTGTATATTTGCGGGCTTTTTTTTCGAGTGCAAAAATAAAAAAATATGAAGAAAATTTTCTCTTTAACATTGTTAATCAGTGTTTTATGCTGCTCCTTGTCGGCGCAGCGCGTCACGGAATCGCAGGCGGATCAGGTGTGCCGCCGTTTTCTCATGGACCGTGGGCAGACCGTTCCCGCAGACCTGAAACTGTCGGAGGTTTTCACCCAGGCGGACGGTGACACCGCGCTCTACCTGTTCCAGTTGCCCGAAGTGGGCTTCGTGGTGGTGTCGGCGTCGCTGACCACGCCGCCGGTGCTGGCATACGCCTTCGACCAGAACTTCGAGATGATCCCGCCGGTGCGCGACCTTTTCTATCTTTACAAGGGTGAGATCGCATACGCAGAGAAACAGCAATGGCAGGCCAAACCGAAGGCTGCCGCGGCCTGGAAACGCTACCTTGCCGAGGAATTTGTCCCGCAAGCCTCCAAGGGCACTTCCGGCGGCCCGCTGCTGACCACCACCTGGAACCAGAACAAGTTCTACAACACCTACTGTCCGTGGGATCCCGCTTCCGGCCCCTACTACGACTACCGTGTGCCGAACGGCTGCGTCGCGCTCGCCTGCGCCCAGATCATGAACTACCACCGTTTCCCCGACAGAGGCATCGGTTCCACCTCCTACATCCCGCAAGGCTATCCCCGTCAGACTGTTCGTTTCTACGAGCACACCTATCATTATGACGCCATGTGCAACGCTCCGCAAAGCTATGCCAACGAGATCTCCAAGCTGGCCTACCATTTCGGCGTGGCCATCCAGATGAACTACACCCCCGACGGCTCCGGCGCGAACACCACGCAGGCTAAGGAGAAACTCTACCAGACATTCAAATACGACCCGACCATAACCTCTTATTTCAGAGATCTTTATCAAGATTCGACGGTCGTTGAGTTCTATGAAGTGCTCAAGAATGAAATCGACCAAAAACGTGTGGTTTACTATTCTGGCTGCACGGAAACATTCAGCTCCTGCCATGCATACGTGCTGGACGGTTACGACGAGGACGACCTCTTCCACCTGAACTACGGCTGGGGCGGCTCCTCCAATGCCTTCTACGCCATCGACAACTTCGTGGCCGGACCGATGCATTTCGACTACGGTTCCGAGACGGTGTTGAACATCCGTCCCTCTTTGGCCATTGAGCCCACCTACTGTCAGGGCCACCAGCGCAATACGGCCAGCTTCGGCTACGTGGCCGACGGCTCGCCCACGGCGAGACCCTACCAGGCGAACCCCGACTGCTCTTGGATGGTGGCGGTGCCCAATGCCACGGCTTACCGCTTCAGATTCGACCGACTCGATTTGAACCAGGGCGACTATGTGACCATCTACAACGGTCCCACGGAGGCGAGCGGTGTGAAGATCTCCCTCACCGGCTCCGAAGTCCCGACCCAGTTTTACAACATCACGGCCGACAGCGTGCTGATCAAGTTCGTGGGCAACACCAACAACACCGACCACTACGGATTCCTGATTTCCTATTCGTCCACGCTGCCCGAGCGCACCTGCGAAGAGGTTGTCAACCTGCCGAACGTCTGGAATACCACGTTGTCTGATGGCTCACAGGATGGCGACAAATACCTCCCCGAGACCAATTGTACCTGGAACATCACCCACAACTACATCAGCGGCTATGCTTTCACCTTCCCGAAGTTCAACCTCGGATACGGCGATTTCGTGGATGTCTATAACAGCACGACCAATCCGCCCACGCTCTACAAGCGTTTCGACATCTATAACCAACCGGAAGGTATCTATACGGTGACTTTCAGAAAGATGCGCGTGAATTTCGTCAGCGACAACTGGGATCAGGGCGAGGGCTTCTCCTTTGGTTTCTATGCGCTCGCCGGTGTGGAGGATTATAACGGCATCGAGGATTTGAACGTTTATCCGAATCCGGCCACCGACCGCCTGACCGTGGAGTTCTCCCTGCCGCAGGCTGAACGTGTCACCGTGCAACTGCTGGATTTGACCGGCAAAGTGCTGCGTCAGAGCACAGAAGAGGGCATCGATGGTGTCAACCAGGTGCGTCTCGACCTCGACGGTGTTGCCAAGGGCCTCTACCTGTTGGAGGTGAACACCCCGAACGGCAAATCCGTCCGCAAAGTGAATGTTCAATAGTTGAAAAACCGCGAGCAATGGGCAAGCGTGTACTTATCGCCATGAGCGGCGGCATTGACAGCAGTGTCGCCGCCATGTTGTTGATGGAGCAAGGGTATGAGCTGGTCGGCGTGACCTTCCGCACCTTCGACCAAATCACGGAGAGCTGCATTGCCCGCGAGAAGGGCTGCTGTTCCGTGGATGCCATCTTCGAGGCGAAACACCTGGCCGAGAAACTCGGCTTCGAACACCATATCCTCGATGTCCGCGACCTCTTCAAGAGAACGGTCATCCAGGATTTTATTGACCAATACCTGCAGTGCCGGACCCCGAATCCCTGCGTGCTCTGCAATCCCATCATCAAGTGGGGTAGGGTGCTGGAGATGGCCGACGAGCTGGGCTGCGACTATATTGCCACCGGCCACTACGCCCGCATCGCGCAATCCGGCGACCGTTATTTCCTCCAAAAAGGCGTTGACACTCAGAAAGATCAGACCTATTTCCTGTGGAAGTTGACCTCCGAAATGCTTCAGCGGACGCTGTTCCCGTTGGGCGGTCTCACCAAGACGGAAGTTCGGCGGATTGCTGCGGACCACGGCTTTGTGAAGCTCTCGCAGAAAAAGGAGAGTGAGGAAATCTGTTTCGTAACCGATGACGACTACCGCCATTTCCTGCAAGACGAAGTTCCGAATTTGCAGGAACGTATGCCCGTCGGGGAGTTCGTGACCACCGATGGAAAGGTGGTGGGCAAGCATCAGGGACTGTACAACTATACGGTGGGACAGCGCAAGGGCTTGGGCATCGCGTTGGGCGAACCTGCGTATGTGGTGGCCCTGCAGCCCGACACGAACCGCGTGGTTTTAGGCAAACGGGAGGATTTGCAGCACGCCCGTTGCGTCGTTTCCGATCTGAATATGACGAAATACGCAGACTTTGAGGACGGGATGAGTGTGAACTGCCGTTCGCGCTACCGCAGTGCAGGCACGCCGGCCACGCTCCGCCATCTGAACGATACCGCTGTGGAAGTCTTGTTTGAAGAACCCGTTTTCGCGGTCACGCCCGGACAGAGCGCCGTCTTCTATGAGGGCGACGACTTGGTGGGCGGCGGAATCATCGAATCATAACCCGCAGCTATGGCCGAATCTCCGCTTTCCCTCAACGCTTTAGAATACACCTTCCGGCATCTGCTGAAGGTCGTCTTCCCGCAGCTGGAAAACGAGCCTTTCCGTGTGGAGAAAGGCGATGGTACTATCACGGTTTTTGTGAAAGAGGTTAGGCTCGTCATGTATGCGATGAATCAGAAAGAATTTGACTTTTTCATTAAAGGCCAATGGTGGCCGTTTGAAATGGTGGAAAATGCCAAGCAAACGCAAAAAATCCCCATGATTTTTGATGATGATAGCGTTGATGATGGCGTGATTTGTTCGGAAACAGATAGTTCCATCCAGATCCCATACGATATTCTCACACCGTCGTTCGTATTGCTTTCGCGTTATGAAGAGTTCCATTCCAAACGACACGATAAACACGGACGGTTCCCGTATGATCGCAGTCTGGCTGAGAAATACGACATGGTGGAGATCCCGTTGGTTGATGAGTACGCGATGCTGCTGCGCAGATGGCTGTGCCTCTATTTCCCGGACAGATTCGAGGTCGTTCCGCGCACGCCGCGCATCGTGCCCACGCACGACATCGACATCCTGTACCGTTTCACCGGACGTTTCCAGGCAATGAAATCCATTTTCGGACGGGACTTGTTGATTAACAGAAGTCTTTCGATGGTGTGGGAATCCATTAAGTCGTATAGAAATTGGAAAATACGTCCCTCCTTGGATCCTTACGTGGAAGCGATTGATGAGTTTTTGTTTCAGGAAGAGAAACGAAAACTGTCTTCGATATTCTTTTTCAAGGCGACGGAAAAGGGTCATCCGGATGCCACGTATGATGTGCAAGATCCCATCCTTCATGAGGTTATCCGGGTTATCATGGCCCCCGGTTATCATCAAATCGGCCTTCACGGAAGCTATCCTTCCGCAAATAATCTCCAATGTCTCCAAAAAGAGAAACAGAATCTCAGCAAGCTTTGCGACGAGGAGGTTCGTATCTCCCGCCAGCACTACCTCCGTGCCTTTTTCTCGGATGATCCCAACTCGTTGGATTTGTGGCGGAATGCCGGCATCACCGACGACTACACCCTCGGTTTCGCGGAACGGTGCGGTTTCCGCTGCGGCACCTGCCACCCGTACCCGCTCTACGACGTGCGGAACGACAAAGTCACGGACATCATCGAACACCCGCTCATCGTCATGGACGGCACGCTGTCCGACTATATGAAACTCTCCGTGGAGGATGCCCGCGCTCTGACGCAACGGCTGAAACAGCGCTGCCTCGACGTCGAGGGCGATTTCGTGATCTTATGGCACAACCACGCCACCACGCGGGAGATGAAGCCGTATTACGAGGGGGTGTATTTGCCGTTGTTGAATGGTTAATGGTTAATGGTTATGGGTTATTGAATGGTGATATGTGAAATGATACCGGGCAACCCAATTCCAAGAGGGCTGCAGGCCCGACACGTGTCAGCCCAGGGCGAACGCAGTGAGCCCTGGGACGGATGAATGGAATGAATGAAATGAATGAATGAAATGAATGAATGAATCATGAATGAAACATGAATGAAACATGAACGAACGATGAAATGAATCATGAATGAACGAAGAATGAATGATGAAAATATTACACGTTATATCAAATGAGAACGACCGGGCACGTGTGGAACGTGTGGCGAGATATATGCCGGAAGAGTTTGAACACCAATTCGTTATGTCAGAAGAATTGGGTTCGGTGAAATGTCTGGTGGATTTGGTGCACGCGCACCGGTGGTTCGGATGCGGGCAGGCGGCATGGACGTGCGCCGGCACAAGACAGATTCCCTACGTGGCGGATGTGACGCAGGGCGATTTGGAAGCGTATCATAAGTTGTTTGTTTTCAACAAGAAAGGTGCGGAAAAAGTGTTAGCCGAAGCGGCACGGGTGGTGTTTATCGCCCCCTCGCAGGAGGACTTCCTGGCACAGCATCTGCCCTCGAAAGTGGCGGACACCGTTTTCGCGAAGTCCACGTTGCTGCACGAAACGATAGATCCCTATTGGCTCGAAAATCTGCACATTCATCCGCCTACAGCATTGGTACACATTAAGTTGCTGTATGTCGGCACGCCGGATGCCAATGGTCATCTGGAAACGGTGCAACATGCCATGAAAAAGCTGCAGCGCAGGAACTACGATATATCCCTGACTACCGTGGGAGATTTAGCTAACGAAGAATTACTCGAAGTTTACCGCAATCATGATATTTACTTGCAGTTGGACGAGAAAACGCCCTCCATACGGCGTTTCGCGGAGGCGTTGTCGCAAGGACTGCCGGTGATTTACGCCCGTGACGGTGTCGCCGACGGCGTCTTCAAGGACGGACAGGCGGGATATGCCGTGAACCCGAAGAACTCCGACGACCTTGCCCATACCATTCTGAATATCAGCGATTTCTTCGGCACCATTGAGCAGCAGATCATGCGTATCCACCCGTTGGAAATGTTCGACGGCCGCGAACAAGCCCGCCACTACGAACACCTGTACAATAACGCGCTGCGCTCCTAGTCATAGTCATAGTCTAAGTTAATTGTCTAAGTTAAGTAAAGTTAAGTAAAATATGAAAAAGAATCCCCTTTTAACAACCATCATCCTGCTCCTTTGCAGCGTTTTCGCGACGCCGCTTTTCGCCCAGAAAGACTATTGGGCGGCGGTTCAGCAGGACTATTTCAACCGTAAGGACATCCCCGAGGAGGTGCGCGACCAGGTCGGCATGTACAACCTGAAGTCGGCGGAACAGAGCCGCAACATCTACCGCTACCTCATGTTCCTTTACGCCTACATGCCGCAGAGCGACCTCGCCGACTACGATTTCGGTTTTTTCGAGCAGCAGGTGAAGGTGGCCATGGAGGCGCGGAACACCTTTTCGTGGGGGAAGAGCATCCCCGACGACATCTTCCGTCATTTTGTGGTCGTCTATCGCGTGAACAACGAGAATTTGGACACCGCGCGGTCGTACATCTTCCACCAATTGAAGAATCGCATCAAGAACATGAGCATGTACGATGCCGCCTTGGAAGTGAACCACTGGTGCCACGAATATGTTGATTATCAGCCTGCTGACGCGAGAACATCGGGACCGTTGGCCACGCTGAAGACCTCGCACGGGCGTTGTGGTGAGGAGAGCACCCTCACGGTGACGGCCCTCCGTGCTGTGGGCATTCCCGCCCGTCAGTGCTATACCCCGCGCTGGGCGCACTGTGACGACAACCATGCCTGGGTGGAGGTCTGGGTCGATGGCAAATGGTATTTCCTCGGCGCCTGCGAACCCGCGCCCGCCCTCAATATGGGCTGGTTCGCCAACGTCTCCACGCGCACGATGATGGTGCACACCAACGTCTTCGGCCGCTATGAGGGTCCCGAGGAGGTCAACAAGCGCACGCCTTACTACTCCTGCATCAACCTGCTCTCCAACTACGCCGACACTGCTACGGCCACGATCCACGTGTTTGACCGCAAGCACCGTCCGGCGAAAGGGGCCACGGTCTGTTTCAAACTTTACAACTACGCTGAATATTACACCTTGGCAGAGGTGAAAACCGATGAAAACGGCTGCGCAAAGCTGAATACGGGTCTTGGAGACCTGTTGGTTTGGGCGAAACAGGGTGATGACTTCGCTTTCGACAAACTGGATATGCGGGAACAGCACGATTTGGTGCTGATTTTGGGCAATGAGACGATTTCGACCCCGAATCCTCTTGGCTCGTGGAGTGTGCCCTATACGATGAACCCTCCGGTGGGAAAACCGTTGAACAACAACGTGAGCGCCACCGCGCAATTAGCATGCGAGAAGCGGATGGCCAAGGAGGACAAGATGCGCGAAGCATACCGCAAGACTTTCCCCACCAAGGCGCAAACGGCCAAGTATAAGAACGAATACTTCACTGCCGATGAGTTTTACGACGTGATTCACCGCAGCGAGGGCAACCACGCGGAAATCATCAAATTCCTGCAAAACCACAGCAAAAAAGTGGATGGACTTTATCTGAAAGAATTTGTCAACGCATTGGCGGACAAAGATTTGCGCGACACAAAGGCGGAGACTTTGGAGAGCCAGCTCGTGAGTTACAAAGCCGGCAACTATCCGGTAGAGGTTTTCATCAAAGGGGTGTTGCCTGCCCGCATCTCCAACGAACTGATCCGCGACTGGCGTCAAGACCTGCGTGAGGTGTACTTCAAAGTCCTTCCCGAAAAATCCACCCCGTCTGTTGACCAGCTGACAGACTGGACAAAACGCAATATCACCGTAGATCCGCTTTGCAACTACTACAACTGTCCGATCAGCCCGATGGGGGTCTTCAAGACCCGCCGCGCCGATGCGCACTCCCGCGACATCTTCTTCGTGGCCGCCTGTCGCAGCCTCAACATCCCCTGCTATTTGGATAACGCCTCCAATACGATCTATGTGTGGAAAAACAATGAATGGCAGGAAGTTACGTTTGAAGAAAAGACGATTACCCCGAACGAGGAATTAGCCACGCTGACCCTTCACAACCCGAAAGGTTACACCTACTATATTCATTACACGTTGCAGCGTTTCGAGAACGGCGAGTATGTCTCATACGATTTCGAGAACGACCCGCGTGTGGAGAAGGAAAACATCGAGCTGAGCTTGCCTGCGGGAAACTACTGTCTCTCGTTAGGCAACCGCTACAGCGACGGCGAAGTGCTCTCGCACATGGAGTATTTCACCTTGAAGGCCAAAGAGCATAAAGAGTTGTGGGTGCAGATTCCCCAATTGGTGCCTCGCAACAATACTTACGGTCATCTTGATATGAATATCAATAAACTGAATGGCAAATCTTTATCGGATTTACTTAAAGAATCAGGTAAGGAAAAGATGATCCTCTGTCTGGTGGCTCCCGGCACCGAACCGACCAACCACATGGCCAAGGAAATCGCTGCCAAGAAGGCCGACTATGAGGCTTGGGGCGGCAAGGTTTTGTTGGTGGCCAACAACGGCAACTGGAAGAAAGAGAAAAACCAGCCCGCCAATGTGGAGGTGGTCTCCGCGAAGGTTGGCGACCTGACCGAAGCCGTGATGGCCGCCTTGAAGAACGCCGTTCACGACGGCACCCTGCCGCACACCACCGGCGAGCGTCCGGTCTGCCTGGTCCTCGACAAAGACGGCAACATCCTCTTCGTCTCCGAAGGTTACCACATCGGATTGGGGGATTTGTTGTTGGAAGGGGTGAAGTGAATGATGAATTATGAATTATGAATGATGAATGAAGGGGGCTTTTGGGGCTCCCTTTATTCATTTTAAACATTCGCCTTTTCCGTATTTTTTTTATTTTTGCAGATTGTTTTGATGGGAGAAAGCGGGGTAGGGAAGTGACGGGGAAATTCTGTGGAAAATCCTCTTGCTGAAATTGTCAAATATCTGAAAATTAACAATATGGAAGAAGAAAAAACTACAATTGAACAACCGGAAAACGAAATCAAGCTGCCTGAAAACGCGTATCGGGAGCTCAAGGAGGGCGAAGAGTACAAGCCCATCTTGCTCGGCGACAAGAAATATCCCGAACTGAATGGCTGGACGATCTTCTGGGGCATTCTGATGGCGGTCATCTTCTCGGCGGCCACGGCCTATTCCGGACTGCGTTTCGGTCAGGTCTTCGAGGCGGCCATCCCGATAGCCATCATCGCCGTGGGCATCTCCACCATCGCGAAACGCAAGAGCCCCCTGTCGGAGAATGTGCTCATCCAGTCCATCGGCGCCAGTTCCGGCGTGATCGTGGCGGGTGCCATCTTCACGTTGCCGGCCATATACATCATCAAGGAGACCAACCCGGTCGCCGGCGCGGAAATCCAGGTCAATTTCTTCCAGATTTTCATGTCGTCCTTGCTGGGCGGCTTCTTGGGCATTCTCTTCCTGATCCCGTTCCGCAAGTACTTTGTTTCCGACATGCACGGCAAGTACCCGTTCCCGGAGGCCACGGCCACCACGGAGATCATCGTGTCGGGCGCGAAGGGCGGAAACCAGGCCAAACTGCTGTTGATCAGTGGTTTGATCGGCGGTTTATACGACTTCTTCATGACTACCTTCCATTTCTGGGCCGACACTATTTCCACGCGCATGACGGGTTGGGGTGAGAAGTTGGCCATGAACCACAAGTTCGTCTTCAAGATGAGCGCGGAGTCCATCCTGCTGGGCACCGGCTACCTGATCGGCCTCAAATACGCCGCTGTGATCTGTGCCGGATCGGCTCTCTCCTGGTGGGTGCTGACCCCGCTGTTGGGCCATTACGGCATGATTGACGTCGATGGGGTGCAGACGGCTATGAGCACGCTCGACCCCGACCTGATCTTCTCAGGCTATGTTCGTTACATCGGCATCGGTGGCATCGCGATGGCCGGCATCCTCGGCGTTATCAAGTCGGCGGGCGTCATCAAAAAGTCCATCGGCGTGGCGGTGAAAGCCGGCAAGTCGGCGGGTGAGAAGAGCGAGGTGGTGCGCACGCAGCGCGACCTCTCCATGAAGATCATCCTCTTCGGTTTCCTCGCCGTCATTGTGATGATGGTGCTGTTTTTCTTCCTCGGCGGCATGCAGATGAACCTCAAGCAGGTGCTGATCGCCCTGTTGGTGGTGTTCCTCTTCGCGTTCCTCTTCACCACGGTCGCGGCCACGGCCATTGCCACGGTGGGCACCAATCCGGTGTCGGGCATGACGATGATGACGTTGATTCTCTCCTCGTTCATCCTCGCCGCTGTCGGCTTGAAGGGCGCCACGGGCATCATCACGGCCTTGGTGGTGGGCGGCATCGTCTGCTCCGCGCTTTCCATGGCCGGTGGTTTCATCACCGACTTGAAAGTCGGTTACTGGATCGGCACTTCGCCTTACAAACAGCAGGCGTTCAAGTTCGTGGGCACGTTCGTCTCCGCCTTGACGGTCGGCGCTGTCATCATGCTGCTGTCCAAGACTTACGGCTACACGGGTGAAGGTGCGCTGGTGGCTCCGCAGGCCAACGCCATGGCGGCCATCATCGAGCCGATGATGTACGGCGGCTCCACCCCGTGGATCCTTTACATCGTAGGTGCCGTGCTGGCCATCCTGCTCGACGTCATCGGCGTTCCCGCACTTGCATTCTCCCTCGGTATGTTCATCCCGTTGCAGCTCAACCTGCCGTTGCTCGTCGGCGGTTTCCTCGCCTGGCTGGTGAAGACCCGCAGCAACGACGAGGCCGTCAACAAACAGCGCGCCGAGAAGGGCACGCTCCTCGCCTCCGGTCTGCTCGCCGGCGGCGCCATCATGGGTGTCCTCAGCGCCATCCTCAAATACGCCGGCGTCGAACCCACCTTCATGGCCGACTACATCGGCTCCCCGGTGTACAACGTCCTCGCCATCGTGATGTTCCTCGGATTGTGCTGCTACTTGGTGATTCACGCTACGCGCACGGAGGGAATTAAGAATTAAGAATTATGAATTATGAATTATGAATTATGAATGAGTACGTAGGTACTAGTCAAAACTGCTAACTACTAACTACTAACTACTAACTACTAACTACTAACTGCTTCAATAACCCATAACCAATAACCATTACGATATGCATATAGCCGTCGCCGGAAATATCGGATCCGGAAAAACAACATTGACAGGGATGCTGGCCAAGCATTACGGCTGGGAGCCCCTCTATGAGAGCGTGGAGGACAACCCCTACCTCGCCAGCTTTTATCAGGATATGCAACGCTGGTCGTTCAATATCCAGATTTATTTCTTGAACAGCCGCTTCCGCCAGGTGCTGGACATCCGCCAGCGCAAGAAGGACGTCATCCAGGACAGGACCATCTACGAGGATGCCTACATCTTCGCCCCCAACCTGCACCGGATGGAGTTGATGGCCTCGCGCGACTTCGAGAACTACGCCTCGTTGTTCGAGCTGATGAAGAAGTTCCTCCAACCGCCTGATTTGCTCATCTACCTCAAGGCGGATGTGGAGACGCTGATCTCACAGATTCTGAAGCGTGGCCGTGCCTACGAAGGGGACATCAGCTTGTCGTATCTGGAGAATCTCAACAAGCTGTATAACAATTGGATAGATGGCTACGACGAGGGCAAACTCCTCGTGGTGGACGTCAACAAGCTGAAATTCGCCGAACGTCCCGAGGATTTCGGCGTGATCATCGAGAAGATTGACACAGAACTGTACGGGCTGTTCAAATGAGGGATTTCAACGTTTTCGGAATCATCCCCGCCCGTTACGCCTCCTCGCGCTTTCCCGGCAAACCGTTGGCGATGATCAACGGCAAGCCGATGGTGCAGTGGGTATATGAGCGGGTGCAGTCGTCGGAGGTCCGCGAACTTGCGGTGGCCACGGACGACGAGCGCATCGCGCAGTGCGTGCGCGGATTCGGCGGCAGGGTGGTGATGACCTCCCCCGACCATGCCTCCGGCACTGACCGCTGCGGCGAGGCCGCCCTCGCCTTGCAGCCCGACGACCACGACGTGGTGATCAACATCCAGGGCGACGAGCCGTTGATCTCCCCGCGCGAAATCCACTTGCTCGCCAGCGCTTTCGAGGACCGCTCCGTGCAAATCGCCACCCTCGTGAACCCGTTCCGGGACGAAACATTGCTCCATAACCCAAACGTGGTGAAAGTGGTGAAGGCGAAGAACGGCAACGTGCTTTATTTCAGTCGTTTGCCTATCCCGTATTTGCGCGACGGCGGCACCGCGCCGACGCAGTACTACCGCCATATCGGGGTTTACGCCTATCGCTACGGCGTGCTCCGGCAAATTGTGGAACTTCCTACTTCCGAACTGGAAAACAGCGAGAAACTTGAACAACTCCGCTGGCTCGAGAACGGTTACACCATCCGCGCCCTTGAGTGCGACTACCAAGGCATCGGCATCGACACCCCCGATGACCTTCTTTCAATAGCGAATTATGAATTGGAATTGTGAGTCATGATACCCTTTATTCTTAAAGCACTTCAAAACGAGAACCGCGTGTTCATTGAGCGCCTCGGTTCGTTCCGAATCCAGATGCGTCATGCCGAAATCGACGGCGACATCGTGCGCCCGCCTTTCAACGAGGTGGTCTTCACGCCGAATGACAGCGAGGAAAACAATTTTTCGTTGGCCAACCAGATCAGCCGCGACAAACAGTGTCTGTTTACCGAAGCCAACGAGCAGATCACGGCTTGGGTTGACGAACTGCTCGCCGCCCTTCAGAACAACAAATCCGTCACATACGAGGGCTTCGGCTCTTTCATGTTGGACAAAAAAGGGAACATTTCGTTCGAAAGCATGGTTATTCCCCAACTGAATTCCCTTTTCGAAGGCTTTGAACCGCTTAACATACGGAATTTCGGCCAAACCGCTGTCGCAGCCGAAGAGGAACCCGAAGTGGAAGAGGCTGAACCCCAAACGACCGAGGAGCCCGTTGTGGCCGAAAGCGATTCGTTCGTGGCTGTCGCCGATGACCACAAGGAGAATATCGAAGAAATGAAGGTGGAAGAAGAAAAAGAGGTTGAAAACGTGGTTGCGGATGACGAAATGGACGTGAAAGAAGAGGAACAGGAAACCGAGGACGTGAAAGTGGAAGAACCCGAAGTTGAAGAGGAAAAAGAAGAGGAAGTGCCTGAAGTTGAGGAAGAGAAAGAAGAGGAAGTGCCTGAATCTGAGGACGAAAAAGAAGAAGAGATAGAGAAGGAGGAAGACGAAAAGGACGAGAAAGAGGAGGAACCTGAAACTGAAGACGAAGAAGAAGAGAAAGAGGATGAAAACGAGAAGGACGAAAAAGAGGACGACGACGATGACGAGGAAGATGATGATGACGATAAAAAAGACAAACGGAAACATCACCAGCTGGCATGGTTGTGGGTTATCTTGCTGTTGCTCATTGTTTTAGGAGTCCTTGGCTATATCTTCAAAGACAAACTCCTGAACATCATTCATCAGTGGAAAGATAAGAAACAGCCTGTTGAGCAGCCTGTCGTCCCATCGGATTCTGTCAACGAGAGCACGGTGGATTACACGGACAGCCTGGCGCAGACGGAGCCTGCGGTGGAGTCTGTGGAGACGACGGAAACTCCTGAGCCGGAGGTCTATACGCCTGAAGTCATCAAAAAGACTGCCGACAGCAAATACGATTACATCCAGTTCGAACCCGGTCATTTCTACGCCATTGCGGGCAGTTTCCCGAGCGAGGCCGATGTGGTGCGCCATATCCGCCAGAAACATCTGGACCAGTATTCGCCGGTGATCGTGAAGCAAGACGGGGTGAAAAACCTGCGGGTCTGCATCGGCGTGTTCGACACGGAGGCAGAGGCGGAACAGTTCGCCAAAGGTGTCAGTTCCCAATATTGGGTGCTGAAATAGGTTATAGGTTATGGGTTATTGAAGTTGCAGAAATGGTCAAAATAAAGCTCAAACAACATATTCCGAACACGCTGACCTGTCTGAATCTGGTCTGCGGTTGTTTTTCCACGATGTCGTCGTTGAACGGCAATCTCACCTTGGCCGCCGTGTGGATTGTGGTGGCCGCCATTTTCGATTTCTGCGACGGGTTGAGTGCCCGTTTGCTGAAGGTCACTTCCGAGATAGGCAAGGAGTTGGACTCGCTTTCCGATGTAGTCTCCTTCGGGGTCGCCCCGACGATGATCGTCTATAAATGGCTGACAATCTGTTATTTCCAGATGCCGCCCGCCGCACAGACGAATTTTGTGTTTCTGTTTTCGTATGCAGTGTTCCTCGTTCCGGCGCTCTCCGCGGTGCGTTTGGCGCGTTTCAATATCGACACGAATCAGACGGAAAATTTCGTCGGGATGCCCACGCCCGCGAACGCGTTGTTCCTCGGTTTCATTCCCGCCGCCGCCGAACATGTCTCCATCCTCGACAACTACTGGGTGGTGCTCTTGTTCGCCATTCTCTTTGCCGTGCTTTTGGTCAGCCCCATTAACATGATATCGCTGAAATTCAAGAATTTCCAGCTTAAACCCATGAACATCGCCCGCTACCTGATTCTTCTGGTGGGCATTGTCTTGTTTGCCATTTTCCGGTTAGGGGCATTCCCGCTGATAATCTTCGGTTATCTGCTCATTTCCATCTTTTATCACACACTAACAAAATTGGAGGTTTTATGAAATACCAATCTTTGGCCTTGTATTGTGGCTCGTCCACAGGAAACAATCCCGCATACGCGCAGGAGGCGGCTCGCTTCGGTGCTGCTTGTGCGGAGAAATCCCTTACCTTGTATTACGGCGGCGGTTCCATCGGTCTGATGGGTGCGGCCGCGGATGCCGCCCTCGCCCGCGGCGGCAAGGTCGTCGGGGTCGCGCCCGATTTCTTCACGAAAGGGGAGGTCTTGGCCACCAACATCACCGAGATGATTTTGGTGAAGACGATGAGCGAACGCAAGCAACTTCTTGAACAAAAGGCAGATGCGTTTGTGGTTTTCCCCGGCGGCTATGGCACGATGGACGAGCTCTTCGAAATGATCACCGATGCGCAGCTCGGGCTTCATTTCAAACCGATAGCCGTATATAACTATCTGGGTTTCTATGATTTGCTTCTGAAGCAACTGGACAAGTTCATGCAAGAAGGGTTTCTGCGTCCGTTCCATCACAGCTTGTTGATCTCGGCCTCCACGCTGGATGAGCTCTTCGAAAAGCTGGATGCCTACGAGAACACCAACGACCACACCTGGTTAGAGAAAATCAAACATTAAAATCTTGAAAATATGTTTTTTAAGGACGTTTTAGCCGACAGCGAGCTCAAGCAGAAGCTCATCGATTTGGCCCGCGAAGGACGCATCCCTCACGCCCAACTCTTCCTCGCGCAGCCCGGCAGTCACGCGCTGGCACTCGCTATCGCGCTCGGACAGTATCTGAGCTGCGAGAATCCCGGGGAGCACGATTCCTGCGGCGTTTGCCCGTCCTGCAAGCAATACGCCAACCTGGCGCACCCTGACCTTCACCTCTATTTCCCGAATTGCACTACGAAATCGGTCCCCAAAGACCCCCAGTCTTCTCTTTTGATCAACGAATTCAGGGATTATGTGCTGGAAAGCGACTATTATGTCGATATTAACGAATGGCTCGGGGTGCTGGATGGGGAAAACAAACAACCGTCGATCAACATCCGCGATTGTTCCGACATCCTGAGACATAACAACACCTATTCTCATCAAAACGGCTATAAAGTGTACATACTTTGGTGCGCCGACCGTCTGCACCACGAGGCTGCGCCTAAGATCCTGAAAACATTGGAAGAACCTGAGGGAAAGTCGCTTTTCATCCTCATCACGGAGCAACAGGACATGCTGCTGAACACTATCCGTTCCCGTACACAGCTGGTGCAGATTCCCCGATTGAAAGACTCGGAGGTCGCTCAGAAGCTCCAGCAGATGCATCCGGAACTCTCGCCGGAGGCTGTCTCGGATATCGCGGTGCTTTCTGACGGCAATTTCAAGAAAGCCATCCACATTGCCACCGACAACCAGGAACAGGCGTTGCTTTTGCGCCAGTTCGAGACCTATTTCGGGAGTATGGTGGCGTTTGCGCAGCGTCAGCCGAACATTGCCGTCCAATATGACGCGGTGCAGGAGGTGATTGCGGAGGTTTCGGCTGCCGGCCGCGAATATCAGAAACAGTTCGTGCAGCTTGCCACGCGCATGTTGCGGAATATGCTGCTCATGGGTTGTCCTAATGCCGGATTGCTGAAGGTGACGCATGCGGAACAGTCGGTGCTGGCCAAATACCAGGGATTGTTCCAGCTGAAACAGATCACGGTCATGACCGATCTTTGCAATACGGCGGCATACCACCTCGCCCGTAACGGGAACGCGGCACTGGTGTTGACGGATCTGTATTTCCAGTTGGCGCAGAGTTTTGCACGTCCACAATAAAAAGGCGGTTTCCGCGTTATGGCAACCGCAAAATTAATGAAAATGAATATGAAACGGAATTGTTTATTGCTTTTAGCGTTTTTTTTGTGCGGTGCTTTTTTCACGGCCAAATCTCAGAACGATGAGCTTTGCACGGCCAAGGCTCCGTCGGAAGTGGTTGTAGATCAGCAATTTCAATATACTGTGTCCACATCCGAAAAAGGGACCGTTTTGGAAACCGATTTCGGCAAGTTCGAATTCGTGGGTGGCCCGAGCATGGGGTCCAGCACCTCCATTTCCATCGCCAACGGGCAAATGGAGCAGAGCACACAATACACGTACACCTACGTGCTGGTGTGCCACCGCGAAGGCACGTTCACCATCCCGGGAGTCTCCATTTCCGTGGACGGACGGGTGTTGAGGAGCAACGCCGTGGAAGTCAGGGTCGTCAAGACCGGCAAACAGGCGCAACAGCCCGAAGCAGAATCCAATTTCTTCAACTTCGAGTGGCCCGACTTCAACTTCTTCGGCGGCGGAAACAATAACAATAACAACAACTCGCAGCAGCCCAAGTCAAAATCGGAAAAGGTTGAGTACAAGGACGATATAAAGAAGGACGACCTGTTTGTGAAGGCCGAGATTTCGCAGGCGGAGGCATGGCAGGGCGAGGCCGTGGTGGTGACCCACAAACTCTACATCAAGCAGGATATCCGCGGTTACGACATCACCCGCGCCAACTACGCCGCCACCGACGCCTTCTGGCTCGACAGGCTGGAACAGAATTTCAGTGACGAGTCCACCGAGACCATCAAAGGCGAGCGCTACCATGTCTATACCATCTTGCAGACGGCGGCCTATCCGCTGAAAACGGGCAAGGTGACCATCCCAAAACTCGACCTGATAGTGCGCATCGGCGTGCCCGCCGTGGTTAACAACCCGTTCTGGGGCAGCATGACCACTGTGCGCGCCAAGGACTTCCGGCTGACCTCTAACGAGCTGTCCCTCAAGGTGAAACCGCTCCCCGGTGCCCGCACGGATGGCAAGACCGAGACGGTTGGGCACTTCGACATCTCCGCCTCCATCAACAAGACCGAACTTTCCGCCAACCAGTCGGTGGTGCTCACCGTGACTGTTTCCGGCAACGGCAACCTCCACCACATCGAGGCGGACGATCTCAACATTGAATTCCCCGCCGACTGCGACATCACCTATCCTAAAGTCACCCAGCACATCAGCGCGAAAGGCAACCTCGTGAGCGGTACCAAAACCTTCAAGTTCACGCTTATCCCGCGCTCCGAAGGCGAGTATTTCATCCCCGGTGCCAATTTCACCTACTACGACGACGAATCTCAGACGTACAGGACCATAACCTCGCAGGATTTCCGCCTCGACGTGAAACCGGGCCGGACGCCGCAACAGCAGGACGAGGAAAAGACGGAGAAGCCGAAAGGGAAAGTGTATAAGATTTAGGTTAAAGGTTAAAAGGTTAAAAGGTTAGAGGTTAGAGGTTAAAGGTTAAATTTTGAAGCGTACAGTTTGGAAAGTTTTTGTATTTTTGCGCTTTAATTTCAGATAAATCAAAAAAATGAAGAGAATAACATCATTCCTGATTGCCTTGTTTTGCGGCGTCATGCTTTTGACAAGTTGCGACAAAGTCGAGGGACCGTTTTACCAAATCATGCAAAACGAAGATGTCACGGTGACGTTCCCGGATGTCGATCCCGCGTCTGTTTACCGTAAGATTTTGATTGAGGAGTTCACGGGGCACCGCTGCACGAACTGTCCGGCTGGCCACCAGATCCTCGATCAGCTGCACCAACGTTACGGCGACACGCTCGTGATGGCCGGCATACATTATGGCGCCTTGGCAAAACCGATAGGGGAGACCTTCAGCTACGATTTCCGCACTTCCGAAGGCAATATACTCGGCGAAGCCTATAACATCGATGCCATCCCGAAGGCCATTGTGAACCGTGAAATGAAGGACGGCGGCTGGTCGCGCGAGCAATGGACCTCCGTTGTCAGCGAGGTGGACCGCTCAAAAGCTACTGCTGCTGTGCAAATCATCAATGAATACGACCCGGACGACATGACCTTGAAGGTGAACACCAAGATGACGATGCTGGAGGATTATAATAACCCGCTTCGCATCATCATCTTCCTGGTCGAAGACGGCGTTGTGAAACCGCAGAAGGACGGCAACCAGGACATTCTGGAATACACGCACAACCATGTGCTCCGCGCCTATCTGACCGATGCTTTTGGATATATACTTCGCGACAACCAGCTCGAATGGCATGCCGGCGACAACGAAGTCTATGCCGCCAAGATCGACTGTTCCGAAACCGACTGGGTGATGGGCAACTGCCACGTTGTGGTCGCGCTATATGACCCGCTTGCCATTAAGGTGTTGCAAGTGGAGGAAGCAAATGTGATAAACCGATAAAACATGAAGATAGTAGCCGTTGAACCAATTGGGATTTCCGCCGAACGGGCGCAGGAAATCAAACAGGATTTGGCTGGAAAAGGCCATGAATTTGTCTGGTTTTCAGACAGAAAAGAAGATTCCGCCACATTGGTGGAGCGCATGAAGGACGCGGAAGCGGTCATCATCTCCAACATTCCGCTTCGCGCCGATGTCCTCTCGCAATGTCCGAAACTACAGTTTTTAGACGTGGCGTTCACCGGACTCGATCACATTGACCTGGAATACTGCGAAACGCATGGTATCACAGTGAAAAACGCCTCCGGCTACGCTACGGAAGCAGTTGCGGAACTGGCTGTGGGACTGATGATTGACGTTCTCCGAAAGATCACTTTCCTCGACGGGAGCATCCGTCAGGGCGGTGTTCGTGGCGCGTTCCTCGGTCGCGAGTTGCGCGGCAAGACGGTCGGCATCGTCGGCACCGGCGCCATCGGTCTCCGCACGGCGGAGCTGCTCAAGGCGTTCGGATGCAAAGTGATAGCCTGGAGCCGGACGCACAAACCCGAGATGATGAACTTGGGCTGCGCATACGTCACGTTGGAAGCGTTGATGCGCGACAGCGACATCATCTCACTGCATGTGCCGCTCACCGCCGAAACCAAACATCTGATCAGCAAGGATTTGTTGGCATTATGCAAACCGACGGCCATCCTGGTCAATACCGCCCGGGGCAATGTGGTGGACATGGAAGCCCTAGCAGAGTGCCTTCGCGACGGCAAAATCGCCGGCGCCGGCATCGATGTCTATGAGAAAGAGCCGCCGTTGCCGCAGGACCACCCGCTCGTGCAGTCGCCCAACTGCGTGCTCGTACCCCATGTGGGCTACGCCACCCGCGAAGCCTTCGACATCCGGATCGACATCATTTTACGGAATCTTGAGGACTGCTAACAGCCAACAGCTAACAGCCAACAGCTAACGAATGATCAGTTCTTGCCAACGCACTTTCGGCACGTAATGCGTGCCGTTTTCGTTGCGGTAATAGGCGTGGCTTTCGGTTGCGGAAATTTCCGTCAACTCGATTTTCTCATGGCCTTTCCCGACGGCGAGGATGAGTACGGGCGGGTAGGGGAGCGCGAACGCCTCTTCGATCTTCTTTGCGTTGAAAGCTCCGATAATCAGACCGTTATAGCCTAATTCCGTCGCCTTCAGCAGCATGCTTTGCACGGCGATGCCCACGTCCACGTGCAGCATTTTGCTTTCGGGCACGGTAGTGCAGACGATGATGAAGGCTTTCGGCTCGGTGCCCGGAAACGGCAGGTGCAGCTCCGGCAGCATCCCGCCCAACTTGATGTTTCTTAGCACGATGTCGTCGCCGTTGCCTTCCGTTATCAGCTTGAAGCGCAGCGCCTGTTGGTTCTTCGCCGACGGCAGCAGCGCGTTCACCGCCACCATCTTCTCTAAAACCGTCTCCGGAACTTTGTACGCCGGATCATACCCGCGATAGCTGCGGTTCTTCTTCAGCAGCGCGTCCAACGACTGCCCCGCGCTTTTATAAACGACCTTCTGTTTGGATCGGTATTCGTCGAATTTGTTCTCGATATAATTGTCAGCCACAATCTTTGGAATTATGAATTATGAATTAAGAATTATGAATTAAGAATTAAGAATTAAGAATTAAGAATTAAGAATTGTGTAGAGGTCAAGATCGTTCACTAAAGTCTAAGTCTCAAGTCTCAAGTCTAAGTTCTAAGTCTAAGTCTAAGTCTAAGTCCTAAGTCCCAAGTCTCAAGTATGCAACGTCCGTTCCTGCTTCGCGATTTCCGTTGCGGCTTGCTGGCAGATGGGGTCGTCGAAGATGTCGGCGGACGGGGTGGGGAACATCGTATTGGTTTGGCGGAATTCGGAGGCCAGGTCTTTCTTCCGCTCTTCGATAACCCGCTCGTAGAATCGGATTTGCGCGTCAATGGCTTCCCGGTATAGCGACAGGATACGCGGTATGGTGACCTTGCCATCGCAAAGGGAATGCAAAATGCAAATGGCATCTTGGAGATGGACGAAAGAGAAGTTTTCGTCCACATATTCCAATTGCAATTCATGGCTTTCCTTCAACGAAGAGGCATTGCAGATGGCGATCCATTGTTCCGTGGTTAGAATGTTACCGCCGGCATTAATCCATTGTAGAGTAGTGTTTTCTGACAGTTCTATCAAGGTTTCGGGCTTGTTGTGAAAAACGCCTTCTGCCAAGACATAGCAGAGCATCATCTCGCGGTAGGCGGCGACGGCTTCTTTCTCTTTCAGGATTCGGACGGGCCGGCTGGACATCTCCATTTTCGGAAGTTTCGCTTCGCCCGCAAGGTGGCGGGTGAGCAGCCGGTGGTTCTCCACCACGACTTGTATCGTGTCAGGTGCAAGTGCCCGATAATCAAAATATTGCGTATAATCTTTGCGTTTGTCGCGGTGCTCGTATTTCCATTCGTTGCGCATCATCGCGTAGGCGTTGTGCATCCACCAGAAGGCGGGCATGATTTCCAAGCAGTCGTCCTTTACATTGTTGTTAATCAGCGAGAAAGCGAATGGGATGCGTAGCGGTCGCGGGTAATCTCCTTTGGCGATGAGGGCGTAGGGCGCGAAGGAGCAGGGGAAGGCCAACGACGTGCAGAGTCCGGGCCAGAACCCGCGTCCGGCCACCAAATCGACATCGTTTTTGCGGCCGTTGTGGTTGGAGCCGAGGGTCGCGCCGGCAGCCACGTTGCTCTGTCCTTGGATATGCGCGGCAATCAGGAAGGAGTTGCTGTGGTGCTGCTCATGGCACGGATAGAGGAACGAATGCCCGATTTCGCAGCCCGCGATGTGGCTGTTGTCGCCGATGGCGGACTGATAGACCCGAGCCCCGTCGCTGATGCTGACCTGCTGTCCGACCAGCACGTGTTGGAGGTTGGCGTTGGTGTCGATGTGGGTGCCCTTGTTCACGATGACGTGGTCGAGGATGACCCCATGGCCGACGAAGACCCCTTCCTCGCCGTCGGAGGAGATCCAGACGTGGGAAACCTTGCGGCAGTTCTTCAGGTTGGCGAACTCTTCGACGTGCAGGTTGAGGATTTCGGGGATGTTTTCGATATTGCTGTGCGGACCGATATAGCCCATGCTCTCCGAAGGCGCCTCGTGCTCGAAAAAGTCCGGCCTGCTGGTATGCAGGCTCTGGAAAACGTCGGTGGAGTTCATTTTCGGCACGGCGTTCACCCGGTAGCGCCCGTCCTCGTTGCAGAGTTCCAGCGGGTATGCGTAGCGCTCGCGGGAGAACCACATCTGCTGCACATTGGCGATGCGCGTGGCGCAGCCGATATGGTAGTTGAGCAAGGTGGAATTCAGGAGGGTCACATTCTCCTCCAGTTTTATGTTGCCGTAGAACCGGCAGTCATAAATCCCCTGGATAGAAAAATTGCGGGCGACTGAGATGTTTCCCCAGTCGTCCGCAAAATTGTTCTGCTGAACCAGCTGACTGATTTCAGCTTCGGTAAGTGGTCGCCACATAGACGTTGTTATTCTTCGTCGTCGCCACCAAGACCGCCAAGCATCTGCTGCAGTTCCGCGGGTGCTTCTTCGAAGGACTTCGCGTCGGAAGGCATGAGGAACAGTGTGGATTTCACCTTCTTGTCGGGGGTGATTTTCGTGGCAGTGGTGATGGTCGTGATCATTTCGCCATTCACCTCCTGCGACTGCTTAATGCTGAGCGGATAGCCTTTCAGGTTCGGGTGAGTGTAGAAATTGATGTCGTCACCCAGTCCCAACTCGGTGGTGACCCACAACTCCATGACATTCTCCTCGTCGGTTTCGAGATCTGTTGCCGTCATGATGACTTTTTGGCATTTGTAGCCGGAGATCGTTTTCTCTTCGCCGGTGTATTTGTAGTCATATTTTTTGGTGGCCTGATCCTTCTGGATGTCCTCGGCTTTCTGCTGGATGTAATACTTGCCGTAGCCGGGGATGTTGAAGAGGATGGTGTAGGTTTTGGCATTTCCGTTCGAGATGATGGACATGTCAATTCCGACGTTCAGGTCCATACGGCTGTTGTTGCCCATGACGGTGTATTCCACGGTCTGTTCGGCCAGTTCAGCGGCGATGTTGGGGTCGGAGATGCCTTCGGCGGCCACTTCGAAAGTGATTTTGCCCGCGAAAGGCTTCTGTGCGAAAGCGCTCACACTGGCGATCATCAAGGCGATGATGGCGAATAAACGGATTGTTCTTTTCATTTTTCTACTTATTTTTGTTAATACTTTTGCGAAAACAATTCAATCGGCAAAGATACATTTTTTATTAAATGGTTTAAATGGGGGGATGAATTTTTGGACTATGACTTAAACTTAGACTATGACTTAAACATAAACTTAGACTTAGACTTAGACTATGACTACGGTTTAAGTCATAGTTATAGTCTAAGTCATAGTCATTAGTCATTAGTCATAGTCAAAGTTATTGCCACCGGGCATACAATAATTCGCCGATTGTGCCGTTATTCGTCCGTTTTACAAATCAAAAGAATATAGTATGAATACGAAGATTTTATGGGCGGATGATGAGATTGACTTGTTGAAACCGCATATCATGTTTTTGCAGACCAAAGGTTACGATGTGATTCCCGCGATGAGCGGCATGGAGGCTCTCGAAATCCTCAAGAAGGAGTTCGTGAATATCATTTTCCTGGATGAGAACATGCCCGGACTGAGCGGGTTGGAGACGCTGCAACGGCTCAAAAAGGATTATCCGCACATTCCCATCGTGATGATCACCAAGAGCGAGGAGGAGCATATCATGGAGGACGCCATCGGCTCCAACATCGCCGACTACCTCATCAAGCCCGTGAATCCCAACCAGATACTGCTGTGCTTGAAAAAGAACATTGACAACAAGAAGTTGGTGAGCGAAAAGGTGACCAGCAACTACCAGCAATCGTTCCGCGAACTCTCCATGCGCATCTCCGACCGGCTAAGTGTGACGGAATGGGAGGAACTCTACAAGGAACTTGTTGATTGGGAATTGAAGATTGAAAAGATTGAGGATGAGAGTATTACAGAGATGCTGGCGGCGCAGAAAGAGGAAGCCAACGTGCAGTTCAGCAAGTTCGTGCAGCGCAACTACCTCGACTGGGTCAACGGTCGTTCCGATGAGAAACCGTTGCAGTCGCACACCGTGCTGAAGGAGAAGCTCTTCCCGAAACTCAGCGACCAGAAAAGCACGTTCCTGTTCGTCATCGACAACCTGCGCTACGACCAATGGCGGAGCATCTACCCGCTGATTCACGACTACTACTACATCCAGGACGAGAGCATCTGCTACAGCATCCTGCCCACGGCCACGCATTACGCCCGCAACGCGCTGTTTTCCGGCTTGATGCCGTCGGTGATCGCCAAAAAATACCCCAACTACTGGCTCAACGAGAACGATGCCGGCAGCAAAAACCAATACGAGGAACAGCTGTTGGGCGAATATCTGAAACGTTACGGCAAAAACATCAAATATTCCTACTACAAAATCCTCAACGCTGACTATGGGAAGAAAGTTTTCGACAGCTTCCACCAGCTGCTGAACAACCCGCTGAACGTCATCGTCTTCAACTTCGTGGATATGCTCTCGCACGCAGGCACGGACGTGAACGTGGTGCGCGAGCTTGCCGACGACGAGAAATCCTACCGCAGCGTCACCGCTTCCTGGTTCGCCAATTCCGTGCTTTTCGATATGCTCAAGTGGCTGGCGGAAAGAAAGATACCCGTGATGATCACCACCGACCACGGCACCATCAAAGTCGATCGGGCGTTGAAAATGGTGGGCGAGCGCGACCTGAACACGAACTTGCGCTACAAGGTGGGTCGCAGCAGCATGGACTACCCTGCCAAGGAGGTCTTCGAGATCAAGAACCCCGACGACGCTTTCCTGCCGAAGGAGAATATGACGCAACGGTTTATATTTGCCACTAAATCAGACTTTTTCGCGTACCAGAACAACTTCAACCAGTACGTGAACCTCTATAAGAACACCTTCCAGCACGGCGGCATCTCCATGGAGGAGATGTTGATCCCGTTTGTGACCCTTACGCCGCAAAACCGGTAGTTTAGGGATTAGGGTTTAGAGTTTAGGGTGTCCCGGTTGTCTTCCAAATGACGACAACCAGGACACCCTTACAACTTATAATGCTTAATTCTTAATTCTTAATTTTTAATTCTTAATTCTTAATTGCTCAGTTCCTCTTCAGCAAATCGAACACCGTCTTCACGGGATTGAACGTGGCGAGCGGCACTTCCACGAAGATGGTGATCCAGTTGGCCATCGCGCCGTTCCAGAGACCGGGCAACTCCATGGCTTTCAGGGTCTTGCCGTTGTAAGATTTCGAGGAGATGAAGCCCGTGTTGGGGTCAACATACTGCAGCAGGTCGAATTTCTCGCCCTTGTAGTTCTTGATGGCGCACACCATATCGACGGGGTTGAAGTGGGTGGCTTTTGCCATGATGGCCGCCTTCTCGGGGTTGTTCTTGTCGATTTGCGACGACTCCACGATCTGCAGCGAGCAGTTGCCCTCGGCGTCGCGCACCCAGAAGGGACCGCCGCCGGGCTCGCCCTCGTTCTTCACCATGCCGCAGAGACGCACCGGACGGTTCATCAGCTCGTAGAGCTCCTCGGCCGTGGGTTGCTCATCGACGGAAATCATCAGCTTGCTCTCGGCGAAGTCCATGATCTCGCACAACATCATCGGATCCACCTCGCCGGCTTCCAAGATTTTAAGATACTGGAACTGAATGCTTTGCAGCTGCGACAGATACGCCGCCAACACCTTCTTGTAAATGACCGTGGGGGCGATGTTCTGGTCTTTGGTGACGTTGTCGATGTTCTTCACGAAGAGGATGTCGGCATCGCGGTTGTTGACATTGTAGATGAGGGCGCCGTGTCCGCCGGGACGGAACAACAATTTGCCGTTCTCGTCGCGGAAGGGCTGGTTGTCCTCCGTGGCCGCCAGCGTGTCGGTGGAAGCGGCCTGCATGGAGAAGGTGACGTGGTATTTCACGCCGAAACGCTCCTCATAGACGGGTTGGATTTCCGCCACTTTCGCCTTGAAGAGCTCCAGATGGTGCTCGGAGACGGTGAAGTGCAGGTAGGCGGCGGTGCCGGAGGTGGCGTAGAGCGCGGCCTCCACGAAATGCTCCTCGATGGCGGTGCGGATCTCGTTGTCGTAGCGGTGGAAGAGCAGCAGACCTTTGGGCAGGTTGCCATAGTTAAGACCCTCTTTCTCAAGGAGATATTGAATGATGAGGCGGAAGTTGCCCTTCTGGATTTCCGCATCGAGGTCGAGTTTTTTGTCGGCCATCACCTGCTTGAGCGCCTCGTAGAACGGGTAGCGGGGCAGGGTGGCGAGGAAGGTCTTCGCTAACTCTTGCTGTTTGCCGTCCAGGTTTTCGTTCAGCAGGGCGTAAAGGTCCTTGAACATGCGGGACGCGGCGCCGGACGCGGGCACGAACTTCTCAATCTTCTTGCCCTCGATGGCGTAGGGGTATTCGGCCTCCAATTCGGCCACCTGGTCTTCGTCGAGGCGCAGGATACCGTCATCGACGGTCGCGGGGCGGTCAATGTCGGCGAAGGGGAAGCCCTTCTCGAAGTTGGCAAACTGCTGTTCCACTTGTGCGGGTTCGCTCCCGCGCTGTGCCATAAATTCCTTATCTTCAAATGTGAATTCCAATTGCATAATCGTGAGGTTTTTGTTCGCGGCAAAGATACATATTTTTGGTTTACACGGTTACAAGTTTAGAAGCTTACAGGTTTACAGGTTTAGAGAGTTAAGAATATTAAAAAATTGTATTTTTGCCGCTTCCTTTTGTGATTATTTTTGTGATTATTTTTGTGATTTATGAAACAGCTTCTTTGTTTTCTCGTTCTGTTCACGGTGTTGTTGAATTTCTCAAATGCGCAGTCTTCAATTACCTTCTCGGGTGAAGACAATCTGGGAGGGTATGTGCGTCTGCATCATGTAGTTGTGAGCAATTTGTCACAACAGTGGTGCGACACTTTGTATTATCCGGACACCATGCTGTTGCTCTCTGGAGTGGGTGTTGAGGAGCATGTTTCGGATCCAGATTTCCAAATCTCCCAAGTTCGTCCAAACCCTATGAACGGGACAACCGAACTGACTGTCCAGATTCCTTACGAGGATGATGTGGTGATGGAGGTGTTGGATATGCGGGGAAGTGTGCTGTTGACCTATCGCGGCCATCTTGAGGTTGGAGAACATCTTTTCCGCGTGAATTTGTGCACGTTACAGGCCTATCTTCTTGTTGTGAAGACCCGAAAGGAGAGTACATCCGTGAAATTGCTGAATGTCGGGCACGGTGTCGGCAATCGTATCGAACACTGCGGGGCTGGACCTTTGCATCGGCAAATAAAATCCTCCAGAAACGGAATCCATCCTTTCGAGTTAGGCGACCAGATGCGCTATGTGGGTTTCCTGAATATAGACAGTACTGAAGTTGTAAGCGACACCATCGAAAAATTCATTGGAGTTGATGCTCTCGAGACACTCCGGTTCGCGTTGTGGGAAAGGGCGCCTTTCACTGGACAATTTTCAGATACGGTTCCTTTGTTTATTTCGGACGGCTTGCCCTGTAACGGCAGTTGTTCGGTCACAAAAAGTTTTAATGTTTCCGGGTATGGGGCAGGCGAGATCGTGCAAGACGTGGCTGATATCCGCTTCTTGCGATTGAAAATGGAACATTCATACGCGAGCGATCTTTGGATTGCATTGTCTTGCCCTAATGGACAGAGAGCCACTGTGTTGCGAAAATACGGAACCTCGTCCACCAATAGTTGCGCCCAACAGATTCCTACCACAGAATGGGGATGGAGCTCGGTGGCTGGTGTTCCCAGAATCTATTTCGGGAATTGCAACAAATCGGACAACACATCCGACAAATGCAATCCGGCCGTCAACCCTATGGGAGTATGCTGGAACTACTGCTGGTCGAATGACACAGCACACGGAATCAGTTACGCTTGCGGGGAATCCTTGGTGTATGAGCAGTGCAACCATATCAACATAGGCACCGGCGACACGGTGAATCGTTATGTGGATTCTTCTGATGTCGCGAATTTTTCCAACTTTTACCATCCAGATGAAAGTTTTTCGGCATTAGTCGGCTGTCCGCTGAACGGACTGTGGCAGGTCACCGTGATAGACGGATGGTCTTCGGACAACGGATATTTGCAGGAGGCGGAAATCGCACTGCCCGTCACAATCGACTCCATAGACATTCCCATTCAAGTGCCCGGTGTCTGTTTGCATCCTGTAACGGAAATCACGAACGTCTCCGCCATGCTTTCAGCATCTTTGACGAACACTGTTGCCGTGGAGACTTACGGCTTCTGTTGGGGGACGTCACCCGCACCGACTACGGACGACTTCTGCGAGACCATGCAGGCAACTCCGCAAAGTCCGGACTTCAGCTGTTCGTTATCCGGCCTGATACCGGGAGCAACTTATTATGTCCGCGCTTTTGCCGTCACCTCGCAGGGAGTTTTCTACAGTATGTCTGAGAGGACGTTTTCCACAACTCCCATTCCGTTGGTTTCCACTGCTCCTGTGATGAAAACCTCCGACAGTACGGCTTTGTCGGGTGGCGAAGTGTCTGCCGATGGCGGTTTACCCATCATCAGCCGCGGTGTTTGTTGGAGCACTTCCTCGCAACCGGACATTTCGAATCAGCACACGAATGACGGCACGGGGACGGGAGTGTTCAGCAGTGCGATTTCGGGATTGTCAACAGATTCGGTGTATTATGTAAGGGCATACGCAACAAACAGCTATGGAACTGCATACGGTGAACCCTTGGTTTTCAGACCGATACTTCCGACAGGCGATGCACAGCCCTGCGCGGGTGCCGAAACGGTGACGGACTACGATGGTAATGTTTATGTCACGGTGAAAATCGGCAATCAATGCTGGATGCGGGAGAACTTGAAAACCACGCATTTCAGTGATGGAACACCCGTTCCGGTATCCCAACAGGCCACCTCTTGGACGGTCGCATACAGTTATTATCCTCATGCACAGTCCTCCACCGTCAATACATACGGCTTACTTTACAATTGGTCTGCCGCAATGAACGGAGCAAGCAGCAGCGGTACCAATCCCAGCGGTGTACAAGGGGTTTGTCCTTCCGGTTGGCATTTGCCGAGTTATAATGAATGGAGGCAGCTGGCAAGTTACATAAGCGGCAACCCTGCTTATTTGTGTGACACTGTACCCGGGGTTCTCTCTGCAAGAAATGGGAAAGCATTGGCGGATGTGACGGGATGGAACACCAGCGACGAATATTGTGTTGTCGGGAATGAGCAAAGCCAGAACAACAGCACAGGCTTTTCCGCAAGACCCGCCGGATATTTAGACGTGACATACGATAATTCTCATTCTTCCTATCAGATATTCCACGGGGGAGCTGCATTCTGGTCATCCACTCAATTCATTGAATCAGGCACGTATGCAGTCAAAGCGTACATAGCTGGTCTTCTCCACAATCTGGACTATCTGATGCTGAATGAGAATGCACATGCCTTCTACAATGTCGCGGAGTTGAAGAATTGCGCCCTGTCAGTCCGCTGTGTCAAAGACTAACGGATGAAGCCCTGTTGTCAGAGTTGTCAAGGTTGTATTTAAATAAATGTTCTCCCAGTTGTCTCCAGTTGTTGTTAAAATAAAGTTGTCCCAGTTGTTGTAAAAAAAAGTTGTCCCAGTTGTCCCAGTTGTCCCAGTTGTCTTCAAAAAAAAACAAAAATAGTCTTAAAACCGAATATGCAGAAAAAGAAAACATACCGTTATTCCACCGGCGAGACATTCGAGGCCGATGCGGAGGATTTGAAGCGCCTGCTGCGCGAAAACCAGGAGTATTTGGACAACTATCTGGACCTGTACGGCTCGTTGGACGACGACGAGTACGTGGCGCGCGGCAACGGCTTCTGCGACCGCAAGTTCAGCGACGACTTCATCGAAGGACAGATCGCGAAATACCGCACGCGGCTCGCGGAAATTGAGCAGTGGCTTAATTCTTAATTCTTAATTCTTAATTCTTAATTCTTAATTCTTAATTCTTAAT
>Ga0247611_10002194_pt1 | contig 32419 bp, 10 predicted proteins | sample 177DNAGHGhighgp2_FD_192422 | JGI IMG/M metagenome (GOLD analysis project Ga0247611, IMG submission 192422) | Sheep rumen microbial communities from Palmerston North, Manawatu-Wanganui, New Zealand - 1770 DNA GHGhigh gp2 | ecosystem: Host-associated > Mammals > Digestive system > Stomach > Rumen... | reverse complement strand
ATAAAATTTTGTTTGTTTTTGTCATGTTTTGACCCTTTTGGTTATGTTTATGTTATATATTTTAACCAAAAATTCGTGTTTTGTCAAGTGGTTGTGTTTTGTATTTGTAAGTGTTAGTGTTAGTGTTAGTGTAAGTGGTTAGTGTTAGTGGTTAGTGGGGGGGGTACAAGGGCGGGTGGTCTTTTCCCAAATTATTCAGCACCCCTACAAATTTCAACCGATTCCAGAAAACGCATGCCCCGCCCTTGCGGCGGGGCCGGCAAGCACGAGTGGTCACACCACGAAGTGCGCGCCGGGGGCGGGTTTGGGTGATTTTTTTGACCCGCCCCCGCATCGTGCTGCGTATACACTTGCACTCTGCGACCCCGCCGCAAGGGCGGGGTTTGTATGCCCATTGTTTTTTTCTTGTCATTGCGGCAAAGACTGGGGCTCCCCTTCTTTCTAAGAAGAGGTGGCGGGGAACCCCGCCGGGGTAATTCTTGATGCACCAGTGACAACATGTCCACACCCCGCCCCGTTCCACGGGGCACCCCTCTCTAGAGGGGAACTACCCGCCCCCGCATCGTGCTGCGTATGCACTTGCACTCTGCGACCCCGCCGCAAGGGCGGGGTTTAACACTAGCCACTAATAAACTACCCCGTCCGCTTCGCGTCCACCCCTTCACACAGTGAAGGAAACTACCCTGTCCGCTTCGCGTCCACCCCTTCACACAGTGAAGGGGAACTAAAAACCGTCCCCGGATGGGGACGGATTGCCGTGATAGCCGAATGATAAGCCGGATTCTGTTCCGCCCATATTCAGTGTTGTTCCGGCGCGTTCAACACCAAACAAATGGGTGGCAGGCATAATTAATCTGTGCAATGTGTTACCACAAAGCATCAAGCCCTCTACCCGTTTCCGATTTGGGACGATCATTGGAAACCTATTTGAAGTTGCTGCACACAGAGATTGCCCGTTTCACCCGGGTTAAACCCGTATCGTCACTGTTGCTCTAATCGTCAGATTGCTCTGCCCGGTGGTTGGCCGGTGTGTTGTCCCAATGCAGTCCGGACTTTCCTCCGCCACGAAAAAAAGTCGCGACGGCTATGCCTTTATTCAACTATTCGTGATTATAATACGTAAATGAAAAAAAATTGCAAATACTTTTTATAAAAAAACATAAAAAAAATATTTTTTTGGTTGCGGATGATTATCTAATTTTCTACACTGGGGTCATAGGAATGGAAGGAAAGGGATTGAATGTCACGTTTTCTGCGGTTTTTTAGGGTTTTTGTCGTTGCAATTATATGCGGTTTTGGCGCACTTTCGGTGAATGCGGCCGCAACATCCACGGTTACAGTGTGCGATGATTCTAGTGATGCGGGAAACGCATGTGTTAGGTTCGATTCGGCGAATGCCGGTGCACCGACATCTTTTACCACACCACTTAATAATAATACAAAATTGACCGACTTTCCGTATAAACCGGGTTATGGGTATGCCGGGCATTATACTGGGCGTAATTGTGGCGGAACACAGATATTGGATCATACGGGCGAATGGACGGGAAATAGTGCCACGGGTGGTAATATTTATGCATGTTGGGTGCAGTTGGTTCCGGGTGGAATTAATAATCCTTTTGGACATACAAAATTATTTGTTTTGAATAAAAACGGTGGTGATACGGTTGGTAACATGTGGCCGAATTTGGACCAGCCAGTTGAGTATAATGTTAGTGGTACCGGTTATGGTGCCACCGGTCGTAGTATAAGGTTTGAAAATCGTGGTGATTGGGTATATTTGCGGTGTTATGATTATAACAATCTAACCGGTGTTTGTAATGGTGATGTTAAGTGGTATATGCCCAGGAATGCAGGGGGTGGTCAAGTTTTTGTCAGTGTTGACAAGTTTTTTTGGTCCATTGAGGGTGTACAGGAACTTCCAACGCGTTCGGGGTATGTGTTTGGGGGAATGTATGGTACCAGTGGTACAACTGGTGGAACGCAATATTGTAATGCAAGTGGTAATACCATAAATATGGCATATCATTTAAGCACGTTCGATGATTTGCCGGCGTTTAACACAATTTATGCCCGGTGGAATCGGTTTAAGGTGAATCTAAGTGGTAATGGCGTTTCGCCAAGTACCGTGTACTTGCAATATGGGGATAATTGGTATCCGTCTTTGGATGGTTCGACGCCGATAACTGCATTAAATACTAAGCCGACCAACGGGAATAATGTGTTTGGTGGGTATTATACCGCGCCACAATGTCAAGGAACACCGATTGTTAACGCAAACAAAACATTCCGGACGGATAATGCGGCGCTGACCGCGATTACAGAGGATAATACAACGATTTATCCATGTTGGACGGCGCAGGCCACATGGGTGACGTTGACCATAAATAATCAGAATGGATTGGGAACCCCCTGGAAACTTTATTATCCGTTAAGTGGTTGTTCGATACCGGGGTATCATACCAGTCAAGATTGTTTGAATACCAATGTTGTGGCTTCATTGGCGGATTGGTACGGGGTGCCGACCAAAGATGGTTGGGTGTATGGTGGGCATTGGACCGGTACGGATGGAACGAATCTTGATGGATCGCAGAATCCGTATATAGGAACAGACGGTGCGTTGCAGCGGACTATAACAAATTCAACGACGGTATATGCAAAATGGACGTTTGGTGTGTCATATGCGGCGGGGACGAGTACCGGAGGTTCTGCCCCATCTGGCCCGACCGTCTGTACATATGGAACGACATGTAATGCGCCGGCAAATACATATACGAATAGAGATTCCAATATGCAATTTGCCGGATGGGCGTGTTCGTTGGTTGGGGCAACGGGCAGTTGCGCTAAGACGAAGTATGCCGCGGGTGAAAGTTTATTGGGTGCGACAAATAATGTTTATGGTGCCACGGGGATAACCCTAACGGCGACATGGACATCAAATATAACGTATTATAAACTTACATTGAATCCGAATGGTGGTAGCAACGGTAGTGGTTCGTTTGAGGGGCTGCCTTTTATTTATGAAGGACAGGGTGCTGGGTTCTTTAAGAGCAATAATGCCACGTATCCAATAACGGCATCTATATTCGCGCCGGTGGCCAATGGTGGCGCGGGGATAGCGCAACCAACAAAAGCGGGTTACGAGTTTAAAGGATATTGGACTACATCAGATAATAGTGGGGAACTGATAATTGATGAAGATGGTATTATACAGGTTGGCCCAGATCATTTCACGTCTGCAAGAACGTTATATGCACATTGGTTAGAGGCGCAAACTGTGCAAACTGTACCTTTGGATTTGGGGGAACATGGCAGTTGGGGGACATGTGGGGTTACCAATATTCAGGTTATCCCAGGTGTCCCGCCATTGGAACCGCAGTTAAATTGTGTTCCAACGGCCGATGCGGAATGGAATTTTATTGGATATTATGATAGTGATAATGCCAATGCCACACCGTATTATGATGCCAATGGGTATGCCGTGTACCCTGATAATATGTGGCCAACCAGTAATGCCCCGACAAAGTTGATTGCACGGTACGAACCGGTTACATATGTGGTGAATTATTATTGTGGTGGTACCACCCCCGTGCATACCGATAATGTGCAAAATGGTTATCAATATACCGTATGGAATGGTGCGGGTGTGGGTGCCTGTGCCAATACCACCGCGTCGTCATCACAGGCGGGTAGTAAATTGGTTGGTTGGGATACACAAAATTCGGGTAACGTGGTGTATTTGGTCGGGGAAAATTTTGATTCGTTCACAATTACCGGCAATATGGACCTTTCTATGGTGCAAAAGCCTATTTACTATGTGACGTTGAATCATTGTAACGATTCGTTGTGTTCGTCATATCCGGTCAGTAACAGCCCGAATCCGAGTACGGTGTATTTTTCAAATGGCAATTGGTACAGCGACGCGTCGGCCATCACCCCAAGGAACGCCATGAACCCAAAACCGGACAGGTTTGGATACATCTTTGGTGGATATAACACCGAATCAAATGGGTCCGGAACCACGGTGGTTAATAATAGCGGTACCTTTGTCACGGGAGGCAATTATATAACCGCAAATCCATCCACAATATATGCACAGTGGGCCGTGTTGCAACGTCAGATAACCCTGGATCGTGATGGTGGGGATGGTGGGCCGGCCGTGCTGTGGCATCAGATTGACAAGTGGTCATTAAATCAGAATGGGGGGGCGATATTTAGAATAACCGCGCCAACCAAGTCGAATAATAGTTTCGCGGGTTATTGGATCAAGGATGGGGACGAATTTGTAAGAAAAATTATTGATTCGAATGGGTATATATTGTTTTTTGGGCAAGAAGCCGCAGAGTTGATCGGCAGTATGGCGGAACCGCGGAAATTCTATGCCAGATGGGATGATATGCCGTCCGCACCAACAAACCCGAATGAATATTTTGCGGTGACAACAACAGCGATGTCCGCTGGGCAATCGTTTACATTTGGTATGTCGGCGGAGGGAACTTTCTATGTTGATTGGGGTGATGGAACGGTTGATTTAATTGATCGCAGCAGTTATAATCAAGACCCACAAAAGTATTCACATACATATACAACCGCATCGGGTAATAATGGATGGACTGTTAAAATTTGGGGAGAGGCGACGGGGTATAAAATGTGGCCTGCGGCAACCCAAGGTAGTGCTATAAGTTTTGGGATATTTAATGGAAGCAATGTTGTTAATCCAGATGTTCCGATGACACCGGAACGTGTGGCCGGAATATCGGGTTCACTTGGGGCGGTTTTTCCGACAATTAACGGTGGTGGCGATGCGTCAAAAGTTCCTGGATTTTACGGGACGTTTTCTGGTTGTACGTATTTGACGGGAACGATACCATATAATTTATTTAGTGGTATTACCGGTAATCGTAGCAATATGTTTAGAGAAATGTTCAATAATACGGGCGTGACGGGAATATCGGGAACAAATGAACAGCAATCGCAATTGTTTAGTGGTATATCCGGTGTGGCAAACGGAATGTTTCTTAGTACGTTTGACCATACAAATATAACATCAATACCGGCAGATTTGTTTAGTACGATTAGTGCCACGGGCAATGCGACAGGGTCGGCAGATTATATGTTTTATGGCACGTTTAGGGATACTGGTATAACCACCCTGCCCGCGACATTGTTTGGTGAAATAACCGCATCCGGGGTTAGTAAACAAAACATGATGAACGGCATGTTCAGCAATACCCCGTTGAATGAACCAGATCAGAATTATATACCGAAGACATTGTTTTTGAATAGTAATAATCAACCAATCATAAGCGATACAAACAGTAATAATAGTTTGATGTCGGGTATTTTTGGTGGTACCGGTCTTGTTACGGATTGTGCGGATGTTAATTTAACAAATTATCCTACGCCAACTGCATATGAATCCTATTGGAGTGGAAAAAAGATTTGTGCGCCGGCGGCGGTGTTTAGTTGCGGTATTGGTTCTGGCACTGCGTCAAATCCGATATTTGTTACCCCGGTTGATTCAGGTAGCGTTAGTTTCACATTCCCAAGTGGTACAAATTGTACGGCGCCGGCGCATTATACCAAGAATGATATGTGGACGTGTGATGGTAATGTTTGTAATAATGGTGCAATCACTTGGGGTTCTAATGGTCAGACACCATTTAACGGAACATGGAATGGTCAGCAAAGTGTCACTTTCTATATGACATACACGCCGAAAGAATATAATGTGTCGTTGAGTGCAAATGGTGGGTCTTTTGGTAATAATGGAATCCAAACATTGTATGAAAGATATAATACCGGTTGGGGAACGGCCGCTGGTGGTCCGTATAATGTGACAAGTTTGACATCCGCACAATTACCAACGCGGCAAAATTGGAATTTCCTTGGGTATTGGGATGCGGCGACGGATGGAAATTTGATGATTGCGCCAGACGGAACCATCAACGCATCAACAACCACGTTGACCGCAAATGGTTCAACATGGTACGCGCGTTGGTCACAAAGTACCGGACCATTTACAGTGACATATTTGTGTGGCGACCATGGAACCGGAACCCCAGGCACGCAGACGGTGAAATATAATGTGTCAATGACCCTTAAGGCGGCAAGTGTTTGCACCGCGGCCACGGGATATACGTTTGACAAGTGGAAAATTATTGCAAATGGTGTTGAAAAGAATGCCGGGGCAACGTATACATGGCCGTTGCATTCGGGGTCGGATATTGTTGCACAATGGAAACCGGTGGAAACCACTATTACATTAAATAAACATGGTGGAACGGATGGAACAAGTGCACTTTATACGCGGTATGGGGTTGGCGTTTACCGTGATTCGGGTCGGACACAAGAGATGAAAACCGGTGAAAACCCACTGGACGCACCAAACAAAAGTGTGACATTGACACTTAGTTTGGGTGATTCGAACGCCAGCATATTTGTGAATAATCAGGTTTATACTGGGTCCGCGGGGGTGCAGCGTAATTTGACATTCAAAGGGTATTATTCTTCCGCGTCTTCAACGACCAAATACATAGAAAGCACTGGATATATCACCGCGGGTCCCAATGGTGGTATGCAAACGGGTGCTGGATATACATCCAACGAGACATGGCATGCCCAATGGGAACCAGTCGCGGTTGTTTCGACGGGGAATATGCCTGTACCGACATGGGCGGGGCATGTGTTTAACGGATGGTGGACAACCACGGATGATAGCGGAACACAGATAACAGAAGGCGATGGTAGTTTTTTGGATGCTGATGATAAGTACCTAAGTGCAAGCACGACGTGGTATGCACATTGGACGGGATGTTCACATGATTTTGGGTCGAACCCGCATGCAAGTAAAACAGCAATAGCTGCGGTAGATGGTATGTGTGGGTATCATATTACGTGTGATGTGCCGGGTAATGGGTATAGCCAACATGGTGGAAATGATACAACGGGTGCTTTTGATTTTTACATATTGCCCAGTTCAACCGATACTTTGCCGGGGTGTTCGCCACGTGTGTATGACATACAATATAATTTGATGGGCGTTAGTGCAACATTGCCACAATCGGGAACCCCGCAAACATATACATACGGTGTTGGTGGTACATCGATTACTGGTGTGCCAAGTAGTGAAGCTTCGGTGTTTTTGGCCTGGTGTACGGATGCGGGATTATCAAGTTGTGTAAGTTCATCGCCGTACTATACCATAGGGGCCACAGATTATGGTGATAAAATATACTATGCAAAATGGGACACCCAATGCCAACGGGGATACACAAAGTATGATTATGATACATTATCGTATGAGTTTGGTGTCGGGGGTGTGCAACATCCCGCAGGTACATGTGCACCAATTCGCTATCGTGTAGACTGTCATAATAATTGCCCGGCCGGTGAGTGCAAGGCGTGTTTGGAAGATTTTACTTGGCCTGGTCATAGTTTGGGCGATGTTCAGTTTGGTGGGGTATATAATTCTTATGGAATGACCAGTGCAGAGAATAATTGGATTTATGGCTATGAACCGGTGTATGAGGGAACGTGTACAGGTAATGGATGTCTGTTTATGTTTACACAGAGTCCCGATGCGGGTTATTTAACGGCACCTGTATCGTTTTCCACGGATGCGTTATATGTTGCGTATGTGAACAATAATTATAGAACGTTTATTGATACATTAGCGGCCAATAATGGGTCTTCGTCGATTGGTAGAGAACATTATACATTTGATGGTTTGTGGACGGCGGCCGATGGTGGTAATGTGTATATCCCGGCAAATGGAAGTGTTGCGTGGACAGGTCAGTCATCGGAGGCACAAGATTTTTCACAGTTCTTTGCTAATCAACTTGGTGGGGGCGATGGAACAAATAATAATTATGTGGTTGATGTTTATGCGCACTGGATACCGGATGAATATACGGTGACGTTAAATCCGAACGGTGGTGTGCTTGGGAATGTCACGGTGTTAAAGGAAAAATGGAATACCGGGTGGTCCAAGGATAATGGGGTCAGTTATCAAACGGCGGCGAATTTTGTTGCATTGACATCCGCCGAACGGCCGGTATGGACGGGTCATACATTTGCTGGTTATTATACAGAACGGCAGACACAAGTTGGACAATCTTGCCCAGGGACCAAGATAGTTAATGCCGACGGCAGTTTGAATGCAAATGCATCAAGTTCAACGGGAACCGTGGATAATGCGAAGTATTTTGGCGCCAACGGCAGCACACTGTACGCATGTTGGACGGCAAATAATTATTATGTTACATTGGACAGAAACTTAGGAAATGCAACGGGAACCAATGGTTCGACCAAAGTGTATACAAAATATGCAACGGGTGTTTATAAGAATTCGAATCGGACACAAAAGATGACGCCGAATCCGAATGGCACATATCCGATAACTTTGCCGACACGTTATTTCACCATTACATATAATCCGAATTATACCGGTGGGTCGACATGGAATTCTGATCCTGTATTGTCCACATTTAATGGGTATTATAGTTCGACAACGGGCGGAACACCATACATCGATGATACAGGTTATATAACACCAACCGGTGATTCCACCGCCCAAGGTTACACCGTTAATACCAACAAGTGGTACGCACAATGGACAAATGGTTCGCATGATTTACTTTTGACGCATCGTAATGGGTATTTCATGGATGGGTGGTATGATGCGGCGGAAAATGGAAACAAGGTTGGGGAATATATGGGAACAATTACCCCGACATCTGATATGACGCTATATGCGCATTGGAGTCCGTGTAGTTGGACCCAAGGTGACCATAGTACCGCCCAATATGTTAATCCAGTAGAAACGGATGGCAATGTATGTAAGTATCATATTACGTGCGATCCAGGTTATACGCACAATGGAGATTCACAGTTTGATGAAGTAAAATCTTCTGCAAGTGGGACTTTGCCTTTGCCGGGATGCAGTGCGAATGAGTATACAATTACATACTATGATAATCCGGCGTATGAAACGACAAGTGGTCAGCATATTTTGTTGGATACACAAGGTTATACATATAATCCTAATAATCCGGTGGTGTTAAATCCAGAACTTCCAAGTAATGCTTTATCGGATCATCGTGCATCGTCGGTTCAATGGTGTGATGTAGATGGTAATAATTGTAAAACACAAATTACGCCTTTGGAACAGACAGGCAACAAAACATTCTATGCCAAATGGACCTGTGCAACGGGGTATACGACGTATACATATGATACATGGAATGCAGAATGGGGGGCGTCTGAGGCGATGCACTATAATGCAGGGATGTGTGCACCGATTCGTTATCGGGTAATGTGTGACAAAAATTGTCCGACGGGCGAAATATGTAATGCGTGTTTGGAAGATTTTAATATGCCGGACAACCAAGGAAGTGGTTATAATTGGGGAAATGCATATAATTCCAGGGGAATAAATCAAACGGATTCGGGATGGATTAGTCTTGCGGTTCCGGTCAAATCCACAAATACTACACCTGAATATTCAACACTATTCACTTTAAATCCAAATTACGAAGCGATTTTTGATTGGCCTAATGGTTTGGGGTCGGATGCGGATTTGTATAATGCGTATGTCACAGATAAAAACTACAAAACGTTTATGGAAGAATTGGCCAGTAAATCATATAATAGCAATATAAATTTTGGTGCGGTGCATTATGATTTCGATGGTTTGTGGACGGCGGCCAATGGCGGGGAACAATATATTAGCGCAGATGGATTGTCGCCAACGGGTGGTGGTGCCTTTAATACCCAGGAAATGTCAACATTCTTTACGTCCGATACAAATGTTTATGCCCATTGGACACCAAAGAAATATCAAGTTATATTGAGCAAGAACGCATCGGATGCGGTGGCCGGGACCGTTGGGGAAATTTGGGAAAAATGGAACGATGGTTGGGCACTAACGCAAAACGGTACATATAATTCCACACGGACATTGTCTGGGGGACAATTGCCGACACGGACCGGTTATACTTTTGCGGGTTATTGGGATACAAGCGCATCGTCAGGTGGAAATCAAAAGGGTTCGGTATCAAACGGTGTCTGGACAACACCGGGGGCGACCGCGACCGATGTAAATCCGACAACATGGTATGCACGTTGGACACCGAATCAATATACGGTCACATATGATTGTGGTGATGGGACCGGTGCGGGTTCGACCGATAATACGCCAAGATATGGTCAGCCATATACCCCGAAAACATACGCGGTGGCGGGTTGCGAACGACCGTCAAACGGATATTATTTCAATGGTTGGGACGCGGATATGTCTGGAACGCCGGGAATAGATATAAAACCGGCCGGGGTGGCGTTTGATTGGATGTATATGGGAAACAAAACCTTTACCGCGCGTTGGGTTGCCAAGGAATATCATATAACGTTTGATAAAAATGGTGGCAGTGGTGGAACCAACGAGGTTTGGGAACACTATGGTGCAAGTGGTGGTTTTTGGCATGATGCAAATCAGAACCATATTACGGAAATAACTTTGCCAACAAACCCTGGGCACACATTTGCTGGCTATGCGCTTACGATTAACGGAGCACCGTATATAACAGGAACCACCCTGCCCGCGCCAACGTTGGATTTTGGTGATACAAGCAATAATTCAACGGTTAATATTACCCTTGTCGCACGGTGGAGTGCGAGTGCATACAATGTGCAGTATAACCTTGGTGGTGGAACAACTACATTACCAGTTGGATATGTGCCGGTTGAATATATAACATTCACCGGAACCCAGGTTATTGATACAGGGTTAAAGATTAAGAAAGGATATGAAATTCAAACGAAGTTTTATCCTACGGATACAGGTAAATATGTATATGGTGCCTTGTCGTCGGGTAATTCAAAAACTGTTTCGGGTTATGTGTCGACCGCGGGTGGTAATTGGCGTTGGGGTAACAAGGCGATATCTAAGACGATGAGTTTGAATAGTACCTATACCATTGTGCAAAATGCCAGTGCATTGACGGTTAACGGTGTTCCGGATGCATATGAAACGCAAGATAATTTTGAAACGTCTGTCACACTTTCAATTGGCAAGGCGCATAGTGCATCTGGGGGAACTAACTATGATACATCCGGATTCAAGGGCAGAATGTATTGGTTCACAATAAGGGACGATAATGGAAATGTTGTGTATCATGGTGTCCCAGTTAAGAATACCGCAAATAATCAATATGGTTTGTGCAATATCATAAATGGGACATGTTTGACCGCGTCTGGAATTAATGGGGCAACGGCGACATTACCGGCAAGTTATACCTATGGAACGGCGACAACCGTGTCGGGTTCGGCGGCGCGTGCAAATAGTGTATTTAATTCATGGTGCAGCAGTCCGTCATCAAATTGTAATAGCGCACAGACCATACCGGCCACGGCCACGGGTGACAAAACATTCTATGCCAAATGGACATGTGATGCCGGGTATTCATATTCATCTGGGGGGGCGTGTGTTGCGAATACAATTACATTGGATTGGAATGAAAATGGTGGTGTCGGGCTTACAAATGGTTCGTGTACATATAATGGTGATTTGACATTGGGTGTTGCGCCGACATATGCGGATCATGTGTTTAATGGTTGGAAATTGGCGAATAATACCTATGGCGGGGCAAGCACGACCGTAAATGGCGGATGTGTTCAGACATATATCGGTGTTACATCTGGGACCAGTACCGCGATTACGGCACAGTGGTGCAATGCGTGTAATCCGACAAATGCGACATGTACACTAAATGCAAATACGTCGGGAACATGTTCATATACGACGAGTTGCAATACCGGATATCACCTTAGCCCTGATTCGCAGTTGAATGTGTATAACACGGTTTGTATCCCATATACGATAACCTATCAATCTGATGGTCATGGTGATGGCGCAACAGACGATGTTCTTCATAATAGTACATTCACGACAAATAATGCCAAGAATTCATCGCAATTTAGTTGGGACAATCATATTGTGACGGCGTGGACAACCGTTTCAGGTGGCAATTTCCCGAATTTGGGTGCGGAATATACGTATAATGTTCAAAGTGATACGGTATTAAAGGCAAACTGGGGTGAATGCCATTGCACGCCGGGCAGTCACGTGTCGAGTTGTTCAACAACGTCGTCGGATAATGCGTGTGAGGTCAGTGTTATTAATTGTGCCACGGGTTATACGGGTTCATCGTGGACATGCGATGGAATAAATTGTACCGCATCATGTTCTGACAGTCACTCTCATAGAATTATATTAAGAAAGGCCCCTGGAAGTGGTGGAACCGTATCACTTATTGCGATAGATAATGGGGCGACTTCTGGGGCGGGTGTTTATCTTAACAATGTTATGATGGAAACAAATTCCAATCCTGTTGATTTGCCGACGTTGGCATACACGGTTACGTATAACGCGTCGAATGGTACTTTGATAGGAAACACAACTGTTACGGCAAATGCAACATTCGATGGTTATTATGATTCATCGAATGGAACCGATCAGTATATAAATAATACTGGTTATATAACTTTGGATGGTATTGCGGCGGGTAAAACATCCACAACAAATCAGGTTTGGTTTGCCCACTGGACCGAAAGTTCGGTTACGTTACCGGTTGCATATCGGGCGGGATATACGCTTGCGGGATGGTGGACAACGCCGGATGGCGATGATTCTGGAATTAATCGTGGAAATGCCGGTGAAGAGTACGCACCATTTGTGACAGAGACACTTTATGCACATTGGACGCAGTGTGCGGCGGGTAAGTATTGTCCAGGGGTTGAGACGGTAAATAATTCGCCGGTTTATAATCAGATTCATAACTGTCCGACAAACTATTCAAATAGTGCCGCAGGCAGCACGATGATAAGTGATTGCTATTTGGTGTTGACGCCGGGTAAGTATGTTTCAACGGCCGGAAATGGTATGTCGACTTGTCAGCAGAATTATTACTGTGATGATAATACAACCAAGGTTTATTATTCCGATGAAACAAATGATGGCCGTCGGACGACCGGTATTCGTAAGTCCTGTGCAACAAATGCGGGCAGTTTTAGTTTGACAGATGGGGCGGGCAAGACAAGTATCAATGCGTGTTATAAAGATGTCATGTTAGACAAACGTGGAGGAACCGAACAGTCTGGAACTATACCTGAAACAACAGGATGTAATTATAACAGTGAATGTACATTGCCAGATGCATCAATATTGCAATTGACGGGGCATACATTCCATGGTGGGTGGACGGATCAGGCTGATACAGATTGCAACAGTACAACGCGCGTTTTTGTTGTGCCTGATGATGTTGATACATACTATGCATGTCGGACCACGAATAGTTATACGGTGACATTAAAGGATGGGTTAGATACGAATGCGACGGCGTTTGCGACCGTTAATGCGGTGTATGGCGCGGCGATGCCGTTGGTTGATAGCAACGGTAATCCTTTGACTGTGCCAACAAAGAACGCAAATCATACAACTTATACCTTTGAGGGGTATTATGGTGCACCGCAAAATGGGACAACCGCGACACAGTATTATGATTATAATTTGAACGGTGTACATGTTTGGGATACGGAGGGTAATGGGACTTTGTATGCAAGGTGGAGTGTCACATGTGACCCGGGGTATTATTTGCCGGCGAATGCGACGTCTTGTACAACCCTGTGTCCGGCGGGTAGATATTGCGCGGGCGATACAACGTTTACGTCGTTTGATGTGCCAAAATCATCAAGTCAGGGATTAAGCGGATATATCGCGGCGGGGTATTACAGTACCGGTGGTGGGACAAGTGCGACACCAACAGCGGCGGGTAATGGTTGTGTGAGCGGTAATTCGTGCGGTATTGTTGCCGGTGGGTATTACAGCACCGGTGGTGGAACGAGTGCGACGCCAACAGCGGCGGGTAATGGTTGTGTGAGTGGAAGTGGCCGGAGTTGTGGCAAGGTGGCTAAGAATTATTTCAGTAATGGTGGTGGTAAGACATCGACCCCAACGGCGACAGGATGTGTGACGGGGCAATTCTGTGGCATATGCCCGGTGACATATCGTTCCAATAGTAATACGGGTAAGGCAAGTATTACGGAATGCGTGGCGGCATGTGCGGCGGGAACCCGGGTCGCAACGGCCGAAGATCCGACCGTGAATAATGCGGAAGCCACCGGTTGCACAACGCCAACAAGCAACAATTGGTGGAGCAATGCACATGATGTGAATTATGGCAGTGCTTCGCCAACGGTCACGGGTGTGAATGAAAATGGTGTGCATATGTGTGCGACGAATTATAATACGTCAAATACGAGTGTGGCGGACGATCATAATGAACAACACGATTGCAGACGTAGTATAACTTTATATAAAAATGGTGGAACCACTGTGGATGGGGCGGTATGGCCGGATAATGTGACAGATAGTGGTGGAACGTATGCAATAGCCTTGTGTTATGAAGATAATGCAAATTGCGCCTTTGGTAATCCGGCGGATTTATTGGAAAACCCTGGGTATACTTTCCAAAATCAATGGGGAACAGATAGTTCTTGTGCAAATCCGGTTGTGTCCCCTGTGGCGAACGCGAATATATCAAGTTCAATATATTATGCATGTCGCAATCATGATACTTATACCCTGACCTATGCTTGTGGAACCGGGGCAACGGGAACGGCACCGAATCAACAGACCAACATACATTATGGTGATACGGTTTCGGTTTCGGGCGCAGGCGGTTGTGCCAAGACGGGACATACTTTTGCCGGTTGGGCGGTAAGTGGAACGTCGGATGTTATAACCGCGACCACGTGGCCACACGATATTACATGGGATTATGATGGCAGTAAGACCTTTACCGCACAGTGGACGGCGAATACGTACAGTATATCTTATGTTGGAAACGGGGGAACGGCGGGGTCGTTGTTGCCGGATGGGTATACACAATTGGAATATATCCAATCTGATGGAAATCAATATATTGTAACGAATTTCACCCCAAGTTCAGATTTTAAGCATACAATTGTGTTTGAAGGACTTTCGGGTAATTCAAATAGTTATATCGCTGGGACGGTGGCGAGTGCCGCGGGTCGTGCGGGGAATGTTAGAATTAACGGTAGTTATATTAATGGGGTTTATGGTAACAACCCATCGAATGGGGCTGGCATGCTTATTGATACAACCAAAACTGGTGGTATGTCAGTATTGAATGGGAAGTCTGTTTTGGTTTTAGATTTGCATAATAATGCCGCCAATTCGATAACGTTGAATGGGGTTCAGGTTGCAAGTACAAATACGGCAAGGATAACATCTACGGCGCCGATGAATTTGTTTGCGTTGGATTCAAATTATCGTAGTAAAATCAGATTATATAGTGACACAATTGAACAAAATGGTGCGTTGGTGCATAATTATGTGCCGGCACAGAATAGCAACGGTGTTGTTGGATTGTATGATACGGTGACTGGTGTGTTCTTTACCAACCGTGGAAATGGTTCGTTTACCCCGGGAAATCCAGTAACGGCGGCATATCCGAATCAATATACATATGGTGTTGGGGCAACGGTAACCGGTGGGGCCGTGCGTGCGAACAGTGTGTTTGAAGGTTGGTGTCGGACCGCGTCACTTACAAACTGTGCGGCGCCACATGAAATTACCACAACCGATTTGGGTGATATAACATTGTATGCAAAGTGGGGATGTGCGACGGGGTATCATGATGTTAATAATCAATGTGTCGCGAATGAATTTACATTGGTATATAACAAGAACGGCCATGGAACCCAGAGCACGCCGGCCAATCAAACATGCACGTATGGCCAACAGATTAATCTTGCGGATGATTTGTCAGAAACCGGATGGTGGTTTAATGGATGGACAATTGCGGGTGAAACTTATATCGGGGGCGAAACAATTGTGTGTAATGAAGAATACCTTGGGGTGACGGGCGGGACGGTCAATGTCAATGTTAATGTTACGGCGGATTGGTCGGCGCGGTGCAATAAAATCACGTTGGCCACAAATAGTAATGATGCCACTTGGCCATCTGGGGCGATAACCGCCTTGTATGCAAAAACACGTGAAAGTGGTAGTACAACCGATGGTAAATGGTACAAGAATTCTACATGTACGATTGAATATACATCGGCGGATTATCAAAAAGTAATACCAATGCGTTCGGGATGGGCGTTCCGTGGATTTTATGCTAATCAGTCTAATGCGGCGGATATAAATGCAACACAAACGAATGGGGCGGACCGTGTTATGACGCATACCGGTGCACCAACCACTACGACCGGGCAGAGTTTTATAAACGAATTAAATGCGAACACAGTATTGTATGCTGGATGGGCGCGGGATTGTATGAATCCGGTGGCGCATGGAACGTGTTCGCGGACCATTGGGCAAAATACAACGTATACGACGACATGTGACACCGGGTATCATTATGACCCGACGGCAAGTGAATCTACATACAACCCAATTTGTGTTCCAAATACGATAACCATTATATTGAATAAAAATGGTGGAACCGGAACATGTGGCGGGCAAAGTGGAACAACAGCGGGGACATTGACCTGTAATTATGATGGAACGTGCAATACACCGGTTTGGGGTAATACATGTGCACTTTCCAAGACAGGCAAGATATTTGCAGGATGGAATACAGCGGCGAATGGTACAGGAACACAATATGGAACCGCGACGGTTGCGGGCAATGCCCAAAATATAAACAATGGCACGACATCAACCACATTGTACGCGGTTTGGGAAAATGCGGTGTGCAATGTGACGAATGGAAGTGCGGCGGTATCTGTATCTGGTAATACTGTGGCATGTGATGTGACATGTAATAACGGTTATGAATCAAATGGTACTTATACTGGGCAACAACACGCAACAAGTGTTACAACGGGTCAGTGTAATGCATCTGTATACAATATTAATTATGAATTAAATGGTGGAAATCGTGTTGTGTTGCCTGCTGAATATACACGGTTGGCCTATATACAATCTGATGGAAACGAAATACTGGAAACAAATTATGCTGTTCAGGAAAATGATGTTTTGGAATTGCATTATAAATTGATGCCTGGGCATTTAGTAAAAAGCGGAGATAAAATGATACTTCGTGCGGCTAATCTGTGGGTTGAAACGTATGGTTCCTACAATCAGTGGTATACACGATTTGGATCTAGTTCTTCTGTTAATACTGAGTTCGCTTCGAATCAATCTGAGGGTGTGTTGGTTTTGAAGAAAAATGCGTTAATTGTGAATGGAAATCAAATATTGTCACCTGCATTTAATGCAACATTGAACGGTGCATTGTTAAGAATATTTGGTAGTATTGATTCTGGCGGCAATCCGGCAAGTACTGCTATTATACAGAGTTCTGGTTTTAATATTATGCGTGATGGACAAATGATAATGAACTTGGTGCCGGCACGTCAGAACAGTAGTGGTGTGGTTGGTATGTATGATACGGTATCAAATACATTCCTTACTAAAACAGGTTCTGGTTCATTTGTTGCAGGACCAGAGATTCATGAAACCGTGCCCGAGGGATATATGTTGCTTGATTATATCCAGTCAAGTGGAAATTCGTATATAGACCTTGGGTTCAAGGCTAATAGTGCGATGCGTATAGAAACGGAATTCCAACGCGATACTGCGGGTGAGGTTTCGCCGTTCGGGGTTTATGGGTTTGGTGGAAATATCGCTTTCTATACAAATACAACGTCTGCGAACAGTTATTTCTATGGATCAAGTAAGATTGATTTTGGGGTTAAACTGAATACCACGGATTGGCATACGGCGGTAGTTGATGGCTCAGAAGGATTTGTGTCAGTTGATGGGGTTAGCAAAGCGTATTCGCCGACTGCGTTCACACAAACCCAAAATATGATATTGTTCGGTCGCCACAATTCTAGCGGATACGGAATGTTTATGACAGGTAAAGTTAGGTATTTCCGTGTATATAATGGTGGGACACTTTACTTTAATGGTATTCCGGCACGGAACAGCGAGGGCCTGGTTGGTATCTATGATACGATTAGTGGAGACTTCTTTGTTGGTGACAATAGTGCGGGATTTAGTGCGGGGCCGTCAATAGATGGCGCATATCCGGATCATTATACATATGGCATTGGCGCAAAAGTGTATGGTGGTGCCACGCGTGCAAACAGTGTGTTCGAAGGTTGGTGCCGGAATGCGGCGTTGACCGATGGGTGCACAATGATACCGCATGTAATAGACGCGACAGAATATGGTGATAAAGATTTGTATGCAAAATGGTCTTGTGTTAATGGATATCATTTGGATGGTAATAATCAATGCGTTGGAAACACAATTACAATAAAGTATCAAAATGGTGGGCATGGTGGAACGCCGAATCCATCGCAACATACATGTGTGTACGGGGCGACAAGGAATTTGGCCGGGGCCATGGGTGAAGTTGGGTATGCTTTTATGGGTTGGGAAATAAATAACGAAGTATATGATGCATCAGAAAATATAACTTGTGATTATAATACACTTGGTGTATATGGCGGAACAATAGATAATGGCACCGTGGTTGCAGAGGCCCAGTGGGATACCGTAGAATATGTGGTGACATACGATTGTAATACCACATGGTCAAACCCGACGCCAGAATCACAGTATATTCGCACAGGTGGAACATTTAGAACAAGACAAAATACATGCCAAAATCCGGGATATCGGTTTGTAAAGTGGGCGGTTAGTGGGACAAGTCCCCAAGAATATAAAAATGAAAATGAACAGTTTACATGGGGTTATACGGAAAACAAGACGTTTAGTGCGGTGTGGGATATTGAACCGACGTTTACGGTGACCACTACGGACATTGAACCGGGAACCGCGTTCTCGTTCAAAATCGCCGCCAAAGGGCAATTTGTGGTTGATTGGGGTGACGGGAATATAGAACCGTTTACAAACACATCGGCAAATCAAATCACAAAATCGCATACGTTCGAATCGGCGGCGTTTGGGGGCCAGGCAACCAAATCGTTTGTGATAAGGTTTGGCGGACGCGCAACGGGGTATAATAGTTCTTATTCGGTTCCGGCGATACAATTCTTTACGGGTTCTATATCCAATGAAGTTATTACGTCGGGGACGGAAATACATATTGCAAGGATAGATGGGTCGCTTGGGTCTATATTCCCGACACTGGGTGACACGTATTCGACACAGCCACGGTTCTTCCGAACTTTCCAGAACGCGATCAATATGTCGCAAACTATGCAGTCGTTGGCGGGATTGTTTACAGGAATTAGTGGAACGCCGATGCCGTACATGTTCTATGGCACATTTAGGAATTGTCCGGGACTTACGGGCGACATTCCCGCCAATATGTTCCCGATAAATGGTGCGCCGGCGACCGCGTTGTTCCGTGAAACATTTATGGATTGTACTGGACTTACGGGGACAATCCCACAGACATTGTTTGCCGGTATCCAAGGGGCACCAAAAGATTATATGTTTTATTCTACGTTCCGTGGGTGTGCGAATTTAACAGGTATACCGGTGGGATTGTTTGCGGGTATTAATGGAACCCCGGCAACGGCAATGTTTGGACGGACATTTATGGAATGCGCGGAAATAACTGGAACCCTATCATCGAATTTGTTTGGAACGTTGATCGGGGCGCCAGCGTCAGAGATGTTTTCACGTACGTTCCAGGGTTGTGCCAAATTGCGTGGTGATACCAGCAGTGATACGGTTGCGATTCCGGCGGGTATGTTCGGAAATCTAACCGGCAATCCTGCAAGTTATATGTTTTATCTTACTTTTTATAGTTGTGGTGAATTAACCGGAACCATAGGTGGACCATTATTTTATGGGACTGGGGCGCCGGCGCCATATATGTTCTCGGGGACTTTCCAAGATTGTAAAAAGTTGTCTGGATCGATTCCAAATGGGTTATTTGGAAATATTAGTGGCGATGCGGCACAATATATGTTTAATACAACATTTTATGGGTGTGAAAAATTAACTGGGAATATACCTAATAATTTGTTTGGTAGTATAACTGGGGCCCCAAAGAGTCATATGTTTAGTGGCACTTTTTATAATTGTAAAAATTTGACCGGTGAAATACCAAGCGGATTGTTTGGAAGTATTGATGGCGATGCGGAACAATATATGTTTAATTTAACGTTCTATAATTGTGAAAAGTTAACAGGAACGATACCAAGTGGTTTGTTTGGAAATATTACCGGAACACCAAAGAATAGAATGTTTAGACTTACGTTCTATAGTGCGGATAGACTTACGGGATATGTGCCCGAAGGGTTGTTCGGAAGTTTAAGCGCAACGCCAGAAGCGAACGAAATGATGGATCGTATATTTGCGGGAACCGGATTGTTAACCACATGTCCGTGCGGCACCACCGAGGTTGATAGTGATTTTAGAATACCGTACTGGCAATCTTCAACATCGACAAACCCATCGTCAACAACATACAAGGTTTCTTGTCGTGTTGGGTTAAAACCGGGTGAACATTGGTACGGTAATCAATGCACAACCGCGTGTTCGGATACGGCGATTGATGAATTGCATGTCGGTAATTTGAATCCTTATGTTGTTTTGGCGGATCCTGTGTCAACGGTAAAGAATTTGGCGGTAAAACATAATAATACGATATGTTATGTTCCTGTTGCGTCTGGGAATGGTGGTGCAAGCAGTTTGAATATGAAATACGGAAATACCGTGTATCATGCTGACCGACCGAACGATACGCCACCTGCGGGATTTGGCCAAAGGTAAAAAAGTTTCACAACACAACAAACGTTAACCGGGCAAATGCCCGGTTTTTTAGTGGGTAGTGTTAATGTTAGTGTTAGTGTTAGTGCGGGCGCGATGCGCCGATTATACCGCCCAGTACCGGATTCCGCGACAAAAACGACAAGATACCGCCTTTCGGCGGTATGACATGATTATTCCAGATACCACTAACCACTAACACTAACCACTAACACTTGGTTCCCATCGTGCGGGCGGATTTTAATGCCGCCTGTAACGATTCGCGTGCGATTTCATTTATGCGGCCCGAAAATGTGCGCATGTTCATTGAATCCGCAAAGTTTTTTGTGAAAATTCCGGCGATATATTCAATTTGCGCCGGCGAAATCAGGAAAATATCACTGGTTATATCCCGGGAATCCAACTGTTTTATCGAATTTTTCATCTTTCCCCTACTCTTTTTTTTGCTTTTTGTTCTTGTTTATTGCTTTTGTTGCATTATATCATAAAGTATCTTGACCGCAAGGTGTAAAATATGCTATACAGATAGAAAATAAGACAAGGAAAAACAATGGCTATGAACATTATTCAAAAAATATTGGGGTCGGCGAATGACCGATTGGTGAAATCTTACAATAAAACCGTGTCGTTGATTAATGATTTGGAACCGAAATATCATGAAATGACCGATGATGAATTGCGGGCGCAAACGGATGTGTTGCGCGGTCGAATCGCGTCGGGCGAAAAGGAAAAAAATGTCTTGCCGGATGCGTTTGCATTGGTGCGTGAAGCGGCCAAACGTTCAATCGGTTTGCGTCATTTTGATGTGCAATTGATTGGCGGTATGGTTTTGAATAATGGTCAAATTGCGGAAATGAAAACCGGCGAAGGTAAAACACTTGTTGCAACATTGGCGTTGTATCTTAAGGCGTTGCATGGGCGCGGGGCGCACCTTATTACCGTGAATGATTATCTGGCGTCGCGCGATGCGAAATGGATGGGGCGCGTGTACGAATTTTTAGGTTTGACCGTTGGAATTATTCAGCATGATATGACCGATGAAGAACGGCGCGCGGCCTATGCATGTGATATTACGTATGTGACCAATTCGGAACTTGGGTTTGATTATTTGCGCGACAATATGAAATTTTCAAAAAAGCAACAGGTTTTACGCCCATTGTTCTTTGGTATTGTTGATGAGGTCGATAGCATTTTGATTGACGAGGCGCGAACCCCACTTATCATTTCCGGGCCGTCCGAAGATATTAGTGAACTTTACAATCGTGTTGATGCGGTTGTGGCAAAACTTGCCCCCGATGATTATAAAAAAGATGAAAAAGACCGGCATGTCACACTTACGGAGACCGGTGTGGATTCTGTGACAAAATTGCTAATGGATGCGGGGCTTCTTGTTGGTGATAATTTATATGCGCCGGAAAATGCCGCGGTGGTTATGCATGTGCAACAATCGTTGTTGGCGCACCATTTGTTCCAAAAAAATGTGAACTATGTGGTGCGTGATGGCGAGGTTTTAATTGTTGATGAATTTACCGGACGCGTTATGACGGGGCGGCGGTTTGGACGCGGCCTGCACCAGGCGATAGAGGCCAAAGAACATGTTGCTGTACAACCGGAAAATCAGACAGTATCCAGTATTTCGTATCAGAATTTATTCCGGCTTTATGAAACACTTGCGGGGATGACCGGAACCGCAATGACCGAAGCCGCCGAATTTGAAGAAATTTATAAGTTGCGGGTTGTGTCAATTCCGACCAATCGTCCGGTTGCACGTGTAGATCATCATGACGAAATTTATAGAAACAAAGACGAAAAATATGACGCAATTATCAATCAGATAGATGAATGTATTAAACGAAAACAACCGGTTTTGGTTGGCACCGTTTCAATCGAAAAATCTGAAGAGTTGGCGGATATCGTGCGCAAAAGATTGAACATAAATCCGGCGGTATTAAATGCGAAACACCATGAATCAGAGGCAAAGATTGTTGCCCAGGCGGGTGCGCCAGGTGCGGTCACAATTGCGACAAATATGGCGGGACGCGGAACAGATATTAAACTTGGCGGAAATGCCGAAGATTTAATTGCCGATTTGGATAAAGATGCACCGGATTATGAACAAAAAAAGAAGGAGATTTACGATACGATTGAACAGAATAAGAAAATCGTTCTTGATGCGGGCGGGCTTTATGTGATTGGAACCGAACGTCACGAATCGCGCCGTATTGATAACCAATTGCGTGGGCGCAGTGGGCGTCAAGGGGACCCCGGTGATTCGAAATTCTTTTTAGCGTTGGATGATGATTTGATGCGAATTTTTGGCGCAAGTCGGTTGAGTGGTATGCTTACCACGCTTGGCCTTAAACCGGGCGAGGCGATTACGCACCCATGGATAACCAAAGCATTGGAAAAGGCGCAAAAACGGGTCGAGGCCCGGTATTTCGAGGCACGAAAAGAATTACTTAAATACGATGACGTTATGAATGAACAACGTGGTGTGGTGTATAAGCAGCGCGATGATTTGATGACCTCAAATGATTTGTCGGGTTTGGCACATGAAATGATTGGTGATGTTGTAGAAATAATCTGTGAAAACAATATACCGGAAAAGGCGTTGCCGGCAGATTGGAATATAAAGGGGCTGCATGATGCAATGGTGCGTGTGTTTGCGTTGGATATTACCGATATTGAAAGTTGGAAAACAGATGAAAATATCAATGAACGCAAGGCGTACGATACTTTGTTGCAACTGGCGATGCAACGGTATAATCAACAGGCCGAAAAATATGGCCCTGATATGATGCAGGTGGCGACGCGACAAATGATGCTTGGGGCGTTAGATTCGGTTTGGAAACAACACTTGCAACAAATGGATTATTTACAGACCGGAATTGGACTGCGTGGGTATGCCCAGAAAAATCCGCTTTATGAATATAAACGTGAAGCGTTGGGGTTGTTCAAAAATACAATAAATAACTTTAAAATTATGTCGGTCGCGTATATTTCGCGTATGGAACTTACGCGGGCGGATGTCGATGCCACAGAAAAACAGCGTGCCGAACATGATCAATCGTTAAATTCGGGTGCGGATGCGCGGCGAAATGCGCCCTGCCCGTGCGGTTCGGGGTTAAAGTATAAGCATTGTTGTGGCAAATTGAAATAGCAAGTCCCCGAATTTTCGGGGATTTTTGTTGGATAAAATTTTGTTAAATTATGTTATGGACGGGAATATAATTTTTTTGCTATGGTTTTTGGTATGCAAGGGAACTTTATTCATCTTAGGACACATACGCGGCTTTCCATTGGGGCAAGTACCCTGCGGGTCAAAGATGTTCCAAAGTTGTGTGAGGAAAACGGTATGTTCGCGTGTGCGATTACCGACACGAATATGATGTCGGGTTGCGCGGAATTTTCTGATGTTATGCCATCTGCAAAAATTCAACCGATAATCGGCGTGGAAATATCACTAAATCATCATACGGCGGATCCGAAGATTTTACGTGAATCATCGTTGTCCAAGATAGTGTTGCTTGCCCAGAATCATGCAGGGTATTTGAACCTTTGCGAACTTAGTCGTATAATGTATATGCGGGGTGAAAATCATCATTTGGGGCCATATATAACGTTTGAAGAACTGTCCGCCCATGCGGATGGCGTTATATGTTTGTCTGGGGCGCATTTGGGACCGATTGGTATGGCGGTTTTGAACGCCCAAGATACACTGGCGCGGGAATACGCGGGGCATTTCCTTAAAATTTTTGGTGATAGGTTTTATATGGAAATTCAACGACATGGTTTGGAAAACGAAATAAAAACAGAACCAATGTTTTTAGAAATTGCCAAGGATTTAAACATACCGATTGTTGCAACGAACGATGTTTGTTTTGCGCATGCCACGGATTACGAGGCAGCAGATGCACTAAGTTGTGTTTTGGGGCAAACAAAAGTTATCGATCCCGAACGGCCACGAAAGTCGTCGGAACAGTATTTTAAGACCGCGGCAGAGATGATAGAATTGTTTAACGATTTGCCAGAATCGATTGAAAATACTGTGCAAATTGCAAAACGGTGTGCGTTTTTTGTAAATGTGCACGAAAAGCCACTTTTGCCGCGTTTTGGTGACGATTTTGAATCCGAATGTCAAATGTTGCGCGATATGACCATGAATGGTTTGGCAGATCGATTAAAACAACAAGGTATAACCGATACGGTCCCATATTTTGACCAAGCGAAGTACGAATTAGATGTTATTATTGGTATGGGCTTTCCGGGGTATTTTCTTATTGTGGCCGATTATATCGATTGGTGTCGCAAGCATGATATTCTAACCGGGCCGGGGCGTGGTTCGGGTGCGGGTTCAATTGTGGCGTGGGCGATGGGTATTACGCACGTGAATCCGTTGAAATATGGGTTGCTGTTCGAAAGGTTTTTGAACCCGGACCGTATATCTATGCCGGATTTTGATGTGGATTTTGAACCGACGGGTATCGAACAGGTGTTGGCGTATATATGTGATAAGTATGGTCATGATTCAGTGTGTCGAATTATCACGTTTGGCAGTTTGCAGGCGCGTGGTGCAATTCGTGATATTGGGCGTGTTTATGGTATGCCATATTCAAAGTCGGATAGGCTTTCAAAAATGATACCCATGGATGCGAAAACATTAAAGGAAGCCGTTGATACGTCGCAAGAAATTCAAAATGTGTTAAGCACAGATTCGGACATGAAAAAGGTTGTTTCTGTGGCTGAAGAATTGGAAGGTTCGTTCCGAAATTTGGGCCAGCATGCATGTGGGGTGGTTATCGGTGACCGGCCGACAACAAAAATCGCCCCGGTGTATCGCGACCCGGCGAATCCGTTGCCGTCGTGTCAGTTTGATGGGCATTATTTGGAATCGGCGGGACTTATCAAGTTTGACTTTTTGGGTTTGGAAACCCTGGTTGTGTTAAAATACGCAACAAAACTTATTCAAAAAACGCGTCGTATTAATGTGATACTTGATGAAATTCCCACAGATGATAAAAAGACTTTGGAACTTTGGCAATCGGGCATGACCGAAGGTATATTCCAATTCGATGCCCCATTTGTGCAACAGACCTTGCGTAAAATGCACCCAACAAGTTTTTTGGAAATATCGGCGTTGAATGCGTTAAACCGTCCGGGGCCAATTGCGTTTATTCCGCAATTTATTGCGCGTATGCACGGTGAAGAAGAAATTGAATATGTACATCCCAAGGCGGAACCGATATTAAAAGAAACATACGGAATAATTGTGTACCAAGAACAGGTTATGCAATTGACAAGGGCGCTTGCGGGGTTTACGCGTGGGGAATCCGATACCGTGCGCAAGGCGATGGGTAAAAAGAAATTGGAATTACTTGCCAAATTAGAGGTTAAATTTCAAGAAGGTTGCAAAAAAGAAGGAACTTTGGACGAGGCAACGGCCAAAGATTTGTGGGAAAAGTTCAAGGAATTTGCGAAATATGCGTTTAATAAATCGCATGCTATTGCCTATTCTATTGTGGCGAATCAATGCGCGTATCTGAAAGCACACTATACGCCGGAATTTTTGGCGGCGTCCATGTCCAGCAATATGAATGATACGGACCAATTGTCATTGTTTGTTGATGATGCAAAGACAAATTTTGGAATTGAAATTGTTCCGCCGGATATAAATAAAAGTGAATCACTGTTCACCGTTGTTGATGGTAAAATTATTTATGCACTTGCCGCGATCAAGGGGGTTGGCGTTGCGGCGACCGATGCGATAATTGCGGAACGTGCCAAGGGACCATTTAAAAACATAACTGATTTCGCAAAACGTACAGCATCGATAATGAACAAACGAATTTTAGAAGCGTTTGCCAAGGTTGGCGTTCTGGATTCCATAAATCCAAATCGGGCAGAGATATTTATGAATGCGGATGCGATTTTGTCCTATGCATCAAAGTCCAAGGAAAGCGCGAATTCGTTGTCGCTGTTTGCGAATACGGTTGAAGATGATGTTGGCGAAGATCGGCTTGCCAAGAATTTGGTTAAAACCGCACCGTGGTCGTTCGGGCAAAAATTGGAAAATGAATTGTCGGCACTGGGGTTCTATATTTCGGCGCATCCGTTGGATCAATACAAACATTTAATAGAACGTGAACATTTGGCGACGAGCGCAAAACTGGCCGAATTACCCGACCGCGCGAATGTGAAAATTGCGGCAAATGTGGCGTCTTATTCCCATCGCAAAACCAAGGCGGGCAAAGATATGTTGACGATAAACGCATCGGATGGTGGTGGAAATATCGATGCGATTGCGTTTGGTGATGCGGCCAATGAATTAATGCCGATTGTTGCAACGGAAAGTGCGGTTGTGCTTTGTGGACGGTTGTCGAACAAAGATGACCGGGTTTCGGTTTTTGTGGATTCGATTATACCACTTGCCGGGTGGGTGGCGCAAATTGCAAAGAAAATCACACTTGATATTCGTAATAAAAATGTGTTGGTTGATATTAAAAAGGCGCTTGCGACACTGCGGCCCGGGCGGACCAAGGTTGTGTTGAACCTTTATTCGGGCGATAAAAAAACAACGCTTGCAATCAATGGTGGCGTGGAACTTGGGAAAAATACCGTTTCGGATTTCGCGGGTTTGGGGATAAAGGTGGATATAGAATGACGGATTTTTCAGATATTATAAAGTTCTTTTATGCGATAGAAAAGGATGTGTTTGATGTGTTGAAAAAACATAAAATACATTCTGGGGGCGAATATTTATCCGCGTTTAGCAAAAATGTGGTGGATTTTAATTTTAATCATGTTGTGCCAATTGGTCGTGCGGGTATTGATGAGGTTATGGTTGCGGCGGCGGGCGAATTTGATGCATTGGGTCGTGAACCAGTGGTGTGTGTGACACCGTTGTCCTGTGAATACGATTCTGGATTAGATTCGAATTTGCAATTGTTTAATACCGATGCATGGATGATTTTTGACGGCAAAAAGCCAAACACTGATATTGCGTTTCCTGGGGTTGACGTACGTGTTGCCACAACAGATGATATGGATGATTATATTGATGTGTATTTTAATGGGTTTTCAGATGGTGTTTATGCGGATATGGAACCGGGTTATGCGGTGACAGAACGGAAATCTTTTTCCAATCCGTATAAAACTAAATTGATGGTGTTTTATGGCGAAAAACCTGTGGGCGTGGTTAGTGTGGATGTAAAAGGAAATATCGCATATATTGAATCTTTTGCTATTTTGCGACAATATCGTTTTGGGGGTAAAATGGCCCGTGTTTTGGGAAATGCAGCCCTTAACGTGTGTTATGCCAAAGGTGCATCCAAGATATTTCTTGTTACCGCCGCGGGGACGGCATTGGAACGGTTTTATCAATCTTTCGGTTTTTTGACTAAATTTTATGGGTATTTTTATAAAAAAGGTGATTGATAATGAAACATATTCCGGTTTTGTTGGATTCGGTGATGAATTCAATTGGCGATTTGCGTGGTGCGTGCGTGTTGGATGCGACGTTTGGTGCGGGCGGATATAGTCGGGCGTTTTTAAATGCGGGTGCAACGGTTGTTGCGTTTGATCGTGACCCGACGGTTACGGAAACGGCAAAAGAATTTTCCGGGGAATTTGGTGCGCGTTTTCGTTTTATTCCGAAAAGGTTTTCATCTATGTCTGAATTGGATGAAAAATTTGATGCGATTGTGTTTGACCTTGGGATATCTTCGATGCAGATTGATGATGCATCGCGTGGGTTTTCGTTTCGGGCGGATGCGCCAATTGATATGCGGATGTCGATTGATGGTCCGACAATTGCGGATATGTTCGATGTTTGGACGGTGGACGATTTGACAAAAATTCTGCGCGATTTTGGCGATGTGCGTCCGGCGCGTGCAATTGCGTGTGCGATAAAAGATAAACGGCCAAAAACAACATTTGAATTAAAAGATTTAATTCATAGCCCGCGCGATATTGCCCCGGTTTTTCAGGCGTTGCGTATTGCCCTTAATGATGAAATGGGTGAAATTACGCGTGCGTTGGATGTGGTGCCGGGGTTATTAAATGTTGGTGGGCGGTGCGTATGTGTGACCTTTCATTCAATCGAGGATAGAATTGTAAAAAATACATTTCGTGATTGGACGACCGTGGCGGGTGATGCGCGCATGCCAACACTTAGTAAACCGCGGTTCGAATTGATGCGGCCGCAAACACCGACGGATGACGAAATTAAAAACAATCCCCGCGCGCGCAGTGCGCATATGCGTGGGGTTATAAAATTATTTTAGTTTTATTGATTTTGTGCCGATTGATTTTGCGGGATATACAGGTTATACGGTTCGTATGGGGTTGCAGTTGTTCCTTCTTCTATTTGGATGTCCCATATTGTTCCGGTTGCCCCCACACCATTCGCATAAAAATATACGTTTGAATCTAACATTTCCTGTGTTATCGTTAAAGCAGAACGATTACGCCAAACACCATTATAACCATGCAAATATATATAATTTTCACCATTTGTCCCGGTTCTTTTAAAACTTAACGTATATGTATGGCCGACCTGTAAATCGGGTGCAAAATATGATAATTTTTTCCTTGTATTAAACGCACTATTTGTACTGGAAGTAGTTACTGTAATGGAACCATTTCCATTATTAACTATTGAACTTTCATCTGCGTAAAACACTGTTGAAACCTTACTTATATCAAATAAATTTTTTGTTCGGTTTTCGGTCGCATTATCAATCGTCCATAACCAACATTGGTTGGATACTGGGTCGCGGTCGGCACACACAAATTCATTATTCAATCCATTACGCAACGCCGCGTTAAATGTCGATGCCTGTATCAGGTTATCGCTCTGTGTCGCGTATGTGCCCGTATCTTGATATATCCCCTTTTGACCAAGTGTTCCCGGTGTGCCGGTATACGTCACAACAGTATTCGTATTTGCCGCACCGATTTCATCTTGCTTGGTGGCGATTCCCGTGTTCACCGCACTTACCGTCGGTAATCCATTGTCACTTGTACTTGTTCCCAAACTTGCTTTTACATCGCGCGGTAAATTTCCACCCGCCGCATTCGTAAATGTCATCGCCTTGCCATCATTCGCACCGAACTTATCCTGGCGCGTGTTCAGTTCATCCGTCACATACTTTAACGATGTCACCGTGCTTTTGTCGTCCGCATACGCAACACCAATCGAACAGATTATCAGCAATAACGATAGTAATTTTTTCATTTGGAATCTCTCTCGCTCTTTTTTTATTGATGTTCGGTATAAACACTGTTCGCCGCCTGGTCATTTATTTGCCACAGCCAACAATTACCACTTACGGAATCAGTGCCCGCACATGTTAAATGTTCATTTAATCCTTTCGCTATCGCACTGTTCGCGTGATTTGCCTCTACCAATGCACCCGCGTTTGTGGTGTCGTATGTGGTCGTTGTTTTATACACCGCATGTTCACCCAGTGTTCCCGCGTTTGATGTGTATGTGACAACATTACCCGATGTCCCGGATATTTTATTTTGCTTGTCGGCGAGTCCGGTGTTAACCGCACCAACCGTTGGCAAATTATTATCGATACCGTTGCCCGAAAGTGTTGTTGATATCGGCTTTGCCGTGACTTCGCCCGCCTGATTCGTATACATAACAACATTGTTACGTAAATCGGTGCCGTTTGCGTTTAATATGGGTTGCTTGGTTGCGATTTGATCATCAACATATTTTTTTGATGTGACGGTTTTACGGTCCGCGACGTCATCCGCATATGCCGGCATGGCGATTACAATCGCAACAATGATGGCAAGTCACCAAAGACCACCCCGCCCTTCGGGCACCCCTCCACAGGAGGGGAACTTTGTTTTTGCGCTATAACAACTAAATCCGATTCGCATGATTTACTCTCCTTTTTTTGCGTAACAAAAAACCGCCTTTGGGAAACCAAGCGGTCGGGGTGTTGACAAATCATAACAGCATTGATCCCAACGGTTTTCGGGCAAGCCCTGTTGTATCACCGTCGGCACCCCGAACCATTCGGGGTGGATTTTTTTACGACGCAAAAGCATGGAAAATCGCGTACGAAAAACACGAACGGATTACGATGCCTTGCACCGGCTGTTATGGGCCTGTCAGAGCCCCGAACCAAGTTCCCACCTGATTCACGTGTATCATATCAGAAAGTGTCGAATCGTGTCAAGGGTCTTTTTGGTGCAAAATGTTTTTTGAAATAAAATTATGACCAAAAAATTGTGTTGACCGGGGCGGCATGATTTTTGTAGCATGCAAGGAAAGGATTAAAAAAACAAGGAAAGGAAAATGAAAAACTATTTGAAATTAGTGCTGTTTTCATGCTTTTGTGCGATGTGTGTTATGTCGGCCGCAAACGCTGTTTGTCCCGTTTGTACCATTGCGATTGGTGCCGGGTTGGAAGGTATGCGTATGCTTGGTGTCAAGGATGTTATTACCGGAATCTGGGCGGGTGGTTTGACCGTTTCCCTTATTGGATGGACGGCAAATTATATGCGACGCCGTAATGTTAAGGGGTGGTTTTGGTATTTATTAAATGTCATGGTTTATGTTGCATTGTTGGCCGGGGTTTATTTTGTGCCGCGCGCAAATCCGATTGTAAAGTGGTGGGAAAATTGTATGTGGGGAATTGACCAATTTTTGCTTGGGTCGTTGGTCGGTGCGATTACATTTATATTGATGGAAATTTGGTATATGCGCATAAAGCGGAATAATGGTGGGCATGCCCTATTCCCGTTTCAAAAGGTTGTTATGCCATTTGGTGGGTTGGTGATAATGACACTGGTGTTCTGGCTTATTATAAAGGTGTTGCCGGGTATGGGCATAGTGCTTTGTTAAAGATTTAATAAAAGGAAAGAAAAATGAAAGAAAAGAAAATGTCTTTGGAAGAAATGGTGCGAAAAATTGACGATTCGAAAAAGGTAAATCCGCTTGATTTATCGTCAGACCAGGATTTGTCCATCGCGCTGATGAATTTGGTGTCATTGGAAGAACATTTCTTTTTTAGTGGTGCCAAGACCAAGAAACCCGGGTTCTATGATTTAATAAATGTTGTGCGGAATATGCGCAAGGAACTTATGGAACGAATCGTTGATAAAAACAAACACGACGGGGCGGAGGTTTGGTGTATATCGAAGCACCTGCTTGCGGCTTCTATGCGTTTGTACGAGGTTGGGACCAAGGCACTGGGGGCCGGAAACAAGGCGGATGCGTATAAAATGTTTGAAAAGGCGTATGAGTTATATTCGCTCTTTTGGGGATTGAATATGGATATGATTGATTTGGCCGGGGTAAAACAAATGGAACCGGTTTTGTATGATTCAGTAATAAAGACGGATAAAAAAAGTGAGAAGCAAGTAAAGGAAGAAATGGTTAAATCAAAGTCAACGGTCCAGAAACTGGGCGATTGGGTAAAAAAAACGGTCAATTGTTGTATCGAATAATTTGGCTTGATTAAAATTCGTGATTTTTTCTATAATCGCGTAAAGGGGAGTAAATTTTGATAGGAAGGATGGGAATTTTCGCGGGATGTGCGATTGCGGTGATTATGGCCGCGGTGGCTGATAACGCACAAAATCCGCGCACCCTGTCCACCAATACCGATA
>Ga0247611_10002193_pt1 | contig 32420 bp, 19 predicted proteins | sample 177DNAGHGhighgp2_FD_192422 | JGI IMG/M metagenome (GOLD analysis project Ga0247611, IMG submission 192422) | Sheep rumen microbial communities from Palmerston North, Manawatu-Wanganui, New Zealand - 1770 DNA GHGhigh gp2 | ecosystem: Host-associated > Mammals > Digestive system > Stomach > Rumen... | reverse complement strand
AGCCTTCAAGCAGCTCACTGCTGCTATACGTGAATACAACAAAGACTGTACGTCGTCTGAGAAAGGCTATTTCAGCATGCCGCTGAACAACTTTATGCTCGTCATGGCCTACCACTTGAAAACCACCGACGAGCACAAGAAGCTCAATGCCATGCTCAAGAAAGACGGCTTCCGTACCATGTCAAGACCGCGCAGTGTGGTGTGGCTGGCCGAGTATCTTTCCGAAGGTCGCGAACCCTCGGGCGAGAGTGTCCGGCAAGTGCTGAAACCCAGTGTCGGTAGCAGCGTCAAGCCCCTTCATCAGTATCTGGCACTCATCATGGCCCGTTTCTTCCACATCGATGCCACTTGTCCGGATAACCTTCCGGCTGAGCCCAACATGTGGATTCTGCGCCAGGAACTGTCGGGCAAGGCCCCGTCACTGCTCTCGCGCATACGCTACAAGCAGCGGTGGGAATTGCTGCTGGAGGAACTGACGCCCCGGAGCGACAAAGACACCGGTGTTCAGGAGCCTGCCACGCGTGTGGCCTATCTCTTCAAATACAACTATGTGGAGCTGCGCGAACAGTCGCGCCTGAAGTCGGGAGAATGGGGAGCAGGCAAGAAAATGTCGTGGGACGCCCTGCGGCGCGGCACGCCCTTCATGGACGATACCGACCGCCGCATAGCCCAGAACATTGGCGTCGGCTATTATTCCTACGACGTGAGCATCGAAAAGGTGCTGCCCCATCTCGTGGGTTCCAACCGCGTCTATACCGGCCACTATGCGCCGCTCATGCCCGTCACCATCGTATCCGAAAAGCCCTATCTGATCATCGAGCGCTCGAAGACCGCCTTCCATGTAAAGTCGAACCTGGGCAGTGCGAAGCTCGATGGCACTTTAGTCTTTCGCAAGGACAGCGACACCCACTACACCGTGATCGATATGACCCCGCAGCAGCGCAACTACTACCGCCGTCTCTTGGAGATTGGTGCCTTCCCCTTGGAAGCCGAGCAGCAGTTGCGTGAGTTCCTGCCCAAGGTGAGCAACGTGGTCGAGGTACACAGCGACCTCGTGGAGGGAGGAACCACCCTGGAGCATCGCGACGGCACCGGACAGCTGTGCCTGCAGGTGCTGCCCTCGCAGTCGGGCCAGAACGTGTTCGATCTCTGCTGTTTTTCCCGTCCGCTGCCGGGCGGTTCCACCCTGTTCGTGCCCGGCAGGGGCCTGAATCCCTGTGTGGCCGAGCAGGACGGCGTGCGCTATCAGACCACCCGCGACATGAAGGGCGAGCGTGCCAACCTGCAAATACTCACTACTTTCCTCGACGACAACGACCTTGCTGTCGCTGCCCCCGGCGCTTTATCTGCCGACAGCACCGCACAGGAGTGTTTTGCCGGACGCATGCCCGTCACGCTCTCGGCCGAAGGGCTGTTGCAGCTCATGGAGTTCGTGCAGGACGAGGGCGACCGCTTCTATATGGAATGGCCCGAAGGAGGCCAGCTGCGGCTCAAGTCGTCGAATCCAGCTTCGTGGAACATTGCGCTGCGCTCGAAGGGCGGATGGTTTGAGGTCGAAGGCGAGATACCCATCGACGACGACACCGTGCTCACCACCGCCCAGTTGTTGCAGTTGGTGGCCGAGAGTCCGGGAAAAGGCTTCATACGTCTGGGTGAAAGCGAGTTCCTGCGCATCAGCGACCAGCTGCGCAAGCAGTTGCAGCGCCTTGAAAGTCTCACCGTTAGCGACCACGGTCATCTGCAAATCAGCGAGATGCACGCTTCGCTCTTGGGCTCTGCCCTTCATGGCGAGGTCGAGGTGAAGCACGACAAGAAAATTGACGAGCTGCAGAAGAAAATCAAGAAGAGCATGGCGCAGCAGCCCTCAGTGCCCAAACAGCTCAAGGCCGAGCTGCGCGACTACCAGTATGATGGCTTCCTGTGGATGACGCGCATGACCGGGTGGGGCTCCGGCGTCTGCCTGGCCGATGACATGGGCCTGGGCAAGACCGTGCAGACCATAGCCTTCATGCTCCACACAGCAGCCGAAGGTCCGGCACTGGTGGCGGCACCCGCCTCTGTGGTGCTGAACTGGCGGCGCGAGCTGCAGCGCTTCGCCCCTACGCTCAACGTCGTTGTGCTCAACACCACCGCTGACCGCCATGCGGCCATCGAAGCAGCCACTGCCAATGATGTGGTGCTGACCACCTATGGCCTGTTCGTCACCGAGGCCGACGACCTGAAGAACAAGCAGTGGAACACCGTGTGCTTGGATGAGGCTCACGTCATCAAGAACCGTGAGACCAAGACCTCCGGCTCGGTCATGAAGCTACAGGCCAGAAACCGGCTCATCCTTACCGGTACTCCCGTGCAGAACCATCTGGGCGAACTGTGGAATCTCTACCAGTTCATCAACCCCGGTCTGCTTGGCAGCTACGAACAGTTCCAGAAGAAGTATATCAACCCCATTGAACTGCAGCAGAATAAGGAGCGGTCGAAACAGCTGAAGCGCATCGTGCAGCCCTTCATTCTGCGACGCACCAAGCAGGAGGTCATCGATGAACTGCCCGACAAGACCGAGATCACGATGCCCGTGGAGCTCAGTGACGACGAGCTGGCTGTCTATGAAGTCATACGCCGTAAGGCCAAGAAACTGCTGGAGGACGAGCAGGGCGGTGCCCTCAGCGTGAACACCCTGGCCGAGATTACCCGTCTGCGTCAGGCCGCATGCTCCGCACGGCTGGCCGAGAAGGGCTGGAAGGGCGAGTGCTCGAAAATCAACGCGCTGATGTCGCTCATCGAAGAGATTGTGGGAGGCGGCAATTCCGTGCTCGTCTTCAGCCAGTTCACCTCGTTCCTCGCCATGGTGCGTGAGTCGCTCGACAAGGCCAAGATCGATTATGCCTATCTTGACGGCGGTGTGCCCATGAAACAGCGTGAGACGCTGGTGCAGTCGTTCCAGCGGGGTGAGCACCCCGTGTTCCTGATCTCGCTGAAAGCCGGTGGACTGGGACTGAACCTCACTGGTGCCAACTACGTCATTCACCTGGACCCGTGGTGGAATCCGGCCATTGAGCAGCAGGCCACCGACCGCGCCTACCGCATAGGACAGCGCCAGAACGTCACCGTCTTCCACCTCATTTCCCAGCACACCATCGAGGAGAAGATCCTGCGGCTTCACGAAACCAAGCGTAACCTGGCCGACGCCATGCTGCAAGGTACCAACGAAAGCCACAAGCTCACGGGCAAGGAACTGTTAGAGATGATTGGCAACACCTGACCGCTGCCGGCCCCTCCCCGCCTCGTTGCTGCAAGAACAACGGGGCGGGGAGGATGGCCTATTTTATCGTCTTTTCCTCATTTCTCGCCATTTTTCTTGCTTGGCTCGTTTTTTTTACGTAATTTTGTAGCCCGAAAAACAATCATGCAGATCAAATATTAACACCGAAAAACTATGGCAACACCAGTAGCATTTAAGTACGCCCCCATGTTCCAGCTGGGCGAGGACAAGACCGAGTACAGACTGCTGTCGAAGGATGGCATCAGCACTGCCCAGTTCGAGGGCAAGGAAATAGTGAAAGTCTCTAAGGAGGCACTGACCCTGCTGGCCCAGCAGGCCTTCCACGACGTGGAATTCATGCTGCGCCGTGAGCACAACGAGCAGGTGGCCAAGATCCTGACCGACCCCGAAGCATCCGAGAACGACAAGTATGTGGCCCTGCAGTTCCTGCGCAATGCCGAGGTGGCCTGCAAGGGCATCCTGCCTTTCTGTCAGGACACCGGCACAGCCATCATCCATGGCGAGAAAGGCCAGCAGGTGTGGACGGGCTTCGAGGATGAAGAGGCCCTGAGCCTTGGTGTCTACAATACCTTCACGCAGGACAACCTGCGCTATTCGCAGAACGCCCCGCTGAACATGTACGACGAGGTGAACACCCGCTGCAACCTGCCTGCACAGATTGACATCGAAGCCTGCGAGGGTGCTGAATATCGCTTCGTGATGGTTGCCAAAGGCGGCGGATCGGCCAACAAGACCTATTTCTACCCCATGACCAAGGCAACCATACAGAACGAAGGCACGCTGCTGCCCTTCCTCGTGGAGAAGATGAAGTCGTTAGGCACGGCAGCCTGTCCGCCCTATCACATTGCCTTCGTCATCGGCGGCACGTCGGCCGAGAAGAACCTGCTCACGGTGAAGCTCGCTTCGATCAAGTACTATGACTCGCTGCCCACCACGGGCGACGAGACTGGCCGCGCTTTCCGCGACATAGACTTGGAGAACAAACTCCTGGACGAGGCCCACAAGATAGGTCTGGGTGCCCAGTTCGGCGGCAAGGCCCTGGCTCACGACATCCGTGTCATCCGCTTGCCGCGCCATGGCGCCTCGTGCCCCATCGGCATGGGCGTGAGCTGCTCGGCCGACCGCAACATCAAGGCAAAGATCAACCGTGACGGCATCTGGTTAGAGAAGATGGATGCCAACCCCACCGAGCTCATCCCCGAGGAACTGCGCCAGCCAGGTGAAGGCACTAAGGGCATTGAGATCGACCTGAACGAGGGCATCGACGCCGTGCGCAAGGAGCTTTCGAAGTATCCTGTATCCACGAGGGTGAACCTGCGTGGCACAATTATCGTGGCCCGTGACATTGCCCATGCCAAGCTGAAGGCCCGTTTGGATGCTGGCGAGGGCATGCCTGAATACTTCAAGAAATATCCCGTGCTCTACGCCGGACCCGCCAAGACCCCCGAGGGCTATCCCTGCGGATCGATGGGACCGACCACGGCCAACCGCATGGATCCCTACGTGGACGAGTTCCAGTCCAACGGTGCCTCGTTGGTGATGATTGCCAAGGGCAACCGCTCCCAGCAGGTGACCGATGCCTGCAAGAAGCATGGCGGTTTCTATCTGGGCACCATCGGCGGCGTGGCTGCCGTGCTCTCGCAGTCGAGCATCAAGAGCATTGAGTGCGTGGAGTATCCTGAACTGGGCATGGAGGCCATCTGGAAAATCGAGGTCGAGGACTTCCCCGCCTTCATTCTTGTCGATGACAAGGGCAACGACTTCTTCCAGCAGCTGAAGCCCTGGACGCCCTGCAAGGCATAGACACAACGTTCCGTTTGGCAATACAGCCAGTGATACATGACAAAAATAAAGGAAACACGAGTGGCAAGAATGGCAAAAGGGCTTCATCCCCTTTGCCTTCTTGTCCTACTGATGCTTTCGTCGGCGGGCACTGCACAGACATGGCGGTCGCTGCGCGGTTGCTGTACCCCCGATTTGCTTAACAGCGACACACGGGGTGCCGGTCCCTGGCGCCTACCTAAGCCCAACACCCAATGGGATGCCACCAAGACCTATCGGCAGCTGGTCGTGCTTATGTCCTTCTCCGACACCGACTTCCTTAGTCAGGACCCGAGGGCGAGCTACGACTCCATCTTCAACTACCCTGGCTACAACAAGGGACTGGGACCGGGATGCGTGGCCGATTACTTCCGCGAGCAGTCTGGCGGGCTCTTTAACCTGCAGTTCGACGTGTACGGCCCCTTCCGCATCGGTTCCAAGGCACAGCCCTATTCCCATCCCACGTCAGAGACCATGAACGACGGCAGGAGCCAGATTTCCACTGTAGTCAAACAGTTGCTCGATAGCCAGGCCGTCGCCGATTTCTCCGTCTACGACTGGGACAACAACGGTTACGTCAACCAGGTCATCATCGTCTATGCCGGTTATGGCGGAAATCAGGACGATCAAGTCTGCTACGGCCACATCTGGCCGAACACAGGGAACATCAACCCCGTTGTCACCCCCTCCGGAAAGAACATCTACCGGTTCACCGCCAGTGCTGAGCTGTGGTCGAACAACACCCCCTGCGGCATTGGCACCGTGTGCCATGAATACTCCCACAGCCTTGGTTTGCCCGACATCTATCCCACCAACGGTTGGGCCTATTCGACCGTCGACGAATGGGATCTCATGGACGGCGGTAACTTTACCAACTGGGGATGGTGTCCGCCCAACTACTCGCCCTTAGAGAAAATGCTCTTGGGCTGGCTGACACCCGTAGAACTGACTGACCCCCAGTCAGTCAGCAACCTGAAGCCCGTGGCCGAAGGCGGCTGCGCCTACAAGGTAAGCCACAGCAGCAGCGAATACCTGCTGTTAGAGAACAGGCAGCAACGCGGGTGGGATGCCGGACTGCCTGGACGAGGACTCGTTGTCTACCATGTGAACTACGATGCCACTAGGTGGAATGCCAACATCGTGAACAACGTAACCAACAAATTCTACTACAGCATCATCCATGCCGATGGCTTGAGCTATAGCGACTGGGAGCGTCTGCTTATCCAGCGAGGCATCGGCTTGGGCATGCGAAAATACCAAAACCCCAGCTGCATGAACAGCTACCTGCTCAGCTCCTCGCCCTATCCCTGGAGCACGGACAGCACCCAGATCGTGAACAATGAGCTTACCGACGACTCTACTCCCGCATCCGTCATGTATGGCGGCAACCTGTCGAAGCCTATCACCAACATCCGCATGAATGGCGAAGGACTTGTTTCCTTCGAGTTCATGGGTGGCCAGTCGGTACAGGTGTCAACCCCTGTGTCCGAAACGGACCAGCCCGCTGCGCGTACCTTTGACCTTCTGGGGCGGCGCGTCGGGGCGCAACCATATCCTAAGCGGGGCACCATCGTCGTCGGCAAGGACCGGAAAATTATCAAGCGCAAGTAAGCAAACTGCAATAACACAACAACACAAACAAAAAACAATTGAACCATGAGAGTTATTATCGAACCTAACTACGAGTTGATGTCCCAGTGGGCAGCCAACTATGTCGTATCACGAATCAATGCCGCCCAGCCCACAGCCGAGAAACCCTTTGTCCTGGGCCTGCCTACCGGTTCCAGCCCCATTGGCATGTATCGCGGACTGGTGAAAGCCTATCAGGAGGGCCGGGTCAGCTTCAAGCACGTGCTCACCTTCAACATGGACGAGTACGTAGGACTGCCCGAGGAGCATCCCGAGAGCTATCACTCGTTCATGATGACCAACCTATTCAACCACATCGACTGCCCCAAGGAGAACATCCACATCCTGAACGGCAACGCTGCCGATCTGGTGGCCGAGTGCGAGCACTACGAGCAGATGATTGAGGAAGCAGGCGGCATCGACCTGTTCCTTGGCGGTATCGGTCCCGACGGCCACATCGCCTTCAACGAGCCGGGCTCCAGCCTTACCAGCCGCACCCGCCAGAAGACGCTGACCACCGATACGATCATTGCCAACTCGCGCTTCTTCGAGGGCGACATCAACCAGGTGCCCAAGACCGCGCTCACCGTGGGCGTAGGCACCGTGATGGCCGCCAAGGAGGTAATGATCCTGGTCAACGGCCACGCCAAGTGCCGCGCACTGCAGGCCGCTGTCGAGGGCAGCGTGAACCACATGTGGACCATCTCTGCCCTGCAGATGCACCAGCACGGCATCATCGTCGCCGACGATGCTGCTTGCGACGAGCTGAAGGTGGGCACCTACCGCTACTTCAAGGACATCGAGCGCAAGAACCTGCTGTAGTCAGTCGGCATATAATAAACGGCAAGAAAACCTGTGTGAAATGATGTTCCGCCGTTACGACGGAAACACTTTAGGCGGGCGAAGATAGCAAAATAGTTGCTTCTTCGTCCGCTTTTCGCATTTTAACGGTAAAAGCGAACTATAATTGAAAATAAATGCGTACCTTTGCAGTAAACAATCTAATTATCCCTTGGCAGCAAGAGCAGTCCACTGGGCAGAGGTACACTGGGTGCCCCAGTTGCTATCGACATTGATGTCGCCAAGCGTGGTGAAATAATCCGTCGTATTTGCGATATCAACGCCGTCGGGGAAGAGAATTATGCCGTTCACGCCACTGTTGACGTCGGTATTGATGGTAGCGTGGGCGTAGCGGGCTCATCCTTTGCGGCTTGATATCGCATTTGCAACGTATTGTAATGTCTATGCAACATAATAATACGTAGGTTTTGTTGGTTTTTTCGTATCTTTGCAGCCACAAATAACATTTATAGTCAGACTGTATTTTACTTACGTTTATGAAAAAACTTTTTATGACGACATCGCATCGGTTAGCTGGTGTACTGATGGCACTGGCAACCGTAACGGCTGTTGAGGCTTCAACGATTAGCCTCACGGTGAACAACACCCGTAAACAGACCATTACAGGCTTCGGCGCCGCCTCCTGTTTCGGAGCCATGCAGCCATACGGCACCGACACCCAACCCGTGAAGTTGCTCTTTGGCCCTACCTCGAAGATAGGATTCAACATTATGCGCATGGAAATCTCACCCAGCTTTACCGGCGATAACTGGGGCGACTACGACTGGAACGGGTCGCTGCCTTCTGCCAAGATTGTCAAGCAGCGTGGCGGCATCGTCTTTGGCACGCCCTGGTCGCCTCCCGGAGAGTACAAGACCAACGGCACGGCCCAGGGTGGTAATACGGAAGATGCGAACGCGGTGAAAGGCAAGCTGCGCGAGGACTGCTACGATAAGTTCTTCCCCTGGCTGAACACCTTCCTCAAATGGATGAAGTCAAAGGGCGTGGCTGTGGATGCCGTGTCCATTCAGAACGAGCCCGACTGGTGGGTGAACTACTCAGGCTGTCTCTACAGCCCGCAGGAACTGGTGAAGCTGGTCAAGAACTACGCCTACCAGCTGGACCGCGAGACCTACAAAGGTGTGAAACTCATCAGCGGCGAGAGTCTGGGCTTCACGCAAAACTACACCGATCCGCTGATGAACGATGCCACCTGCCGCGAACAGATTGACATCGTTGCCGGTCATCTCTACGGACATGCTCCCCTGGAGTATATGAAGAAGTCGGCCGTGCTGGCTACGAAATACGGCAAAGAGGTGTGGATGACTGAACATTCCGTGACCGACAATATCGACCACCTGCCTAACTGGCACGAGCAGCTGATTTTCGCTGAGGAGCTGAACGAGTGTATGCTGGCCGGCTGTACGGGCTACATCTACTGGTACATGCGTGCCCACTGGGCCTTTGTTGGTACTGGCGAGACGAAATATAATGTTGGTACGATGAAGAATTCGAAAAACAGGTTGTTGCCCCGTGCCTTCGTTGCGTCCCATTTCTCCAAGCACGTCACTGGCTCCACGCGTCTGACAACCTCACGCGACAAGACCTCAGGCGAGGGAGCATCCCTCGAATATTCGGCCTATATCAAGGGCGACTCGCTCATCGTCATGGCCATCGACACGACCAAGACGGCATACGACTTGAAAATCACATTGCCACACGCTGTCAAGAGCGGCACACACCTGCTGTCAACGGGCAACGAGACGGAAAACCTGTGCCAGGAAACGCCCATTGTCATCGAAGAGCCGACGAAGGTGGTTACCGTCGAGATGCCTGCCCGCAGCCTGAACACCTATATCTTCATGATTGACCAGGGCAGCTCGGCCATCAGCGAAGTAAAGGAACAGCCCACAACAGGCAGTGCTACCTATTACGATTTACATGGTCGACGCTTGGATGAGCCTCATGGTATCTGCATAGAACGACAGCCCAACGGCATATCCAGAAAAATATACGTTGAGTAAGTAATTCAACTTTCTCAAGTTAGAATTTAGAAGGAGATAGAAGGAGTTCTTGCCTTGCAAGCGACCAGAGGTCGAGCGATCGCGGTCTGCGACCGCTTAGGAGATAGAAGTCAATAGACTTGCACTCCACAGAAACACTCCGCGCCGAGCCAAAACTAACGACTCTAACTCCTAAGGCCGAAGGCCGATAACTCCTTCTAACTCCTTTTAACTCCTGAAGTTCTTCACAGAGCGAAGCGGCAAAGCCGAGCGGAGCGAATGCGAAACTTGAATAAGTAATATGAGAAAGTGTTTTGCTGCAATCATCCTGCTGTGCTGCACACTGATGCTGCACGCAGCGAAAGCCAACAAGAAAGTAAAAATTACCGTCGCTGGCGAAAGCCGCGAGTACTGGCTTTATGTACCCAGCAACGTGAAGGCGGAAGCCCCGTTGGTGTTGTCACTACATGGTGCCGGAGGCCAATGCACGGACAAGAGTCCTTTCCGCACCAATGTAGCCGACAAGGAAGGATGCATCGTGGCCTATCCGCAGGGAAAGCTGACCTCCTTCCCCGGCTTAGGTGGCATGCAAGCCAACGGATGGAGTGCCTACGGTGAGGAGAATTTCGACACTGACTTCCTGAAGGCTATCGTCGAGGACGTGGCCTCGAAGTACACTATCGACCGCCAGCGCCTCTACTGCTGCGGCTTTTCGAATGGCGGCATGATGACCTATGTGATGGCCAACACATGCAGTCACCAGTTTGCGGCTTTCGCCGCCATCAGTGGCTATCCCATCAACGAGTTCCATCTGCACCACACCAGCTGGCGCCCCGTACCCTTCCTGCATATCCACGGCAAGGCCGACGACTTCGTGAAATACTCGCTTGTGCCTAACGTCATCGACAACATGGTGGCCCGCAACGGTGCCAACCCTGTTCCCGTGAAGACCACCGTGAGCGGCAAGTATGCCAAGAGCATCTATGAGGCCGGTGAGGGTGGATTCCCCGTCATCTTCTACGAGATAGACGGCATGGGCCACGAGGATTTCACCAACAAAACCGAGGACAACAGCTCTGCCCAGACCATGTGGAACTTCTTCAGTATGTACACGCTCGACAGTCCTTGCGACACCACGCTGAAGTGGCGTCCGCGCATCGAGGCCGAGGGCTATGCGCCCAAGAGTCATGGATGGACGAAAAACAGCGGAAACACGCTGTTGAAGTTCGGCGGCACCCAGAAGACAGATGCCAACCAGAATGTTTATCGTTCGCTGCAGTTCAAGACAGGCAGCTATAAGCTTTGCTTTCAATCAGAAGGCGATGCCACACTCACCATCGGGGTGAATATTCAGAAGCTGACGAGTCCGAAGAACACCGTGCTTGATGCTACGGTGCAGGCAGGAAGTGCCGTCAGCCTTCCTTTCGAGGTCACGGATGGCTGGGGTGAATACAAGCTGACCCTCACCCGTCCCTCTTCTACTGCTGACATCACCGTCAGCAACATCGGTATCTATAGCCTCACAGAAGAGGAGGTGACGGGTATAGGTGCTCAAATCGAAAATCGTCCATTGTCAAATGGTAAATGGATTGACTTGCAGGGCCGCCGCGTCTCGAATCCACAACACGGCCTGTATATCAAAGGTGGACAGAAGATGTACGTGAAATAAAAAGAACAGGATGCGTATGAAAAAGGCAATCCTTCTGCTGCTGACAATGCTGCAGGCTGCGCAGCTTTTCGCACAGGATGGTGACAACACCGAACGGCTCTGGTATGACAAGCCGGCCACCATCTGGTTAGAGGCATTGCCCATAGGCAACGGGCGACCTGGAATTCCTGCGCGAGTGGTATCCGGTCATCAAGGGTACGGCCGACTTCTACCTCGACTTCAGTCATATCTCGCATCTCTACGGTCTGTTCCCCTCGAACCAGCTTTCGCCCTACAGCCACAACGAACTCTTTGCAGCTGCCAAGCAGACGCTCACCGACCGTGGCGATGAGGCTACCGGCTGGAGCCTTGGCTGGAAGATATGCTTCTGGGCACGTATGCTCGACGGCACCCATGCTCTTACCATCCTGAAGAACATGCTGAAGCTGCTGCCGTCGGACGATGCCACCGCACAGTATCCTAATGGTCGCACCTATCCCAATCTATTTGATGCCCATCCACCATTCCAGATTGACGGCAACTTCGGTGCCACGGCAGGCATCGCCGAGATGCTGCTGCAGAGTCACGACGGTGCCGTACATCTGTTGCCTGCCCTGCCTGCGGTGTGGAAGACGGGAGCTGTCACCGGCCTGCGTGCCCGTGGAGGCTTTGAGGTCGATGAGGAGTGGAGTGAAGGCAAGCTTCATTCGGCGTGTGTGCGTTCTACTATTGGCGGCACGCTGCGAGTGCGCTCATACGTGGAACTCGAGGGCGACAGTCTGAAGCCAGCCCAGGGCGATTGCCCGAATGACCTCTTTGCTCCTGCGCAGATTAAGGAGTCGTTGCTGGCCAAGTCGCTCACCTCAAAAACCAAGCTTACGGTGAAGAAGGTGTATGAGTATGACCTGCAGACCGTGCCTGGTGGCGAGTATCACCTTTACCTGTTGGGCACGATGTCTGGCATCCATTCCATGCGCAATACACCAAACGGCTCTGCCGCTTCGCTCGCCGAAGAAGATATCATGCATCATGAGCTTTACGACCTTCAAGGCCGTAGAGTGACGAATCCCCAGCACGGAATATATATCAAGCGCTCGGCCGAGGGGCGCCCGCAAGGCAAGAACGGACAGAAGATATTTGTGAAATGAAACGATTGTTGATATGTCCTCGTTGAATCGTTAAAACATGAAGATTTTTCGGAAGAATTGCTGCGATTGTTCGGAAAGTTTTGTATCTTTGCAAGCGTAAATTCACTAAACAAAAGAAAACGATATAATTATGGCTACTTATACTATCACATTGAACGAGCGCACTTCCAGCGGCAAGGCTTTGATGGAGTACCTAAAGGCTCTGGGCGTGCTGATGCACAAGGTGTCGCCCAAGGCAAAGACCAGCTATCAGCGTTCTCAGGAGGACAAGCTGGCAGGGCGCATTGAGAAGTTCTCTTCCTCGGAAGAAATGTTCAAGTCGTTGGGCATTTGAGCGTATGTACGAAATAAGGATGACTTCCCGAAGCGTATCGCCCCCATAAGTTGTTAATCCCCCAACGACATAACCACTGAATAACGGCGAGAGAGACGATGATGCACCATCAAACAAAAAAAGAGGCTTGCAAGCCTCTTTTTTGTTTGACTCAGAGATAAAACACGAATTCTTGCGGATGCTTTTAAAAGTCAGAATGCAGCATCTTGGCAAACGAATAACGCAGGCCTTGAAAAAATAATGGCCATTATTTTAAGAATTTTGGCCAGAATTTTAAAAATAATGGCCAAAATTTATTTTCATGAGCGTCACACCGGACGGCAAGCCCCCTGCGGATAGCGTTTAATTCTCGTAGTCTATCTCGTGGTCGAGCTTGGAGAGAAAATCGTCGTAGACCTCCTGCTCCACGTCGCCCATGGCAAATTCCTTTTCGGCATCCTTGCGGATTTCGGCTATCCAGGCTCGGCGTGCACGGACGTAGTCCTCGCGTATGCGTTCGCAGGCCGCCTCATCGAGGTCTGTGAGATGGTAGTAGTCCAGAATGAGCTGATAGGACCAGGCCCAGCGGTAGTCGCTATAGTTGTTGTTGATCTGTTCGAAGCGGTCGAGCACCTGGGTGATGTTCTCGATGGTGCCGCCCTTGATGTCGCTGATGAGTTTTTCCTCTTCTGTTTCGGGCAGCAACAGGCCGCTGAGGTCGGACCAGGTGCCTTTGCCAGTAGTGGTCTTGGGGCGACCGAAGAATCCTTCTTTCTGGGCGCGCTTCAGCACGGCGCCCATGTAGATGCGCAGAGCGATGTCGTAGTACTTCAGGCCTTTGCGCAGCGACGAGGCGTTGATGACGTACTCGTGGAAGTTGTAGGTGGTGACGTTGTCGCCGGAGGCGGCGCGCAGAGCCTCGAGAATCTTGATGCCCTGGAGTATTTCGCCGACGGTGAAGGGCGAGAGCCAGTCGAAGTTGATGATGGACTTCCGTGACTGCTTGGAGCGCTTGTCGCGCTTGGGCCACTTCTTGATGTCTCGGTAGAGACCCACGGTGGTGATGTTGCGGCCGGGCACGATGTACATGGTCTCGCCGTAGGCCACGAGGTAGGAGAACGGCAGGCAGCGCGTGTCGGGATGGTGCATCAGTTTGCCGAAGCACACGGAGAAGGCTCCGATGGTGGCGGGCATGAGGATGTATCCGCCCGAGGCGGTCTTGGTGCCGCGCTCCAGGGTGCCGTAGTGCATGGGTCCCATCTTGTAGGCGTGGTTGGAGAAGTTGGTGTCCGACCCGGCGTTGTAGAACGAGAACTGACCGCCGATGAGCAGGCTGGACTTGTGGTGGCTGGCGCTGAAGGGGCCGCAGAAGGCAGCGCAGGCCTCGCCGTTGGCCATGAACGAGTTGGCGAAGAAGAGGCTGGCCTCGGCGGTGAAGCCGTTGGTAATCTGGCAGGCTTCGCCCACGAAACAGTCCTGCATCTTCACGGAGTTGTTGATGGAGCAGCCGTCGCAGATGATGGAGTTCTCGCAGATGACGCCCGTGCCGATGTAGACGCTGGCGTCCTCGCTGCTGAGGATGGTGCACTCGGAGAGGCGTGCGGCCCCGTTGATTTCGCAGTCGCCCTTGATGACGGTGTTGGTGATCTCCTTGGTATTGATAATTTTCACGTTGTTGCCGAAGATGCCGCGCTCAGGGGTGCTGATGCGCACCTCGTCATCGATGAGCTGATGCAGGCGGCGGGTCAGCACCTTGTCGCTGTTGTGCTTCACCATGAAGGCGGCGAGCTGCGAGTTGAGCTCGCGGAACAGGGTGATGTTACCGTCGCCCATTTCGTTGAGCACGCTGATGGTGGAACCGGCTCCATAGGTGGCTCCTTCAGTGGTCTCGATGGTGGCCACGTTGGCGATGTAGCAGTTGTCGCCGATGGTGTAGTTGTTGATGAAGCCCGACACTTTCTCGATGAGGCAGTCGTTGCCCACGGTGACGTTGCGCAGGGTGGAGTCGTTGATGCCGGCATGCTTCACGAAGCCTTTGCTCACTTCCACGTTTTTCTCGAATGACCCCAGTCGGATGTCGCCATAGAAGACGTTACGATGGAAGTTGTATGGACGGAATGCGTCGGCCACTTGCACCCGGCTCCAGTCTTCGGCCCAGCAGCCGTTCTGCTCGAGTATCAGGATTTCTTGTTCAGTGAGTTGTCTGTAGTTGTTCATGTTTGTGTCTTGTTTGGTTTGTTGGGGGCGGTGAGCTGAATATGACAGGCAAATGCCCTACAGGGGATAGAGGAAGTCGTTGTAGGGATATTTCTGCACATGGAGTTCCCGCACCTTATTATATAATAACGCGCGAAGGGCGTCGATATTGTCTCGTTGGCGTGCAGAAATGAAGATGCAGTCGCTGACGGCCCCGTCTGCCGTCCGGCGCTGTTCTCCGATCTTGGCCATCCACGTACGCTCGAGCTCGTCTAAGGAGATGTTTTCCTTGGTGGGCGGTGTCAGGTCGTCGAGATCCTGGGGAGTCCACCGGTAGGCGTCGATCTTGTTGAAGACGATGATCGTCGGGGTGCCGGCACAGCCCAGGTCGGCCAGCGTCTGCTCGACCACTTGGATTTGCTCTTCAAAGTCGGGATGCGAGATGTCTACAACATGCACCAGGAGGTCGGCCTCGCGCACCTCGTCGAGGGTGGACTTGAACGACTCAACCAAGTCGGAGGGCAGCTTGCGGATGAAGCCCACGGTGTCGGCCAGCAGGAAGGGTAGGTTGTCGATGGCCATCTTGCGCACGGTGGTGTCGAGGGTGGCAAAGAGTTTGTTCTCGGCGAAGACCTCGCTTTTCGAGAGCAGGTTCATCAGCGTGGACTTGCCCACGTTGGTATAGCCCACGAGGGCCGCGCGTATGAGCCGCCCACGGTTCTTGCGCTGTGTGGTCTTCTGCTGGTCTATCTCGGCCAGGCGCTGTTTGAGCAGGGTGATGCGGTGCAGGATGATGCGGCGGTCCATCTCCAACTGCGTCTCGCCGGGACCGCGCAGGCCCACGGTGCCCTTGCCACCGCCGCCACCGGAACCGCCGCCCTGACGCTCAAGGTGGGTCCACAGACGCTGCAGTCGGGGCAGCATGTAGCGGTGTTGTGCCAGTTCTACCTGTGCCTTGGCCTCGGCTGTCTGGGCACGCATGGCAAAGATGTCGAGGATGAGCGAGGTGCGGTCGAGAATCTTCACCTGTAGCTCTTTCTCAATGTTGCGCATCTGCTTGGCCGTGAGCTCATCATCGAAGATGACCATGCCCACGGGTTCTGGCGCTTCCTCGCCCTCGGCGGCATGCTCGTAGGCCTCTTCACGCTCCTTGATATAGGCTCGTATCTCCTGCAGCTTGCCGCTGCCCACGTAGGTGGTCTGGCTGGGGCCGCCCACTTTCTGCGTGAATCGCTTCACCGTGTGTGCACCGGCCGTGGTGGCCAGGAATTCGAGCTCGTCTAAGTACTCCTTGGTCTTTGCCTCGTCTTGGTCTTTCGTGATCAGTCCCACAAGGACGGCAGTCTCCGCCTTTGCCTCGGAGATTACAAATTCTTTCATTTAGTTGGGTATATGCGTGTTTGTCAGTGTGTCGCTTAGAACCGGAAGTCCAGCTCGCAGTCTACGAAGTTGTAGTTGTGCTTGGCCAGCGAGCGGTCGTTTACGCGGGCATACTCCAGGTTCAGCTGCAGGTTCTTGTTGAAGAAGTAGTTGGCACCTACCTCGTACATGGTTTTGGCACCGCCATAGGTGTATTTCTTACCGTCATCGCCCTTGACATCGTGGCTGCTCCAGCTCTTGTCCTGGCGGTAGCATTGGTAGCGTGCCTTGGCATGCAGCTTCGACTTGATGACAGGAACGATACCAAAGACGTACCAGCCATCGGCCTTGTCGCCAAGGTTGAGGTTTGAGCCCCAGCCTTGCGAATGGATGTACTCGGTGCGGAAGGTGTACTCGTCCTTGTCGTACTCGACAGAGAGGCAATAGCGATTCTTGCGCACACTGGAGAGCGTGGGTGTATCCTTGATCAGTTTTCCGTCTACGGAATTCCTGTAAGTATACGAGGCCGATATGCTATCCTTTGTACCTGTCCATCCGAAGGCACCGATGCGAACGCCCTTGACGGGCATCAGCCACAGTCCGCCGATGATGTCCTTGCGGTTGTCCAAATCCTTCTGGTTGACACCTTCACCATTGTAAACACCTACCTGATAGTGTAGCAGGCGGCGGCCGTTAGTATTGGGGAAGAGGTCGCCCTGCACCTGGATACCGATGTCACGACCACCCGAGGACTTCTCACCCGTGCGGTCGCCGAAGCCCGAGAGTGCATTGATGACGTTGGCGTATGAATACCATCCCTGGGTGATGGGGTGGGTAGGGTTCTCGAAGGTAAAGGCGCGCTTGAACTGGCCTGCGCGGACCTTGAACTCCGGATGCTTACGCCACTCGGCGTAGAGGTCGACAAGCTGCACCGTGGGCTCGCCGGGCCCCTTGACGTTGGTGCCCTGTATCTGGGCACGCCAGTCGAAGTCGCCTATCTTGCCGTCGAGGATGAAACGGGCCAGGCGCAGATTAAAGGTGTTGGAGGAGTTGCCTTCAGGGTCTTGTCCTTGATACTGCAGCATGCCGTAGCCGCTGAACTTGAAATTGTCGTACCATTTGGCTGGTTTGTCCTGTGCATTGACTGTCAATGCGATGGCCATGAGGGCCATAGTCAATTGTTTTCTCATCATGATTATTCGTTTTTTTGTTTTGTATGATCTGTAAAATCCGTTGTCATTATTTCTGTTTCGCCGTGGTGCATTCGTTCACGAGGTAGACGATGCTCATGTAGGGTATGCCGGTGTTCGTCTCCAGTCCTATTTCGCAGGTGCGGCTGTTGGAGTAGCCCACCTCAATGTGTTCGGCCTCAATCTGCGGACGTAGCTTGCGCAGGCCGTAACGGTTCAGCTCGGGGAAGGTGAATCCGCGGTCACCGGCAAAGCCGCAGCAGCCGACACCTTCGGGCAGGAAGACGTTGTTGGAGCAGAGTCTGGCCAGTGCAATCATGGCCTTGTCGGCACCCATCTGGCGTGTGGAGCATGTCAGGTGCAACGCAATATGTCGGTCGGTGGGATGGAAGTCGAGCCTGTCCTTCAGATAAGTCATGATGAACTCGGCGGGCTCGTAGAGGTGCATCTTGTGCATCACCTTTTTCATGCGGTGCAGACAGGGGCTCTGGGCGCAGAGCACAGGATACTTGCCTTCTTCCGAAGCCTTCCACAGCGCGGCTTCCAGCTCAGCGCTCTTGCGGTCGGCAATGTCGAGCATGCCCTTCGACTCCCATATCTGTCCGCAGCACATGCGCTCCATGCCTTCAGGGAAGATGACTTCGTAGCCTGCCTTGGCCATGAGCTGGATGATCTCGTCGACAAGGTCGTGCTTCTTGCCTCCCTGTTTGGACTGGCCCATGGTCTGGTTGATGCAGCTGGGGAAGTACACCACCTTGGGGGCCTCCTTGTGGGAGGGGCTGGGCGCAAGGCTTTTATTGATGATGAACTGCGTGAGGTCGGAGGGCTTAGGCTGGCGCTTCTTCTTCGGCATGGCGGTGGTCCAGAGCGGCATGCCCATCTTGTTCATGGTGCGACAGACGTGCGTCATGAGTGTGGGGCCGAGGGTGACGTGGCCAAGGTGAGCCACGTCGAGCACCACACGCAGTCCCGTCTTGATGCCGGCCATGTGGTTGGCGGCAAACTCACCCACCTTGTAGCCCATCGGGCTGTGGAGCATGTCCATCTGGCGGATGAGGTGCGTCAGTTCGCCTGTATTGATTTTCATAGGGCACGAGGTGGAGCAGAGACCGTCGGTGGCACAGGTTTGGTCGCCGTAGTATTTGTATTGCTTCTGCAGTGTGGCCAGTCGCACGGGATCCTCGCCGGTCTTCGTCAGGTGGCGTATCTCGCGTTGCACGGCAATGCGCATGCGGCTGGAGAGCGTGAGTCCGCACGACATGCAGTTCACCTCGCAGAAGCCGCATTCAATGCACTTGTTGGCCCGCTTTACCTGCTCAATGGTTTCCTTGGCCGTCGACAGGGCAGGATCCATCAGATAGTGGCCGCCGTCGGGCACGCGGTCGAAGTCGAAGTCCAGCACAGGCAGCGGCTTCAGGCACTTGATGAAGCAATCGGGGTCGTCGTTGAAGATGACACCCCGGTTCAGCAAACCGTCGGGGTCAAAAATCTGCTTCACCTCGCACATCACGCCGTAGGCTTTCTCGCCCCACTCGTACTTCACGAACGGAGCCATGTTGCGCCCGGTGCCGTGCTCGGCCTTCAGCGAACCGTCATACTCCTCGACGACGAGCCGTGCCACATCGCGCATCATCTCAGCATAGCGGGCCACCTCGTGCTCATCGGCAAAGCTCTGGTTCAGGATGAAGTGATAGTTGCCCTCGAAGGCATGGCCGTAGATGCAGGCGTCGCTGTAGCCATGGTCGGCGATGAGCTGCTGCAGGCGCACCGTGGCCTCGGGGAGCACTTCAATGGGGAAGGCTACGTCCTCTATGAGACACGACGTGCCCACGGGGCGCGTGCCGCCCACACTGGGGAAGATGCCCGAGCGTATGGCCCAGTACTTCCCGTAGATTTGAGGGTCGTCGGTGAACTCGGCGGGCTGGTAGAGGCGGAACTGCCCCAGACAGTCCTTTATCTTTGCGATTTTCTCCAACAGCTGCTCATGGGTCACTGCCTTGGTCTCGGTGAGAATGGCCGTCAGGTTGTGGTAGTCGCCGGGAGCCACGCCTTCAATCTTGCCAGCGTCAACATCTTTCTTATATTGCAGGAATACGGGATCGTCGACCGAACTAAGCGACATGTAGTCCAGCATCTCAGCGCTCTTCACCATGAGCTGCTCTGCACTCATCTGCAAGTCCTCGTCGCCTGCCTTCAGCTGTTTCATGGCTACCACGGCCTCGCAGCTCTCCTTCATGGTGAGGAAGTAGACCATGGCCGAAGCCTTGTACTGGTAATCGTGCAGGGTGCGCATCGTCACTTCCGAGAGGAAGGCCAGCGTGCCCTCGCTGCCCACCATCAGATGGGCCATGATGTCGAACGGGTCGTCGTAGGCCAGCAGCGGGCGCAGGTTCAGTCCTGTCACGTTCTTGATGCTGTACTTCTTGGCGATGCGGGCGGCCAGTTCCTTGTCGGCCCTGACGCGGTCGCGCAGCTGCTCAATCTTTTGGAGGAATTCCGGGTGGGATTGTCGGAAAGCCTCGCGGCTCGTCTCGTTTCCCGTGTCTACGATGGTGCCGTCGGTCAGGATGATGCGGGCTGAGACCATCATGCGGTCGCTGTTGGCATGCACGCCACAGTTCATGCCCGAAGCGTTGTTGATGACGATGCCGCCCACCATGGCCGAACCTATGCTGGCAGGGTCGGGCGGGAACACACGCCCGTAGGGCTTCAGCAATTCGTTGACCCGGGCGCCCACAATGCCTGGCTGCAGCTTCACGCTGTCGCCATCGGGTGCCAGGGTGAAGCCCTCCCAGTGCTTGCCTGCAACGATGAGCACAGAATCGGTACAGCTTTGTCCGGAGAGCGAGGTGCCCGCAGCACGGAACGTAAACGGCAGATGGTATTTGCGGCACGCCTTGACAATCTCTGCCACTTGTTGCTCATTGTCGCTGCGAATGACCACTTTGGGTATCTGGCGGTAGAAACTGGCATCTGTACCCCATGCCAATGTGCGCAACTCGTCGGTGTAAATGCCATCCGAAGGTACAATCTTCGCTATTTCAGCGAGGAATCCGGTGTAGTTCTCGGACAAGTTTTTTCCTGTGTTCATCATATTAAAGGACGTTTAATCTTATAATAAGGTGAAGATTTTGGGCAAAGGTAAGAAAAAAAAAGTTATTTTCAAGCTTTTTCTTGAAGAAAATACTTGCAGATTAAAAGAAAATGTGTAATTTTGGGAACGAATTACCAACAACTATCCCAAAACTTATCAAAAACCAACACTTTTACAATTATGGCAGCTCTTATTTCCGTTATTCCGATAGTTCTGCTCTTTGTGCTGATGATGGGGCTCAAAGTGTCTGGCTGGAAGAGTGCATTGATCACTTTGGTTGTGACCATCCTCCTGGCATTGTTCGCCGCGCCTGCTTTGGGAATCATTCCGGAGAAGTATGCCCAAGCGAGCATTTATAGTATCACCCTCTGGTCGGTAATCGAGGGTGTTCTGAAAGCCTGTTTCCCAATCATCCTAATCATCATTTGCGCCATCTTCAGTTATAACATCCTGTGTGAGACAAAGGAGATTGAAACCATCAAGACACAGTTCATTCAGCTGACCAGTGATAAAGGCCTGCTGGTGTTGCTGCTGACGTGGGGCTTCGGCGGCGTGCTTGAAGGCATGGCAGGCTTCGGTACGGCGGTGGCCATCCCCGCAGCTATCCTCATCGGTCTGGGCTTCAAGCCCATGTTCTCGGCCGTCATCTGTCTGGTGGCCAACACGGTGGCAGTAGGCTTCGGCGCCGTGGGCTTGCCCGCTACGACGCTGGCCAATCAGGTGGCCGACGGAACGGCATCGCCCGAGATGCTCTGCGAGGTGGCTACCTTCATCATCCTGCAGCTGTCGCTCATGTTCTACATCACGCCGTTCCTCATCCTGATGATGACCGACCGCACGAAGATCGTGAAGAACCTGACACTGGCCCTCTTCGTGGGCACGTTCTCCATTATTGTGCAGTTCTGCTGTGCTTACTTCCTTGGTCCCGAGACGCCCGCCATCCTCGGCTCGGTGGCTGCCATCATTGCCATGCTCGTCTATAACAAACTGTTCTTGCGCCATGAGGCAGAAAAGGACATGGTGCATGTCGAGAAGAAACGGTTCGGCATGGCCAAGACGCTTCGTGCCTGGAGTGTCTACGGACTCATCATCTTCTTCATTCTCATCTCAAGCAAGATTGTGCCGCCTGTGAACGAGCTGCTGAAGTCGACGGTCGTCACCAAGTTCGATATGCCCGTCATCGGCAACACGTTCTCCTTCGGCTGGCTGTCGAATGCCGGACTGATGATTTTCCTTGGCGCCGTGATTGGTGGCATGATTCAGAGGCTGAGCTTCGGGCGACTGATGAAGATGCTGGCCAATACGACCGTCAACCTGCAGCGTACGGCACTGACCATCTGTTGTCTGGTGGCCCTGGCTATGCTCATGAACAACACGGGCATGACGCTGGCCATCGCCACGGGGCTCGTGGCCCTTACTGGCTCGGCCTATCCCTTCTTTGCCCCGCTCATCGGCTCTATAGGAACCTTCGTCACAGGCTCTGCCACCTCGGCCAACATCCTCTTCGGCAAGTTGCAGGCCGCTGCCGCCGGACAGCTCGGATTGGTGAACGAGGCCCAGTTCTTTGGTGTCACCGGCAATGAGACTAACTGGCTGGCCGCTGCCAACTGTGCCGGCTCTGAGGGCGGCAAGCTGCTTTCGCCGCAAAGCATCGCAATTGCTACGGCAGCCTGCGACATGGAGGGACAGGACGGCGATATCATGCGAAAGACGCTGCCCTTTGCCATTTTCTGGATTTTGATGAACGGACTGATGGTGTTCCTCGGACTCCACGTCATCTGATAAAAATAATGACGATGAGACGACTGTTTATCTTTGTCACCCTGCTGACGACTGCATTTGTGAGCGTGGCCCAGGTTGGTTACGACTATTCTTCGCTCTGTACAGAACCATTGGATCGTGGTGTAGTGGCCGTCCGTCAGGCCGACGGGCGTGTGGCCGTGAGCTGGCGCACGCTGCGTTCCGACCGCAAGGGCGAGCCCTTCGACGTGTACCGGGATGGAAAGAAACTCAATGCCGAACCACTGACACGGGGCGGCACGTTCTTCATCGACGAGCATCCGCAGGACGGCGACGCCACCTATGAGGTGCGCGGGGGCACACCGTCCGTCGGTTCTTTCACCTTGAAGGCCGATGCTCCCGTGGGTTATCTGTCAGTCCCCTTGCAGCACCCGCAGGGCGGACAGGTTCCCGGCGTAGTTACCATGCAGCGGCCACGGCAAGGACGTGGCGGCGGCAGGAGCTGGCGCGATACGGGTGTCTATACCTACTCGGCCAATGATGCCAGCGTGGGCGATGTCGACGGTGACGGACAATATGAGATATTCCTGAAGTGGGAACCGTCGAATGCACGCGATAATTCCCATGACGGCTACACGGGCAACACGCTGATTGACTGTTACCGACTGAGCGGAGAACTGCTCTGGCGCATTGACTTGGGGCGAAACATACGCAGCGGCGCCCATTACACGCCATTCATGGTCTGCGACCTGGATGGTGACGGACGTGCCGAACTGATGGTGAAGACTGCCGACGGCAGCCGCGACGGTCTGGGCCGCGTGATAGGTGATTCGGTTGCCGACTACCGCAACCGCGTCGGGCGAATTCTTGAAGGCTCGGAGTATATCAGCGTGTTCAATGGACTGACCGGTGCCGTGATGGACACAAAGCCATACATCCCGGCACGTGGCAATGTACGTGAATGGGGCGACGACCGTGGCAACAGGTCGGAACGCTACCTCGCAGCTGTGGGCTATTTGGGCGCTGGGCTGCCAAAGAGCAAAGAGGGTGGGGCGAAGTCCACGCTTTCTGCCATCTTCTGCAGGGGTTACTACACCCGTTCGGTCCTTGCTGCCTGGGATTGGGACGGAAAGGAACTGACGTGCCGGTGGGTCTTCGATACCAACAAAGACCAATGGAGAGACTATGCCGGACAGGGCAACCATAATCTGCGTGTGGCCGATGTCGACGGCGACGGGTTCGATGAGATTGTCTATGGTTCGATGGCCGTTGACCACGACGGCAGCGGACTCTACAACACCGGCATGGGCCATGGCGACGCCATTCATCTGCTGCCCGATCCGAAGGACGGGCGTCTCTACATCTGGGACTGCCACGAGAATAAGCGCGACGGCAGTGAACTGCGCGATGCGGCTACGGGCAAAATTGTCTTCCAGATAAAAAGCAAGACCGACGTGGGGCGCTGTATGGCGGCTGACATAGATCCCACAAATCCTGGATTAGAGATGTGGTCGACCGACAGCCACGGCATCCGCAATATGAAGGGAGAAGTGGTCAGTACGGCCCATGATGCCAACGACCCGCAGCACGACAACAATCTGATTATCAATGGAAAGTACCTGCCAGTAAACTTCGGAATCTGGTGGGACGGCGACCTGCTGCGTGAGTTGCTCGACCGCAGCACTGTGTCGAAGTATGACTGGGAAAGAAAACAGATTGTCGTCTTGCAGAAATTCGATGCTCCGTTCAATAACGGGACTAAGTCAAATCCCTGTCTTGCTGCAGACATCCTTGGCGACTGGCGCGAAGAGGTCATCGTCCGCGACAGCGAGTCCACGGAACTGCGCATCTATGTCACGCCCATTCCCACGGACTACCGCATCGACTGTCTGATGCAGGACGTTCCCTACCGTCACTCGGTGGCTACCCAGAACGTGGGCTACAACCAGCCCTCCGAACCGGGCTGTTACATCGGCCCCGATCGTACGGACTATTTGAAGTAGGCATGTTGCCCAAGTATTAGCGCACAGACACTTTCGTTACAAACCAAAAACCAGATAACAATGAAGAAACTTCTATTACCGATGTTGCTGCTGTCTCTCTCGGTGGCAGCCGGTGCGGTATCAATCAGCTCGCCCAAGGGGCAACTTGTAGTAACCATTAGCGACAACGGCGGACGCGCCACCTACAGCGTCACACTCGACGGCCGTCAGATGCTGTTGCCCTCACAGCTCGGCTTCAAGGCCGATATGGGCGACTTCACACAGGGGCTAACCATCAAGGACACCCACGAGGAGAACATCAGCAAGGGATACGACATGTGGCAGACCAAGCAAAAGCACACGCTTTACGTGGCCAAGCAGCTTACTGTAGACTTTAAGAACGCCAAAGGGCAGAATATGTCGGTAGTATTCTCCGTCTCGGACAACGACATTGCCTTCCGCTACGTGATTCCCCGTCAGAAGAACGACAACCCGAAGTGTGCCGTCATCACCGAAGAGGCTACGGCCTTCTGTCTGCCTGACGGTACCACTACCTTCCTCACCCCACAGATAGACCCCATGAAAGGATGGGAGCGCACCAAGCCCAGCTATGAGGAGGAGTACAAAGCCGACGCGCCGATGACCGACCGCTCGCGCTATGGTCAGGGCTACACGTTCCCGTGTCTGTTCCATTTGGCAGCAACAGCGCAGCAGCCTGCAGGGAGTGACGCATGGGTGCTGGTCAGTGAGACCGGCGTCAGCAGCCTGTATTGCGGAAGTCACTTGAGCGATTACAAGGACGGGGCCTATACCGTGGCCTACCCGCAGCAGGGCGAGAACAACGGTTTCGGCTCGCCATACGCCAGCATTGCCCTGCCCGGCGTAACGCCCTGGCGCACCATCACCGTGGGCACGTCGCTGAAGCCCATCGTCGAAACTACCATTGCCTACGACGTGGTGGAACCGCTCTACGAGCCTTCACAAGAATACCAGGGAGGCCGCTACACCTGGTCATGGCTCATCTGGCAGGACAATTCCATTAACTACAATGACCAGGTGAAGTTCATCGACCTTGCTGCAGCCATGGGCTATGAGCTCTGTTTGGTGGATAACTGGTGGGACACTCAGATAGGACGTGGCCGCATCGAGGAATTGTCGAAGTATGCCCAGTCGAAGGGCGTGTCGCTGATGCTGTGGTACAACAGCAACGGCCATTGGAACGACGCCCCGCAGACGCCCCGCAACTGCATGGACACCCCCATGGCCCGTGACCGTGAGATGGCCTGGCTGAAGAGCATTGGCGTGAAGGGCATCAAGGTGGACTTCTTTGCCGGCGACAAGCAGGAGACGATGAAGCTCTACGAGGACATTCTCTACGATGCCAACCGCTACGGCATCCTGTGCGTGTTTCATGGCTGCACCATTCCGCGTGGCTGGGAGCGCATGTACCCCAACTACGTAGCTTCGGAGGCTGTGCTGGCTTCGGAGAATGTGTTCTTCGGCGAGCATGCAGCCATCCAGGAGCCTTTCGAGCTGACGCTGCATCCCTTCTGTCGCAATGCCGTGGGCACCATGGACTGGGGCGGTGTCATCATGAACAAGTATCTGTCGCCCGACAACAAGAGTCGTCACACCCGCAAGACCACCGATGTCTTCGAGATAGCTACCGCTTTCACCAACCAGACTGCCGTTCAGTGTATCGCCATGCAACCCAACAACCTGCAGGAACTGCCGCAGGTGGAGCTTGACTTCCTCAAGCGCATCCCCACCACATGGGACGAGACCCGCTTCATTGACGGCTATCCCGGCCGCTATGTGGTACTGGCCCGCCGTCATGGCACGCAGTGGTACGTGGCCGGACTCAACGGTACCCGTCAGCCCATGACGCTCAGTCTCGACCTTTCGGGACTCAATATCAAGACCATTCTTGTCGATCAGGCCGACAGAAAAGGGCAAGTCACGGGAGTACAATCGCAGCCCTTGAAGGTTGACAAAAAGGGCAAGGTAAAGGTGACCATGCAGCCAAATGGTGGCATGCTACTTTATTAATGTATGTGAATAATAAGCCAATTCGGGCGCGGTTTCATAATAAATTGCTACCTTTGCAGCCAAATTTGCAATTTTATAAAACAGAATTATGGCACAAGAAGATGTATTTAAGAAAATCGTGAGCCACTGTAAGGAATACGGATTCGTGTTCCCCTCGAGTGAAATCTACGATGGTCTGGGCGCCGTCTATGACTATGGTCAGATGGGCGTAGAGTTGAAGAACAATATCAAGCAGTACTGGTGGAAGGCCATGACAATGCTGCACGAGAATATCGTGGGTATTGACTCGGCCATCTTCATGCATCCTACAATTTGGAAGGCCAGCGGACACGTGGACGCCTTCAACGATCCCCTCATCGATAACCGCGACTCGAAGAAGCGTTATCGCGCCGATGTGCTCATCGAGGATCAGATTGCCAAATACGACGAGAAAATCCAGAAGGAAGTAGAGAAGGCCCGCAAACGCTTCAAGGAGGCATTCAACGAGGAGCAGTACATGGCCACTTCGCCCCGCGTACTGGAACTGAAGGAGAAGCGCGACGCCTTGCACGCCCGCTATGCAGCCGCCATGCAGGGACCCGACTTGGAAGAACTGAAGCAGATCATCATCGACGAGGAGATCGTCTGTCCCATCAGCGGCACGAAGAACTGGACCGACGTGCGCCAGTTCAATTTGATGTTCTCCACCGAGATGGGCAGCACCGCCGATGGCTCGATGAAGATTTACCTGCGCCCGGAGACGGCTCAGGGCATCTTCGTGAACTACCTGAACGTGCAGAAGACCGGCCGCATGAAGATTCCTTTCGGTATCGCCCAGATTGGTAAGGCCTTCCGTAACGAGATCGTCGCTCGTCAGTTCATCTTCCGCATGCGTGAGTTCGAGCAGATGGAGATGCAGTTCTTCGTGAAGCCCGGCACCGAGCTGGAGTGGTTTGCCAAGTGGAAGGAGACGCGCATGAAGTGGCACCAGAACCTGGGCTTCGGTGCCGAGAACTATCGCTTCCACGACCACGACAAGCTAGCCCACTATGCCAACGCCGCTACCGACATCGAGTTCCACATGCCGTTCGGATTCAAGGAAGTTGAGGGCATCCACTCGCGCACCAACTTCGACCTCTCGCAGCACGAGAAGTACAGTGGCAAGCAGATCAAGTACTTCGATCCCGCCACGAACGAGAGCTATACGCCGTTCGTCATCGAGACCTCTATCGGTGTCGACCGCATGTTCCTCAGCATCATGTGTCACGCCTTCGACGAGGAGAAACTCGAGAATGGCGAGACCCGTACCGTGCTGAAGCTGCCCGCAGCGCTGGCTCCTGTGAAGTTGGCCGTGCTGCCGCTCGTGAAGAAGGACGGTCTGCCCGAGAAGGCCCGCGAGATTGTCGACTCGCTGAAGTACCACTTCACTTGCCAGTACGACGAGAAGGACTCTATAGGCAAGCGCTATCGCCGTCAGGATGCCATCGGCACGCCCTACTGTGTCACCGTAGACCACGACACGCTTGTGGACGGCTGCGTCACCCTGCGCTTCCGCGACACCATGGAGCAGGAGCGTGTGAAGATTGAAGAACTGAACGGCATCATCGAGGACAAGGTGAGCATCACCTCACTACTGAAAAAACTGTAAAGTGAAGAGTGAAGAATGAAGAGTGAAGAATTTCTTTCAGTCGCTACACTTTGTGAAAGCGTCCATTCAGGCCGAGCGGCTACCGCTGTAGGGTATAAGCCAAAGAGTAAGAGGACGAGAAGAGTCGTGATGTTGCTGTGCGCAGCATTCTTCACTCTTCACTCTTCACTCTTCACTTCCTGTAGCGAGGACGATGCCACGGAAGACGAGTATGCCGACTGGCAGCAGCGCAACGAGGTGTTCTTTGCCTCGCTCAGCGATTCGCTCAGTGCTAACCCTGCACAATGGCAGCGCATACTGAACTACTCGCTGAGTGGTGATGCCGACCATGACGCCGCCAGCTACATCTACGTGAAGAAGTTGGAGCAGGGCACCGGGACTGAATCGCCCTGCTATACCGACTCCATTCGCTTGAGTTATCAGGGCCGGCTCATCCCCACCACGACCTATCCCGAGGGTCACATCTTTGACTCCACGCTCTATGGCAGTTACAGTCTTGCCACCACGGCAACGGCCAAGCAGGTGGTGTCGGGAGTCGTCGATGGCTTTGCCACAGCGGTGCAGCACATGCATTGCGGCGACCGCTGGCGTGTTTACATCCCCTATCAGCTGGGCTATGGCAAAACAGACCAGAATGGCATTCCGGCCTATAGCACCCTGATATTCGACATTACCCTTGTTGATTTCTGCCATGCAGGCGAGGTGCTGAAACCCTGGAGCTGAAAAGAGCCGTGTTTTTTGTAGGACATTGTTGGTAGCTATGCAGAAATACGCAGATTACATTACAAGAATCGAAATTGACGCGCTCTGGAGCGGCAAGAAGCACATCGTGTGGAATCTGGATCGCCGCGTGAACATCCTGAGCGGCATCAATGGCGTGGGCAAGAGCACTATATTAAATAAGGTGGTGCGCGGTCTGGCCGCCGGGGGCGAGTTTCCCTCGCACATGCTCAAGGGCGTAAGGCTCGACGTGGAGCCGGCCGATGCCAAGTGGATACGCTATGACATGATCCGCTCGTTAGACTCCAACCTGCAGCAGACCCTCAGCGAGGGCGAAGGTTTCGTTCGCCAGGCGCTCACCGCCCTGTCCGGAGTCGGTGGCGGTTCTCTGCTCGACATTCAGCTCTACAATCTGCAGCGCAAGTACCTGGACTATCAGGTGAACATAGGCAATCGTATCATTGCAGAGTTGCAGGCGGGCAATGCCGACATTGCCCAGCAGCTGTCGCAGAAGAAGAAACGCTTTCAAGACCTCATTGACGAGCTGTTCTCTGATACAGGCAAGCGCATCGTCCGTACCGAGAACGAGATCCGTTTCACGCAGATTGGCGAGATGCTGTTGCCCTATCAGCTCTCCAGTGGCGAGAAGCAGTTGCTCATCATCCTGCTCACCGTGCTGGTTGAAGACGATCAGCCCTACATCCTTTTCATGGACGAGCCTGAGGTGAGCCTCCATATTGAGTGGCAGAAGCGGCTCATCGACCTGGTGCTGGAGCTGAATCCCAACGTGCAGCTCATCATGACCACCCATTCGCCTGCCGTAGTTATGAACGGCTGGATTGACAGCGTGACCGAAGTGACAGACATCACCGTATAGGGTGCCGCCGCAAAGAACTATGAACTGAAATCGTTGTGAGTAGCAAACTGAGGGACAACATCAATAGCCAGTACGTTCGGGCTGCCAACGCCATGACGTCGAAGCAGGCCCGGCGCAGGATTGTGGCCTATGTCGAGAGCTACGACGACATCTATTTCTGGCGCACGGTGCTCAGCCAGTTTGAGGACGAGCACCGCTATTTTGAGGTGATGCTTCCCTCGAAGATCGACCTGACACGAGGCAAGAAGTCGGTGCTCATGAATTTCTTGAGCGAAGGCGGGGGCTGCGAAGAACAGCAGGACGGGAGCCAGGCGAGTGCCGCCGGATGTGGCAGGCTGGGCAGCGACATGATAGCCTGTGTCGATGCCGACTACGACTATCTGCTGCAGGGCTGTACCCGTACGTCGCAGCAGGTGCTCAACAGCCCATACGTGTTCCATACATACGTCTACGCCATTGAGAACTACCAGTGCTATGCGCCGTCGCTGCACGACGTCTGTGTGGCAGTTACCCTCAACGACCATCGCATCTTCGACTTCACCGACTATCTGCGCCAGCTCTCCGAAATCATCTTTCCCCTGTTCGTGTGGTCGGTATGGGCCTATCGCACGGGCAACTATCCCCAGTTCACCCTGACCGACTTCAGCCGTATCACTGATCCCGGCGGCTTCACGGTGCAGCATCCCGAGGCGTCGCTTCAGAACGTACGTCACAAGGTGCATGTAAAGATTAGCGAGTTGCAGCGCAAGTTTCCCGGCAACAAGGAAGCCTATCTGAAGCTCAAGGACGAAATCAAGGCACTGGGGGTCACGCCGCAGACCACCTATCTCTATATTCAGGGGCATCACCTCTTCGACACCATCGTGGCCCCTATTCTCGGCAAGGTGTGCCGTATTCTTCAGCAGGAGCGGCAAAACGAAATACAGCACGCCCGGGCACACCATACCCAGAAGCGCAACGAGATGTCCTGCTACGAGAATTCCCGTCAGGACATCAAAGCTATGCTGAAGAAGAATACCGGCTATGCGTTCTCCGAGCCGTTCCGCCGGCTGCAGGCCGATGTGCGTCGCTACATCGAAACGGCACTTACCGTCATCCTGCTCCTGTTTGTCACCTTGGTTCCCGCCCGTGGTGCTGGTGCGGGACAGAATGCCGATAGTTTGCCGCTGCGCTCATTCACCGTCAGGGGCGTGGACTTCAATATGGTGCGTGTGGAGCATGGACGCTTCCAGATGGGCAGCAACGGCTACTTGGCCTACGACGACGAGCGGCCTGCCCACACCGTGGTGCTGACCTCCGACTACTACCTGGGTCAGACCGAGGTGACGCAGGCGCTGTGGCAGGCCGTGATGAACGACAACCCCTCCAGCTTCAGGGGCGACAGCCTGCCGGTAGAACAGGTGACTTGGAACGATTGCCAGACCTTTATCAGCCGCCTAAATGAGCTCACTGGACAGCAATTCCGCCTGCCCTCCGAGGCCGAATGGGAATATGCCGCCCGTGGGGGACTCCTGAGTCGGTGTAGCACCTACAGTGGGTCGGATGTCGTCGACGAGGTGGCTTGGTATGTGGCCAACAGCGGTGTAGCCACCCACGCCGTAGCCACGCTGCAGCCCAACGAACTGGGCATCTACGACATGGGCGGCAACGTGTGGGAGTGGTGTCAGGACTGGTATCATGCCGGTTATTACGCATCGGCCGGCCTTGTCGTGACCAATCCCATCGGGCCCGACAGGGGCAAGGGCCGCGTGGCGCGAGGGGGCGGCTGGCGAGGCGGCTACCGGTACTGCCGCGTGTCCTATCGCAACGGTTGCTCGCCCGCATTCAAAAGCCATTACCTTGGGCTTCGCCTTGCCCTGTAACGGCATTCTTTGTCCGGAAAGTGAAATAAAATGGCGATTCTTTTGGTGTTGTCGGCTATTTTGCGTACTTTTGCATATCGATAAAAGAAAAGTGACTATGCAGACAAACAGCCATCTTTCGCGACTCATCCACGACCAGGCCCAGAAGTATGGCGACCGCGAAGTGCTCATTTACAAGGATTTCGGTGGAACGACGTGGAAGTCTTATTCTTGGAACCAGTTCTCGGACCTGGTGAAGAAAGTGTCGAACGCACTGCTCAACCTGGGCGTCAGGGTGCAGGAGAACGTAGGCATCTTCTCGCAGAACTCAGTGCAGTACCTGTTCTGCGACTTTGGTGCGTGGGGCATACGGGCGGTCACCATTCCGTTCTACGCCACCAGCTCCGAGCAGCAGATTCAGTTCATGATCAGCGATGCCAAGATCCGTTTCCTCTTCGTGGGCGAGCAGGAGCAGTATGACAAGGCCCATCGCGTCTTCGCCACCTGCCACACGCTGGAGCGCATCGTGGTGTTCGACCCAGCCGTTCGCATGGACGAGGCCGACACCACTTCCATGTATTTTGCCGACTTCCTCAAACTGGGCGAGGGCCTGCCCCGCCAGACCGAGGTCGAGACTCGTCAGCGTGAGGCCACGATGGACGATGTGGCCAACATCCTCTACACCAGCGGCACCACGGGCGATTCCAAGGGCGTCATCCTAACCATGGGGCAGTATCATGCAGCCATGGTGGCCAACGACAAGTGCGTGCCTGTGGGCGAGCAGGACCGCGTGATGAACTTCCTTCCCTTCACTCACATCTTCGAAAAGGGATGGAAGATTCTGTGCCTCACCGAGGGTGCGCGGCTCATCGTGAACACCCACCCCATGGAGGTGCAGCAGAGCATGCGCGAAACCCATCCTACGTGCATGTCGAGCGTGCCCCGCTTCTGGGAGAAAGTCTATACCGGCGTTCAGGAAAAGATTGAGAACTCCGGCGCCATGCAGCGCAAGCTGTTCCAGCACGCCCTCAGCGTGGGGCGCCGCCACAACATCGAGTACCTG
>Ga0247611_10002192_pt1 | contig 32437 bp, 28 predicted proteins | sample 177DNAGHGhighgp2_FD_192422 | JGI IMG/M metagenome (GOLD analysis project Ga0247611, IMG submission 192422) | Sheep rumen microbial communities from Palmerston North, Manawatu-Wanganui, New Zealand - 1770 DNA GHGhigh gp2 | ecosystem: Host-associated > Mammals > Digestive system > Stomach > Rumen... | reverse complement strand
AGTAGATGCATGGTATAAACATTATTTATTAGAAGATTATGATGATTATATAGAAGATACAATATTCTGTAATGATAGAAGTATAAGAGCATTAAATGGATGGAATCCAGATGGTGGAATGACAAATGCATATCTACAATTCAAGGAATATAGTGTAACAAGTGATTTAAGTTGTACCAATACAACTGATAAATTCAGTGTATCAAATAGTAATGCTCAATTAACTTATAAAGTAGGATTGATGTCAAGTCCGGAGATGAACATTTTAAATAATAGTAACGCTCGAAAAACAGGACAAATTTATTGGCTTGCTTCGCCTTTCTGTTTCGACTACGTCGCTGGCGGTCGTGGCGTGAGCACGAACGGTGACGTGAGCAACGGCAGCGTCGGCTACACTCTCGGCGTGCGTCCGGCAGTTTCACTGACACCAGGCATCGAGTATTCTGATGGAGATGGAAGTATGGCAAATCCATACAAAGTTGAATTAGGATGATTAATAATAAATATTTAATAATGAAGGAGATGAAAATGTGACAGATAAAAAAAGAAATGAATCAATAATAAACCAATTTAATTTGATTAAAGTATTCTTTGTTGTAGCAATTATTATCATTATTTATACTTTATTTATACATAATAGTTTCTCATCTCTTTTAGATAATGATGTAGAAGTAGAAGAAAACTCTGATTTAACATATTACTTAAACGTATCATATGATGGGGTAGATAAAAATGGAAAAGAATCCAGCAATTCTACCATATCAGAAATAAAGAGTGGAACAATATTTGTAGAAGATAAAATTCCAGATGGATTAGAGTTTACTGGTTTTGTTACTACAGAAGATGGTTCTATTGGAGCGGTAAAGCGAAGTGATTCTTCTGTTTGTGTTGGTAAAGTAGTAGATGATACCAATGAGGAAAGTACAACAGAAGGAAAATGGAATGGAACACATACGGAATACACCTATCATGGACTTCATTATAATGCAGAAACCCGTAAAGTTACCTTTCAAGTAAAAAACTTAAAGGCAGGATGTGAATTAACAGTAGGAATTAAAACTAAAACACCAACTATAGATGATCCAACAACTCCAGAAAGAGAAATAAGAAGAGACTTTTATAACTTTGCAACAGCAAGAGAAAAAGGACTAACAATTAATTCAAATACCGTTCATTCCTTTATGGGAAGTGAGTTTATCTCTTTATATAATGTTACATATGAATACACTGGAACTGTTCCAGATGGAGCACCAACTGTACCTGGAACTTCTAGCTATACTCCTGGAACAAAAGTAGGAGTTGCACCAAATGTGGAAGTAGAAGGATATACATTTAGTGGATGGACAACTACAAATGCAACCATTAATAATAACTCATTTACAATGCCTGAAGGAGATGTTGTGTTAAAAGGTTCATTCACACCAATTCCAACCAAAAAAGTTACCTATACACTTACTGGTACGCAACCAGACGGTTATGTTTTACCAAATGAAAAAGAATACTATCCTGGAACAGTTGTAAACTTGGATACCTTAAAAGAAGGCGATGTGTTCAATGGATATAGATTCCTAGGATGGACAACAACGGATGTTACAGTAACTAGTGATAGAGATTTTACAATGCCAACATCTAATGTAACTTTAGTAGGACGATTTGAAGAAGTTACTTACAAAGTGTCATATCAATTCTACGATGGTGTTCTACCTCCAAATGCAAATAACTATCTACCAGCAGAACAATCTTATAAACCAGGACAAACAGTAACAACCCAAAATGTTCTTGGAGAACCATCAGGATATAAATTCCTTGGATGGTATAAAGAAGATGAGTTTGAAATGCCTGATCATGATGTAGTAATTTACGGAGAATGGAAACATCAACCAGGAACGTTCGAACCAACTATATCAAAAGAAGTGATCAGTAATAAAACATATTATCGAGTTGGAGATACAGTAAGGTTTAAGATAACAGTAAAAAATACTGCATCATTCCCAATAAAAAATGTAATAGTAAAAGAAAATAATTCCAATTCATTCTTTGAATCAGGAACAGGCTATTCCGTTTTATCAGATCATATAGCAAGTATAGATATATTAGCTGCTAATAGTAGCATAGATTTATATGCAAACTATACAGTTTTAGTAGATGATTCAGGAACCATAACAAATGAAGCAGAAATAAAAGGTGCACTTGCAGAAAATGATTATCAATTAGTCGAAAAAGATTATAAAGCAAGTGATAATTTTAAGATTCAGTCTAAAATTAAAATCTGTAAAGAAATAAGTAGTTCTTATAATGAAAATACATTCCAATTCCATATAACAGGTACAACAAACAATTATGAAACATGGATAACACTTGAAAAAGATCAATGTGAAACAATATTTGTAGATCCATCTACTTATAAAATAAAAGAAATTGTTCCACAAGAATACAGAGTTAAAAGTGTTGCAGGTGCCATTACATCTGATGGAGCTAACTTAACAGTAGCTTTAGGACAGGATTATGAAATTACTTATACCAATGAGTTTATAAAAAAAGGATTCTTACATTCATTTGGTAGAGTAAAAAATAAAATAGTACAGGGAGGTAGTTAAGATGAAGTTTAAAAAATTAAAGAAAAAGCCTCTTATCTTTCTCCTTGCACTAATCGCAATTGGTGTAGTTGGAACAACATTTGCTTATTACTATACAGAAGTATCTTTTCCAAACCAATTTAGGACAATGACTTATAACGTTACTATAGAAGAAGAATTTAATGATACTTGGGGAACGAAAAAAGTTAGTTTTGTAAATAAGGAAGAAACCAATACTCCTGTAGTATTAAGAATTAATTATAACGAATTATGGAGAAAAGAAGTGAATGGAGTTAAATTATCATTAGATAACAATGTAAATGGTACTAATGTTGTAACTAAAAATTGGACAACTGCCTTTACCAATGATTTCATTGATGGAGGAGATGGCTGGTATTATTACAAAAAAACACTAGCTGCTGAAGCTTCAGTTCAAGTCTTAGATTCAATTGCTTTAAATGAAAGCTTGATCAGTACTTCTCCTTATTATAATGATTATAAATCTTATACTTATGAATTAGATTTCAATTTTGAAGCAATACAAGCAAGTAGTAGTGCTATATCAGAAATATGGGGAAAGACAGCTACCATAAGTGGAGGTAATGTTACATGGGCATCATAAGAAAAATTGTTCACATATTATCAAATATCATTTATATACTCATAACAGTTTATTTAGTTGTTTGTATTCCTATGATTTTTGGTCATACTCCCGTAGTAGTTCTTTCCGGCTCGATGGAACCAACATATAAAGTAGGAAGTGTAATTTATTATAAAAAAATATCAGAAAAAGAATTAAAAGAAGAAGATGTAATTACATTTAATATTGATAATAAAACAATTTCACATAGAATAGTTAGTATTGATAACGGACTTATTGAAACAAAAGGAGACGCTAATAATACTTCAGATGTTCATAAGATTCGTTATAAAAATATTAAAGGTAAGGTAGGAAAAATAAGTATACCTTATATTGGCTATTACATAAAAATAGTAAATGATAATTTAACATTAGTTGTAATAGTTACAGTAATAATTTTAGTATCTGAGTTTCTATTCAGTAATATTGAAACTATTGATATAGATAGTAAAAATAGAAGGAGTAAAGAAAATGAAAAAAATTAAAAACAAAAAGTCATTATTTGCCTTATTATTAGTAGCAATACTAGGAATAGTAGGAGGAACAATAGCTTATTTTACAAGTACTGATACTTTTGCCAACGTATTTGGTACAAAACCATATTCAATGGAGGTAACAGAAACATTTGAAAGCCCTAATGATTGGACACCTGGTACAACTACAAATAAAACAATTATTGCTAAAAATAAAGGTGATGTAGATGCAGCAGTACGTGTATCTTACACAGAATCTTGGGTAGATGCTAATGGAGATTCACTTTCATTAACTGATAGTGCTACTCCAACACCAAATAGAGCGGCAATCATTAATTTTGCTAGTGATTTAAATACGAAATGGACGAAATCAACAGAAGGGGGAAAAGATTATTATTACTACAAAACAAAACTTGCTAAAAACCAAAGTACAACATCATTGATAAACTCAGTAACATTTAATCCAAATGTAACAATTTCAACAACAGATAATTGCGTAGAAAATACAACTGCTCATACAAAAACTTGTACAACCACAACAAATGGTTATGCAGGTGGTACTTATACTTTAACAGTAAAAGTAGAAACAGTACAATATGATCAGTACAAAACAGTATGGGGAACAAACGTAACTATTAGTTAATAAAGGAGGATTCCTATGAAAAAAATTGTATTATTTATATCTTTCTTTGTATTTAGTATTTTATCAGTACAAGCCAAAGAAAATAAACTATATTTTACAGAAGAAAATGATAGACTGTATTATGAAAGTAAATTAATAGATGAAGATGTTTTTATGAAACATATTGATATGACTCCAGGAGAAAGTTTTACTGATGAACTATTAATAGAAAATGGTACAAATACAAAATATACACTATACTTTAAAATTGTTCCAAGAGAACAAAGTAGTGATGCAGATGAGTTATTAGAAAATATTATAATGAATATAAAACTAGATGGAAAAGAAATATATAATGGAAAAGCAACAGGTCTTGACTATACAGAACAAGGAGTTAATCTTCAAAAAGCTATATTACTTGGAGATTTTACTCCATCTAAAAATTCTAAAATGGTTGTAGAAACAAAATTAAAAGAAGATTATAATAATACTAATTTTCATGAGTTATCATATATAGATTGGGCTTTTTACGCTCAATATGATAATAATAGTGATCCTTTAATTATTAATCCTAAAACTTCAACTATAAGTAATGACAATTTATTATTACCAATAATATTAATAATAATAGTAGTATTAATAAGTATTATAGGTATAAAAAATAAAAAAACTATTTAAAAAGTACTCAATTATTCTTGAGTACTTTTTTTGATTAAATAGTATCATTGCATACTATTTTTTTTTTGAAAAACAACAAGAACAATTGAAGAAAGAACTACTTCATGATAGAATATTAGTGGTGAGAATGATGATAGAAGAAACTTGTTTTAATGAAACATGGAAATTAATAGAAAAGACAAATCATCAAGACAATTATGAACTCTTTAAAGCAGAAAGAATAAAAAGTAATTTTAAAGATATCGCAAGCATTATAAAAATTCAATTAGAAGGAAAAAAATATAACGAGATAAACAAAAAAGCCGAATATTTAGAAAAAGAAATATTAAAAATGATGAGATTAAAATCCTCATCAAACGTAGTATCAATAGATGACTATGAAATAATAAAAAAGAAATTAAAAAAGAAAATAAATATAAACATTCGCTGTAATTATATTGAAAGTATAGATAATTTAGAAAATATATCCTCAAAAAAAATATTAGAAATAGGTCTATCTTGCTTAGATGCAATAATAAATGCAAAAGAATTAGGAACAGAAGATATATTAATATCTATGAATCAAATTTATCAAACAAAGTTTCAAGAATTTGAACTAATAACCATAAATTTTAATGAAGAAAAAAAGAATAATATAGTAGAAATAGGAAAAATAATATATAAATTATTTAATGGAAATAAAGACAAAGAAAATGATAATATCCCAAAGTATGCTACGGAAGAGGAATCAAAAATAATAAATCTATTTTTTCTAAAAGAGTCTCTATCTGAAGAAAAATTAAAAATAGAGTTAACAAAATTAAAGGAAAACATAGGAGATAGACTCTGTCCCTTAAAAATAGATGAAAAAGAAGAAAGTGAAGAAGAACAACTACTATTTGATCAAACACTAAGTATCCTAGATAATAAAAAACAAATAAAAGATGAATCATATTTTGATAAAACTTTAAGTATACTAGATTCAAAACAAATAGAAGAAGAGGAAGAAGATCAATATGATAAAACAGTAAGTATATATAGTTCAAATAAAAAAGAATAGAAATTAAGTGATTTTATGGCAAAGAAAAAACAAACATTTTTTCATAATACTTATCAAGAAGAATCTCTAATAGGAGAAGGAAGTTATGGAAAAGTATATAAAGCTAAGAATATTAAAAAGAAATCATCAGAAGTATACGCTATAAAAAATATTAAAGTAGAAAAATCCAAACAAGAAATAGAAGCATCTAAAGTAGAGGGCCTAACAGATGATGAAATGAAAGAAGACTTAGAAGAAATCTTACATAGTTGTGAAGCTGAAATAAAATTAATGCATGATTTAAAAGGAAGCTCTAATATTGTAAATATAGAAGACTATGAAATAATAAAAAGAAAAGATGGTTTTGGCTTCGAAATAAATATTAGAATGGAATTACTAGAAAGATTAGAGTCTTTTTATTTAGAAAAAGATCTTACGTCTCATGATATTTTAAAATTAGGATTAGACATTTCTAAAGCTCTAAGAGACTGTAATAAAATAAATATTATTCATAGAGATATTAAACCAGACAATATATTTGTAAATAAGTTTGGTGATTATAAATTAGGAGACTTTGGAATAGCTAGAAATCTAGAAAAAACAACCTCCGGACTATCTCAAAAAGGAACTTTTAATTATATTGCTCCTGAAGTATATAAAGGAGATACCTATAATAAAACAGTAGATATCTACTCTCTAGGACTCGTAATATATAAATATTTTAATTATAATAGATTACCATTCCTACCACCATATCCCGAAAAGATAACGGTAAATAGTAGAGAAGAAGCAGTCACAAGAAGAACAAGAGGAGAAGAAATACCCCCGCCAATAAACGCAACAGAAGAAGAGGGGAAAGTTATATTAAAAATGATTGCTTATAATAAAGAAAATCGTTATAAAACCCCAGAAGAAGTTATCTCTGATTTAGAAAATCTTCTAAAGAAGGAAGAAAGACCACTCCCTAAAATAGAAAAGAAAGAATCTAAAGTAAATACAAACTTATCCGTATCAAAAACAGAAATAGAAAAACAAAAAGAAGGAATAGAAAAAACAAAGTTTAATAAAAAACTACTAATACCTATTCCAATAATTTTAATAATTATAAGTGTAATATCATTCTTTATCTATCAGAATAACAACTATGTTCTAGTACCAAACTTAGTAAGTGAAGAAAGTACAATTGCCTTAAAGAAATTAGATAAATTAAAAATAAATTATAAAGTAAAATACAAAGTGGTAGAAAAATCTAAAGTTGGAAAAATACTATCTCAAAACTTTAAAAATAAAAAAATAAAAAAAGATAAAGTAGTAAAATTAACTGCTGGAATCAGCAATGAAAAAGTAGAAATGATTGATGTAGTAGGACTAACAAAAGAAGAAGCAATTAAAAAGGTAGAAAGTTTAGGTCTAAAAGTATCCATTTCCGAAGAATACAGTGAAGAAATAGAAAAAGATAAAGTCCTATCTCAAATGACTGAAAAAGGGATAAAACTAAATAAAGGAACAGTCGTTGAACTTTTAATTAGTAAAGGAAAAGAAGAAAAAGAAGAAGAGAAAAAAGAGGATAAAAAAGAAGAAAAGAAAGAAGAACCGAAAAAAGACACGTCTCAAGAACAACCAACTACTAAACAACAAGAAACCTCAAAACAAGAGCAAACTTCTACAAGTCCAATTGAAGAAACACCAACACCAGCCAAAGAAATTACCCATGTAAATAGAATTTCACTTTATAACACCTATAATGCTAATACATATACTAGAGGATTAGCAGTTGATTATTATCCGGAAGATGCCGATGATTATGAAGAAATAAGAAAAAAAACGATTATTTGGTCAAGTTCTAATCCATCAAGGGTAACTATTGATAGTAATGGACATTATCAAAAAAACGGAGGAAATTATACAACCTGTATCTCTCCAGTAACAATAACAGCGAGAATCGAAGGAACATCTCTAAGCACAACAAAAATGATCTATTTTGATAGAAAAAATGTTAGTTATGATGTAGATGGAGATGGAATCGTTAATGCAGAAGATGCCGCAATAATAGCAGAATGGGCAAAAAATGGAACTCAAGTTGACATATCAAAATATGACTTTAATTGTGATGGAATAATAAGTTCTCTAGATGCCAAATATCCAATAGAATATTTTAAAACTCATCCATAGAAAGGAGATTAAATATGTCAAAACAAAAGCATAAAACCTTCTTTCACAATACCTATCAAGAAGAATCCCTGATAGGAGAAGGAAGTTATGGAAAAGTTTATAAAGCTAAGAATATGAAGAAAAAATCATCAGAAGTCTACGCTATAAAAAATATTAAAGTAGAAAAATCCAAACAAGAAATAGAAAACTTAAAATATGAAGGATTAACAGAAAATGAAATAAAAGATAATTTAAATGAAATATTACAAAGTTGTGAAGCAGAAATAAAACTAATGAATGATCTAAAAGGAAGTAATCACGTTGTAAACATCGAAGACTATGAAGTATTACCATTAAAGAATGGTTTTGGATTTGAACTAAATATTAGAATGGAATTACTAGAAAGAATAGAAGTGTATTTCTCAGAAAAAAATCCAACTTCACATGATATTTTAAAATTAGGATTAGATATTTCTAAAGCTCTAAGAGATTGCAATAAAATAAATATTATTCATAGAGATATTAAGCCAGACAATATATTTATAAATAAGTTTGGAGATTATAAGTTAGGAGACTTTGGAATAGCTAGAAACTTAGAAAAAACAACTTCCGGACTATCTCAAAAAGGAACCTTTAATTATATTGCTCCCGAAGTATATAAAGGAAGTCGTTATAATAAAACAGTGGATTATTATTCCCTAGGACTCGTAATATATAAGTATTTTAATTATAATAGATTACCATTCCTACCGCCATATCCAGAAAAGATAACAGTAAATAGTAGAGAAGAAGCAGTAATGAAAAGAGCAGAAGGAGAAATAATACCACCTCCAATAAATGCAACAGAAGAAGAGGCAACAGTAATATTAAAAATGTTAGCGTATAATTCAAAAGATAGATATCAAAATATAGAAGAATGTATAAAAGATATAGAAGAACTACTAAAAAAAGAAGAAAGAATAATTCCATGGATAGAAAAGAAAGAATCTAAAGTAAATACAAATTTGTCTGTATCAAAAACAGAACTAGAAAAACAAAAAGAAGGAATAGAAAAAACCAAGTTTAGTAAAAAACTACTAATACCTATTCCAATAATACTAGTAATTATAAGTGTAATATCATTCTTTATCTATCAGAATAATAACTATGTCCTAGTACCAAACTTAGTAAGTGAAGAAAGTACAATTGCTCTAACAAAATTAGATAAATTAAAAATAAATTATAAAGTAAAATACAAAGTAGTAGAAGAATCTAAAGTGGGAAAAATACTATCTCAAAATATTAAAAATAAAAAAATAAAAAAAGATAAAATAGTAAAATTAACTGCTGGAATCAGCAATGAAAAAGTAGAAATGATTGATGTAGTAGGACTAACCAAAGAAGAAGCAATTAAAAAGTTAGAAAGTTTAGGATTAAAAGTTTCTATTTCCGAAGAATATAGTGAAGGGACTGAAAAAGATAAAGTCTTATCTCAAATGACGGAAAAAGGTAAAAAAATAAATAAAGGTACAGTAGTAGAGCTTTTAATTAGTAAAGGAAAACAAGAAAAAGAAGAAGAAAAAATAGAAGAAACTAAAAAAGAAACAAAAGAGGAAACAAAACCAGAAAATAAAGAAACTCCAAAAGAAAATAATCAACCTGTACAATCTCCTCCACAAGAAACACAACCCCCTGTAAAAGAAAAAACTCATGTAACCAGTATTTCATTAAAAGGCATATATATTGCTAGGGAAGATAAAACATTATTATCTATTAATTATCTACCAGAAGATGCCGATGACTATGAAGAAATAAGAAATAAAAAAGTAGTTTGGTCAAACTCGAATCCAGCTTACGTAAACTTTGATGGTCGTTATGCAACAAAGAATTCAGTAAACTATACAACATGTCTTTCTCCAGTTACATTAACTGCGACTATAGATGGAACATCTCTAACTGCTAGCTATAAAATATATTTTGAAAGAAAAAATGCCGATTATGATGTAAATGGCGATGGAAAGATTAATTCCGATGATGGAGGAACAATTGCATCAAATGTAAATAACGGAATATATATGGACCCATCAAAATACGACTTTAACTGCGATGGAGTAGTTAACTCTTTAGATGTAGAGTATCCAACAAGATATTATGCATCACATAAATAGAAAGAAGGTGAAGTATGAAAAAAACAAAAAAGCAAAAATTTTTTCATGACACATATGAAGAAGAATCTCTAATTGGAGAAGGAAGTTATGGAAAAGTATATAAAGCTAAGAATACGAAGAAAAAATCATCAGAAGTCTACGCTATAAAAAATATTAAAGTAGAAAAATCTAAACAAGAAATAGAAACACAAAGAGGAGAAGGTCTATCTGATAAAGAAATTAAAGAGGAACTAGAAGAAATACTACATAGTTGTGAAGCAGAGATTAAACTAATGCATGACTTAAAAGGAAGTTCTAATATCGTAAATATTGAAGACTATGAAGTAATTGAAAGAAAAGACGGTTTTGGATTTGAAATTAATATTAGAATGGAATTACTAGAAAGACTAGAAACATATTATATTGAAAAAGAAATAACTTCACACGATATACTAAAATGTGGTCTAGATATTTCAAAAGCCCTAAGAGATTGCAATAAAATGAATATTATTCATAGAGACATTAAACCAGATAATATATTTGTAAATAAGTTTGGTGATTATAAATTAGGAGACTTTGGAATAGCTAGAAACCTAGAAAAAACAACCTCTGGTCTTTCACAAAAAGGAACCTTTAATTATATTGCACCAGAAGTATATAAAGGGGATACCTATAATAAAACAGTAGATATCTATTCCCTAGGACTCGTTTTATACAAATACTTTAATTATAGTAGACTACCTTTTCTACCGCCATACCCAGAAAAAATAACAGTAGCAAGTAGAGAAGAAGCAGTATCGAAAAGAACAAGAGGAGAAGAGGTACCTCCACCAACAAATGCCACAGAAGAAGAAGCAAAAGTTATATTAAAAATGATTGCTTATAATAAAGATGATCGTTATAAAAATCCAGAAGAGGTTATCTCTGATTTAGAAAATCTACTAAAGAAAGAAGAAAGACCTCTTCCTAAAATAGAAAAGAAAGAATCTAAAGTAAATACAAACTTATCCGTATCAAAAACAGAACTAGAAAAACAAAAAGAAGGAATAGAAAAAACAAAATTTAATAAAAAACTACTAATACCTATTCCAATAATTTTAATAATTATAAGTGTAATATCATTCTTTATTTATCAAAATAATAACTATGTTCTAGTACCAAACTTAGTAAGTGAAGAAAGTACAATTGCTTTAAAGAAACTAGATAAATTAAAAATAAACTATAAAGTAAAATACAAAGTAGTAGAAGAATCTAAAGTTGGAAAAATACTATCTCAAAATATTAAAAATAAAAAAATAAAAAAAGATAAAGTATTAAAACTAACTGCTGGAATTAGTGATGAAAAAGTAGAAATGATAGATGTAGTAGGTCTAACCAAAGAAGAAGCAATTAAAAAACTAGAAAGCTTAGGACTAAAAGTATCTATTTCCGAAGAATATAGTGAAGAAGTAGAAAAAGATAAAGTCTTATCTCAAATGACTGAAAAAGGTAAAAAACTAAATAAAGGTACCGTTGTAGAATTACTAGTTAGTAAAGGAAAAGAAGAAGAAAAAGAAGAGGAGAAAAAAGAAGAAAAGAAAGAAACTCCTAAAAAAGAGACAAAACAGGAAACAAAAACAGAATCTCAAACACCAACTGTGCCACAAACACCACAGCAACCAGTAGAAGAACCTGTCCAACAAGAACCAGCAAAAGTATTAGTAAATCGCGTTCAAATATCTGGAATATATGATGGAGACTTTTATAAACCAGGAAGTCGTGCTCAAGTATCCGTTTATTATTATCCAACTAATGCAGATAATATAAATGAATGGAAAAGTAAAAATGTTATTTGGTCAATATCATCAAAAGCTTCTTATAGTAATGGTTATATTCAATTTGGTAATACTTGTGGACCAGTTACTGTAACAGCGATGGTTGGAGGTTTATCAAATGCCGTAACAGTATATATACCTAACACTTCATTATCAACAAATGTATCAGGAGACGGGCCAATAGACGCTAGTGACGCATCAATTCTTTCGGAAAAAATTAGAGAGGGTTCCGCTCCAGTAAGTCAATATGATTATACCTGTGATGGAGTAGTTGATAATAATGATGTACAATATATATTATATGTTTTTAGAACAAGTTAAAAAACGATAGAAAGAAAGGTGAAAATATGGTAAGAATAGTAGGAGCATGTGATACAAAATGTGGAAATTATAGAGATACGAATGAAGATAATTATTTATTTAATTATGAATATGCCAAAGAACTTCATACCAATCTAGAAAAAATATTAGAAGTAGACATGAGTAATAAAAATAATAACACATTTGCAATCTTTGATGGAGTAGGTGGAGAAGCCAAAGGAGAAAAAGCCTCTTATTTAGCAGCCAAATCCATCATAAAATATAAAAGTGAACATAAAGTATTAGATGAAGCAGAATATATTCAATATGCAAATGAAGTTATTACCGCAAAATCATCAAAAATGGCAACTACAGCCTGTCTAATTACATTTGATAAAACAATTAAAACATGCAATCTTGGAGATAGTAGAATATATTTATTAAGAGATAATAAATTAAAACAGATATCAGTTGATGATACCGATCAAGCTTTAAATAAAAAACTAAATATTGAAGGGAAAAAACCCCAATTAATGCAATATTTAGGAATTGATGAAAACGAGTTAGTATTAGAACCACATATAAAAGAATTTGATTATCAAATAGGAGATAAATACTTACTATGTACAGACGGGCTAACAGATGCCCTAAAAGATAGTAAGATAGAAGAAATATTGAATCAAGATAAATCTCCTAAAGAATTAGTATCAGAATTAATGGAAGAAGCATTAAAGAGTACAAAAGATAATACAACTATTATGGTATTTGAAATAAAAAATGATTCAAAGAAAAATAACTATTTACCACTTATCATAATACCAATAGTCTTTATAATACTTATAATAATTATTTTTAAATTATTCTTTTTCCAAATAGAAGATAATTGTGATAGTCTATCAGTTGGAAATAGTTGTACATTTAAATTTAATGAAAAAAAATATAATATTGAAATAGAAGATGAAAATATAATAACTTATGAAGATGGAAAACTGATAGGTAATTCTAAAGGAAAAACAAGTATAACAATTACAAAAAACAATAAAACAATATATGAAAAAGAAATAAAAGTATTTCCAAAGAAGTAATTTGACAAGTCAAATTACTTTTTTTAAGTCGCATAATAGACAATATAGTAAATATTTAGTAAAATACAAATAGATAAGAAGGTGTAGATATGATTATAACGTTTATTTTTCAAGATTATTTAAATACATTAATTTTACCAGAAAAGGTTAGTGGTAAGTATTATTTGAAAAGTAAAGAAAAAGATATTATTGGAATTGTAGGAGAAAATGGAAACTGGATTTTAAAATCCAATAAAAATGCCTCTATTATAATAGATAATACAAGGTACGCAAAACAACAATTAGATATTGGAACAGTTACTATTATAGATGTAGATGGAAGACCAGGATGGATTTTTTGTGAAAAAATCGCACCAGACGTGTCTCATAAATATATTTTTGAAAATGATGGAATAATTTCAATTGGAAGAGATAGTAAAAATACCATCTGTTATAAAAGTAAATTTGCATCAAGTCAACATGCAACATTAGAATACAAAAATAAACAATGGACAGTTCAAGATAATAAAAGCATTAATGGTACTTTTGTAAACAATGAAAGAATTACTAAAAAGGCATTAAAATATGGAGATTTAATATATATCATTGGATTAAAAATAATAGTTGGATATGACTTTATAGTAGTATTAGAAAAAGATAATTCTTGTGATGTTCAGTTAAAAGAATTAGCCTTACCTAAAATTACGGATAATATACAATCTATAGAAGAGGAAGAACAACAAGAAGATTATTTTAAAAAATCTCCTCGTTTTAAAAGAAATATAACAACAAAAAATTTTAAAATAGATGTAGCACCTGGAGGAAACAGTCAAGAAGAAATTCCAGCTGTTTTAGCAATTGGTTCCAGTCTAACAATGGGACTTGCTTCCCTAACATCTGCAATATTCTCAATAGTAAATGGAATAAGTAGTGGTAATTTAAAAAATTATGCTTTAACTATTATTATGTCTTTATCTATGCTAGTTGGTACATTATTCATGCCAATATTATTAAGAAGATATAATAAAAAACAAAAACAAAAAAGAAAAGAAGAACGTCAAGAAAAATATACAAAGTATTTAAACAGTATAGAAGAAAAGATGAATAATGAGGTAACTTACCAAAAAGAAATATGGGAAGAAAACTATCCAGCTTTATCTGAATTAAAAAATCGTATTGAGAAAAAAGAAAGAAATCTATGGGAAAGAAGTGCTTATCAAGATGATTTTCTAGACATGCGTATTGGAATAGGAAAAAGAGAGTTAGATGCAGAAGTTGACTATCAAGCAAAAACATTCTCCCTAGATGAAGACGATTTATTAGAAAAAATGTATGCCTTAGGAGAAGAAAAAAAATATTTAACAAATGTTCCAATCACAACATCATTTTATAAAAATACATCTTCTGGAATAATAGGAAAAAAAGAAGCCTTAGAAAAAATAGCCAATAATCTTATACTAGAATTTGCATCTCTTTATAGTTATGATGAAATAAAACTAGTGTTTGTACATCAAGAAAATGAATTCAATTATGTAAAATGGTTACCTCATACCTTTAGTAAAGATATGAAAACTCGATATATTGCTACAAATCCAAAAGAATTAAAAGAATTATCATTTTCTCTTCAAACGATTATGAATACTCGCCTAGAAGAAGGGAATAATGAAAAATTACCATACTATGTAATATTTATTTTAGATGAAAAATTAGGACAAAAACTAGAAGTATTAAATAAAATTACTTCTCAAGAAGAAAATAAAGGCTTTAGTATCCTATACTTTTCAAGAGGATTAGAAGACTTACCAAAAGAATGTACCGCTGTAATAGAAATAGAAGATAATCTTGATAATGGAACATTATTCGAAAAACAAGAAGAAACAAATAATATTACAAAATTTTCACTTGATAAAAATGATTCTATTTCAATGGATAAATTATCAAGATTATTATCAAATATAAAATTAAAACCAGAAAACGGAATGTTTAAATTACCTAGTATGATTACCTTCTTAGAAATGTTTAAAGTAGGAAAAATAGAGTATTTAAATTTAATTGATAGATGGATGGAAAATGATCCTACTGAGTCTTTAGCAACCCCAATAGGAATAGATGAAAAAGGAGAAGAATTCCTTCTTGATTTACATGAAAAATATCATGGACCACATGGATTAGTAGCAGGAATGACTGGTTCTGGAAAGTCAGAATTTATCATGACTTATATCTTATCCCTTGCTATTAACTTTCATCCTAGTGAAGTAAGCTTTATCCTAATTGATTATAAAGGAGGAGGAATGGCCAAAACATTTAAGAGTCTTCCTCATACAGCTGGAATTATAACAAACTTAGATGGTTCACTAATTAATCGTTGTTTAACATCAATAAATTCTGAATTAAAAAGAAGACAAAAAGTACTAGATGAAGCAAGTCAAAAACTAGGTATTAGTAACATCGATATTTATAAATACCAAAAATTATACCGAGAACATCAAGTTGAAGAAGCTCTTCCTCATTTATTTATCATTTCAGATGAATTTGCAGAGTTAAAAAGTCAACAACCAGAATTTATGCAAGAGTTAATATCAACTGCTCGTATAGGACGTAGTTTAGGAATTCATCTTATCTTAGCAACCCAAAAACCAAGTGGAGTAGTTAATGAACAAATATGGTCAAACTCAAAATTCAAAATTTGCTTAAAAGTAGCAACCAAACAAGACTCTCAAGAAATGCTAAAAAAACCGGATGCTGCAGAATTAAAACAAACGGGGCGCTTCTATCTACAAGTAGGATATGACGAATTATTTAAACTTGGACAATCTGCATGGGCAGGTGCTCCATATATACCTGATGATGAATATATTGAAGAAAACACAGATTCAATTTCGATTATAAATAATACAGGACAAATATTAAAAGAAGCAAAATTTCAAAAAGAAAAGAAATTAGAAGTAACCAACATTAAACAAATAGATGCTATTACAAAATATATAAAAGAATATGCCCAATCAGAAAAAATAAAACCATTCGAAATATGGTTACCTCCAATTAAAGAAATAATCTATTATGAAGATATTCAAAAAAAATATCATTATCAAGAAAATTCATTTATAGTAGAACCATTAATTGGAGAATATGATGATATAGAAAATCAAAAACAAAAAGAACTATCTATACCTATATATAAAGGAAATACTGTTATATATGGAGCACAAGATAGTGGAAAAGATAACTTCTTACAAACAATAGTTTATTCCATGATAATGAATCACTCATCAGATGAGATAAATATTTATATAGTAGATTTAGGATCAGAAACATTAAAAATGTATAAAGATATTCCTCAAGTAGGAGAAATACTAACAATAGATAACCAAGATAATATGATGGATTTATTTGTTATGTTAGATGAAGAACTAGATAGAAGAAGAGATTTATTCTCAGACTATAATGGTTCTTATATAGAATATAATGAAAAATCTCAAAAGAAAGAACCATTAAAAGTATGTATTATTAATAACTACGATGCTTTTACAGAATCCTTCAGTAGACTAAATGATTTATTAAGTTCATTTTATAGAGAATGTGCAAGATATGGAATATGCTTCATAATAACATGTTCAACTCAAACATCAATTAGAATGAAAGTATCAGAATACTTTACAAATAAATTATGTTTAAATATGCCAAAAGATGAAGATTATCGTAATATTCTTGGAGCAAAAAGAGGACTTAAACCTATGAAATATCTAGGAAGAGGTATTGTATTAAAGAATGATTCATGTTATGAATTTCAAACAGCTTTTATAGATGATATTCATAATAAAGTAAAAAAATTAAAAGAAATCTTTCAAAATAATGGAATAAAAGAAGCCGAAAAAATACCTGTACTTCCAGATATTGTAACACTAGATTTATTAAAAGAAAATGAAAGAAAAATAGAAAGAATCCCAATAGGTTATGACATAAGTACCAAACAACCATATTTCTATGATTTTCATAAAAATCTAATGCTTATCTCAGCAAATGAATACGAAGAGATAAAACCATTCTTATTTGCTCTAAATAAAGAACTTCAAGAAGTAAAAGAATATCAAACATTAATGATAGATTTTCAAAATATATATCAAAAAACTATAATAAACAATTGCTATAATATTAATCAAGATGCTATTATGCAAAAAATATGTACAAAGCCTACTAAAAATATTTTTATCTTAGTAGGAATAAGTAATTATAATAATATTTTAAAACCAGAAACAGTAAAAACATTCCATAATTATATTGAAAAAATAAATGGAACAGATACAATAATTATATTAGTAGATAACTACGCAGGAATAAGAAAATTACAACTAGAAATGTGGTATGTAAATAATTTTGATAAAACGAATGGAATCTGGTTAGGAGAAAATGTTGGAACGCAACAAGCCATTCGTTTCATAGAAATGAATTCAAATATTAGAAATTTAAATATTCCATATATGTCTTTTGTAAATGGAAATGAAAAAACTATTCCAGTAAAGAGTGTAGTAGGAGGTGAAAGGGATGGATACAATGGATAAAATACTAATAGAATTATATGTACCATCAATAAATGAAAACTATGATGTTTTTATACCAACCTCAAGAAGAATATATGAAGTAGAGAATATGTTATCAAAAATGATAGAAGAATTGTCTCTTAATAGATATAGTAATAATGAAAATATATTATGTTACTTTGAAGATGGTAAAATAATTAATAGAAATTTAAGAGTAATAGATTGCAAGATAACAAATGGCACAAAATTAATGTTAATATAAAAAAAATATGTTATAATAAACTTGTTACAAATAGGGAGGAAATATGAGTAATACGATTGGTATAAATGAAAATCTTATGGATAATATGATACTAGACTTAAAAGATAGAATAGATTTATGTAGTGGACTACTAAATGAAATAGAAGACTCTGCTAATCATTCACTAGAAAATTATAATTCATATGATAAAAATTTATTAAAACAAAAATGGCAAAATATAAAATCTAATTTTCCAACTCTATTAAGTAACCTAGAGACTACAACAAATGATCTAGTAAGAGCAAAAAATGGCTATAAAGTAGTAGATAAAGTTGCTACTACAAAAGTAATAAATAGCAAAGAAAAAATTGGGATGAAGGAGGTGAAAGAATGAGCTTATCTATCAATACTGTAACCCATGGATATAGTCAAACAGGAGCAGCAGAATTCGTTAATCAAATCCATCAACAAGCAATAGTAGAAACAAAAAATAAACTAGGACAAATCGAAAAAATTCGTTCTACAATCGAAGAAGGATGGCAAGGTCAAGCAGAAATCAACTTCATGACTAACTTCCAAAATGGAGTGAAAGCTGTTCAGAATGCTCTAGATGAATTAGATGCAAGATTAACAGAAGAGTTTAATACCATAGGACAAACTTGGGTAGAACAAGATCGTGATATGGTACAAGTTGAGGAATAATAATTTAAAGGAGGACTATAAATGGGAACAATTAAACAAGAAGCTCAAAGAGTATCTTTTAGCGCAAATGAAGCTGTACGTAGTGCAACTGATATGGCTAAATCAAGATTTAATAGTGCTATAAGTGGTTTAAGTGCTCAATTTGGTGGAATAATAAATGGAGATGTTGTTGGTATCGATGTAAATCATGTTCCAGCAATGAAACAAGAAATTAATACTTATATTGAGGATTTAAAAGAACACTTAAATACAATGAAATCTAATGCATCAACTTCTAATGCATTTAAAGGAGAATATGCAACAGCTGTTACAGAATTTGTAAATGCAATTGAAATTGCATGTGGATATGTTATTGATACATTATCTAACTTTAATACACAATTAGATGAGATTGCTGAAAAATATCAAGCTAAAGATTCTGAAATGGCAAGCGATATTCGTACTCAAGCGGATGAACTTAAACAAAATTAGTAGTTTATGTGGACAAAAGAAGATTATATCAACGTAAAAGAACGTTATAATAATTTAAAAAATCAAGTATATAAAACAATTGATTATTTAAATGCTGCTTCAAATGAAATGTCAAATACACTAGATATTGGTAATTATTTTCAAGTAAATAATCATTCAGCAGATAATGGAAAATTTTGGAAAACAAGAGAAGATATGAATTATTTAATATATTATCTTCGTGATAAAATTCTTCCATATTTAGATGAAGAAATATATAAAGCAGTGGAAAAAATAAATGAGTTAACAGTGGAGAATATCAATGATTGAATTAAATTCCAATATATTGTTAGAAGATGGACAAAGAATCATAAAACTAACAGAAGAATTAGAAACTAACATCGATTATTTTTATAGTAGAATTGAAGGGATGGATTCCATAACAGGAGAATGGCAAGGAGCTGGAGCAAGCACTTTTATCAAAAATATAAAAATGGATAAAAAACAAACAAAATCTTTCCTAAAAGCTCTAAAGAGTTATGGAACCAGCCTAGTAAATCAAGCTGAAAAAATAGAAAGATGTTGTACAAAGGTGGAACTATAGTGGCAACAATAAAAATAGATAAACAAAACTTAAAAAATAAGAAAGGTTCCCTATCTACTACAAAAACTCATTTAAACAATGCTTTAATAGAAACAAAAAATATGGATATACCCTCAAACTTATACGGAGATGAAGCCTATTTCTTAAGACACTTAAAAGAAAATATTACCTCATTAATAACATCTGTCAATCACTATAATGATTGGATAGATTCTTCTATTGCAAAAGTTGACGATACAATAATGAACCTTCATAGTGAAGTAGAAAAAATAAAAGAATCAAAACTACATGAAAAAGGGAATTCCGTTTTATTAAAATAAAACAAGAGATTGAAAAAAATCAATCTTTTTTTTAAAGTAGAATAAAAAACAAAAGAAATAATAATACTAAAGTAAAATCTAAAAATCATTTAATTAAAGAAAAGAAAAACAATTAAAAGGATATTATATGAATATAGAAGAAGAAATATTTAAAAAAGGCAACTTTCAAGAAAAAGAATTAATAAAATATGGATTTAAAAAAGAGAATAATAAGTATATTTTAAAGAAACCACTTCTAAATAATAGTTTTATATCGGAAATAGAAATATCTAATAATAAAATAACAGGTAAAGTAATAGATTTAGAAGTAGAAGAAGAATATACAAATTTAAGAACAAACTCCAAAGGAGAATTTGCTGGAAAAGTAAGAGACTCATATAAAGAAATACTCCTAAATATTAAAGAAAAATGTTTTATAGAAAATTCTTTTCTAAATCCTCAAACAAATAGAGTAAATAATTATATAAAAGAAAAATATAAAGATAATCCAGAATTCTTATGGAATAAATTTCCAGGATATGCAGTATATAGAAATAAAAATAATGAGAAATGGTATTCCATTATTATGAATATTTCTTCTGATAAATTAAATAAAGAAATAGGAGAAGTAGAAATATTAAATATAAAACTAAATGAAGATAAAATAATGAATTTATTAAAAAAAGAAGGCTTTTATAAAGCCTATCATATGAATAAAAAGGATTGGATATCAATCATATTAAATGATACTTTAGAAGATAAAGAAATATTTTCATTAATAGATGAATCATATGAAATTATTAATGAAAACGAAGAATGGATTATTCTTGCTAATCCAAAATATTATGATATTATAAATTGTTTTAATAACACCAATGAAATAATATGGAAACAATCTAGTAAAATATATATAAATGATATTATCTATCTCTATGTAGCAGCTCCATACTCTAAAATTATGTATAAATGTAGGGCAGTAGAAGTTAATATTCCATATTCATATAAAGATAATAATATAAAAATAAATAGTATAATGAGATTAAAATTAATAGAAGATTTAAAAGAAAAAAACTATTCATTTGAATATTTAAATAATCTAGGAATAAAATCAATAAGAGGACCTAGAAAAATAAAAAAAGGAACAATTAACTAAATTGTTTCTTTTTAGATAAAATATGTCTATAACGATCATATATAATAGTATCTTCTTGATATATATTTTTAATAAACTCCATAATATTTTTTGAAAGAATAATAGGATAATTATTAATATTATAATTTTTATTATAATCTCCCTTGTATTTTAAAACAAAATCAGATATTTCTTTAAATTCATCATCATATAAATATTCAGCTATTAAATTTGGAGTAATTATTTCTGAAATATGATTAATTGCTTTTGGATAATTCAAATCAAATGAAGAGTTTTCTAACCAATATTTAAATTCAGAAATGGTCTTTATCTCATCATAATTATTTAATTGATATATTTTAGATAGTAATAAAAATATACTATTATATATAATTAGTTCAGAAAATAATTCATAACTTATATCCAAACTTTGATAATTAGGATTAGTCATAATAACTTGATATAGTGATTCTAATATATTATCTTTAAATACAACATAATTATCTTGTAGTAAATCATTTGTATCTTTAATCATCTTTCTTAAATAATAGTAATAAGTTTTTTGATTAATTTCAGGAACTGAGTTAGTATCATTATCTTGAATAGGTAAATAACTTTTTAAAATATTATCTATAGAATAATATGGATAATTTCCTTTATAAATTTCTTCTTCATTAAAAGGACTTGACATCACTACCTGACTTCCTCCATCATACTTTAACATTGGTAAATCAAAGGATACACCACCATCTACACACATAACTTTAACTTCTTTATTATCTGAACCAATTAAGTTGTATTTATCTTTATCATAAACTGTACTTGGAGTATGTCCAATAATAATTATATTGTCACTACTAGGAACCCTAGATTTAGAATAATGAGAAACTCTATTATCTTCATACTTTCTAAACCATAAAATATTTTCAAGCTCATATTTTAATATATGGTTAGCACCAATAAAAGATGATAAAGAATAGTTTTGATTTATTTGATAAAGTTTCTCATCAAAGAAAGCATGACATATACAATAGGTTTGTTTATCTTTTCCAAAGTGTTTAGCTTGTAAAGGCCTACTTCCTAACCATTCAATTAATTCTCCAAGTAGTTCTTTATTATTTTTTCTTAAGTGATTGATATCTTTAATTGTTTGTGATCCTCCATTGGTTTTCATATGAAACTCATCCTTAAAATTTCTTTTTAATCCATAATCATAAACAAACTTATCATGATTACCAGGCACATAATGAATATTACCAATATGATATTTTTCTTTTATTTCATCCGGCAAACTATTAATACCTTTATCTATCTTCATAATATCTATTAAGATATTTAAACCACCTGTACCATCATTATTTTCTCCACGATCAGTAACATCTCCTAAGATATAGATATCTTCATACTCAAATAAATAAAAATACTTCATTTTTAAATATGGATATTTCATACTATGAAAATCACTTATCACAACAAAATCCTTATTATTTGCCATAGTATCCTCCTTAATGGCTAAATATTATACTTACTTTTTATAAATAATCAATTAAAAAAAGTTTAGACTATTTCTTTTTTGAAAAGACAAAAATATTGATTACTTCTTCTTATAAGGGTTCATATTATCTCCATTATTGTTAAATGATTCAATAAATTTTTTTGGTAATAATATAGGTAATGAATTAGTATGATTCATTGAATAACTTTGAGAATATTTACTTGCATATTTTTTGGTATGATTAAATATTTTTTTTAAATCATTTGTCACATCAATATATTCAATAATAGTATCAACACTAATTTTTGAAGTTAAAATATACAACTTTTTAGAATAACCAAAATTCATATGAGATGTACTTATCCAATTATTAAAGTCATATAGAACTTTCTCTTCATTTGAAATATTATTATACATATCAGATAATATTTGAAATACATGATTATATATAATTATTTTACAAAACATTGGATAGCTAATATTAAGCTTTTGATATTCATCATCGTTCATAACCATTTGATATAGCATATCTAAAAGATTATCACCAAAAACATTAGTGGTTTCACTTAATAGTAAGTAACAAGAATTCCAAAGTTTTCTTAAAATCTTTTGATATTCATCTGAATTAATTTTATGCTGAGTCTTTTCTTTTTGCTCTTGATTTGTATTTAAATAACGTTTAAAAATATCATCAATATCATAATAAGGATATTTTTTATTTTTAATATTCTCTATATCTTTATGATCAAAAGTAGCAGACTTTACAACAGATTCTCCTCCGCTATACTCTAACATACTTCCTCCATAGGCTAAACCTCCATCAACATTCATAACTCTAAAGGTTTTACCATCAGAGCCATCCAAATCAAAATCTCTAGTATTAGGATTACGCATTGATGGAGTATGTCCAATAACACCAATATTATCACTGCTTGGAACCCTAAATGATTGATATTCATTTTGACCTTTTCTAAACCAAAATACATTAAATAACCCCCTATAGAGAGTCTTAGCATATAAATAATCTGAAAGAGAGTAGTCTTTATTTTGATTATATAAAAATTCATCAAAAAATGCGTGAGCAAGACAGTAAACCTTTCCATCTCTCCCTGTATGTTTTACTTGTAAAGGCTTACTTCCTAACCATTCAGTTAATTTCTCCAAAAGTTTAGGATTTTTTTTCCTAATGTCATCAATATCTTTAATTGTTTGCTCCCCATGGTTTATTTCCATATTTGCTTTTGCATTTTCATCTTGCAATAAAGCATATTCATATAGAAAATCATCATGGTTTCCAGGAATATAATGAATGTTTCCAATATGATGCTCTTCACGTACATTTTGAGGTAGAGACTTAATCTTTTTCTCCAAGCCCATTATTTTTAAAAGCAATTTAACGCCATATCCACCATTGCCATCATAACCGCGATCTGTAGCATCACCTAGAATATAAATATTATCATATTCAGATATATAATTATACTTTAATTTGAAAAAAACTTCATATATACCATGAAAATCACTTATCACAATAAAATCCTTATTGCTTGACATAATAGAGCCCCCTTTAATAGTTTCGTATTATACCATATTTTAAATTAATAGTCAATCAGAACAACACAAAACGAAACAATAACCAACATATGTACTTAACTATTAATTGCAATTTTTCTTAAAATCTATATAATATATTTGAGGAGAAAAAACTATGTACTACTTTATTGATCATATACTTAAAAATGAAGATATTAAAACATTAAAAGAAAAAACTGCTACAGAAATATACAATCTATCTTTAGAAAATATGCCATTATCTCTTCAATGCGATTTAGAACAATTATCAAAAGATAATATACAATATTTTTTAACAAAAAAATATGAGTTAATAAGACAATATAAAACTCAAGGAATGGTAGACTTTAGAAATCCAAATTATTTTTTTCTACATGATTTTATTTTATATAAAATGAATATTCATATAAATTGTATTTTAAATATATTAGATAATCAGTATAAAGAAGAATTGGAAGAAGAAGAAAAGAAGATTTTAAAAGAAAAAATCCAAATATTTTATAAAGAACTTTTTGATATGCAAGAAGAAATAATCTTTCATTATGCTGTGATAGATGAGTTAATAGAAGAATATCCAAATCTAGAAAGTTTACAAAAAGCCAAAGAAAAATTATTATATTATTTTCATAAAACTTGTATTATTGCTATGATTGACAGGGAAAGAAAAATATTGGTTAATCATAGTAAGCATATAGATTATGATAAAATAGTACTAAATTATCAAAAAAAGTATAATACAAAAAAGAGTTTAATTAACTATATAAAAAAGAATCATGAAACAGCAATATCATTTGACAGACATAGTTTAGATAGAATTGGTAAAATAGAATATAAAATAGATCTCATATATGAAGATGTAAAAGAAATGAATAATTATATAGAATTTCATATGAATGAATTTCTAGAAAATGAAAATAAAAATACTTATTCAAACTATCTAGAAGAAATAAATAACATTCTAGAAGAATATAAATTTTTTAATAAGAATTATGAGTTAATAAATTATGAAATAGAGACTCTTTATCAAAAAATATTATATTTAAAATATCAATATTTAAAAAATAATCCTGAATTTATTAATGATTCATTACTATTAAATGACTATAAAGCAGAAGAAATTTATCAAAACTTGATTAAAAAAGACTTAGAAGAATATTATAACTCTAATGATTTAATAAAAGAAAATATTTATAATTTCTTAATTAACTATAAAGATGATATCTATAAGAATAAATATTTATTGTCATTGTTATTATTTGAATCAAATAACTTATTATATTGGTTTAATCAAAAAGTAAATTTAAAAGAAGTATTAAAAGATAAATATAAGTATTTTAAAATGAATTGTATAATGAATAAAATAATAATAAAAGAAGAAATGTCTCTTGAAACTTATATTTACTTAAATTCATTAAAAGAGACTAATTATTCATATTTAATTAATGCTCATAAAGAATTAACTAAAAGAAATGGGATTAATAGACCATTATTGACAGGAATTAAAAAAATAGATTTTGATTCAGAAATAGGAGATAAACTATTTGCTTTATTATGTTTAAGAAAAAATGAAATTACAATATCTAATGATGTAGAATTATTTCAAACATATAGAAATTACGATGGTTTACTATCAAGCTTAAAGTTTCAAAATGGAACGAAAATAATTAATATGAAAAACATAGCTCCAACAAACTATATAACAATAACAGTGCCAAGTAGTGTAAATGCTTTAAATATTAATTTTAAAAGTAGAATAGAAACTATTGTTATAAATGATTATAGACTATCAAGTTTATTATGTGAAGATAGTATATTTATAAATGAATTGCTAGAAGCTTATTATGAAAAAGTATCGTGGTTGAAACCAAATCAAAAAAGAACAATTCAATTATCAGGTATTCCAAATCGAGAGGATCGAGCAACTTATATTTTGAGTCCTAATGAAGACGCTACTAAAACTATAATTGCAAGAGATAAAAATAAAGAGATAAAATATGTTTTAAAACCAGAAAGAATAAAGGTGAACTATCCTTATTACAATATAATAGAATATGAAAATAAGAAAATAATAAGAGATAAAAAACGAGAAATAGAAAGACTTTTTTCTAATCAAAATATTGTTAATTTAAAAAGAATATGGAATTCCCCCCAAAAAGGAGTAGGAAGATGTCTCAAGATAAAATAATAATCCATGTAGATATGGACGCCTTTTATGCATCAGTTGAGATGAGAGATAATCCATCAATTAGAAAGAAACCAGTAATTATTGGTTCTCTTCCTCATGAAAGAGGTGTAGTAGCAACCTGTAATTATGAAGCCAGAAAATATGGAGTTCATTCCGCCATGAATATAAAGGAAGCCTATAAATTGTGCCCTAAAGGTATTTATATTCATCCAAACTACGAAAAATATAAAAGAGTATCAGAACAAATTCATAAAATATGGGATGAGTACGCAATAGAAAAAGAAGCCATTGCCCTAGATGAAGCTTACTTAGATATTACAGAAAATGTAGAAAATATAGAAGAGGCAAGGAAGATTGCTAAAACAATTAAAGAGAGAATCCTAAAAGAAATAGGTCTAACATGTTCTATTGGTCTATCATACTCTAAGATTGCTGCTAAAACAGCAAGTGAAGAGAAAAAACCAAATGGATACTTTGAAATTTTAACAAAAGAGGACTTTGTTAGTTTAGTAATAGATAGAGAAGTAGATGCTCTTCATACTGTAGGAAAAAAATCAAAAGAAAAATTAAATGAAAATAAAATATATACAATTAGAGATATTCAAAACAACAAGGAAAAAGTATTAAAACTATTCGGAAAAAGAGGAGAATTTATATATAATATATCTTATGGAATAGATGATAGAGAACTAAAACCATATAATCCAGAAAATGCTCAATCACTAAGTAGAGAAGTAACTTTTCAAAAAGATGAAAATGATTATGAATTTTTTAAAGATATCTTATTTCTTTTAGCAATCTGTCTAGAAAATCAGTTAAAAAAAAGGAAACTACATGGAAATGGAGTATCTTTAAAAATAACCTATTCAGATATGAAAACAATTACAAGACAGAAATTATCAACTTCATGTGATAGCGCAATAGAAATACAAGAAGAGGCTTTAAAACTTTTAGAAGACATTGAAAAAAGGAGTATTCGTTTAATTGGGACAGGTTTGTATCAATTATCTACTCAAGAGATAAAACAACTAAGTATTGATGACTATTTAGAAAAAGATAATAATATAGAAGAAAGAACAAATAGAGAATTTGAAAGATTAAAAGAAAAATATAAATTAGATTTTAAAAGTAATATAGAAAAACTGTATCAAACAGATACGTTATTTAAAACGATAGAGTATATGAGAAAACATAGATCAAATTAAAAATGGCTTATCCAACAAGCCATTTATATTTTTTTACACTGTATAACGGAATAAAAGGAATTAAAATAGGAGTAGATTTAGAATATTTTTGATATTGATTATCATTTCCATAAATTCTATCTTGTCTAAGTTCTAATCTTCTTGCACCACTAAACATAATATAGATTATACCAATAAAACCAATAATAGAGAGTATCCACTGACCAATTCCAGTTAAAGAAGAAACTCCAGAAATAAATACTCCTAACCAAATAATTAATTCTCCTAAATAGTTTGGACATCTGACAAACTTAAATAAACCAGTATCAACAAATCGATTAGGATTATTTTTTTTAGCTTTACTTTTTTGTAAATCTGATAAAGCTTCTAAAAAAATTCCTAGTATTGTAATAATTAAACCTATATAATAAATATTATCTGTCCCACTATTATTAATAAAACGAAAGATAATGGGAGAAGTCATAAATAAATATAATAGAGCACAACTTAACCATAACATTACTTTTATTGGAAACTTCATGTTTTTACCATCAGAAATTTCTTTTTTCATTTTACTATTATAAGTAGAACTCTTAATCTCTCTAATTGCTAGAAAGCCTCCTAAACGAATTCCATAACAAATTAAGGTAACTGCTCCAAGAATATAACCAATATCTAGTTGATTCCAAAATAAAATGAGTAACATAACTCCAACAATCGATATAGAAAATCCATATCCTAAAGAAATAAACCAAACATATTTCTTAAATCCAATCATGCATACTAATAAAATCATTATAAAAATAATAAATAATTCAAACGTAAACATATTATCACCATAATAATTATATCAAATATATAATCTTTTTAGAAGATAAAAAATATGATATGATGACAAAAAGGAGAGAGTAAAATGATACATAATATGAAAATAAATGATAATGCTTTTCAAAGAATGAATAATGGGACAAAAGTTAGAGAATATCGTATAAATGATGAAAAAAGAAGAAAAGTACAAATAGGTGATATAATAGAATTTCATAAAATATCAAATCCAGAAGATATAATAGAAATGAAAGTACATGATATAACAACCTATGCTACAATTAAAGAAGCAATAAAAAAGTATTTTGATAAAGATTTTAGTAGTAGACATAAAGATATAGATAGTACAGTGCAATCCTTTTATGATAGAGGATTTTTAACACAAGAAGAGGAAGAAAAATATGGAATGGTAATCTTTCATATAGGAAAAATAAAACAAAAACTACTAGACAAATAAAAAAACATATATTAGAATAGATTTAAATCTTATAAAGAGTGATGGAGGGACTAGCCCTATGAAATCACACCAACCTATTAAATTAGGTGGTAAAGCTAGATTGATAAGATAACTATAATAGACTTAAGAGTTATCTTAAGTCTTTTTTTTGGAGGAGAATTATGAAATATTATAGTAATGAAATAGTATTTAGGTCACATCCAGACAAAGTATGTGATCAAATAAGTGATGCACTATTAGATGCATACTTAAAGGAAGATAAAAATAGTAGATGTGGTATTGAGACAGTAGGAGGAAAAAACAAAATTTTTATAACAGGAGAAGTAACATCAAAGACAAAAGTAAATGTAGAAAAAATTGTAAAAAGAGTACTAAAAGATGTTGGATATTCAACTAATTATGAAATAATTAATAATTTAGGTGTTCAAAGTATAGATATAGCAAGAGGTACAAATAATGAAGTAGGAGGAGCAGGAGATAATGGTATGATGTTTGGTTATGCCATAAGAGATAATAAATACTTTCTTCCAACAGCCATGGTAATACTGCAAGAATTTAGTAAAGAATATGATAAGTTAAGAAAAAAAGATAAAAGATTTCTACCTGATGGTAAAGCACAAATTACAGGTATTTATGATGATAAAAAATTAAAGAAAATAAAAACCTTTACAATATGTTATCAAAATACAGAAGAAGAAAGAAATATAACAGATGAAATTTTAAAAGAAATTGTTAAAAAAATATGTTCAAAGTATAATATTGAAATAGAAGAATTCTTAATAAATCCAACTGGTAGATTTGAAATAGGTGGATTCGATGGAGATGCTGGATTAACCGGAAGAAAAATAGTAGTAGATACTTATCAATCTTTTGCCCCAGTAGGAGGAGGAGCATTCTCAGGAAAAGATCCAACAAAAGTAGATAGAACGGGAGCCTATAAAGCTCGCGAAATAGCTAAAAGAGTACTAATAGAAAACAAGGAATATAACTGGTGTGAAGTACAACTATCTTATGCAATAGGAAGAAAAGAACCTCTTGCTATATACATTCATACAGATAAAGGAGATATTATTCCAAGTAAAGAATTATATAGAGAATGTAGCCTAAAAAATATGATAAAAGATTTAGATATGTATAATATCAAATATGAAGAAAAAGCAAAATATGGACATTTCACAAAATAAAAAAACTAATGCTTCAAAAACATTAGTTTTTTAGTATTCTAAATTAGTTAGATAAAGAATCCTGTGCTTGCTCTTTAGCAAGTTCAATATTTTCTGTCTCAGTTGTTATATATTCATCCATTTTTTTAATAACTCCATCGAATACATCTTTGAATTTTTGCTTAAAACTTTTTAAACCACTATTATACGTATCGACTAATTCTCCATCAGGATCATAAAAAGAAATACCTGTAGGTAAATCATCTATACAATCAATAGCTGAATTATATTTTGTTTTTAAAGTAGCTAACGCAGTTCTAACACTCTCTGTATCCATTCCAACCTTACCATTTATCTCTTCCTTACAAGTGAAAAGATGAAAAGGAAAAAGAATAAACATATAATCTTGGAAATTTCTTTCTTCATTTAACGGAACTTCACCAAGAGATCTAAGAAGAATATTAGCCGCTTCGTATGCACCTGAAATAATATGCTCTAATTCATTCCAATAGGAATTAAAAATATTTTCTTCTTCTTTTTCTACACCCTCAGTAAAAGTCTTTGCATTTGTAGATGCCCACCTATTAGCTAAAACACCAAAAAAAGAGTCTAAAGTATCATGACAAACTACTAAAGCATGAGCAGCATCGGCATCAAATTTCATAATATCATTCTTAGCTCTATCACGATCAATACCAGTTATACCATCCATTTATTTACCCTCCTTTCATTATTAAATTTATCATATAACTATAGAACATGCAAGATTTTAAATTAATATATATGGTTGAAAAAAATTATTACCCAAACTGATTAACACAAAATAAGGTTATTCTTGAACATTAAAGAATAATATGATATAATATGTCGCAAGGAGTTGGAAATATGAGAAAAACATATACATATGGAGAAATATTATTATTAGTAAGAGAAGAATATTTAGAATGTAAAAAACTACTAAATCAAATGATGGAATGCATAAAAATAAAAGGAGAATATACAAATGCCTATATAACAGCCCATCTTAAAGATTGTAATAATATAAGAGATAAAGAACTAGAAGTATTATTAAAAGTAGAAAAAGATTATTCACTTATATCAAAAATCTGGAATAATTTAATTTATGATTATAATAGTAGATACTTATATAATGCAGAATTATTATTAAGAAAAATACAAAATGATTATTATTTTAAAGATGATTACATGAATGATATGGTAGGAAATAAGAAAAAATATATACCACAAGTAGAAATAAAAGATGAAATGACTTTTTCTCTACTAGTTAATCAGTTATTAGCATCCGACCTAACCCAATTAAATAAAGAAAAAATTGGATGGAATCACAATACTATTTCAATGGATTTTGATAAGGTATTTATAACATCTACACTAGGATATAAATCTACAATCTGTTGGAGCGGACTAGAAGATGGTATAAAATATAATGTTAAAGAAGATTTTTCAAATAAACTATTAGAAGAAATACTATCATTAAAAATACCAAGAGATGCACTACCAGATGAATGGATGCAGTTTATTGAAAACCATGAAAAGAAAAGACAATTTAAATTTGATATAAGTACTAATATTGATTATAATACCGGTTTATTAAAAGTAAGAAGAATTACTAAAAATAACGAAGCAAAATTTATTAAAAAGTAATAAAATATTAACTATATAATAATAAACAGTAAAGCAAAAACAGAAGAAATATATAAACAATATAGTAATTATTCCATACATAAAAAGAATGCCAGAAGTAAAAACTATGTAGGGAAAAAATTTATGCAAAAAATATAAATAATAAGGATAGTGAATTAATATGGAACAATTAAATCAAACAGTTAAATTTGCTTCTGACTTAATTGAAATAAAAAAAATAATAAAAGAACGAAAAGAAATCTAATTAGTGATAAAAAGCTTCTTCAAGAAAAGGAAAAAGAGATAGAAGATTTAAAAAATCAAAGAGAAAAACTATATGAAGAATGAAGTGAACCCCATTTAGGAGACACTAAAAAAAAACTGTTTAAAAGAAGCAATTAATTTTGCTTCTTATTTTTTGTCTTTAATCTAGTTGTGTTATAAAATAATATCCATTCTTCTACAAGTTGAATATATTCTTGTA
>Ga0247611_10002190_pt1 | contig 32496 bp, 30 predicted proteins | sample 177DNAGHGhighgp2_FD_192422 | JGI IMG/M metagenome (GOLD analysis project Ga0247611, IMG submission 192422) | Sheep rumen microbial communities from Palmerston North, Manawatu-Wanganui, New Zealand - 1770 DNA GHGhigh gp2 | ecosystem: Host-associated > Mammals > Digestive system > Stomach > Rumen... | reverse complement strand
TTTATTCCCATCAAATCGCAGGCTTGTTCTACGCGTCCGGTAACGGTTATGTCATTTTCCGAAGGTTTTACATTATCCGAGGGGTGATTATGAACCATTATCAGATTGGCTGCTTTTTTATCCAGAGCCTGACGAACAATCTCGCGCGGTGATACCGTTACTCCGGTTAATGTTCCTTTTTGCAAAAGCTCAATGCTTATTAATTTGAGCGACGCATCTAAAAATATCACATATAATTCCTCAACCTCGGAATAAGCTAAAACAGCTCGACAATAATCAACCACCGCTTCGGTATTGTTTAATACCGGTATATTGCCGTCACTAAGATTTTCCCGGCAAATCCTTTTTACCGCTGCCGCTATCAACTGAAACAAAACACAAGTGTTTTCCTTTACCCATTTGGTCTTCATTAAATCTTGCGGAGAAGCATATATCACATTGGCAAAACTACCAAATTGGCGGAGCAATTCTTTGGCTATCGGCTTTACATCACGGCGCGGAATTGCCGTCATAAGCAAAAACTCCAGCAATTCGTAATCGGCCATACTATTACCGCCGTCTTTCAAAAAACGCTGTTTTACCCTTTGCCTGTGTCCGAGTTTATCGTTTATTTCCATTTTATCTGCCATGGCTCAATCCTATTTTTGTAATATTATTTATATAAACCGAATTGTTGTCAAGTTAAATGGATTGAATCTGCAATTTATAAATGATATACCGACTCTCAAATATTCCCTTTTACAGTAAGGAACCAGATTTATGAAAAGAATAATTACCTATGGAACTTTTGATGTTTTGCACTATGGCCACATCAATCTGTTGAAACGCGCCAAAGCATTGGGTGATTATCTCATTGTCGGACTTTCCAGTGATGAATTTAATAAAACCAAAAACAAAATTTCATATTATACCTATGAACAACGTAAAACTATTTTAGAGGCTTGTTGCTACGTTGATTTGGTTATTCCGGAAAATAATTGGAATCAAAAGATTGAGGATATCCAAAAATATCAAGCAGATATATTTGTTATGGGTGATGATTGGCAAGGCAAATTTGATTTCTTAAAAGATTATTGTGAAGTTATTTGTCTGCCTCGTACTCCCGATGTATCATCAACCGAAACCAAAAAATATCTTAACGCTCAAAAAGTTGCAGCCTGAAAACAACAGAAATAATATTTTGAACTTTTCTCCGTCTATTATCGTTTTAAATAGCATGAAAGGAGAAAAGCCATGCGTAAACTATCTATACTTTTCTTATGCGGAATTTTAACAGCTGTAACAGGATGTGCATATTATCCAGATTACTACTATGATACGGGGTATTCCTATACATATACCGAACCGGCACCAAAAATAAATATTTATCATTCCTATCAACACCATCACTACGAACCGGTAAAAATTAAACATCATTCCTATAAACCTCGTAAACCGGGGCCGGAAAAGGTTAAACATCACTCTGACAAGCACCATTATTTTAAGCCGAGAAGAAAATAAACCCTGTTTAAATAAATTTAAAATTGTCGTGCAAAATTATGGAAAAAACCTTGCGGTTGAAATTATAAAATAACAGAATTATAATAAATTTATCAATATAAGGAAATATATCATGTTGTTATTCTTATCAGCCGTGTTATTGCTTTTATGCGGTTATTTCATTTATGGAACCATTGTTGAACGTATTTTCGGTGCTGATGATAAACGTCCGACACCGGCTATTGCACTTTGTGATAATGTGGATTTTATGCCATTGTCGGATTGGCGGGTTTTTCTTATTCAATTCCTTAATATTGCCGGATTGGGTCCGGTATTCGGAGCCATTTTGGGAGCTCTTTACGGACCGGTGGCTTTGTTTTGGATTGTCTTAGGCTCAATTTTTGCCGGCGGAGTTCACGACTATATGGCGGGAATGATATCATTGCGCGAAAAAGGTTCTTCATTGGTTCAAATCATTGAAAAATATATGGGTAAAAAATTTCGTGTTGTTGCAATGATTTTTATGATCGGTTTCTTATTACTGTTAGGTGCTGTGTTTGCTTTGGCTCCGGCTCGTATGTTGGTCTCATTATCCGGTTGGGACTTTAGTTGGTGGATTACAATTATTTTCGGGTATTATTTTTTAGCCACTTTGTTGCCGATTGATAAAATTATCGGCAGATTTTATCCGCTGTTTGCTTTAATGTTAATCGGGGTTACTTTTGCTCTGATATTTGTATTGTTTTTCAATGGTGAAGATTTTTATCATCAAATAAGTTTTGCTAATCAACATCCGCAAAATTTGCCGATTTTTCCGCTTATGTTTGTAACCATTGCCTGCGGAGCACTCAGCGGTTTTCATGCCACTCAATCTCCGTTAATGTCGCGTTGTTTGAGTAAGGAAAGTCGCGGTCGGGCTATTTTCTATGGTGCGATGATAACCGAAGGAATAGTGGCATTAATTTGGGCAACCTTAGGAATGACTTTCTATCCCGATACTCAGCATCTGCTTTCTGCCATATCAGCAGATGGCCCGGGCGGAGTGGTTTCACAAATATCTTCCGGATACCTCGGGGTTGTAGGAGGAAGTTTGGCGGTGTTGTCAGTTATAATTTTATCGATAACTTCCGGAGATACGGCTTTTCGGTCGGCACGCCTGACTATCGGCGATTATTGGATGAAAAATAAAAATACGTTGCTTAAAAGAATTGTTATCAGTTTATTGGTTCTTTCCGGTGGAATTGCTTTAAGTTTCTTTGATTTGACAGTGATTTGGACTTATTTCGGATGGGCCAATCAATGCCTTGCGGCGATTGTGTTGTGGACAGCCAGCTTTTATCTGCGTAAAAATGGTAAATTTTATTGGATTACTTTATTGCCTGCAGGTTTTATCAGTGCAGTGTGTGTAGCTTATATAATGTATGATAAAATAGGTTTCCATTTGTCGGCCTCACTATCTTCGTGGACCGGGTCATTTATTGCCGTTGTTTTGATGATTGTTTTTATGGCATACAGAAGCAAAAAGTTATAAATGAAAGAAAAGAAAATATGGGAAGCGAATTGAGAAAAAAAATTAAAATAAATTTTTGCGATTTTTATGAGGGATTTGATGCAAAAGATAATTGGATCATTGATTTACTGAAAAAATATTATAAAGTTGAATTTTCCGATCATCCTGATTTTCTTTTTTATTCGTGTTTTGGTTCGGAATATTTAACTTATAAGGATTGTGTGAAGATTTTTTACACCGGAGAAAATGTAATACCGAACTTTAATGAATGTGATTATGCATCAGGATTTGATTATTTGAATTTTGAAGATCGGTATTTCCGTAGAAATTATATGGTTCCAAACCGGAGTATCAATGATCGAACTAAAGTATCAGATAATTTGCTTAATCGTAAATTTTGTAATTTTATTTATTACAATTCAGGTTCCGGAGAAGGAGCAATTTTAAGACAAGAATTTTGTAAAAGATTGATGAAATATAAGTATGTAGATTGTCCCGGAAAAGTCCTCAATAATATGGAAGCCGAAGATTTGGAGCCTCGTTTTGGAGATTGGATTGCAAGTAAAACAGAATTTTTGAAGAAATATAAATTTACAATTGCCTTTGAAAATTCATCATCTAATGGTTATACTACCGAAAAATTATATCAACCTTTGCAAAGTTTTTCGGTTCCAATTTATTGGGGTAATCCGTTAGTTGTACGAGATTTTAATCCTAAGGCTTTTATTAACAGCAATGATTATGATAATGATTTAGATGCAATAATAGAGCGAGTTAAAGAGTTAGATAATGATCCGGATAAATATTTGGCAATGCTACGTGAAAAGCCGATGCAGCCGAATTTTGATTTTAATCAACAGGAAAAATTTGAGAAATGGGTAATCGATATTATAGAAAAAGGTAATAAACCTTTTAATAAAGATCCGAGAAATTGGGGCGGACATTCTCAAAAAATTTATGATGAGTGGAAAATGTATAAGAATATTTTTAAGGGTAACTTTTGGTTGCGCCGTGAAATAAAAAAAGGATATATTAAAACATATATTATGGGAATCAGAGTCAGTAAAAAGAAATTGTCCAGTTATGTTTAGGTTGGAAGTTATCTTAATAACCACAAAAAAAGTCTTGTATTATGTGTATTTAAGAATTAAAAAAAATGTTTTCGATGAATTTGGAATAGAGTGTAGTTAAAATGAAAAAATTGATATCTTTGATTGTTGCGGGAATTGTTCTCGTAATGAGTTTTAATGTAAGAGCTGAGAGTGAGATGACAGATAAAAAAGTGTTGGTGGCATATTTCAGTGCGACCGGAGTTACGGCTAAGGTTGCGGAAAGATTGGCCCAAGTTACGGCGGCGGACTTGTTTGAAATTAAGCCTGCTAAACCTTATACTAAAAAAGATTTGGATTGGCATAATCCCAAAAGCAGAAGTTCAGTTGAAATGAAAGATGGAAGTTCTCGTCCGGAAATTGCCGAAAAAGTAACTAACATGTCGCAATATGATGTGATATTTGTGGGCTTTCCGATTTGGTGGTATAGAGAGCCGGCAATAATTGATACTTTTATAGAAAGTTATAATTTTGAGGGTAAAACCATTGTGCCGTTTGCAACTTCGGGGATGAGCGGAATTGGAGATTCCGGCGAAAATATGCAAAAGTTGGTTCCCGATGCGAGAGTTGCAACAGGTAAACGATTTGCCGACAGAGTAACAGGCGATGAGTTGCAATCTTGGGCTAAAGAATGGTTATAGTTAGTGGCAATTAATATATTCACCGATATGGTCAAAAAATGCTTTAGTCATTTTAACTTTTGGTCCGAGGTTAACTTGTCGTTCGACTTGCTTATCTAAAGGAACGTCCGATCGGCAGTTGCGAGCATCCCAGACCAGATTATTGGGGCAGGCGCACATGTTAACAAAAGAGCATTGCTTTACGCCTGTTTGAGGGACGCGTAGTTGGACTTCAACCCATGTACCTCCCTGTTTTTTACATGATTCGACAATGGGGATAGGAACGCAAGCTTGACCATTCCAATAGGTTTCCGGATCCCCCGAAATAGCACGGCAATGTATTTGCGGAAATGAGGAAACCAGTTGGCCGTCGTGAATGAATGTCGGCTGCCGATTGGCATTTACACTACTTGAAGCAAAGTGAAGTTGCCCGTTTTTATCGTAGTATGCGGTTAAAGCCACGCTGTGGGCAATGGTCGGATAAAAGGCTAATAAAAAAAGCAAAAATTTGATTTTCATTTAGTATGCTTTCAAAAAATGTTAACTGAGGAGAGCTGTCTTTTGCGCGATAATAGTGGTAATGGTGTTGGCATCCTCGGAAGTGAGGGCATAAAGTGCAATAGAAAAAGGCGTAAAATCAAGATGAGAACACCATTTTTGCATCAGGTTATAGCGATAACGTAATGGTTTTTTGGGGCGGAGAATAATAATCGGTAATTTTTTGAAACAACAATGGGCACTCTTGAATTCGGCAAAGGCAACCGCACGCCACGGCAGGGGGCGATTATGGTCAATTTTGATGTATTTATCATCAATTACGGCCATTTTGTGGCGGCAGAGATATTTGAAAGCCCAAAGAGCAAAAGAATAAACACAACAACCGAACAGACTCCAGGTTTGCCACCAAAAGACGGCGGCAGGGTAACAAAACACACAATGCAACATAAAGAAGAACAACAGCAAGGTGAGAATCAGCCAAAGCCAATTGGTTTTGAAATGATAGTAAAAAACTTGTTGCGGTGCAGCTGATTTCATGTCTCACATCTCCATTTAATACATGCTAGCACGCAATAAGTGATTTGTCAAATAAAGGATTAGGTTTTAGGATTATTTTCGGATAAGAGTTGGGTGAGCGAGATATTCAAGGCATCGGCTATGGTATAAAGCAGTTTTTTTTAATCTGTATATGCAAAAAATGCTTGACATTTAAGATAAATGGTATTAACAATCGCGGCAAGTGAGTTGAATAAAGTGTTCGACTCACCCTGTCCGAGACTACAGGCAGTCCGGCAAACGGGGCAAAAGCATCGTTTGTAAGTGGACTTTAATTTTTCCTGTATAGATGGGGGTAAATTTAGATTTCAATCAAAATTTCTCCAAGGACAGTTTAGGTTTCATTTGCGGAGCAACGGTTCCGCGGGTGATGTTTGGTTTAAAAAAGTTTTTCTTTGATGAAAAGAAAAACACTTATTGGAGACAATCAAGTGAACCGTGAAGAAAAAGCACAATTACTGGCTGAACTTCAAGAGATGTTCAATGGCTCGGATACAGTGGTTATCTCACATTATAAGGGATTGACCGTAGCCGAAGTTTCACAGCTGCGCGATAATATTCGCAAAGCCGGAGCCAGTTTTAGAGTTACTAAAAACCGGATTGCTCGTCTTGCTCTGAAAGACACTAAGTTTGCAGCTTTGGCCGATTTGATGACCGGTCCGACGGCGATTGCTTTCGCTAATGATCCGATTTCGGCTTGCAAAGCTTGTGTTGAATTTGCCAAAACCAACGAAAAGTTAGTCGTTTTGGGCGGTGCCAATACTAATGGCGTTCTCTCAATCGATGATATTAAACGTTTGGCTTCACTGCCGTCGATGGACGAACTCAGAGCCAAAATTATCGGTTTGGTTCAGGCACCTGCCGCCAAGTTGGCGCGTTGTGCCAAGGCATACAGCGAGAAAGAGGCAGCTTAACAGTTGCTATCAAGGTTTTTAATTTAGTTAAATTTATTTTATTGGAGAAAAAAAATGGCCGATTTAGCCAAGTTAGTAGATGAATTGTCAGCTTTGACCGTTATGGAAGCAGCTGATCTTGCAAAAATGTTAGAAGAAAAATGGGGCGTTTCTGCCGCTGCTGCTGTTGCAGTTGCCGGTGCTCCTGCTGCCGGCGGTGCTGCAGGCGGTGAAGAAAAGACCGAATTTGATGTTGTTTTGGCCGAAGCCGGTGCAAACAAGATCAATGTTATTAAAGAAGTTCGCGCTATTACCGGATTAGGCTTGAAAGAAGCCAAAGATTTGGTTGACGGTGCTCCTAAGACCGTTAAAGAAGGCGTTGCCAAGGCCGAAGCCGAAGAAATGAAGAAGAAGTTGGAAGAGGCTGGGGCTAAAGTTGAATTGAAGTAATTCAAAACTTCGTATAATTGCTTATTACTTGAAAACGCTTTGACTTATGTACGTTTTTTGTACACCGCGTCAAAGCGTTTTCTTCGTACTAAGCTAATTCTCCGAAGTTTTGTAAAAATACACAGCACAAAGGGAATTCTAAAGTATTAAGCTCGTTAGAATTAATTTTGTTTCTATTTTTATTACTTGAAATCCTCTTTGCTTATGTACGTTTTTCCTACACCGCGTCAAAGCGTTTTCTTCGTACTAAGCTAATTCTCCGAAGTTTTGTGAAAGTATATTGAGCAAGGTAATATTGTTATACAATAAACCCCGTCTGGTTAAGTGGGCGGGGTTTATTTAGAGCTAATATTATTATCTATTTTTTCCTTTAAATATAAAAAGTGCTGGTGTCTTAATTGGCAAAAATCCGCTTGATGTTACATTACCATCTATAATGGTTGTTTTTTCAACGAGTTTACCATCATCAGAATAAGTATATTCGTAATCAATACCTTTTTCTATGTCAGAATATCTGGTCAAACGGAATTTATCGTCAACTAATTCATAATCTTTCATAGTATTACCAGTATCAATGTTTAATGTTGGTTTGAAAAGATTGTCGTATTTGTATTGATTTTTATTTATAGAGAAAGTCGCAGATATAAGATCTTTGATATTATATTTTTTATCTTTTTCAGTGTGGTCAAATTTTGAACTACTGTCGGTATTTTTATATTGCAATCTGCCATTGGCATCTGCTTTTTCCAGCAATTCTTCTAACGTATCTTTCAAATATACCTCACCAGGGGATATGCAACCGGTTGAACTTAAATTAAGAGGGAGCCATTTTGGCATGCTTTTAGTCATGGTTATGTTCCTTTGTTAAAATTAAATTTGATAAATCGATTATAGCATCTTTTTTATGTTTTTACAATGATATTCTTTATGAATGATGTTAAATTATAAATCGTTAAACAATAATTAAGGCTTATATAGTAATATAGATAAAAATGTTAAATTAGGAAAAAATTATGAGTAAAAACAAAAAGTTGCCGTTATGGGCGGTTTTGCAAAATGCTTGGAAGTATTGTTGCTACAAATGGCAGATGAGTTTGGGTTTTAGTTTGATTTTTTATGCAATCGGTGCTTGTGCGGTATGGAGTTGGCAGACTTGGTTGTTTTGGCCGCTGATGGTGGTATTATATATTGCATGGGGGGCTTTTTTTCGAGTTTATTTCGGGCGCAAACCTTATTGGAGTTGGCAACCATTATTTAATTCGCTGATACCATCGACCAAAATAGTGTTGTTAACGGTTTTGATTGCAACAATATTGGTGTTGTTGCCGATAATTCCGTTATTTGTTAATATTTCACCGGAATTTAATGCCGGATATGCCAAGTTTTTACAAGGCGATATAGAACATAACGGATGGTTTATATTAGGGGCAAACGTGTTGTTTTTGCTGATATCGCCGATTATTGCTTATCGCCCGTTTTTGGCATGGATTTCGGCTTTGATAGGGCGTTCCGGCTCGTTAAGATTGGCTTGGGAAAAGACACGCAATAATTATTGGGAATTTTTAGTGATATCGTTATTGACCGATTGTGCATTGTCGGTAGTGCGGTGGTTGATTTTGGATTGGGGCGGTAATGATTATATAACAATGTTGATAGCTGCGCCGGTGATGGTTTATTTTAATGTGGTATCGGCGTTGGCTTATGAATTTTTCTTTTTGGATAGAAAAGTTGATTAACAGATTGAATTTTATATAAATTTAAGAAAATAACGATTTTTTTAAAAAAATATTGACAAAATATTAAAAGTGTTGTATGCGTATTGCCGAAACTTAATTATTAATAAACAATATCAAGTCATGGAAAAAAAAGAAAAAAAAGCAGAGGCAAAAAACCTCCTGAAAAAGGTGAGATTTTTGCCCGTGTATTGGAAGGTGGTTGCGACCATCCTTTTAGTATTTGGCGGAGGTTGCGGCAGTGCTTTGCTGTTTACCTCTGATAGCGATTTTTGGATGTTTGTCGGAGTTGTCTGCGCGGCGCTGGTTGCTTGGCTGGTGCTGAACATGTGGCTTCCGGTGAAAGAAACCAAAAAAACCAAAAAGAGAAAATAACCCAAGTAATAAACTAAAAAAAATTAACAACTATGAAGAAATTATTTTTGTTGGCCGCTGCGGCGGTCTTATTTGCGTCTTGTACGCAGGTTAAACCGGGCGAATTCGCCCTAAAAACCTACCAGTTTGGCTCCAAGAAAGGCCAAATGGAGGTTAAAGAAGTTGGTCGCTATGCCAACAACTGGTTTGGTAAGTTTACTTACACCAAGTATCCTGCCACAGTGCAGCAGCATAGTTGGGTAGGAGACGAAATGATCCGGTTTCAGGCCGAAGGTCAAGTACTTCGTGCGGAAGTTGGTATTGAGTATGAATTTCTCTCGGGAGAACAGGAGAGATTGTCCATGTACAAGTACTTCAAGCGTTCTCCAGACCAGATTGTGCAAGACTTCATCCGCAAGGATGTCGTCTCTGCGTTTAACAAGGTAACGCAAAACATGACGGTGGAGGAAGTTTACAGTACCAAGAAGGATTCTGTGCGGGGCGCTGCGCAGCAGATCGTCTACGATAAGTATATAGGTAAGGGGATAAAAATCAATGACATTACCTATTTGTCTGACGTCATACCGCCGGACAAAATCAAGGCGGCCATTGATGCCCAGATCGAAGCCAAGACAATCGCCATTACGCGCGAAAATGAAATCGCGCAAACCAAGGCAGAGGCCCAGAAAAAAATCGAGGCGGCTCATGGTAATGCAGAGTCAGCCCGGATTGAGGCGGAGGGACGAGCCAAGGCGATGGACATCGAAGGTGCTGCTTTGCGTCGCAACCCCCAGATTCTCGAACTCAAGAGAGTTCAAAATCAGGGGACTATGGCTGAGTCAGCGAGCGGTTGGAGTACCGCAGTGCTGTCAGCCAACCAAACCCAAATGCTGCTTGGGGTTGGTAATGGTAGCAAATAAGTGCTCCAACAAAATCAAAGAGCGTTCGCAAGAATGCTCTTTGGTTTTTTAAATCATATTTAGAAAATCATCTTCACTTAAAATTGTTATGCCTAATTCTTGGGCGGTTTTGGCCTTTGATCCGGCATCGGTGCCCATAATCACAAAATCGGTTTTAGCCGAGACTGAGCCTGCGACTTTGGCGCCCATGCTTAAGGCTTTGGCTTTGGCCTCGTTGCGGGTCATTTGTTGTAAAGTGCCGGTAAATACAACCGTTTTGCCGGAAAGCGGAGTATCGGTTTGGGCATCATCAATAAATTCTTCAACTTTGACATATTGCAACAATCGGTTGACTATTTCCAGATTGTGCGGTTCTTGGAAAAATTCTACCATGTCGGTAGCCATAGCCGCGCCGATGCCGTCAATCGAGATAATGCCGGCAGTTTGTTTGTTTTGCATATCAAGCATAAAAGGCTCAAATTTTCCGTAGTGTTTGGCAATCAGGCGGGCGGTGGCAATACCGACCTGACGAATGCCTAAAGCATAAATAAAACGCGGCAGAGAAACAGTGCGGCGATCATTGATGGATTTGAACAGATTGTCAACCGATTTTTTGCCCCAACCTTCGCGATTTTCCAGATGCAGCCCTTGGGCAGAGGAAAACAGGTCATCACCGCCGTTGCGCTCTTGCAAAGTGAAAATATCGGCAGGATTGTGCAAAATTCCTTCGGCAAAAAAATCCTCGATAATTTTATCGCCTAAACCGACAATATCAAAAGCATCGCGAGAAACAAAGTGAGCCAGTCTTTCTTTGGCTTGAGCCGGACAAGATAGGCCGCCGGTGCAACGGCGCACCGCTTCATCTTCTTCGCGGATGGCATGAGCACCGCAAATCGGGCAAGCAGTGGGAAAGATGAAAGCGGGAGTGGCAGGAGGACGTTTTTCCAATACCACACCGACTAATTGAGGAATAACGTCGCCGGCACGTTGGACAATTACCGTATCGCCGATACGAAAATCTTTGCGTTTGATTTCATCTTCATTATGTAAGGTGGCATGAGATACCAATACTCCGCCGACATTGATCGGCTCAAGATCGGCTACCGGAGTTAAGGCACCGGTGCGTCCTACTTGAATGCGGATGTTTTTGATAGTGGTAAGGGCTTGTTCGGCAGGAAATTTGTGAGCAATTGCCCAACGCGGGGTGCGGGTTAAAAATCCTAAACGTTCTTGTAAGGCGATGGAATTAACTTTATAGACCACACCGTCAATATCATAGGGGAGAGAGGCGCGGATTTCCATTAATTTTTTGAAACTTTGTTCAAGCTCGGCAAAAGTGTTGCACAAAGTGTTGTTGGGGTTGATTGGAAAGCCCCATGCTTTAAGATGATTGAAAAAGTCAGCTTGAGAGTTCCATTGTCTTGAAGATACTTCGCCCCAAGTATAAGCAAACAGGCTTAAATTGCGCGATGCGGTGATGCGCGAATCGAGTTGACGTAAAGATCCGGCGGCGGCATTGCGCGGATTGGCAAAAGTTTTTTTGTTTTCAGCTTCACAACGTTCGTTAAGAGCTAAAAAATCAGCTTTAGACATATAAACTTCACCGCGAACTTCCAGAATATCCGGAGCATCAGTGGGAAGTTTGAGGGGAAGCTGTTTGAGAGTTTTTAAATTTTCGGTAATGTCTTCGCCGATGATGCCGTCGCCTCGGGTGGCAGCTTGAACGAATATTCCTTTTTCATAACGCGCGGAAAAAGACAGACCGTCAATTTTGGGTTCGCTCATAAAAGCGATATCGTCGGCAGTATTGAGATAACGTTTGACACTCATGACAAAATCGGCCACTTCATCAAAAGAAAAAACATCTCCCAGTGATAGCATGGGAAAGCGATGAGTTACTTTGTTAAAAGCACTTTTTACGACCGAACCTACTCTTTGAGATGGACTGTCCGGGCGAACCAATTCGGGAAAACGGGCTTCGATAGCGGCATTGCGATGTTTGAGAACATCATATTCGGCATCGGAAAGATAAGGATCATCATTTTGATAATAAGCATTGTCGGATTTAGCAATTTCTTGTGCCAGATAGGTCAGTTCAGCTTTAGCTTCATCAATAGTTAAATCTTTAATGTCTTTCATCTCATATCTTTCAATAAAAATCCCCGCGTTTTAATACGCGGGGAGAAGGATTTTTGCCGCGTTATTTTTCCGGGGCAATTATCATCATCATTTGTTTGCCTTCTAATTTGGGAGCTTGTTCCATTTTGCACAAGCCTTCCAAATCTTCCAACAGACGGTCGAGAACTTCTTTACCCATGTTGTTGGCACTCATTTCACGTCCCTTATAGCGCATGGTAAATTTAACCTTATTACCTTCGCCCAAAAATTTCTTGGCCTGCTTGACTTTAACTTCATAGTCGTGAGTGTCAATCATCGGACGCAATTTCAATTCTTTAGTTTCAACGATTTTTTGATTTTTTTTGGCTTCGGCTTTACGCTTTTGCGCTTCATATTTATATTTGCCGTAATCTAATATTTTACATACCGGAGGGGTTGCCTGAGGGGAAATTTCTATCAAATCAAAACCGGCTTCGTCAGCCATTTCCAGTGCTTTTGCTATAGCAACGATACCGCGGTTTTCACCTTTTTCATCAATAAGCCGAACTTGTTTGGCAGTGATGTTCTCGTTAATGCGCGGTCCATCTTCTTCGCGTACTGGCGCATTGTTATTTTCTTTTGTTATTGTAGCCTCCATAAAATGTTATAAAATCAAAGTTTATCATACTAAAATAATTTGTTTTTTCAAGATAAAAATGCTTATTTGAGCAAAAATTTCTTCAATTCATTTTCATTTTCCCAGGCAACGGTTATTTCCAGTTGATGAAAATGTGATTGCAGATGAGGTGGAATTTTGACCATATCTTTAGAGGTAGTAAAAATATCGGCATCATATTTTTGAGCCTCGTTGATGAGTGATTTTAATTCATCTTCGGTGTAAAAGTGATGGTCAGGAAAAGAACGGGTTTTAATGATATCGGCGCCGCAATCTTTCAAGGTATTAAAAAATTTATCGGGGCGTCCGATACCGGCAAAAGCCAAAACTTTTTTGGTGAATTTTAAGTTTTGGGTTTTGGGGGTTACTTTACCTTTAAACGAAGGAAGCCAAGGTGTAAGATCAGCGATATGGTGAACATCTTCTCCTAAGATGATGAGAGCGTCGGCACGTTTAATTCCTGAAGAGAAAAATTCGCGTAAAGGTCCGGCCGGTATAGGGTAAAAGTTACCTAATCCGGCGGCGCCGTCAATTACAAGAAAGGATTTATCTTTGTAAAGGGAAGGGTTTTGAAAACCGTCATCCATGATGATGATGTCAACACCTTTACTGATGGCTAATCTGGCAGCTTGGTCGCGTTTGTGATTAACAGCAACCGGGGCAACTTGTGCCAAAAGGAGTGGTTCGTCACCGACATCGGCTGCTGAATGGATGGAAGGGGTAACCATTATGTTTTGTAGTTTTCCGCCATAGCCTCGGGTAATAAATCCCGGATTAAGACCGGCTTGTTGTAAAATTCCGGCTATGGATATAGCAGTGGGGGTTTTACCTGATCCTCCGGCCGTGAGATTACCGATGCAAATAACCGGAGCGTTGACTTTGGTCGGTTGGTGAATTTTGAGGCGTAATGCGGTTATGCCGGCATATAAACAACCTAAAGGAAATAAAAGTTTGCTTAAATAACCTTGTTTATTCCAAAATTGAGGAGCTTGCATATCAGAAATATACCTTTATTTTATCAATTATTCCGTCGAGAACTTTGGTTTCGCTCTGTGCCCAATTATAAGCAAGTGAACATTTGGCATCTAACAAGGTATCGTTAGCGAGCAGCTCGTCAACAATTTTTTCGAGCTCGTCAAGGTTGTCGATTTGCATTATAGCATCTGCCTTACGGGCTCGTGCCATAGCATCGCTGAAGTTGTGCATGTGAGGTCCGACTATTACGGCATCACGAACGCGAGATGGTTCAATAAAGTTTTGACCGCCGTGAGGTATAAGTGATCCTCCGATAAATACTATTTTAGCAATATCATACCAAAGTCCCATCTCACCGATGGTATCGGCAATATAGGTATCGGTTGAAGAAGTTATTTTCTCATCTTTGGATCGCAACGCTGAAGATAAATCCATTTTTTTCAGTTCGGCGGCAATTTCACTGCCGCGATTGGGATGGCGAGGAGCAATAATAAGCAGCAAGTCGGGATATTTAGCTTTAAGTTTTTTGTGGACTTTGGCTAAGCGGATTTCTTCATCATCGTGAGTTGAGCTTATGAGCCACAATTTGCGTTTACCAATCTGCTTAAGTAAAGTGCGTTTGGCATCTTCATCAATAGGAAGCGGCAAACCGGCGTATTTCAAATTGCCTAAACAAACAGCATCTTTTGCACCTAAGATGCGCAGACGATAGGCATCTTCTTCCGATTGTCCCAAACATAAAGTGAAACACTCGAGCAATTCTTTGCAAATAAAATCAAATTGTTGCCAACGTTTGAAGGTTTTGTTGGATATACGCCCATTGATAAGAATCAGGGGAATATTGCGTTTGGAAATGCTGGATAATACAGCCGGCCAAAACTCGGATTCAAACCATAAAACAACATCAGGACGCCAATAACGGACAAAACGATTGGTAAATACCGGGTTGTCAATCGGGATAAATTGGTGAAAAGCCCGTTCGGGAAGGCGCTTTTGCATTACATCGGCCGAAGTAACGGTGCCGGTTGTGACCATGACATGAGAATCGGGATAAGTTTCCAAGATTTTATGGATGAGGGGAAGCATTGATACGGATTCACCGACAGAGGCCCCATGCAGCCAAAACAGTTTGCCTTGGGGACGCTCTTTTTTAGGTTTACCAACTCGTTCATTGAAGCGCTGAACATCTTCTTTACCACAAATTTTTCTTTTTTTGACATATCCTTGAATAACCAAAGGGTAGAGAACAGCAACTAAAAAATTGTAGATTTTTATGAACATAATTTAATACCTTTTCTTTTTGATTTCATCAGGATCAGCCGGTTGAACAGGAATTTGCCCAACCTGAGTATCACAAGACGAATTGATTGAATTGGCTAAATCTTCCAATTGAAGACGATAAGTTTCCAATTGTTCGTCATTAATGTTGGAAGGAATGTATAACGGCTTGCTGAGAGTAAATACACCTTTGCCGAAGGGAAGCGGAAACAAGGTTTTGTCCCAGGCTTTGTTAAAAAATAAGGCGTGCGAGGTAGAAAAAGTTGCAAATATTATGGGAAAGCCGCTTTTAGAAGCAAAGTATATCGGAGATTTTTTCATCCTCATGCGTGGGCCACGGGGACCGTCGGGAGAGATAAAAATACTTTGTTTTTTTTCAAGCAACCGCATAATTTCAAGAGCGCTTTGCGAAGCTTTTTCATTAGTTGAGCCGGAAATCGGATTAATATCGTATAATTTTAAGAAATGGGCAATAAGTTGACCATCTTGATGAGGTGAAACCAAGGCATTAAGTTTTTGATTTGCGAGTTTATGCCAGAAAAAAGGAAGCATTACGGTTCGAGCGTGCCATCCGACTAAAATGGATGGTTGAGAAAGCTGCTTTTGGATTTGTGAAGAATTATCAATATGCCAACGGGTAGTTAATCCGATTAATCGGGAATATATGAATATGAAAAAAGAAATCATTTTTATGATGAATGTTTTCTTCATAAAAGATTTTATTTTGGGCTTCAGAAAGGTTTTTAAAGACATTTTTGTGATTAGAATTAAGGTTGGGTTTTGGTAACGCTTATGCCGATGTTATCATCATCGGTAACGATAACTTCGCCATGACCGATCAAGACGTTGTCAGCGTATATGTCAACGTCATCATTAACGTTTCGATCCAATTCGACAACGGCGCCGCGTCCGAGTCTTAAAAGTTGGTAAACACGCAGATTGGCTGATCCTAAGGTAATCGAAACCTTAACATTTATATCTCCGCTGGAATAAGCCGAATCATTTTTGGCTGACATAACCGCAAACTCCCTAATGATTTTTAGTTACGGATATATATTTATAAGAAAGTGATAAAAATCGCAAATAAAATTTATCATCAGGATTTTTTTGTGGATTAAATATTTAGGTAATTGAGATAAGTTTAATAATATGACAAAAAGTTGATATCAAAGGCTTGTATACAAGAGCTGAAATAACTATATAGTTGGTAATATTAATAAAATTCCAGGTGATAATATGGTCAAAAAACGCAAATATCCTTTACTCCCGCTTCGTGATATAGTGGTTTATCCTAAAATGATTGTGCCGCTTTTTGTGGGGAGAGCCAAGTCTATTGCCGCTTTGCAAATGGCAGAGGGAGAAGACAATCAGATTGTTTTGGTCACACAAAAAAATCCGGTAATTGAAAATCCTTCAGCAGATGATGTCTATCAAGTGGGTACTTTGGGAAGTATTTTGCAATTATTGAAATTGCCCGACGGAACGGTTAAAGTTTTGATTGAGGGAATAGATCGCGTTAAAATTGATACGATTGATGAAGATGATTATTTGGTCGGGGAAATAGAGGTAATGCCTGACGAGGCGGAAGATAATCCGGAGTTGGAAGCAGTAGTGCGTGCCGTATTGTCGCAGTTTGAAGAATATGTAAAACTGTCTAAAAAAATACCTCCGGAAGTTATGGTTTCGGTTAATCAGATAGATGATTATGCAAAGTTAGCAGATACGATAGCTTCGCATTTGTCGTTAAAAATTGCGGATAAGCAAGCCCTGTTGGAAGGAAAAACTTTAAGTGAACGTTTTGAAATGTTATTGGGCTTTATGGATGCGGAAATTACGGTTTTGGAAGTTGAGAATCGCATCAGGAATCGGGTTCGCAAACAGATGGAGAAAAGCCAAAAAGAATATTATCTTAATGAACAAATGAAAGCAATTCAGAAAGAATTGGGTGACGATGAAGAAGATGAGATAGCGAATTATCTGAGCAGAATAGAGAAAACTAAGTTGTCAAAAGAGGCTAAGGAGCGTGCGTTAGCGGAAGTTAAGAAATTGAAAAATATGGGAAATAATTCGGCAGAAGCTTCGGTAGTGCGCAATTATTTGGATTGGATGTTGGATATTCCGTGGAAGAAGCGTTCCAAAATTAACAAAGATTTGCAGTATGCTTTAGATGTGCTTAATGCTGATCATTACGGATTGGATAAAGTAAAAGAAAAAATAATTGAGTTTTTGGCGGTGCAAGCGCGTTCAGATAAAGTGCGCGGTCCGATATTATGTTTGGTTGGTCCTCCGGGAGTAGGTAAAACATCTTTGGGAAAGTCGATAGCCAGAGCAACCGGGCGTAATTTTGTCAGGACTTCTTTGGGCGGTATGCGTGATGAGGCTGAAATAAGAGGGCATAGGCGCACTTATATAGGATCAATGCCGGGTAAAATTATTAAAGGAATGAAAAAAGCCGGCACAACCAATCCTTTGTTTTTGCTTGACGAAATTGATAAGCTGGGTAATGATTATCGAGGTGATCCCTCGTCGGCTTTGTTGGAAGTCTTGGATCCGGAGCAGAATTCAGCTTTTAATGATCATTATTTGGAAGTTGATTATGATTTGTCCGATGTAATGTTTGTTACGACGGCAAATTCGTTGGATATGCCGAGACCTTTATTGGATAGAATGGAAATCGTTCGTATTTCCGGTTATACCGAGGACGAAAAGATTGAAATTGCCAAACAGCATTTATTGCCTAAGATATTTGAAGAAAATGCCGTTAAATCCAATGAATTATTGATTGATGACGGAGCAATACGCAGCATTATTCGTTATTACACGCGTGAGGCGGGAGTGCGTAATTTAGAGAGGGAACTTACGACCGTTGCTCGCAAGGCAGTTAAGAATATTTTGTTGTGTGATACCAAAAAAGGTTGCAAAACAATAGTTACCGAAAAGAATTTAAAAGACTTTTTGGGAGTAATAAAATATCGTTTCGGAGAGGCTGAACATGATGATCAGGTGGGAGTTACCACAGGATTGGCATGGACGGAAGTCGGAGGAGATATTTTATTTATTGAAGCGGTGGATATGCCCGGTAAAGGAATGGTAAAGCAAACCGGTAAGTTAGGCGATGTGATGAAAGAGTCTATAGATACTGCTTATTCGGTTGTGAGAGCTCATTCCAAAGAATTGGGAATTAAACCTGATGTTTTTGAAAAGACCGATATTCACGTTCATGTTCCGGAGGGAGCAACGCCGAAAGACGGACCGTCAGCAGGTATTGCCATGTTTACCACTTTAGTTTCGGTATTAACGAAGATACCGGTTAAGAAAGATGTGGCTATGACCGGTGAAATAACTTTGCAGGGAAGAGTTTTGCCAATAGGCGGGTTGAAAGAAAAATTACTTTCAGCTTTGCGAGGCGGAATTAAGACGGTGATTATTCCTCAAGATAATGAGAAAGATTTAGCGGATATTCCCGATAATGTTAAGCAAGGGTTGAAGATTATTCCGGTAACCGAGGTTAGGGAGGTTTTGAAAATAGCCTTACGTAGGATGCCTAAGCCAAGTAAAAAATCTTAAATTTGCGAAATGCCTTTATTTAACGTCAATAAAGGCATTTTTTGCAGTATTGGCAATTTTATCCGAAGATATACCGAGAGATTGAGCAATAGCAAAAGCAAACGGAGCGGCTTGTCCCATGCCGATAGCGGTGATGATGTTTTGGTCTTGTTCAACCATATTGCCGGTGAAGTGAAAATTACCACTGTTGGCAAGGCGTTCGCAAGTAGGGTAGCCGGTAGTGCGTTTGTTTTCAGTAATTCCGGCATCATGCAAAACAATCGGAGCGGCACAAATTGCAGCGATAATTTTATGTTCGTTATCGGCTTGACGGATAAGTTCGATAACTTTTTGCGAATCACGTAAATTAATAGTTCCGGGTAAACCTCCGGGGAGGACTAAAGCATCAAAGGAGGTAACATCTATATCATTTAAGGTATACGGGGTTTCGATTTTGATGTCATGAGTTCCGCGAATAATATTATTTTCAATGCCGGCCATTATTACGTTAATACCCAATCTTTTAAAAATGTCGGCGGGATAAATAGCTTCAACTTCTTCAAAGCCGTCGGCCAATAATATGCAAACAGTTTTATTACTCATTGTCTTTTCCTTTATTACGATAGAGATTAGTTAAAAATTGACGTTCAATGTTTTTATAGCTTTTAGACAGCCAAGTTGATTTATAGATAATGGCAATCATTACGCCAACAAGAGCATAAGTTAAATAAAAGTTTTTGGTGAGTAAATGATTGATGACAACCATTATAAATATAATGATGATAGCAAGACGAAGCACTGTGCAAAGCACTAAAGGTAAACGGTTGGTTAAACGTTTATTCCATAATGTTAAATAAATGCGCGCCAAATCACTGTTGACCGTGAGTAAACCTTGTAAAAACGGGGCCATGGCTGCCAAGGTTAGTAAAGTTGCGGCAAGAGCTGCAGCTTTGGGGTGCAAGTATTTGTTGATTAAAGGCGAGGCAAAGTAAAAGGAGATATTGATTATGGCAATTAAAATTACCGAAGCAATACAAAGTTTGATAAAATATTTTTTAAATAGTTGCAACCAAAGTTCCTCCTCTTCATTAGTGTCTTTTTTGGAGGTGGTATGGGAACTTAAGTAGGTTTTCCATGAAGCAGGAAAACGCTTGTAGATAAAACTGTAGAAAGGAGAGGCAGCTTTTATCATTAAAGGTGTTGTAAAAGTGGTTATTACCGAGACAGCTACAATAATAGGATAGACATAATCATTTAGGACACCGACCGACATACCGGAAGATGCAATAATAAAGGCAAATTCGCCAACTTGGGCTAAAGAAAACCCACCACGAATAGCAGTTTCAAGGCGGTTGCCCGAGAGTAAAAATCCGGTAGTTGAAAGAATAATCATACCCATTATTACGACAATCGTTATAACGGTGATCGGAATGATATACTCAATAAACATGTGGGGATCTACCAGCATTCCTACCGATACGAAGAATATGGCTCCGAACAGATCTTTAAGCGGTTTAATTATTTCTTCAATGCGTTCCGCTTCATCAGATTCCGAAAGAATCGAGCCCATAATAAAAGCCCCTAAAGCTGAAGAAAATCCAACCGAATTTGCTAATAAAACCATACCTAAACAAAGGGCTACGGCAGTTAAAAGCAGTAATTCATTATTGAGAAGTTGGCCGGCTTTTTTCAGATAAGTAGGAACCAGGTAAACTCCGGTGATAAACCATAAGATGAGAAAAAAAGCCAATTTGCCAGTGCTGACCAACATTTCAATTCCACTGACGTTTTTACCGATGGAGATTGCCGGTAATAATACCAAAAGTAAGATGCCGACAACATCTTCGACCACTAAAACACCAAAGACCAAGTCGGTAAATTTTTCACCCTTGAGATTCATTTCCTCGAAAGCTTTGATGATAATAGTGGTTGATGACATTGAAATCATGCCGCCCAAGAAAAGACTTTCAGTTGTTGACCAACCTAATTGCAATCCAACGTTATAACCGATTATCAGCATAAACAAAATATTAGTCATAGCGGTTATAATTGCTGATTTACCGACATTGATGATTTTTTTGAAACTGAATTCCAAACCTAAACTGAATAAGAGAAAAATTACGCCGATATCAGCCCAAATTTGAATATTTTCTTTATCTACGGCCGTAGGTGTTACGATAATGTGGGGTCCGACAATCATACCGACGAGTATATATCCCAATACTATCGGTTGTTTGAGTTTCCTAAAAATAACCGTGATTACTCCGGCGCATATAAGAATCAAGGCTAAATCGGAAATTAATGTCGGAAGATTGTGCATAATGACTCCTCGGAGAAAATAAATTTAGTTGCAGATTAATATAATATGTAATATATAAACAAACGTTTAATAATTTTAACGAAAGATATAAATTTATGGCAATGAAAAAAGAATTATTGGCTCCGGCCGGAGATATAGAGGCGGGATATGCCGCGTTATATTACGGTGCTGATGCGGTGTATTTGGGGTTAAAACAATTTTCGGCCAGGGCAACCGCCAATAATTTTGATGCGCAAGAGTTAAATGAATTTACCGGTTACGCTCATTCATTAGGTAAAAAAGTTTTTGTTACGATTAATACGGTTTTGCAAGAATCGGAATTACCAGATTTGATAAAAAATTTGCAAATATGTCGTGCGGCTAAAGTAGATGCTTTGATTGTACAGGATTTGGGTGTGGTCAGAGTGGTTAAGAAATATTTTCCCGAGATTGCTTTGCATGCCAGCACGCAAATGGCAGTTCATAATAAAGAGGGAGCATTAGCCTTACAAAAACTCGGATTTGAGCGGGTGGTTTTGGCTCGGGAGTTGACAAGAAAAGAGATTGAAGAGATTGCTAAAATTGAAAATTTAGAGTTGGAATGTTTTATTCACGGAGCTTTGTGTTATTCATACAGCGGAATATGCCAATTTTCTTCAATAACAGAGGGGCGAAGTGCCAATCGGGGTAAATGTATGTATCCGTGTCGGGCGGAATTTGTTAAAGACGGGAAGAAAAGTCATTGTTTTTCAATGAAAGATTTGGCTTTAGAAGAAGACGTTTTGCAACTTCCGGTTTATTCATTGAAGATTGAAGGGCGTAAGAAAAATGCGTTGTATGTTGCGGCAGTAGTTGATTATTATCGGCGAATTTTGAACGGTGAGAAGAATTTAGCAGACAGAGCGGATAATATTAAACAAATTTTTGCTCGTCCGTGGTGTAAATTTCATTTTAACGGTCGTGATAAGACGGTGGTAGATAGAAATTATGTGGGGCACCGCGGTTTGGAGATAGGAAAAATCGAAGAAATTACGGGGAGAAAAATAATTTTTACTCCAAATCATAAAATTGCCCGACATGATGGTTTGCAAATAGAAATTCCCGGTGAAGAAAAGCCTTGGGGGTTTTCGTTGCAAAATTTAAGAGTAGGCGGTAAAAATGTATTTGAGGCAGAAAAGGGGATAAAAGTAGAAGTTACAATTCCTTATACAGAATTTAAGATTAAGGTTGGGATGCCGATTTATTTAGCGTCATCTTCGGAAGTTAAAGGCGCTTATGATTATAAAAAACCGAAACCTAAAGAATTTTGGCAGAAGCCGGTAATTGAGATAAAAGTTAAAGTTGAGCCGGGGAAAGTTGTGGCAACGGCGATGGATAAACAGAGTGAGATAGAGGGAAATTTTGCGATGGCGCAAAATGTTGCCAAAGTGTCAGAAGCGATAGAAAAGGCTTTTAGCAAAACAGGTGAGGTTAATTTTGATTTGGGGAATTTGGTTATTGAAAACAAATCAGAGTTGTTTGTGCCGGCGTCTATGCTGAACGAATTACGACGAGACTTGTATGCAAAAATTGAATTAAAGCCGGATAATATCATTATCAATAAGCCAAATGCAAGAAAATTACCGGAGAAATGGCGGTGGATTGTAAAGATTGATAATGCGGAGAAATGTCAGAAATTGGATTTGCGGTTGATTGATGAAATTATTTATTTAATCAGTGAAAAAAGTTTGATTGAGGATATAACTTCTCTGCCTAAGGAAAAGGTGAGAATTGCAATACCTACGGTTTGTCGTGATGTGGTAAAGATGAAACAAAAAATAGATGTATTACTGGCAAAAGGCTATAAAAAATGGGAAATCGGTAATTATTGGGGATTGAGTGTGTTGCCGGAAAACGAAACGGATATAAGTTTTGACAGTATGATTTATATGTTGAATACTCAAGCGATAGCTATGGCAAAAGATATGGGAATATCGCGAGTTACTTTGTCGGTTGAAGATGTTTTAGATAACATAAAAGAATTATCAAAGAAGGCTTCTTTACCGGTGGTGTTTACGGTATATCAGAATATTCCTCTGTTTACTTCGGCGGTTTGTGTGCGCGATAATGATTGTAAGAATTGTGATAAAAAATTAAAATGGAGTGAGTTGGAAAATGCCGGCAAGAAATATTTGGTGAAAAGCGAAAATTGTCTGACCGAAGTATATTCAAATGAGCCGTTTTGTGCTGTTAATGCACTAGCTGAGTTGACGGTAGAATATGCTAAAGCTGATTTTTGCCATATTGATTATTCGGCAGATGAAGTGGCTGAGATTTGGCAAAAATTATGGCGAGGAGAAAAAATATACGGAACGCAAAGTGCTAATTTATACCGCAAAATCATATAGCTTGGGTAAATATTATCGGTTGTGTGCAAAGTTGCAAGCTAATGGTGGGAAATCCGGATTTTGAGCGAAATGCAATAATCGGAATGACAATGTTAGAATAGTATACATCAAACGTTTTAGGGGTAAAGTTTATAAATATTATTGAGAAATGGGCAAGAAAATAATATGAGAAACAGAAAAGGATATTTGTATAATTAATATTTTTTAATTAAAAATTAAGCAGTGCAAGTTATGATATATAAAATATGATTTGTTTTGAAAAGAGGAGATAAAAGGTGGGATTGTTCGGTAATTTTAATTCTTCAAAAGCAAGTGTTGCTCCGGCAAGATCTGTAAGCAGCAGAAATATCAGGCAGATGCAAGGATCTTTGGATAATAGGACAGTGCATCCGGGAGGAACGGCAGATGGGGTTGCCAGTTCAACAAATATGTTGAATAGCGGATCGATTTCACAATTTACAACAGGACAAAAAAACGAAAAAAGAGAAGTGGTAGCGGAGCAATTACAAAATAACGAGAGTGCTATATTACAATCTAAAATTGCAGGTAATGATGTAGAATCCTTGGGAATTGAGTGTATAGGTTTAGGTGAGATAAATTCGGTTACTTTTTCAGATGTTTACATTACTCCCGATAAACGGACTTATATATGGGGCGGAAAGACCAATGCCGGTTTAATCTATGTGCATTTTAAGGATTTTGACGAGTTTCTGACAGCTATAGAAGGGGCTTATAAGGATAATCCGAGTTATTTGTTGCAATATAAAGGGCGTAACTATCGTGTTGAACGGACGGTTGCTACCGGAGGACAACAGTTTTGCGCTCGTAAAATGCCGACCAAAGTTCCGGATTTGAAAGATTTAGGTCTGCCACAAGGTGTTTATAATCATTTACTATCTTTGGCAGGCGGAAGCGGGTTGATATTGTTGGCCGGAGCAACCGGTTCGGGAAAAAGCACCACCATTGCGGCATTATTGAAAGAATATTTAAGCCAAAAAGGCGGATATGCTTTTACGATTGAGGATCCGGTGGAGTTGCCGTTGGATGGAGTGTATATTACTCCGAATAATGAATTGGGATTGTGCAAACAAACAGTTCCGCCGGGAGGTGTTTGGTCAGAAGGTATTAAATCGGCTTTGCGTTCTAAACCGCGTTATATATATTTAGGTGAGATACGTTCGCCGGATATTGCTTCAGAGGCTTTGCGTGCAGCAACTTCAGGACACTTGGTGTTGTCATCAATTCACGCTAATAATGTTAATGAGGCTATTAATTCATTGGTTAAATATGCAGCTTCATCAGGTATTAGCGAAAGTATGGCTTATGAGTTGGTGGCCGGTGGTCTTTTAGGAATTGTGCATCAAATTTTGACCGGTGCTCCTAAAAGAGCTCAAGTTTCAACAATATTTACCAATCCTGATGTTAATGCCGGATGTCAAGTCAGAGGTATGATTAGAAACGGTAAATTAAATATGGCAACTTTGATTGAACAACAGCGTATTTTGTTGCAATCTAACAAACCATTGTTTTCTGTGATTAAATAGGAATGAAAAATGATTAATATAAAACCGCAATTATTGCAAAAGGGTGATGAAATAAGAGTAGTTGCACCATCAACAGGTATTAAAATTATCGGGGCTGATTGTCGGGCGATTGCCAAAGAACGTTTTGAGGCAGCTGGACTAAAGGTGAGTTTTGGTAAAAATACTACTGATGATAATTTTGATGAGTTTAGGACATCAAGTTATGAAAAACGCGCCGAAGATATCATGGATGCTTTTAAGGATAAAAATGTTAAAGCGATTTTTACGATTATCGGCGGATTTAATTCCAATCAGGTGTTGCCGTTTTTAGATTATGAAATCATTAAAGCAAACCCTAAAATTGTTTGCGGTTTTTCAGATATCACCGCATTGTTAAATGGTATCAGGGCCAAGACAGGATTGGTGACTTTTTACGGACCGCATTATAGTTCAATCGGTATGAAGAAAGGCAATGAATATACTCTTGATTGTATGCAAAAAATACTTTTCAGCGGTAAAAATGATTGGGTGTCATCTTCTGAATGGAGTGATGATTTGTGGTTTTTGGATCAGGAAAAACGCGAATTTATCAAAAATGACGGTTGGTGGATGTTGCAAAATGGCAATGCGCAGGGAGTGTTAGAGGGCGGCAATTTAAGCACCTTGATTTTGCTTAACGGCACCGAGTTTGCGCCTAAATTTGAGCAACCGACGATATTGGCAGTAGAAAATTGCTTTATTTCCGGTGCAGACAAAGTAGAATTTTTACGTCAGTTGCAAGCTATGGCGCAGCAGGATAATTTTAAGCAGGTTAAGGCGCTTTTAATCGGACGTTTTCAAAAAGCTTCCGAAGTTACAAAAGCCGATTTGGAATATATTGTGCGTTCAATTCCGCAACTTAAAGGATTACCGATTATTGCCAATATGGATTTTGGGCATACTACTCCGATTGCAACTTTGCCTTTGGGAGGAAAGTGCCAAATTATCGGCGATAAGATAACTTTGGAATGGTAATTTATGCCGGACTTTAGTTTTGAAAATCAATATCAAGGTTTAATTGCCGGAATTGATGAGGCAGGCAGAGGGCCTTGGGCAGGTCCGGTGATGGCCGGGGCGGTGGTTTTTCTGACTAAAGAAATTGATGAATTTTTGCTGCAAAATTTAAATGATTCCAAAAAGTTGTCAGCAAAGAAACGCGAAGTCTTGTATGATAAATTGTTGGAAGAACGAGCTAAAGGACATATTTTGGCGGCAACCGGTGAGGCGTCAGCACAAGAGATTGATGAGAAGAATATTTTGCAGGCAACATTTTTGGCAATGACCCGCGCAGTAAAGAATTTGGAAAAGCAGATTGATTTTGCGTTGGTTGACGGCAATCAAAAACCGTTAGGACTGGGATGTGATTGTCAGACAATTATTAAAGGTGATGCCAGGAGTTATTCAATTGCGGCGGCTTCGATTATGGCAAAAGTAACCAGAGATAAATTGATGTGTGATTTGGCAAAGCAATATCCGTTTTACGGGTTTGAAAAAAATGCCGGCTATGGCACCAAAGCGCATATTGAGGGGTTGCAAAAGCACGGAATTGTGAAAGGTGTTCATCGGTTGAGTTATAAGCCGATACAGGCGTTTTTATAAATTTTTTAACTTAAAAATATTTTTTTTCGAATCGAATTACATTTAGAGAATCTTAAGAAAATCGAGTCAGACTCAAAGGCAGTAGAATCGGTTTTTAGGCTTGTAGATGGTCTAAAAATGTGATATAATTATTATGTTAGGATAACGTTATTTACTAGTAAAGGACTGACAAGGATGTTAGTTAAAGGGTGGACAATTATGGGAACTTGTGTCTCATCGTATGGTAATACGATGGGCTTTAGTGCGTCCACCGAAGTAGCAGAAGAATCCACCCGAAAAGCTGTTACTTTATTCCGTAATTTATCTTATAAAATCAAATATTTATCACGAGAAAATAATATCTTTAGCTCCTTTTGGACGCCCAAAAGGAGCACAAAAAGCGTCGGGCTGTTCGGCCAAGCGGTTTTTGTGTTTTTGCGCAGCCTCCGCCAAACTCGCGGGCGACTTAGCGCGCCCACTCAAACATGTGGCGGAATTGGCTCAATGCGGCTGGGGCAAAACGCAAAAACTTATCGCTTGTCCTCGCAAAGCCCGAACCCTGAATCGAGTAATAGCGTGGCAATCTCGGTTTTCTTCTCTGTCATTCTCGGACTTGATCCGAGAATCCAAAACAAAGAAGTATCATATTCTTTGGATCTTCGGGTCAAGCCCGAAGATGACAATAAAGAGTGCACCGAAGATGATAATAAAGAGTGCTCCGAAGATAACAATAAGGGGCATGATAGGTATGCCGGAAGGAGGGTGTTATGTTTAATAATATAACATTGACCTCCTCGATGAGAAGCAATTTGTATGCGTTGAAGAATCTCACCACCCAGATGAACAAGACGCAGAACAGATTAGCGAGCGGATTGAAAATAAATTCAGCGATAGATAATGCCAGCAGTTATTATCAGGCACGTGCCTTGAACAATCGGGCGAGTGATTTGGACGCTTTGTTAGACAGTATGGGACAGAGTATCCAGACTATCTCGACAGCGATAAAGGGATTAGAAAAGTCGGGCGAGATGTTGGAGCAAGCGGCGATGATAGCCGAGGCGGCTTATGAGGCGGCAATCATACCGGAAAAGGCGTGGTTTGAGGCGCAAGTCGGCGAGAACGGTGCAGTGGTATCGACCGCGCAAGAATTAAAAGACGCGGTAAATTCCGGCAAAGAAACAATTTGTGTTTATGGCAAGATTAATTATTTTGAAAACCAATCAATAACGATGAAAGCCAACCAAAAATTGGTTGGAACCGAGTATTTTACCGGATACACCGGCAATAAAAAATATTCCGAGATTAATTTTACCGGAACGCAATATGCGGCTATTAGAACAGCAAATAATGGCCTTATCTCAGATTTGGAGTTGAATTTTGATGCTATTCGTATAGAAAAAAATCTCGGTCGAAATCTGTTGATTTGCGGTGAAAGCAAAAAAGGTATAGTTCTAAATAATTTGGATTTAAGTAGAGATATTCAGGGAACTGATAGCTATCAATCACTTAACGGAGTGATTTCGTTTTCATATACAACTGGAAAAGTTGATGGTGTGATTAATATCAAAAGTCAAGGGCAAAGTGCTGATGCAATATCTGTCCACGGGGGTAGTAAACTAGAAATAGCTGAAAAAGCTGTAGTTAATATTAACATTAATGAAATAAAAACTTCTCGTTCTGCAATTTATATTTATGCTGACGGAAATGGTAAAAATACGCAAATGGATATTTATGGCAAAGTGAATATAAAAAACAATTCTAGTGGCTCATTTGATTTAGCGGGAGGTTCATCATATTGCGGCAATACCTTAACAATCCATGATGGTGCGGAGGTTACTATGTCAAAATATGTATATGTAGGTTCACGTAAAGATGAGAATACATATAACAGCGTAAATATAGAGGCCGGAGCTAAGGTTAATATCAAAGACAGTCGAGGTGAGGCAGAGTTAATAAGTCAAGGTTACAGTTTAGAGAATAATACAGCTAGTGGTAGATATCTTTACTCAACAACTTTAGCAAACAGCGGCAATTTCACTCCCAGCGGAGCAACAATTGACTGGGATAATTTTGCCAACACTGCCGTCGGCAGTGCCGGCGACGAAGTCGCGTTGAATAAAATAGCCGGTCAATATGGCGAGATGATGAGCGCTTATGATGATATGATAAAGGATAGTTCGTATCAGGGAATCAACTTGCTGACCGGTGGAAGTTTGACCACGATGTTTAATGAGAATCGGACGCATAGTTTTGTAGTTCAAGGTGAGGATATGAGAAGTAATGCCTTAGGTATCACAACAAGAGAATGGCAGACCAGAGATGACATAGCGGCAAGTATCAAAGAGATAAAAGCGGCGATGAGCAAAGTTCGGGATATGGTAGAAAGTTTGGGCAATAATTTAAGCATTATTCAAACGCGTGAAAACTTTACCGATAAGCTGATAGATGTATTACAAACCGGAGCTGATGATTTAGTTTTAGCAGATATGAATGAGGAATCGGCCAATTATTTGGCGTTGCAAACCCGCAATAATTTAGCGGTTAATGCTTTGGCGTTGGCGGCACAATCATCGAGTGCAGTTTTGAAACTGTTTTAATCATGGGTTAAAAAGTGCTTGACTTTGGGAAAAGTTGAGTCTATGTTGCCGCGACTCAAAAAGTGAAGAGGAATCGGATTTTTTTGAGTTGTGTAATAATGTTTATAACTAATACTTAAAGGAAATTTGTGATGCCTACAATTAATCAGTTAATTCGTAAATCACGAACACCCAAAGTCAAGAGAAACAAAGTTCCGGCTTTGAAAGCTTGCCCGCAAAAGAGAGGTGTTTGCACAAGGGTTTATACTACAACCCCGAAAAAGCCTAACTCCGCTCTGCGTAAAGTTGCGCGCGTTCGCTTAACAAACGGCTTTGAAGTAATCAGCTATATCCCTGGTGAAGGTCATAACTTGCAAGAACACTCAGTGGTGCTGATTAGAGGAGGCCGTGTAAAAGACTTGCCTGGTGTTCGTTATCATATCATTCGTGGTACCTTGGATACTCAAGGTGTGGCTAAACGTCGTCAACGTCGTTCTGCATACGGCGCTAAGAGACCTAAATAAGGAGATTTGATAATGTCACGTCGTCATAGAGCTGAAAAGCGAATCGTACTTCCCGATGCCAAATACGGCGATCAGGTTGTTGCGAAATTTATTAACAATGTTATGGAAGATGGTAAAAAAGCCGTTGCCGAGAAGATTGTTTATTCGGCATTCGACATTATAGCTTCCAAATCAAAACAAGATGCCTTGAAGGTTTTTGCCGAGGCTTTGGAAAATGTTAAGCCTTTGGTTGAGGTTAAGTCGCGTCGTGTTGGCGGTGCCACTTATCAAGTTCCGATGGAAGTCAGAGCCGAACGTCGTCAGGCTTTGGCAATTCGTTGGATTATTGAAGCGGCTGCCAAACGTTCGGAATCGACCATGACCGAAAGATTGGCAAATGAATTTTTGGATGCTTTGGCTAATAAGGGTTCGGCTGTTAAGAAACGTGAGGATACTCACAGAATGGCCGAAGCTAACAAAGCTTTCTCACATTATAAATTTTAAACTAAGGCTATAAGGAATAACACTAATGGCTCGTACACATAAGATTGAGTTGTATAGAAATATCGGTATTATGGCTCACATTGATGCCGGTAAAACTACTACATCAGAGCGCATTTTGTATTACACCGGTCAAACTCACAAGATTGGTGAAGTGCATGATGGTGCTGCCACTATGGACTGGATGGAGCAAGAGCAAGAGCGTGGTATTACCATTACCTCGGCGGCTACTACATGCTTCTGGAAAGGCCATAGAATTAACCTTATCGATACTCCGGGACACGTTGACTTCACGGTTGAAGTTGAACGTTCGTTGCGTGTGTTGGATGGTGCGATTACCGTATTTGATTCGGTTGCCGGTGTTGAACCGCAATCAGAGACAGTTTGGAGACAAGCTGATAAATATGGTGTTCCGCGTATTTGTTTCTGTAATAAGATGGACCGCGTCGGTGCTAACTTCTATCGTTGTTTGGATATGATAGTTGATCGCTTGGGTGCTCGCCCGATGGCTATGCAATTGCCTATCGGTGCAGAAGATGCTTTTACCGGTGTGGTTGATTTGCTGAATATGAATGCAATCATTTATACCGGCAATACAGCTGATTCACCGATTGAAATTAAAGAAATTCCGGCTGATTTGAAAGATAAGGCCGAGGAATATCATCATCAATTGGTTGAAATGGCTGTTGAGCAAGATGAACAAGCTATGGAAGATTATCTGGAAGGCAAAGAAGTTTCGGTTGAAACTTTGAAGAAATGTATCCGCAAGGGCACTATCGCTCAAGATTTTGTGCCTGTTTTCTGCGGAACTGCTTTCCGTAACAAGGGTGTTCAACCTTTGCTTGATGCAGTTGTTGATTATTTACCGTCGCCTTTGGATATTCCTCCTGCGCAAGGTGTTGATCCTGATGATGCAGAAAAAATCATTATTCGCAAACCCGATGATAATGAGCCTTTAGCTGCTTTGGCATTTAAGATTATGAACGATCCTTTTGTCGGATCACTGACTTTCTGCCGTATTTATTCGGGAACAATGACTGCCGGTTCTTATATCTATAACTCGGTTAAAGATAAGAAAGAACGTGTCGGCCGTATGTTGTTGATGCACTCAAACAAGCGTGAAGATCTTAAAGAAGCCAATGCCGGCGATATTATCGCTTTGGCCGGATTGAAAGATACTACTACCGGAGATACTTTGTGCGATCAAAATAAGCCGGTTGTGTTGGAAAACATGGTATTCCCTGATCCGGTTATTGATTTGGCGGTTGAACCAAAAACCAAAGCTGATGTTGAAAAGATGGGGTTAGCATTGTCACGTTTGGCAATGGAAGATCCTTCTTTCAAAGTTCACTCTGATCCTGATTCAGGACAAACCATCATCAGCGGTATGGGTGAGTTGCACTTGGAGATTATTGTTGACCGCTTGAAGCGCGAATTCAAAGTAGATTGCAATGTCGGTGAACCGCAAGTTGCTTATCGTGAAACCATCACTGCTCCTTGTGATATTGAATATACTCACAAGAAACAATCCGGTGGTGCCGGTCAATTTGCTCGCGTTAAAATTAAATTCGAGCCGATTGAGGGTTATACCGGATTTGAGTTTGAGAACACCGTTGTCGGCGGTAATGTTCCTAAGGAATATATCCCCGGTGTTGAAAAAGGTTTACGTTCGGCTATGGATGCCGGTGTTATTGCCGGATATCCGGTTACCGGTGTTAAGTGCAATTTGTATGATGGTGCATATCACGAGGTTGACTCGAATGTTATGTGCTTTGAAATTGCCGCACGTGCCGCTTTCCGCGAAGGTATGCGCCAAGCTAATCCTAAGTTGTTAGAGCCTATCATGAAAGTTGAGGTTGTAACTCCTGAGGAATATATGGGCGATATTATCGGTGATTTGAACTCACGCCGCGGTTTGGTAAACGGTATGGATCAACGCGCCAATGCCCGCGTTATTGATGCGCAGGTTCCTTTGGCTAATATGTTTGGCTATGTTAATACTTTGCGTTCCTTGTCACAAGGTCGTGCACAATTTACCATGGTGTTTGATCACTATGCGGAAGTGCCGAAGGATGTGGCTGAGAAGGTGAAAGCCAAAAACGCTTAGATTTCCGTTTTAAGGGGAATCTAGAGCGGTTTTACGGGATAGCTGAAAATTCATGTAGGTTTTACTACACTAAAATTTTCAGCTCCCCTAGAAACCACTCCATCTTCCACCTTAAAACGAAAATCACAAACAGAATTTTTTTTAACTAACTTAATTTAATTAATTTTTTTTGGAGTAAATTTAAAATGGCAAAAGAGAAGTTTGAGCGGAATAAGCCGCACTGCAATATCGGAACAATCGGTCACGTAGACCATGGTAAAACCACTTTGACAGCAGCAATCACCAAAGTATTGGCTGAAGAAGGCGGAGCA
>Ga0247611_10002188_pt1 | contig 32536 bp, 30 predicted proteins | sample 177DNAGHGhighgp2_FD_192422 | JGI IMG/M metagenome (GOLD analysis project Ga0247611, IMG submission 192422) | Sheep rumen microbial communities from Palmerston North, Manawatu-Wanganui, New Zealand - 1770 DNA GHGhigh gp2 | ecosystem: Host-associated > Mammals > Digestive system > Stomach > Rumen... | reverse complement strand
CAAATGGAGGAGGAGCAGCAAATGAGTTTAATTGAAGAGATTTTGAGTATTGAAAACTTAAATGAGGCAATCAAAAGAGTAAAGGCAAATAAAGGAGCAAGTGGCATTGACAAAATGTCAGTTGACAAACTTGAGCCATACTTTAATGAACATAGGAAAGAAATTATTGAATCAATAATGAATAAAACATATAAGCCTCAGCCCGTAAGAAGAGTATATATTCCAAAATCCAATGGTAAATTAAGACCTCTAGGAATACCAACTGTGGTTGATAGGGTTATACAACAGGCAATAGCCCAAAGATTAGTACCAATATATGAAAATGTATTTAGTGAGTACTCTTACGGCTTTAGACCTAATAGGGACTGTCACACGGCAATAGGCAAGGTATTAGAGTATCTTAATCAAGGATTTGAATGGGTAATCGATTTGGATATCGAGAAGTATTTTGATACAGTAAATCACGATAAATTAATCTCAATACTAAGGAAACAAGTAAATGATAGTCATACAGTTCATTTGATACGTAAGTTCTTACAAGCAGGAGTAATGGATAATGGCTTAGTTTCATCAACTACCATTGGAGTACCACAAGGTGGTCCATTATCTCCAATACTATCCAATATCTATTTAGATAAGTTTGATAAAGAATTAGAATCAAGAGGTTTACACTTTGTGAGATATGCCGACGATTGCAATATATTTGTTAGAACTGATGTATCAGCGGAACGCGTAATGAAATCAGTTACTTCGTGGTTAGAAAGAAAGTTATTTCTTAAGGTTTCAGCAACTAAAACCAAAATTACAAGACCAAATAATAGTAATTTCTTAGGATTTACATTTTGGAAGTCAACTGATGTTTGGAAATGCAAACCCGGAAATGACCGTAAAGCAAAACTTTACGAAAAGATAAAATTAGTGCTTAAGAGAAAACACGCTGTATCAAGACCACTAGCAATTACATTTACTAAACTCAATCAAATAATTCGAGGATGGATAAATTACTTTCGCATAGGAAGTATGAAACTATTCATAGACGAATTTGGTCAATGGTTAAGACATAAAGTTAGAGTAATAATTGTTAAGCAGTGGAAGAAACCTATAACAATATATGGAAACCTTCAAAGGATAAACAAAGCCTATAATGGTGGTTTCACTGATGAAGAAGTATATATGACAGCAAACACTCGTTTAGGTTGGTATAGACAATGTGGGCAAAGGGTTATTAACTTTATCCTAAACACTGATTTACTCTCAATACCAAATAAAAAGAGGAATAGACCGGGATTGGTCAATCCTCTTTCATACTACCTTAAGTAGTTTGTGAATAATATAAATGTAGCGCCGTATACGAGACCCGTACGTACGGTGCAATGGGAGGGGCAAAGAATTATTTTCTTTCCTCTACCCTATTTTTATGTAAACGTTTACGAAATCGTTTACGATAGCGTTTTATATTGACAATTATTATTTATAATAATAAAATAAAAACTGGTAGTAAAAAAGTATTTTTAAAATTAATACGCTACTTTTTATTATTAAAAACAGAAAAAAATGAAATTGAGGGTGAAAAAAATGTTTTTAAGAAAAGAAGCAGTAAATCAGATTAAAGAGATTTGTTCTCGTTACGCAAACGAGCCATCTCCTTTAATGCTAATTTTAGCCGATGTTCAAAATGAGTATGGTTATTTACCTCTTGAAGTTCAAGAAGTAATCAGCCAAGAAACTGGAATTCCTGTAAGTGAAATTTACGGAGTTGTAACTTTCTATTCATTCTTCTCATTACAACCAAAGGGAAGATATGTAATAGGAGTTTGTATCGGTACAGCATGTTATGTTAAAGGTGGCCAAAACGTATTAGACAAATTCAGTGATTTATTGAAAATTAAAGTGGGTCAAACATCAAAGGATGGTTTATTTACACTTGATGGATTGAGATGTATTGGTGCATGTGGTATTGCTCCAGCTATTTCAATTAATGGAAAGGTATATCCAAAGGTTCAATTATCTGATGTACCTGAAATTATTAAAGAATACAGAGAAAAGGGCATGGAGTAGTTTATGGCAAAGATTGTACAAATTAAAAATGAACAAGAACTAGATAAGAAAATTGCTGAATGCTTTGGTGTATTCAAAGGAAAACTTGATGGTACAGCTAAATATCGTACAATTACTATTTGTGGTGGTACAGGATGTCTATCAAGTGATTCAAAGGCAATTCTTGAGGAATTTGAAAAAGAAATAAAAGAAAGAAAATTAGAAGGAAAGGTTAAAGTAAACAAGGTTGGTTGTTTCGGATTCTGTTCACAAGGACCTTTCGTTAAGATTTATCCTGAAGATACTTTATATCATGGCGTTACAGTTGCTGATGTTAAAGAAATCATGGATCAAGATATAGTAGGTAACAAGATTGTTGAAAGATTATTATATGTTGAACCAAATACAGGTAAAAAATGCAATAGACAAGAAGATATTCCATTCTATCAAAAACAAATGCGTATTGCATTACATGGCTGTGGTGTAATTAACCCAGAGGATATTGATGAAGCTTTAGGATATGATGCTTATAAGGGCTTAGTAAAAGCTTTAAAGATGTCAAGACAAGAAGTAGTTAATGAAGTCTTAGCATCAGGCTTAAGAGGCCGTGGTGGTGGAGGATTCCCTACTGGTAGAAAATGGCAATTTGCATTAGACCAAAAGAATGATGTTAAATATGTTGTTTGTAATGGTGACGAAGGAGATCCAGGTGCATTCATGGATAGATCAATCCTTGAAGGTAACCCACTAAATGTAATCGAAGGTATGCTAATTGCAGGTTATGCAATTGGTGCATCTGATGGTTATTTCTATGTAAGAGCTGAATATCCAGTTGCAGTAAGCAGATTAAGAATTGCAATTGAGCAAGCTGAAAAGATAGGCTTATTAGGTGATAATATTTTAGGAACTGGCTTTAACTTTAGAGTTCATATTAGACTTGGAGCTGGTGCCTTTGTATGTGGTGAGGAAACTGCACTTCTAAATTCAATTGAAGGTAAGAGAGGTATGCCAAGACCACGTCCACCATTCCCTGCTGTAAAGGGATTATGGGGTAAGCCAACAATTATTAATAACGTTGAAACATTAGCTAATATTCCTTATATATTAAGAGAAGGTGCAGCTAAATTTGCATCAATCGGTACTGAAAAATCTAAAGGTACTAAGGTATTCGCTTTAGGTGGTAAGGTAAAGAATGTTGGTTTAGTTGAGGTTCCAATGGGAACTACATTAAGAGAATTAGTTTATGACATTGGTGGTGGAATCCCTAATAATAAACAATTCCAAGCTATTCAAACTGGTGGTCCATCAGGTGGATGCTTAACTATTAATGATCTAGATACACCAATCGATTATGATAACCTAATCGCTAAGGGCTCTATGATGGGTTCTGGTGGAGCTATCGTAATGGATGAAGATAACTGTATGGTTGACGTTGCTAAATTCTATTTAGGATTTATTTGTGATGAATCATGCGGTAAATGCTCTCAATGTAGAATTGGTACTAAGAGATTATTAGAAATATTAGATAGAATTACTGATGGTAAGGGTGAAATGGAAGATATTGATAAGCTATATGCATTATCAAAATCATTACAGGTTGGTTCTTTATGTGGTTTAGGTCAAACTGCAGCAAACCCAGTTTTATCTACATTATCTAAATTCCGTGAAGTATATGAAAGACATATCGTTGATAAGAAATGTGATGCTGGAGTATGTAAGAATTTAATGCAATTCAGCATTGTTAAGGATTCATGTATCGGCTGTGGATTATGTGCTAGAAATTGTCCAGTTGATGCTATTCATCCTACAGACTATATTGCTCCTGGTAAGAAGAAACCAGCAATGGCAATTGATCAAAACAAGTGTATCAAGTGTGGTACATGTGTTGCCGGCTGTAAATTTGGCGCAATAATTAAAGGATAGGGGTGAAAGTATGGCAATTGTTAATATTAAAATTGAAGGACATGATTACCAAGTAGATGATTCATTAACAGTACTTCAAGCAGCTAGAAAATGCGGATATCAAATTCCATCATTATGTTCATGGATGGACGGTAGATGCTCACTAGCATCATGTCGTGTTTGCCTTGTTCAAGTAAAAGGCGAGAGAAGATTAGTTCCAAGCTGTGCTTATCCTGTTAGAGAAGGTCTTGAGGTTTCTATTACAGACCCAATGGCTGTGGAAGCAAGAAGAACTAGTGTTGAATTATTATTATCTAACCACTCAATGAACTGCCAAGCTTGTGAAAAGAATGGTAAGTGTGAGTTATTAGAGGTTTCTAGACTTGTTGGTGCAAGAGAAGGTATGTATGAAGGATCTAAGACACCTTCTACATATGATGATTTAGCTCCAGCATTAATTAGAGATACATCAAAATGTATTTTATGTGGTAGATGTATTGAAACATGTAAAGAGGTTCAAGGTATTGGTATCCTTGGATTTGAAAATAGAGGATTTAAAACTATTGTTGCTCCAAGTGAGAACAGATCATTTGCACAAGTACCATGTATTCAATGTGGCCAATGCGTAAATGTATGTCCTACAGGTGCATTACAAGAGCATTCAGAAATTGATAAGCTTGATGAAGCATTCAAGGAAGGAAAGATTGTTATCGTTCAAACAGCTCCAGCTGTTAGAGCAGCAATCGCTGAAGAATTTGGTGAAAAGATTGGTACATCTGGAACTGGTAAGATGGTTGCAGCATTACACCGTTTAGGATTCTATAGAGTATTCGATACTAACTTTGGTGCTGACTTAACAATTATGGAAGAAGCAAACGAATGGATTCATAGATTAACTACTAAGGCAGCTTCACCTATGATTACATCATGCTCTCCAGGATGGATTAATTATATTGAATTCTATTATCCTGAATTATTACCTCATCTATCAAGCTGTAAGAGCCCTCATGAAATGCTAGGAGCTATTATTAAATCATATTATGCAGAAAAGCATAATTTAGACAGATCTAAGATTTGTGTTGTATCAATTATGCCATGTATTGCAAAGAAATATGAAAATAAGCGTCCTCAAAATGCAGTTGATGGAATTCCTGATGTTGATGTAGTTTTAACAACAAGAGAATTAGCTAAATTAATTAGACGTGCAGGTATTACTTGGAAGAAGCTTCCTAATGAAGAATTTGATAATGACTTACTTGGTGAATATACAGGCGCTGGTGTTATCTTCGGTGCTTCAGGAGGAGTTATGGAAGCAGCAGTAAGAACTGCATACCATATCATAACTGGTAAAGAATTAGAACCAATTGATTTATTACCAGTAAGAGGATTCAAGGGTATTAAAGAAGCAACTTTAGAAATTGCTGGAAATAAATACAATATTGCAGTAGCTTCAAGCATGAAGAATGCTAAGATTTTATTAGAAGAAATTAAAGCTGGTAAATCTAAATATCAATTCATCGAAATTATGGGTTGTCCAGGAGGATGTATTAATGGTGGTGGTCAACCATTCGTTAAAGAAATCTTTTTACCTAACGAAGATGACGATATTATGCAAACATATATGCAAAAGCGTGCAAAGGTATTATATGATGAAGATAAGAATAAGGTTGTTAGACGTTCTCATTTAAATAAGGATATTCAAAAGCTATATAAGGATTATCTAATTGAACCAGGTTCTCACATGGCTCATAAATTATTACATACTTCATATAATGCTAAGAGAGAAAAATATCCAAAGATTGGTGAATAATTAATAATAATGAAGGCTACCTAGCATATCGCTCGGTAGCTTTTATACTTAAAAAAGGTATTTTTAATGATTGAATAAAATACAATTATTTTAGAAATAATATGTAATTTTTTCAATATTTTTAATTTATTAAAAAATAATTGTTTATTAGACTTCAAAGTGTTAAAATATATATGTTTATAAAAATATAAGTGAATGGGTGAATATTATGTATGAAATTATTAATCGTAGAGAATTAAATCCTACAGTAACTGAATTAGATATTTTGGCACCACTTGTAGCAAATAAAGCTAAGGCTGGTCAATTTATCATTTTAAGAGTAGATGAAGAAGGAGAAAGAATCCCTCTTACTATCGCAGGCTCAGATAAAAAAGCTGGTACTGTAAAAATTATTTTCCAAATTGTAGGCTCTACAACAGAAAAATTAAATCATAAGAAGGTTGGAGATTTTATTCAAGACTTCGTTGGACCACTTGGAGTTGCAACACACATTGATGGATTAAAGAATGTATGTGTAATTGGTGGTGGTGTTGGTTGTGCTATCGCATGGCCAGTTGCAAAAGCTTTACATGAAAATGGAACTAAGGTTACATCTATTGTCGGATTTAGAAATAAAGATTTAGTTATCCTAGAGGATGAATTTAAAGCATGCTCTGATAATTTAATTGTTATGACTGATGATGGTTCATACGCTAGAGAAGGTAATGTTACTATTCCTCTAAAGGAATTATTAGATTCTGGTGAAAAATTTGATATGATTATCACTATTGGACCAGTTATTATGATGAAGTTTGTTACATTAACAGCTAAGCCATATAACGTTCCTGTAACTGTATCTATGAATCCAATTATGATTGATGGTACAGGTATGTGTGGTGGTTGTCGTTTAACATTAAATCAAGATGGTAAAAAGGTAACTAAATTCGCATGTGTTGATGGTCCTGATTTCAACGGCTATGAAGTTGACTTCGATGAGGCTATGTCACGTGGAAGAATGTATTTTGATTTCGAAAGAAAGAAACATGAAGAAACATGTAATTTATTCAAAAAAGAAGTTGGAGGTAACAAGTAATGGCTATTGATCCTAAAAAGCATGAAATGCCTACTCAAGACCCTAAGGTTAGAGCTCATAATTTTAAGGAAGTTGCATTAGGCTATACTGCTGAAATCGCAATTGAAGAAGCAAAAAGATGTTTAAATTGTAAAAATAGACCATGTGTAAATGGTTGCCCTGTTAATATTCAAATTCCTGATTTTATCTCTAGAATAAAAGAAGGAGATTTTGAAGGAGCATATAAGGTAATTAATAAGACATCATCTTTACCAGCAGTATGCGGTAGAGTATGTCCACAAGAATCACAATGTGAATCTAAATGTACGTTAGGTATTAAATTTGAACCAGTTGGTATTGGCCGTCTTGAAAGATTTGTTGCTGACTACCATAATGCAAATGACAATGTTGCTGTTGAAGTACCTGCATCAAATGGTCATAGGGTTGCAATCGTTGGTTCAGGACCTTCTGGATTAACTTGTGCAGGTGACTTAGCTAAGAAAGGTTACAAAGTTTCTATTTATGAAGCATTACATCAAGCTGGTGGTGTATTAGTTTATGGTATTCCTGAATTTAGATTACCTAAATCAATAGTTGCTAAAGAAGTAGATACATTAAAGAAATTAGGTGTTGATGTTGAAACTAACGTTGTAATTGGTAAAACATTAACAATTGATGAATTATTCGATATGGGCTTTGAAGCTGTATTCGTTGGTTCAGGTGCTGGTTTACCTAACTTCATGAATATTCCTGGTGAAGGATATAAAGGAGTTTATTCAGCAAACGAATTCTTAACAAGAAGCAATTTAATGAAGGCTTATAAGGATAATCCTGATACACCTATTATGAAGGGTGGAAACGTAATCGTAGTTGGTGGTGGTAACGTTGCTATGGATGCTGCAAGAACTGCTTTACGTTTAGGTGCTGATAATGTACATATCGTATATCGTCGTAGTATGGAAGAACTTCCTGCAAGAAAAGAAGAAGTTGAGCATGCAATGGAAGAAGGAATTCAATTCGATCTTCTTTGCAACCCGGTAGAAATCTTAGGATACAATAATCCTGAAGATAAGAGAGACCCTAAGAATGGTTTCGTAACTGGAGCTAAATGCATTAGAATGGAACTTGGTGCTCCTGATGAAAAGGGTAGAAGACGTCCTGTACCAGTACCTGGTTCTGAATTCGTAATCGATGCTGATGCAGTAATTATTTCAATTGGTACATCACCTAACCCATTAATCAAAGCTACAACTAAGGGCTTAGAAGTAAATAGTCATGGTGGAATCATTGTTAATGAAAATGGTTTAACATCAAGAGAAGGCGTATATGCTGGTGGAGATGCCGTAACTGGTGCTGCAACAGTTATTTCAGCAATGGGTGCTGGTAAGGTTGCTGCTAAAGCAATTGATGAATATCTATCAAATAAATAATTTTGACTGAAAGATGATTTGAAAAATAATCATCTTTTTTTTAACAAAAATATGTAAAAAGTAAGATAAATTGCTTTTATTTAGTAAAAAACAAGACTATAATAAAATAAACATGATTCGGTGAGGACAAATAGTTACAGTTTGTTTAGTGATATATGTATTTATTAATATGATATTAAATAGAATGAGAGGAAATGTCGATTTATATTTACCTGACAAAATGATATGAAAAAAATAAGAATTATAATATTATTTACTATTGTATTAACATTAATAGTAAATATTGTATTGTTGGGAGTTTTTTTTCCAAAAATGCCTATTTTTGGTTATAAGCATTCAATTCCATCAGGAGAAAACCAAATTACAATTACAGAACAGCCATTATTTAATGTGTTAAATGATACTTATTATTCATCAACACTAAAATTTTGGTATATCACGTCATTAATTTTTCAAATAATAACAATAATAATATTATTTATTGCATTAATAGTATTAATTACGAAAGTTATTAAAAAAAATAATTATATAATAATGATAATTTCTTTTACATTTTCTATTATTAATTCAATCACAATATTCGTATTATTTATTAATAAAATGCCATTGAATATTGTCTCAATAATTGCTCTTTTAATAAATATTACGTTGTTTATCATATATTTGGTTAGTCGATTAAATTCTAATGAATATTTATCAAATAAATAATTTAATAAAATATAGATAAAATTAATAAAAATTTCAAAAATAAGTGTCAGTTTAAAATAAATTGACACTTATTTGTGTTTTTAGTCTAATTTTAAGCGTTTTTTTAGTATTTTATTTTATAAATTAATATGGTATAATCAAAAGCGTATATATTTTTATAATATTAAAAATATTATGCATTTTTAAACAATATAAATTATATTTAATTCAACGAGGAGGACTAATATGAAAGAGACATTAACATATAAAATCTTAAATGCCCACAAGGTGTCAGAAGATTTAGAAAATAATAAAATGAGTATCAAAATTGACCAAACATTAACTCAAGATGCTACAGGTACAATGGCATATCTTGAATTTATAAGCTTTGGTTTAGATAAGGTTAGAACTGAATTATCTGTAAGCTATGTTGATCATAATACATTACAAAATGGTTTTATGAATGCTGATGACCATAAGTTCTTACAAACAGTTGCAGATAAATATGGTATCGTATTCTCTAAAGCTGGTAATGGTATTTGCCATCAAGTAAACCTTGAAAGATTTGCAGTACCAGGAAGAACAATTCTAGGTTCTGATTCACATACTCCTACATCTTCAGGTGTTGGTGCCTTAGCTATTGGTGCTGGTGGACTAGATGTTGCTTGCGCAATGGCTGGTATGCCATTTACTATTGTTAGACCTAAGGTAGTTGGTGTTAAATTAATCAATAAATTAAGAGATGGTGTTTCTGCAAAGGATATTATTATTTACTTACTTGGAATTATGACAGTTAAGGGTGGAGTAAATAAGGTAATTGAATATTATGGAGATGGTGTTAAAACATTATCAGTTCCAGAACGTGCAACTATATGTAACATGGGCGCAGAGCTTGGAGCTACATCTTCAGTATTCCCATCTGATGAAATAACTAAGGAATTTTTAAAGATTCAAAAAAGAGAAGAAGATTTCAAACCTTTATCAGCAGATGAAGGATGTGTATATGATGAAAATTATACAATTGATTTAAATACATTAGAGCCAATGGCTTCTTGCCCTAATTCTCCAGATGCTGCAAAGCCTGTATCTGAATTAAAGGATATCAAGGTTGATCAAGTATTAATTGGTTCTTGTACAAATTCAAGCTATTATGATTTTGTTAAGGTTGCATCTATTCTAAAAGGAAAGAAAATCCATAAGGATGTATCATTAGGAATTGCACCTGGTTCACAACAAGTATTACAAATGATTACTAAAAATGGTATTCTAGATGTATTACTAGAGGCTGGAGCTAGAATTCTAGAATCAGCTTGTGGTCCATGTATCGGTATGGGTCAATCTCCTGCAACTAATGCAGTTTCATTAAGAACATTTAACCGTAATTTCTATGGTAGAAGTGGTACAAATTCAGCACAAGTATATTTAGTATCACCTGAGGTTGCTGCATTATCAGCAGTTAATGGTTACATTTCAAATCCATTAGGATGCAAGACATTACCTGAATTCAGATTAGATGTTGATTATCCTAAGTGCGATAGCTTATTATATAAGCCTGAATTTAAATCAGAAATCGTAATGGGACCAAATATTAAACCATTACCAAAATTCAAACCAATAGGAAATAAATTTGATGCTAAGGTAATGATTTCGCTTGAAGATAATATTACAACAGATCATATTATGCCTGCAGGTGCTAAGGTATTACCATATAGATCAAATATTGAAAAAATATCAGAATTCGTATTCTCAAATATTGATGAAGGCTTCTCAAAGAGATGCTTAGATAACAATGGTGGCGTAATTGTTGCAAAACAAAATTATGGTCAAGGCTCAAGCCGTGAGCATGCAGCTATCGCTCCAAGATATTTAGGCATTAAAGCAGTTATTGCTGCATCTTTCGCAAGAATTCATAAAAAGAATTTAATTAACTTTGGTATTTTACCAATAGAATTAGATATTGAAGCTTCATTATTTGATGAAATCGAAGTATCTTATGATAAAAATAAAATTACAGTAATCAATAAGACTAAGAATAAGACTTATGAAAGAATGAATGATTTAACAGATGAAGAATATAAACTAATTGAAGTTGGTGGATTGTTGAATACATTCTAGAAAGGATTGTATGAACGAGTTTTTACAAGAAAAATATAATGACTTATTAACTGAAGAAGCTATCGCTCCTGAATTATATGACAAATATGATGTAAAAAGAGGTTTAAGAAACAATAATGGTACAGGTGTTTTAGTTGGCTTAACTAGAGTTGCTGAAGTATCTGGATATGTTGTTGAAGATGGCGTAAAAAAACCTAAAAAAGGTAATCTTTATTATCGTGGAATCGATGTAAGAGATGTAGCTAACCTATCAGGAGATGATTTTGGTTATGAAAACACATGCTTCTTATTATTATTTGGTCATTATCCTACAAAATCTGAATCTAAAATATTTAAGAAAATTTTAAGTGATGAATATGATTTACCTGAAAACTTTTTGGAAAATATTATTCTAAAGAATCCATCTAAATCATTAATGAATCATATTTCTAGATGTATTTTATCTTTATATTCATTTGATGAAAATCCAGATGATATATCAGGCTTTGAATTAATTAAAAAAGGCATTTCACTAATTGGTAAAATGCCTGCAATAATAAGCTATTCATTACAAACTAAAACACATTATCTAGATCATGATTCTTTACATATTCATTATCCAAAGAAAGAATATTCATTTGCTGAAAATTTATTATACATGTCAAGAAATGATGGTAAATTTACTGATTTAGAAGCTAAAACATTAGATATGTGTTTAATTGTTCATGCTGATCATGGTGGAGGAAATAATAGTGCCTTTGTTGGAACTGTAGTATCTTCAACATTAACAGATATCTATTCTATGCTTGTAGCATCTTTAGCATCATTAAAAGGACCACGTCATGGTGGTGCAAATATGGCAGTATTAGATATGATGCAAAATGTTATATCTGATATTGGACTTGATGCATCAGATGAAAAAATAATAGAAGTAATAAATAAAATCCTAGATAAGAATTATAATGATAATTCAGGATTAATCTATGGTATTGGTCATGCTATATATACATTATCAGATCCAAGAGCTGAATTATTAAGAGATAAGGCTGAAAAATTATCAAAAGAAAAGAATCCAAAGAAATTTGAATTCTACAATCGTTTTGAAAAGCTTGCAGTTAAGGTTTTAGAAGAAAGAAAAGGCATGAAATGTTGCTGCAATGTCGATTTCTATTCAGGCTTAATTTATGAAATGCTAGATATACCTAGAGATTTATTTATTCCAATCTTTGCTGCTGCAAGATTAGTTGGCTGGATTAGTCATGATATTGAAAATTTATTATATAGCAATAAAATTGTACGTCCTGCAACTAAATATGTTGGAAAGAAAGCTGAATAACAAGGGGAGATGTCTCCCTTTTTTCATTTAATTGACTTTAATAAATATTTTATTTATAATATATGTATATCTAATTTAGGAAAGGGGAATGAATATGACGCTAAAGAAAACAATTATTTTCATAGTTGCAATTGGAGCTGCAATATTAGTACCATTAGGTTTAATTAGTGGCGCAGTTGTTGCTACAAGTAATTATTCAGAATATCAAATAACATCTACCCCTCAAGCTAAAATTGAAGTTGATGAAGTAACAGCTAATACAGCACACCTTCATTTTTCTATTGATAGATCAAATATGGTAATTGATTCTTCAAGTAGTGCTAACACAAAGGATGAATCAAGAGATACTAAATATAAATATTGTAGTGATTTTAATATTTTATTAATTAAGATGACTGCATATAATGAAGCAGTTAAAAAAATAACTGGTAACCAGGTAGTAAGCGTTCAAACATATATTGATCGTACACTAGAAGTAAGAGATGATGCTTTTAATCACGATGGTATAACAGATGAACCACTTGGATCATTATCTATTGTTGATACATATCTTTTAACAGGTGATACATTCTTCCAAGGCTCTAAAACATATTATACAAGAACAGGTTCTAATTATTATGAAGCAAGTATAAAGGATGGAGCAGAAGTAGAAAAAGGTGTTTATTACGAAAAAGTAAAAAACACATCATTTGAATTTTATATTGGTAATTTAAATCCTGAATATAAATATGCAGTTGCTGTACAATTCTATTATAGTACTAATGATAATGGTAATACATTATATAATAAAGGTTTACAAGAAAGATTTGAATTTGAAACAAAAACTAAATAAAATAACGAGAAGAGCCATCTTTCGATGGCTCTTTTCTATTTTTGGGAGAGATTATTTTTATAAGTAGTTTTCTTATGCTTCTATGTTAGCATTTAAAAAAAATAGAGTCAACCATTTGAGATAATTTGTGATTATTTGTTTATGTTTTGTGAAAATTGTGCTATAATCTCATAAGTCAAAGGAGATAATAAATCATGGATAGACAACAATTTTTACTTGAAATGAGACAAAATCATACTTTAAAAGGTAGAAAACCATGTTTTGTTTCATTAAGGTTTAATGCTGGTAAAATTTATAATGAAGGTTATTCTGAATTTATTATGTCCTTTAGAGACGGAGTAATATATTTTCAAAAATTATCTAGGTTTTTAAAAAGATTACAGCCATCTGGTGATTTCGAATTAAGAGCGAGAAGATTTAAAAAATACGATATAATGCAGAAGAGCTTTATTAATATTTTATATTTATATGAAGATAATGATAGATTTATAGATATATGTTATCAAGTAGGTAAAAGAGAAAATTCTTCAACTATGAGTAATATTCAACGTATAGTTGATGAAATGGTTGAATTATATAATATTAAGTCATGTCAGGAGGAAATAAAAAATGAACCAGAAGAAGACACTGACTCAGAAGGAAAAGGATCTAATTAAAAAATACGAAACAAATGATTTCAAAAAAAGAAGAAGTTTTACCAATGAAAAAAAAGAAATGTATTTAAAACAAACAGATAGAAATTATAAGGACGGTGATAGAAATTGATTAAATTAGGAGAATATAATAAATTAAAAATAGTAAGAAAATCTGATTTAGGCTATATGCTAACAGATGGAGATAGTGAAGTATTATTACATTTCTCTCAAAGCTTAAATGAGCATAAGGATGGAGAAGAAATTAATGTATTTATATATTCTGATAAAAAGGAAAGACTTACAGCAACTGAAATAAAGCCTACTGCAACAATAGAGGAAGCAGGCTTTGCGAAGGTTGTAGATGTAATACCAGGAGCTGGTGTATTTGTTAATATTAATACACCAAAAGATGTTTTAGTATCTAAGGATAATTTACCATATGATACAGAATTATGGCCACAAAAGGATGATTTATTATTCATTAGATTAAAGATTAAAAAGGATTCTTTAATTGGTAAGCCTTTAAATAGATTTGATATTATATCTTTAAGAAAGAATGTAATGTATGCTGAACAAGAGCAGGTTAATGCTCATGTATGTAAAATATCTGATGCAGGTATTTCTCTTGTAACTAATGATATGATGTATGTATTTGTACCTGAAACTCAGCTAAGAGGTAAGCATAGACTTGGTATGGATGTTGTTGTTACAATAACAAAAGCATTAGATGGAGAATTCTATGGTACATTAAATCAGCATAAGGAATTATTAATGGATACTGATAGAGAATTAATCCTAGATTATATGAAAAAGCATAATGATTCTATGCCTTTAACTGCTAAATCATCATCAGAGGATGTATTTAAATATTTAAAGATGTCAAGAAAAGCATTCAAAAGAGCATATGGTGGTTTATATAAGGATCATATTATAGATTTTGATGATACAAAATCATTTATTGTAAAATAAAATATTTTTGTAAATATTTGTGAATAAATATTGAACATTTGAAAATTCTGGCGTATAATATCATTGGAAGGTGATAGAATGCTAGAATTTTTTGATAATAAAAATGATAGTGGATATGCTACAATATATGATAGGCATATATTATTCAATTCAAAATTAATCAAATTTTTTAGCGATGCCTATAGGGTTAGAGTGGCAGTAGATAAGGATGAAAAAAAGATATATGTCTTTATGATAAATAAGGACTATGCTTTAAGTGGTGAAATCAACGAAACATCCTTATTACCAATATCAGTATCTAAATCTTATGTAAGGATAGCTTCAAAGAGTTTAATTAATTTCATTTCAGAATCATTTAATATAACCCCAACAAAGGAAAAAAGTGTCCAATGTAAGGCGACGTATTTAGATTCTAAAAAAGCTATTGTTATAGATATGGATGGTGAATAATATGGAATATATGGTATGGATATGGTTAGCTGTATTCGTTTTAGCTTTTATTATTGAAGCTATAACGCAGGATTTAGTATCAATTTGGTTTGGCTTAGGTGCCTTAGTTTGTGTATGTATATCTTTTGTAACTCCATGGTGGGTTCAAATAATTGTCTTTGTTGTAGTAAGCTCAATAACATTGGTAGCGACAAGACCATTAGTTAAAAAGATATTATCAAGAACTGAAAGAAAAACAAATTCAGATGAATTCATTGGTCAAAAGGTGAAAGTTATTACTGATATAACTAAATTTGATGGCGGTGAAGTCAAATTAAATGGTATAATATATACAGCAATATTAAAGGAAACAGATGAAGAAACTATTAAAGCTGATTCAATTGTTGAAGTAATTGCTATAAAAGGCAATAGATTAGTTGTAAAGAATATAGAAGGGGAGAAATAAGTTTATGTTTTTAGGAGTAGAACCAGGAGTAGTAGCATTTATTGTTGTACTATGTATAATTGGAGTTATTACATTAATTTATTTAATTAGTAGAATTAAAATTGTTCGTCAAACTAACAAGGTAGTTGTAGAAAGATTAGGAGCATTCCATTGTGTATGGAATGTAGGTGTTAGATTTTTACGTCCATTCATTGATAAGGTAGCTTATGTTATTTCAATGAAGGAGCAAGTTAAGGATTTCGCACCACAACCAGTTATCACTAAGGATAATGTTAAAATGGATATTGATACAGTAGTATTCTTCCAAGTAACAGACCCTAAATTATATGCATATGGAGTAGAAAACCCATTATCAGCTATTGAAAATTTAAGTGCAACTACATTAAGAAATATCATTGGTGAATTAGACTTAGATGAAACTTTAACAAGCCGTGATATTATTAATTCAAGAATGAGATCAATTCTTGATGAAGCAACAGACCCTTGGGGAATTAAAGTAAATCGTGTAGAGGTTAAAAATATCATTCCACCAAGAGATATTCAAGAAGCAATGGAAAGACAAATGCGTGCTGAGCGTGAGCGTCGTGAAAAGATTTTATTAGCTGAAGGTGAGAAAAAATCTCAAATCCTATTAGCTGAAGGTCAAAAGGAATCTCAAATCTTAAGAGCAGATGCTGATAAGCAAGCAACAATTTTAAAGGCAGAAGCACAAGCTGAAGCTATATTAAAGGTTAAGCAAGCAGAGGCTGAAGGTATTAAATTAATCCGTGAAGCTGAAGCTGCAGGTTTAAAATCATTAAAGGATGCAGAAGCTTCTCCAGAAGTATTAACATTAAGAGGCTATGAAGCATTAAAGGATTTAGCTAATGGTAATTCAACAAAGATTATTGTTCCATCTGAATTGCAAAATGTAGCTACACTTGCTACAACAATAAAAGAATCATTAAATGTTTCATCTCCAGATAAGAAATCTAATTAATAATTATGCCCCAATTTCTTTTGGGGCATTTTAATTTTCAATTTTGTTTAAAAAAATATTGAATATTAATTTCTAGTATGATAAAATAAACGAGCGTAATAAAGAAGTGGTCCGGTAGTTCAGTTGGTTAGAATGCCTGCCTGTCACGTAGGAGGTCGCGAGTTCGAGTCTCGTCCGGACCGCCACTTATTATAATATATGCGTTCATAGATCAATTGGATAGATCGTTTGACTACGGATCAAAAGGTTGGGGGTTCGAGTCCTCCTGGACGCGCCAGTTTGAAATTATTGAGGATTGGATATTCAATCCTTTTTTTTTGACTAAAAATATTTTTTGTTTTATAATTATCTAGAGGTGTTATAGATGGATAAATATGATTCTTTAAAATTAGAAAATCAATTATGCTTTCCTTTATATGCAGCAGCAAAGGAAATAACTAGAAAATATAAACCATTCCTAGATGAACTAGATTTAACATATACACAATATATTTGTATGCTAGTAATGTGGGAACATAAAGAAATGAATGTCAAGACATTAGGGCAATATATTTATTTAGATTCTGGAACATTAACACCACTTTTAAGAAAGCTTGAGGATAAAGGCTATATTGAAAGAAAAAGAAGTGATAATGATGAAAGAAATCTTATTATTTCTATTACAAATAAAGGAATGGACTTAAGAGAAAAAGCCTTAAATATTCCTTCAAATATGGGAGCATGTATAAAATTATCTCCTGAAGAAGGAAAGCTATTATATAATGTTTTACATAAGATTTTAAATAATTTGAATGATTAAGCTCGATAAGAGCTTTTTTAATTTTTTTAAAAATAGTATTGACTTATAAAAATAAATTGTGTACAATGTAATTGCAATGATAAGTTGCATACAATTTAATTTGGAGGATAAGAAAATGGTTAAAGAAATTAATGGTTTACAAAATTTAGATTTAGAAGTAGCTAATAACAAAAAGGTATTAGTTGATTTATATGCAACATGGTGTGGTCCATGTAAAATGTTAGCACCTATTGTTGAAAAGGTGTCAAACGAAGTAGAAGACTTAGTAGTATTAAAGGTAGATATCGATGAAAATGATGATATCGCATCAAACTTTGGTGTAGAAGCAATTCCTACATTATTAGTATTTGAAAATGGTAAATTAAAAACAAAAAATGTTGGATTCATTCCAGAAGTTAAAGTAAAGGAGCTAGTAAAATAAAATGAACGAGAAATTTTATCAAATCAATGTATTAAATCAAGATGGAAGTACACAAAATTTAGAAGAATATAAAGGAAAGGTATTATTAATTGTTAATACTGCAACAGGATGTGGTTTTACTCCTCAATATAAGGAATTAGAAGAATATTATAGAGAATTTAAGGATAAAGGCTTTGAGGTATTAGATTTTCCTTGTAATCAATTTGCTAACCAAGCAAAGGAAAGTGATGTTGAAATAAATCAAATCTGTTCTTTAAAATATGATACTACTTTTAAAAGATTTAAAAAGATTGAGGTTAATGGAGAAAATAAATGTGAATTATTTAAGTATTTAGAAGAAAATGCTAAATTCACAGGTAAGGGTGTTAAATTAAAATTTTTAGCTAAGCTTAGCAAAGCTAAGGGTGATGAAATCAGATGGAATTTCACTAAATTCTTAGTAGATAAAGAAGGAAATATCGTTAAGAGATTTGAACCAACTGATAAAATGGAAGATATTAGAGAAAATATTAGTAATTTATTGAAATAATAATATATAATAAATACGAAAGAGGTGCATAATATGTATGATGTAATAATAATTGGAACAGGAGCTGCAGGTATATCAGCTGCGTTAACCTTAAAACAGCTTAATAAGAATTTTTTATGGATAGGTTCTAAGGATTTATCATATAAGATCAATAGTGCAGAAAAAATAAGAAATTATCCAGGTTTATCTAGCGTTTCAGGTAAAGAAATGAAAGAAGCATTTCTAAAACAAATTAAGGATATGGATATTGAAATATTATCTAAGCAGGTTACTGGTGTTTATGATTTATCTACACATTATGCAGTTTTATGTGGCGATGAATCATATGAAGGTAAATCAATCATCTTAGGCTTAGGTGTAGAATCAATTAAGCCAATTGAAGGTGAAATTGAATTATTAGGTCAAGGTGTATCTTATTGTGCAACATGTGATGGCTTCTTATATAAAGGAAAAGATATTACTGTTGTATCTGCATCAAAGGAATTTGAGCATGAAGCAAAATATTTAGCTTCATTAGCTAATAAGCTAAATTATGTTGGCTTATATAAGGATATTGATATGGATGAAGCAAATGTAAATATTATTAAGGGAATGCCTAATAAGATTACAAAAGAAAATAAGAAGATGAAACTTCATTTTAAGGATTCAATAATTGAGTCTGATGGTATATTTATGCTAAAGGCTGCAATATCACCTGCAGTATTAGTTCCAGGCTTAGAATCAGATAATGGTCATATTGTAGTAGATAGACAAATGAATACAAATTTAAAAGGTGTATTTGCCGCAGGAGATTGTACAGGAAGACCATATCAATATACAAAGGCAGTAGGAGAAGGCAATGTGGCTGCTCATAGTGCTGTTGATTATTTAAATAATTTAAAATAATTAAATATAAAAAATAGAAAAGAGGGATTGGAATGAACCAATCCCTCTTTTCCTAATAGAAAGGAAAAATAGGAAATTACTTTTTATCAACAAAAACTTTTTTAAGTCTTGCGAATCTTGGTAAACCATCTTCAAGTGGTGCCTTGCAGTCACCTTGAATTAATGGTAATGCATAATCAACATATGCTTGAGTTAATCCTGTTCCGTCTTTTGTAATCCACTCTAATGGTACTTTCTTTTCTGCATTAGCAACCTCTTCTAGAGGAATTCTAATGTATTCACAAGTATATTTACCATTCTTCATTACTCTCTTGAAGCCGATCATATAATCTGTAACGCCTTCGCATGCAGCTTTAACAGCTTCAACACCAGCATTGAATGCTTCTTCAACATCGATTGCAGAAGCTAAATGTTGAGCACAACGTTGTAATAATGAGAATTCAATAGGTCTAACTTTAACATTTAATCTATTCTTTAATAAATCAGCTAAGACAGAAGCAGTACCACCCATTTGTTTATGTCCAAATGCATCAACTGCAACATCTGCAACTAATTCAGGTACATATTTGCCATCTTTAGTTTTAACACCTTCAGATACAGCAATAATAACCTTACCATTGTTTTCTTTGAATTTCTTTTCTACATCTGAATAGAATTTTTCTAGATCAAATGGAATTTCTGGTAAATAGATTAAATCTGGACCATAGCCCTTGTAGCAAGCTAATTGAGCAGCAGCAGTTAACCAACCTGCGTTTCTACCCATAACTTCAACTACTGAAACCATTGGTGTATCATAAACTGTAGCATCACATTTTAATTCCATGAATGAAGTTGCAACATATTTTGCAGCACTTGCATATCCTGGGCAGTGATCTGTAACTGCTAAGTCATTATCAATTGTTTTAGGAACACCCATACAGAAGCATTCATATCCTGAATCCTTGAAGAATTTAGAAACCTTGTTACATGTATCCATTGAGTCATTTCCACCATTATAGAAGAAATATCTAATGTTATATTTTTTGAATACTTCTAATAATTTCTTATATTCAGAATCATCCTCTGCTAAATTTTTTAATTTGTATCTAACAGAACCGATTGTAGAAGATGGTGTTGTTTTTAATAATTCTAATTCTTTAATATCTTCTTGATTAATATCAAAGAATTCTTCATTAAGAATACCTTTAATACCATGACAAGCACCATAAACACGTGTTATGTTCTCTTGTTTTAATGCTTCAATAAAAACACCGGCAGCAGAAGCATTAATAACTGATGTAGGTCCTCCTGATTGACCTATGATAGCTGCGCCCTTTAATTTGTTCATATATAATTCTCCTTAATATGCGTTTTGGTTTTGTTAAAACCCTTATAATCTAATTTTAATAAAATTGTATTTTAAAGTCAAGATATGACAACACTTTAACTTTAGTAAAGCATTTTCATAAAAGATTTTTCAACTTATTATTTAATAATAATAAAAAAACTTGATACGTTTACTTTTTGTGATATAATGGTTAAGGAAGTGAATTTTTAGGAGTGATGATTTTATGAGAATTGGTGTCCTAACTTCTGGTGGTGACGCTCCAGGAATGAATGCCTGCATCCGTGCAGTTGTTCGTGCCGCACTTGCTTCAGGTGACCAAGTATTTGGTATCTATGATGGATATAGAGGATTGGTTGAAGGAAAGCTTGTGGAGTTCACAAGAAAAGATGTATCAGAGATATTATCAAAGGGTGGTACTATTTTAGGTACTGCAAGACTTCCTGAGTTTCAATATGAAGCTGTAAGAAAGTTAGCTGTAGACAAACTTAAAAAATATGATATCGATGCCTTAGTATGTATTGGTGGAGATGGTACTTATACAGGTGCCCTACGCCTACATGAAATGGGTATAAAGACAATTGGTGTTCCAGGCACAATTGATAACGATATCGCCTCAAGTGATTTTACTATTGGCTTTTCAACTGCGTTAAATACAGCATGTGACGCTATAGACAAGCTAAGAGATACATCATCATCTCATCAAAGATGTTCTATTATTGAAGTAATGGGAAGACATTGTGGTGATTTAGCATTATATTCTGGAATATGTTGTGGTGCTGAATATATTATCACAAATGAAACAGGCCTTGATAAAGAAAAATTATTAAAGTCTTTAAAAGAAAATAGACTTAATGGTAGAAGACACGCTATCGTAGTTATTTCTGAAAATGTTACAGATGTCCATCAACTTGCTAAAGAAGTAGAGGTATATTCAGGTTATGAATGTAGAGCTACTATTTTAGGTTATATTCAACGTGGAGGAAACCCAACTCCTGAGGATAGATTACTTGCAGCAAGATTAGGTAAATATGCTGTTGATTTATTACATGATGGAATATCAGGGGTTGCAGTTGGAGTTATTGATGGAAAACTTAAAGCAACACCAATCGAAGAGGCTCTTACGATGGTTAACGAACCAAACGATGAGTTAAATAAATTAGTTCAAAAAATATCTTAATAATTATGGAGGAAATTAAAGATGAAGAAGACAAAACTTGTATGTACAATTGGACCTGCTTCTGAGCAAAAAGCTTGCTTAGAGAAATTAATCGGAACTGCTGGAATGAACGTTATGAGAATGAACTTATCTCATGGTGATCATGAAGAACAAGGATTCCGTATTAGAAACGTTAAAGCATTAAATGCAGAAAAGGGCTGGAACGTAGGTATGGCTCTTGATACTAAGGGTCCTGAAATTAGAACAGGATATTTAAAGAATGATGACCCAGTTATGATTCATACTGGTGATATTATCCGTATTACAATGGATTATTCATTCTTAGGAGATGCAAAAAAGATTGCTATTTCTTATCCAGGTTTATATGACGATATTCATGTTGGTGGAAGAATCTTAATTGAAGATGGTCTATTAACATTAAAGGTTATTGAAAAGGATGAAAAGAACAAAGAATTAGTTTGTGAAGCACAAAATGATCGTAAATTAAAGAACAAGAGAAACTGTAATGTTCCTGGCGTAGTATTAAATATGGATTATATTGCACCAAAGGATTATGATGATATCACTTGGGCTTGTGATCAAGACCTAGATTTTATCTTCGCATCATTCGTACGTCGTCCTAAAGATATCGAAGATATCAGAAATATCTTAAAGGAAAAGAAGAATGATCATATCAAAATCATTTCTAAGATTGAAAACCAAGAAGGCGTTAAGAACATGGCTGAAATCATTGCATTATCAGATGGTGTAATGGTTGCTCGTGGTGACTTAGGTGTTGACGTTGACGCTTGGGATTTACCTTCTATCCAAAAGGAAATGATCTATTTAGCACAATCTACAGGTAAGATTGTTATCTGTGCTACTCAAATGTTAGACTCTATGCAAAATAACCCAAGACCTACACGTGCTGAAGTATCTGATGTTCATAACGCAGTATTAGATGGTACAGGATGTGTAATGCTTTCTGGTGAATCTGCACAAGGTGATTATCCATATGAAGCAGTTACATATTTAGGAAAGATTGCTAATAGAGCAGAAGATGACCTAGATCATCAAGCAATGATTGACAATGTAGTATTTGAAAAGGCTGAAAAGGATGAATATGATGCAATCGGTTTATCTGTAGCTACATTAGCTAATACATTTGAAATTCCTGCAGTAGTTGCAGAAGGAGATGTTGATTTCGCTTTAGCATTATCTCAATATCGTCCTGCAACAGATATCTTCTTCGCAGTAAAGACTCCTGCTGAGGCAAGAACTCTTTCTATCGTTTGGGGTGTTCAAGCAGTTGTTGGTACAATTGATGATGCATTCAATTGTGCAAAGAAGACATTAGAATTAACTTCTGATGACAAGGTTATCAAGACAACTGGTACAACTCTAGAAATTATCAATGCTTAATTAAAAATATATTATCAAAAGCCATGTTCGCATGGCTTTTTTAACGCATAAAATAAAAAACAGCCGAAGCTGTTTTAAATTAAATTATTTATCATTTAGATTTGAACCGCAATTAGGACAAAATTTTGCATCATCGTCAACTATTGAATCACAATAAGGACAACGTCTATATATCTTATTTTTAAGATACGCATTTTCAGTTTCGGCTTTTTTTGTTCCCTCATAGATTCCATCTGCCATACCACTATTTTTTGCTTCAGCGTAATCTATATCGGATTCATTTATAAGCCCATCATTGTTGGCATCTCCAATTTGTCTAAGCTGTCGTTTAAATCTTATAAATAATATAATACCTTTTGTTAAGAAAAAGATACTTAATCCACCAAGACCGATTAATGCAACAATTGCTATAGTAGCTTTGCTTTTAAATCTGTAATCAGAAGGATTTGTTATTGAAACATATAATGTATAAGTTTCACCTTCTTTAATGCTTAAAGATCCATCTGCTGCAAGGTCGTCGTCTCCATATCCATAATATGTCATATTATTGTATTTATATTCAAAATCATAAACTTCATATTTATAATAACCAGATTTAGTAATTTGTGCCTTTGTTATAGTAGCTTTTACAGCTACATCCATGCATAATGCAAAAACTACTATAGCGAAAATAATAAATAATAATGATAAAAAGAAATAAACAAATATATTTGCTACTCTTGATCTATTATATGAATTACTAGAACGTCCTTTACTATATATATGAAAAGAGCTATGACTATAATGGTGAGTTGTTGAATGACTTGAATGACTACGACTAGATCCTCCATGGAATCCTCCACTATGTCCTCCGCTGTGTCCACCATGAAATCCTCCCATATTAATACCTCCCATAATGCTTTTTGAATACGTCATACATTATAACATATATTCTTTTGAAAATATAATTTTTCTTATTATTTAAAAATAGTCGATAATATTATATAATTATAATAGATATGTATACAGTTTAGGAGTTGATTTATATGACAAAAGAAGAAATGTATGCAGACATTAATAAATGGAAAAAAGAGAAGAATGCTATTATATTAGCACACTATTATCAGGATGGTGATATCCAAGATATTGCAGATTATGTTGGAGATTCATTAGCCTTAGCACAAAAGGCTAGTAAGACTGATGCTAAAATTATTGTATTTTGCGGTGTTCATTTTATGGCTGAAACTGCAAAGCTGTTATCCCCTGAAAAGAAGGTTTTACTTCCGGTAATGGAGGCAGGCTGCGTAATGGCTGATATGATGAATGAAGCTGATATAAAAAAATATAGAGAAGACAATCCTGATACAGTAATATTAATGTATGTTAATTCAACTGCTAGATGTAAGCAATATGCTGATGTATGTGTTACATCATCTAATGCTTTAAAAATAATTGATCATTATTCAAAATTAGGTAAAAAAATGCTATATGGACCTGATAAAAATTTAGGTGCATATGCTATGAGTAAATCAAATATAAAAATGGATTTATGGCCAGGCTTTTGCGGTATCCACAATGGTTTAAAGCCAAAGGATATCAACGCAATAAAAAAAATACATCCAAATGCCCAATTTGTAGCACATCCTGAATGTAATTTAGATGTATTAGCTATGGCAAGCTATGTAGGTTCAACTAAACAATTAATTGAATATGTTACAGAATCAAATCATGATGAATTTATCATTGGTACTGAAGTTGGAGTTATTCATGAAATGCAAAAGAGAAATCCAAATAAAAAATTTTATGTAGCTAGTGATAGATTAAGATGCTTTGAAATGAAATTAACAAAATTAACTGATTTATATGAATGCTTAAAGAATGAAACAAATGAAATTGAAATTCCAGAAGATGTAAGTAAAAAGGCAGTTAATTGTGTTAATAAAATGCTTGAATTAAGTAAATAATATGGAATTTAGTGATTATTTAAAAGAATTTATAAATAATGAAAAATATAAAGAATTAGCTAATTATATTGCACATGGAAAGACAACATTATTAAATCATTCAATAAATGTTTCATATCTATGTTATTTATATTCAATTGCTAAGCCAAAAAAGAAATATGATATGAATTCACTTATTAGAGGCTCATTATTACATGATTTTTATTTATATGATTGGCATAATAAAGATCATAAAAGACCTCATGGATTTCATCATCCTTTGATTGCATATAAAAACGCAATTAAATATTTTGATATAAATAAAATAGAAGAAAATATTATTAAAACACATATGTTTCCATTAACATTATTTAGGATTCCTAAATATAAGGAATCATGGTTAGTTCAAAAAATGGATAAAAAAGCTACATTTTTAGAAATGAAGCATAAAAAAGTCAATTTTTGTTTATACGAAAATGATGATAAAAAAGGATATAATCTTTGATTATAAAAGGTGGTTATTATGAAAAAAACATATGAATATGATGTAGTTATATTAGGAGCAGGACTTGCAGGAATATATACTGCATTAAATCTCGATAAAAATTTAAAGGTTGCCATTTTAGTTAAAGATAAAATTGAAAGAGGCTCATCAAATTTAGCACAGGGTGGTATTGCAGCTGAGGTAGAATTTGATGAAAACAAAATAGAAGAGCATTATCAGGATACACTAAAGGCAGGATCTTATTTAAATGATAAGGAAGCTACAAGAGTATTAGTTAATGAAGCTGGATATAATATTAAAAATTTAATTAATTTAGGTGTAAATTTTGATAGAAACCAGGATGGAGAATTAGTAAAGACTCTTGAAGGTGGACATAGATCAAGAAGAATTTTACATGCTGGTGGAGACGCAACTGGAGCTAAGGTAATGGCTGATTTAAGAAATACTTTAGCTAAAGCTTCAAATATAACAGTATATGAAGATGAAATGGCCTTTGAAATAATTAAAGATAATGATAAAAAGGCAATTGGATTAATTGCTATTAATCAAGCTAATGAGCCAGTTTATTTCTTCTCTAAAAGAATAGTAATAGCTACTGGTGGAGTTGGTGGAATTTATAAAAATTCAACTAATGAAAAATTCGCTGTAGGTGATGGTATAGCACTTGCATATAGAGCTGGTATTGAAATTAAAAATATGGAATTTGTTCAATTCCATCCAACTGGCTTATATGAAGAAGAAAAACAAGGTCAAAGATTTTTAATTAGTGAAGCTGTTCGTGGCGAAGGTGCTATATTAAAAAATATTGAAGGCGAAAGATTCATGGCTAAATATGATAAGGAAAGAATGGAATTAGCTCCAAGAGATGTAGTTAGCCAGGCAATATATAGAGAAATGTTTGATACATGGAGTGACCATGTATATCTTGATATAACTTCTAAATCAAAAGAATTCTTAATGAAGAGATTCCCTACAATTTATGAAAAATGCTTATCTATTGGTGTAGATATGTCAAAGGATTTAATTCCTGTTGCTCCAATTGAGCATTTCTTATGTGGTGGTATTAAAACTGATTTAGATGGACATACTAATTTGGCTAATGTATATGCAGTTGGAGAATGTGCATCAACTGGTGTTCATGGTGCGAATAGATTAGCATCAAATTCATTATTAGAATGCTTAGTATTTGGCTTAAGAATAGCTAATGATATCAATAATAATATTTCTAATACAAAAGAAATTGAAAAGGAATATCCATTAGTAAATGAGGATTTCAAAAAATATAATTTCAAAGCTATCAGAACTGAAATTAGAGAAATTATGGATAAATATGTATCTATAGTAAGAACTAGTCAAGGTCTTGATATAGCTAAAAAAATAATTGAAACTCATTATAATAACCTAATTAAATTAGAAGTAATGTCTAGATATTATTATGAAACATTAAACATGGTAACATGTGCAATGATCATAATTAATGCAGCAATAGCTAGACCTAAGTCAATTGGCTGTCATTTTATTATCAATTCAAGCCTTGATATGATTAAGGTAGATAAGATAATCAAGGAAGCATTAAATGAGGATATGCCAGAAGGCGATATTACAACTGATAATTTAATTCCAACTGGTCATAAATCTAAAGCTATGTTTATAGCTAAAGAGGACGGTATCATTTCAGGTACTGAGGTTGTTAAGAGAGTATTTGAAATCGTTGGTGGTAAATTTGCAATTAAATTCTATAAACGTGATGGAGATAAGGTATCTAAATTAGATACAATTGCTACTATAGAAGGAGATACTAAGACTATATTAAAGGGTGAAAGAGTTGCCTTAAATTTATTCCAAAGAATGTCTGGTATCGCAACTGAAACTAATAAATATGTTAAAGAATTAGAAGGTAACACAAAATTATTAGATACAAGAAAGACTATGCCAGGCTTAAGATATTTAGATAAGCTTGCAGTAACACATGGTGGTGGTACTAACCATAGATATTCTTTATCTGATATGGTAATGATAAAGGATAATCATATAGATGCTGTTGGAGGTATAACTCAGGCTGTTAAATTAATTAAACCAAAGGTCAATGTTAAAATTGAGGTAGAGGTTGAAACATTAGATCAATTTAAAGAAGCACTTAATACAGATTGTGATATTATTATGCTAGATAATATGACAACAGATTTAATGAAAAAATGTGTTGAATTAAATAATCATAGAAAACAGCTAGAGGCATCAGGAAATATGACTATCGATAGAATCAAGGAAGTATCAAAAACAGGTGTTGATTTTATTTCTGTTGGTGCTATAACTCATTCAGTAAAGGCATTAGATATTAGCTTAAAATTTCATAATATAAAATAAAGAGCAGTAAATGCTCTTTTTTTCGAAATATAAGGAGAAAGATTATGATTGCATTAATAACAGGTGGAACAAAAGGAATTGGTAAAGAAATGGCTATTTCTTTATCAAAAAGAGGATATGATTTAATATTAGTTTCTAGAACAGATAAAGGATTAGATGAAATAAAAAAAGCTTGTAAAACTAATATAACATTTTATTCATATGATTTATCAAATGAAGAAGATAATTATAAATTATTAGAAGAAACTAAAAATATTGATATTGATATATTTATTGCTAACGCAGGCTATGGAGATATTGGACGTATTACTAAAACTGATACTTTAAAAGAAGTTAATATGATTAAATTAAATGATATATCTACATTTATATTAACTAAGGAATTCTTAAAAAGATTCATCGCAAAGGATAAAGGTAATGTATTAATGACTGCATCTGCGGCAGCATTTGGTGTTGCACCATATATGAATATATATTATGCAACTAAATCATTTGTATATTCTATGGCACATGGATATTATAGAGAATTAAGAGATATGAAAAGCCATGTAAATATATCAGTATTATGTCCAGGTCCTGTTAAAACAGGATTTGAAGAAAGAGCAAATGCTAAATTTACAATAAAATCATTAACTCCTGAATATGTAGGAGAATATGCGATAAAGAAAATGCTAAAGAATAAATTTAGAATTATTCCAAGTGCTGGTATTAGATTAGCACATTTCTTTTCACATTTTGTTCCTAAAAAATGGATTTCAAAATTACTTCGTAAACAATCTGAAATAAAAGAATAGTGCAATTAAAGAAGGCAATTTACGCCTTCTTTTTGTGTTAATATTTCCTTTAAGAAAAGAGAAATTAATATATAATATTATTTAGAAAGGAAGCCTTAGCCATGATTAAATTTTTAAAATCAATGATGTGGTATATTAAACCAAATTGGTGGCGCTATGTAATAGTTGTTATCTTTGGTTTATTAAATGGTGTTTCCAATCTATTGCCAGCTACTATAATAGCTCAATTAACTAAAGGCATAGAGGAAGGAACATTAACAGAAGATATTTTAATATACCAAATCTTTTTACCATTTTTAGGCTCTGTTTTATTAATTTATGTATGTGCTACATTTATGAGGCTTTCTCAAAACCGCTTAACAACATCACTATATTATGCCCTACATAAAAGATATATGGAATCAATTATGGTTCAAGATGCATATTTTTTTGAGGATTTTAAGGCAGGAGATCTTTTAACTAGAGCCTTAGGAGATATAAACCAGGTTAAATTTTCTGGTGGAAATAGATTATTAAAAATATTTACTGAATCTACAACTGTATTAATAACATTTATTGCATTAATATATATTCATCCAGTTTTAGCAATATGCTGTTTCTTACCACTAACTTTAATATTTATTTCAAATATTTTATTAAAAAGAATTGTAAAAAGAAACTGGGCATTAGTAAGACAAAAGCACTCAGAAATGGGTAATAAGGTATTAGAAAGTATTACTAATGTTAGAACTATAAGAGCATTCTCAAAAGAAGAGGATGATTATAATGAAAATTTAAAATATTCAAATAATGCTTATATAGTTGAAAAGAATAATTTGAAAATCAATATTATATTTCAACCTTTATTTCAATTTATAGTAGGGGTATCAACTGTAATATGCTATGGATTAGGTGCTTATTTTTATTATAGAGATCAAATAACTACACCTCAATTAGTACAATTTATAATGTATTTAGGCTTATTCCAAGCTCCACTTACAGCTATAGGTAACCTTGTTAATAATTTCTATCAATCTATGATTTCTGCAGATAGATTAAATGAAGTATATGATTCTAAATCTAGTGTAATAGATAAAGAAAATGCGACAGATATAAATGATTTTACATTATTAGAATTTAAGAATTTCTCATTTAAATATAAAGATGATTCATATTATGTTTTAAAAAATATTAATCTAAAGCTTGAAAAAGGTAAAACATTAGGAATAGTAGGTAAAACTGGAGCTGGTAAATCAACATTAGTACGTCAGCTTGTACGTCAATTACCTATAGATTCAGATACATTATATGTAAATGATAAGCCTATAGATGAATTTAATAAAACTTCAATAAGAGAAATAATATCATATGTTCCTCAAGAACATGTATTATTCTCAAGAAGTGTATATGAAAATGTATTATTAGGTAAAAAGGGAGCTACTAAAGAAGAAATAAATCAAGCTATAAAACTAGCTGATTTTGAAAAGGATATTCATAATTTACCAAATGGATTAGATACTATAGTTGGTGAATATGGTGTAACCCTATCAGGTGGACAAAAACAACGTTTAGCAATAGCTAGAGCCTTCTTAAGAAATAGTGATATATTAATATTAGATGATTCTTTATCAGCAGTAGATGGTAAAACTGAATCAAATATTATTGAAACACTAAATAGCTATAGAAAGGATAAAACAAATATTATAGTTGCTCATAGATTATCAGCAGTTATGCAAGCTGATAATATTATTGTATTAAAGAATGGTGAAATAGTAGAACAAGGTAGCCATTCAGAATTAATGGCTAATAAGGGCTGGTATTATCACCAATTTAAAAATCAACAAATGAATAAGGAGGATGATTAATTATGGCTAAAAAAGAAGTCTTAAAAAAATCTACACTCCTTAAAAAGACTATTCCATATATCAAAAAGGAAAAATGGTTATTTTTATTAACTATATTATTAACATTAGTTACTGCAGGAATAAACGCAATAACACCGTTTATTACAAAGAAAATATTAGATGTTTTCTTACCTGATGAGGATTATGATTTAATAATTAAATATTTATTAATATATGGATCTTTAATTATAATGCTATTGATATCTAGATATTCTTTCCAATATGTTAATACGTTAACAGGTATGAAAATTGAAAAGAGAATTAGAGAAGAAGCAATTAGAAAAATTAATTATTTACCTGTAGATTATTATTCATTAGAACCAGATGGTAAAATAGTAGCTAAAATCACATCTGATTCAGGTGGAGTAAGAGTATTTTATACAACAATGTTTTCTATAATAAATGCCTTAGTAAATATATTAATTGTTTATATAGGTGTAATTATAATGGAACCAATGCTTGGATTATTAATATTAATTATTATTCCAATCATTTTAATTTGGATTACATTATATAGAAAGAAAGTACATAAATATTTCGTAGATTTAAGAGAAACAGGATCAAGAATTACTGGAAAGCTTAATGAATTAATTGTTGGTACTCCTATCATTCAAGATTTTAATCAAGAAGAGGCAATGCTAAAGGATTATAATGATTTAACATGGAGATATGTTAAAAATGATAGAAAGGCTAATACATTAAATATTTATTTTGGTTGGGAATTATTGTCATTAATTAAAAGATTAACTGAAATTGGATTATTATTATATTTAGGCTTTAGCTCAATGAATATTGGCGGAGTAACAGTAACAATTGGTTTAATTTCAGCATTTGTTGAAAATCTTGATAAAATGATTAACCCAATAAATGCAATATTCAATAATTTAAATGAATTAGAGGATTCTCTTGTTGCCGCAACAAGAGTATATATGTTTATCGATGAGCCTAATGATTTAAGAATCTTTGATGGAGAAGAGGCTAAGCCTATTAATGGTGAAGTTAAATTTGATAATGTAAAATTCTCATATGTTAAAGAAAAGCAGGTTCTAAATGGCGTAAGCTTAGATGTTAAGCAAGGCGAGACAATAGGTATTGTAGGTCAAACCGGATCTGGTAAATCTACATTGATGAATTTATTATTACAATTTAATGATTATGATTCTGGTCATATTTATATCGATGGAGATGAAATTAATAAATATAATAAAGCATCATATAGAAAGAATTTAGGTATCATATTACAAACTCCTGCCCTATTCCAGGGTACGATAAAGTCTAATATAACAATGGATAGAGAATATTCTGATGAGGAAGTAATTAATGTAATTAAAGAGGTTGGTGCCTCTCATCTTCTTGAAAAAACAGAAGAAGGTATATACGCTCCAGTTTCATTTAGAGGTGAAAATTTATCATTAGGTGAAAAGCAATTAATAGCTTTCGCAAGAATATTACTTAGAAATCCAAGCATTGTAGTATTAGATGAGGCTACAGCTAATATAGATTCTGATACAGAAGAAAAAATAAAAAATGCAATGCATTTAATATCAAAGGGAAGAACTACATTTATCATCGCTCATAGATTATCAACTATTAAGGATGCAGATACAATAGTTGTATTTGAAGATGGCAATATTGTAGGAAAAGGAACACATACTTGGCTATATCAAAATTGTTTAGTTTATAAAGATATGTATGATAGCCAATATAAGAATTTAAATAAGCAGGTAAAATAGAAATTACCTGCTTATTTTTTATACGATTATGATATAACCTGAGTTTTACACTTGTTATGCTATAAAGTGAAAGTATATATAAAAAACATATATATTTTCACTTTTTTATTTATTTTATTGCGTTATGCTATGTTTTATG
>Ga0247611_10002187_pt1 | contig 32540 bp, 22 predicted proteins | sample 177DNAGHGhighgp2_FD_192422 | JGI IMG/M metagenome (GOLD analysis project Ga0247611, IMG submission 192422) | Sheep rumen microbial communities from Palmerston North, Manawatu-Wanganui, New Zealand - 1770 DNA GHGhigh gp2 | ecosystem: Host-associated > Mammals > Digestive system > Stomach > Rumen... | reverse complement strand
GAAAACGCCTCTTTCATGGAAAAGGTTGGGCAATATAGTTATCAAACTTTTCTGCTTATTATTATTTTTATTGTGAGATATTTCTTTTATATTATCGCTGCCATAGTGATTTTGAGATTTGCTATTAAGTGGCGTAAAAAAAGGAAAAAGTAAATTCCAATTTATCGAACAGACAGATAGATAATGGCAAACATTCAAATCATACAAGGTGACTTTGAAAAGAAACTGAAGATTCAGTTTGCTCCATGCATCAGGGCTGGTTTCCCCTCTCCAGCTGAAGACTATAATCATGAGACGCTTGACTTCAATCGTGATCTTATCCGTAATCCTGAAGCGACGTTCTGCGGGAAAGTGGAATGTGACTCAATGATTGAAGTGGGTATCAATGATGGTGACATAGCCGTCATCGACCGTTCTATTGAAGCAGAGTAAGGAATAGATTTCGAAAAGACAAACAGATATGATATGACAGAATTAGACGAAACGAACTACATAGAATAGGACATTTTTGTCATCGCTTGATTAAAATCATGTCAAGCAAAAAATGAAATATAGGAGAGAATGAGGGGTAAAAAACGGGAAAAGGGTGCGGAAAAATGACTTTTCGCACTTTTTTTTTCATGAAAGCTATCACTTTACAGTGAGAAAGCATAGCTTTTAGGGTGTCATTTGATAGCTTTTACAACGTGAAAGCATAGCTTTTAGAGGGCAAAAACTACCGTTTTTATATGCTTTTTTAGAACCTACTACTGATTATCAATAAGTTACAAACCTCCGTAGATTTCGCTGTATGCGACCAGCAGGAAATTATTTTCAAATATCACAAGCATGAGGCGTTAACGGAAAGCCCCGAATAGGACATTTTAGCGATTTGGCATTTTCACGACACAAACATTACACCTAATAAATATCAAAAAAATTACAGAAAAACACCTATTATTCAACAAAAATTATTAATTTTGCAAGTTGGAAAAGTTTTACGCGGGAACAAGGCGGAAACAAGGCAAAGATAACAAACAAAAGACAGACTAAGACACTAAAAATAAAAGATATAAAATGAAAGTAGCTATTGTTGGCGCCAGCGGCGCCGTAGGACAGGAGTTTCTCCGTGTCCTTGATGAAAGGAATTTTCCGATTGACGAACTGGTATTATTCGGCTCACAACGCTCTGCCGGAACAAAATACACATTCCGCGGCAAGGAGTATGAGGTGAAGCTGTTGCAGCACAACGACGACTTCAAGGGCGTGGACATAGCATTCACCAGCGCAGGCGCAGGCACCTCTAAGGAGTTCTGCGAGGACATCACCAAGTATGGCGCAGTGATGATAGACAACTCTTCAGCTTTCCGTATGGACAAGGACGTGCCTTTGGTAGTTCCTGAGTGTAACGCCGAGGACGCACTGAACCGCCCACGCGGCATCATAGCCAACCCTAACTGCACAACCATCATGATGGTGGTATGTCTGCAGCCACTGGAGAAGCTCTCTCACATCAAGCGCATACACATCGCATCATACCAGTCAGCATCAGGTGCCGGCGCAGCCGCTATGGCAGAGCTGCAGCAGCAGTACAAGGAACTGGCAGAGGAGAAGCAGCCTACGGTGAACAAGTTTGCTTACCAGTTGGCTTACAACGTGATACCTCAGATAGACGTATTCCAGGACAACGGTTACACCAAGGAGGAGATGAAGATGTTTAACGAGACACAGAAGATTATGCACACTGACGCTCGTTGCTCAGCAATGTGCGTACGCATATCATCTCTCCGCGCTCACTCTGAGGCTGTATGGATTGAGACAGAGCAGCCTATCTCAGTAGAGGCAGCACAGGAGGCTCTGCGCAACGCTCCTGGCGTAACTCTCATCGACGACCCTAAGAAGGTAGGTGCAAAGGCTAACGCAGACGCTACCAAGGAGACAATGGAGGGACTGCCTTACCCAATGCCTCTCTATACCGCCGGCAAGGACGACGTATATGTAGGTCGTGTACGCAAGGATCTGGCAGACGAAAACGGTCTGACATTCTGGCTCTCAGGCGACCAGATCAAGAAGGGTGCGGCTCTCAACGCCGTGCAGATAGCCGAGTATCTTATCAAGGTGGGCAACGTGAAGTAAGTACACCTTAATATATAAGCACAAAAAAAGGCGAAGTGATTACACTTCGCCTTTTTTATTATATATGCATGCCTTACTTCAACTTGCTCTTTATCCATTCCATGTGCTGACGCTCCATCGTCTCACTGGTCCAGTGCTCGTTGATAGGAGTGATGAAAGGCTCCTTGGGGCAGTTGAGCGTGTTCCATGCGGCGTATGAGGTGGTAGGCGAACAGGTGGAGTCGTTATATCCCCAAGTCATGCGCACCGGGCACTTCACATACCTGCAGAAGTTGATGACGTCATAATAAGCCAGTGTCTTTATATTCTGTGGTGAGAGGATGCTGGAGTTCTTCCAGTTAGGATAACCGCCGGTGCGTCCCTTCTCCGCATAGCCTGCCATGTCTGTCAACGCCGGGTGGTTAGCCACACACAGTGTCACATCCTTACACAGCGCCGCGGTGATGAGTGCCAGTGCTCCACCCTGTGAGCCACCCTGCACGGCGAGGTTACGGCCGTCCCACTCTGGCAGCGACTGCAGGTATCTCATGGCTGCCACCATGCCACCATATACATGACGCATATAGTAACGGTCACGGTCGCTTATGCCGTTAATAAGGTAGCCGTTATCACGGCTTGAGAAGGCTGACTGTATATCCTTGAAGTCCTGCTCGCTCCACGTGGGGTTCATGCCGTGAATCTCGGTCTCAAAGCGTATAAAACCGTTCTCGGCATAATACTTGTGGCGCAGAGGTTCCTTGATAGTCTTCACACCAGCGCCCGGCGGACACATCACTGCTGCCAGCGAACCGGCAGAGGCGTTCTTAGGCATGGATAGATAGCCGTAGATATAGTGTTCACGGTCGGTCTTGAGCTTCACAAGCCAGCAGTCTATCTTGTCGGTGCAGTACTCCTTAGCCAGTTCACGGCTCACCTCCACGGGAGTCTGGTATTGTTTCAGTGTCTCATCCCAGAAGGACATGAAGTCCTTAGGCTCCTGAGTGTAAGGCGTTATCTTGTCAACGCTGAAGCCCACCTTCACATGGTGCTTGGTGGTGAGGCCGTCAACCGTGGCCACAAGGCGCAGGTCCTGGAACCCGGGAGTCTTACGTGTGCCCATGTTGATGGTAGCCTTACCGTTTCTCAGCACCACCTTGCCTTTCTCCGTAGCGTCAAGCATATCGGGGGCTATCTCATAGCTCACCTCCACCCCGTCAACAGCCACGCCGTACTTATACAACTGTATCTCGACCGTGGCCTTCTGCCCTGCCTCATAGAGCCAGTCGGCATGGCTTGGCGATGTCACCCACAGGAAATCAGAACGATAGGGATAATTCTCCGCGCTTGCCGTGGCAGCGCAGAACAGGAATGTAATCAATAAAGTTAACAAACGATTCATATCTATATGTAAAAGTTGGTTGAAGAGTCAAAATGTCAAGACATCAACAGATGCGCCAGATGATTACTGCTCATCCTTCTTCTTCTTTCCGAACAACCTCTTGAACAGCGAGGGCTTCTTCACCTTCTCACTGTCGGGCGTTTCGGTCTTCTTCCCCTCCATCTTCTCTTTAGTCTTCATATTCAGTTTGAACTTAGGCTTCACCCTGAAATACTGGTCCTTGTCAGTCTGGTGATATATCACTCCGCATATCACGTCAGCCAGTTTTGCCTTGGCGATGATATCTCCTGTGGCATCCACACCGTTGCTGACGATGTCAGCCGATATATCTTTGAAGCGCAGGAACTTGAACCTTGCTCCGTTTACATTCGCCTTGAGCCATCCCTGAGGCAGTCTGCCGCCATTAGGACGACCTCTCTTTGACGATATATTGAAGCTGTATGACGCTTTCGCGTTCTCTATGCTCAGTCCCTTCACGTTCATTATACTGCCGAGGTCTATCTCGTCGGTACTCATGGTGCCTGTCATGTAGTGCGTATAGCCGTTGAGCGAGAAGTTAAACGTAACGCTGCCATATATGGCGCGGAGCGTTCCTCCCACGTCAATCCTCTTGAAGAACACGCCGAGGTGGCCGTTGTATGTCACGTCGCCGAGGGCTGCCAGCTGTTTGGTCATCTTCAGTCGCACCTGCTTGGCGAAATGATTCACTATCTGTTCCTTAATGCCGTTACGCGCACTCATGTTGATATTATTGAAGTGCAGGCACAGGGCTTTCTTCTCAAGCGTGTTACACAGGTCGCCGTTACCCGACACATGCAGTCGTCCGTCAGGTGTGGAGACACGGATATTCTTAAACAGCAAGCGCTTCAGGTCGCCACCCACCCCTACGCTGAGCCTCAGCGGAGTGGTGAAGTTCTTCAATGGTATGCCAAAGGGATATGCTATATCCTTCAGTACCACGGAGGCAGTGACTGTGCAGTCGTCAATCAGTCTGAACGCCCGCAACTTGTCATGCAGCAGTTGAGCCTTTATCTCCTTTATGTTCACCTGCGTGTGTGCAAGGTTTATCTTTGTGTTAGACAGGCGCAACGTGTCCTTTATGAGATTCACGTCAGTGCGCATGTTCTTTATATCGAGGTGGCTCTCCTTCTCAAGGAACGTCAGTTTGTTGACCGTTGCAGAGAGTCCGCTGCTGTCTATCTTGTGGACATAGGCGTCAACATTCATCACAATGGTGACGTGTCCGGGGTCAAACCATCCGCGGTTAGGCTTGCCCTTGTTCTTTCGCGGCCGGTGGTTGTCATACTTATATCGCAAGGAGTCTATAGAGAGCTCTATGTCATGTATTCCCGCCGTGGCATTAGTCCGCTGCGCCTTGTTCCTTACCACCGCCTTGTCAAGATAGAGATGCATATTGGAGTGCAGCTCGTGGATCTCGGCATTCTTCAAGGTGTAGCTCTTTGCAGAGTCTTTCTCGAGGTTACAGCACAGAGTGGCAGAGAAGTCCTTGAGCTTAATGTGTGACACATCCATCTTGCCCTCAGGCTTCGGCGTGGCAGAACGTACATCCCACGACACATTGGTGCGACACACCTCTGCCACCAGCGTATCAGCCACGAAGCGGAAGCTGCTCTTCTCTTTCTTCTCCTCAGGCGTCTTGTCCTTCTTGCGCGCCCTCATCTCGTCTATCACGAACTGATAGTTGGCGGCAGTGTCAGGTCTCTCCTTATATAATACCGCCGTGGCATTGCTCATGCGGATATTACGCAGACCTATCTCACGCTGGAAGATATGTCGCAGGTCGAGCCTCGCCTGCAGTGTGTCAACACTGAGCATCTGTACTCCCTGTCTGTCATCCACCTGAAGCTTGTCTAACTCTATCTCACCCTTGAAGAGGTGGATACTGATACGCTCCACGGCGACCCTGGTATGCAGAGTCTCCTGCAACGTCTGCAGGCCCTTGTCATAGAGCCACTGCTGTCCGCTCTCAGTAGAAAGGAACAACGCAACGCCGCCTACCATCAATATCATTATCAACAGTAAGCCTAACGGTACTATCAATAGATATCTCATACAAAAGTATAGTTTTTTCCGTGATGCGCCAACACTTTCTACCTCTTTGGTTTGCTTTTGCACCACATATTGAACATATATTACTCCCTCTGCAACAAATATCTCACCCCCTATTACTGTATGGGGAAGATATAGAACTTACGTCCCGGCTTATAGTCGAGCATCCACTGGTCAAGCAGGATATGATCGTCAAGTGCCGTTATGGTCAGTGTGTGCTGACCTTTGGTGATATGCACCGGTGTCTGCCTGAGAGCCTGCTGTCTGAGCACATTGGTCTTCCAGCGCTCAGAGCGATACGGCTCCTTCAGGGAATACACCACCGGTTCACCGCCGTCAATGCTCACGCTGTATCTTATGTCGCCCTTGTCATTGGCCTGCGTGGGTATCATGGCTGTACGTATCACGGCGTTGCCGTCTCTCACTGCGTCAAACACGAACTGCAACGACGAGCCTTTTTGTATGCTCACGGCATTCATGCTGTGACCTAACATCTCCACCACCTGCACCGGACCGAACGCTCTGTCATACATGGAAGCATTACGCACCACGCATCCGTCAAGACTTGTCTTGTTTATCGGACGGCTGTGAGTGCGGCGCAAGGTTACGCTGTCCTCCACCGTGAAGTCCTGGAACACCGGCAGGTCGCGCGGATGGCTGTTCATCAGTCCACGCCACTTACCGTTAAGCATATCGTTATACTGTCTTGTCAGTGTCTTGATTTTCTCCTGTGCCTCCATGGCCGACAGGGTATCGCCCACCTGAGCCAGCAGATGCTTATGAGCCATAGCGGAGGCACATGACACAGGGTATGTGATATGTGCGAAGAACGATGCGGCAAAGCGCTCATCCTTAAAGCGCTTGTCGCTGCCAGAATTAACAAAATCAGCAACGCCCTTCTCTAACTCCTCCCACTGCTCAAGGTATCTCTCCAACTCTCCACCAAACTCAGTCTCGGAGAACTCCGTACCCTGAGGCAGGGACAGACCACGCGGATATTTCTTCTTGTCCAGTTCGGTCTGCGTCCATCCCATGAACTCAGGCTTACGCATACCACAGAGCTGATAGAAACGCTCCATCAGCGGTGCAACCACCACTGCAGCCTCATCGCCATACTGCTGTCTTATCCAGCTACGCAGATGAGCCCTGAGGGATGAAGGCGTGACGCTGTTGATATCCCATGCCATGTCCATAGCAAGGGAGAGGTCGTATGCCGCCACCTTAGGGTCATGCACGTTGACAATCCATATCTTACGGGCATTATGGTCGTATGCCTGGCGCAACTCATTATACACCAGTCCTGGCTGGGTAGTAGTAAGCCACAGATGGTCATGGGGACGGCCCCAGTATGACAGGTGGTAGTACACACCGCCGCCGCCCTTCCTGGCTTGCTGCTGAGGGCCGCTCAGGCGAGTCATGTATCCGTAGTTGTCGTCACACCACATAAGAGTGATATCATCAGGCACCCTCAGTCCCTGCTCGTAAATCTCAAGCACCTCCTTATATGGTATGAACACCTGTGGCACCTGCTCCACATTCTTATCGTAATACTTGCTTATCAGCTCGCGCTGGCAGTCGATGACGCTTTGCAAGCCGCTAAGCTTCTCTTCCTTTGTCTTCACTCCCTCCATGGAACCGTCATGTATGCCACGCATACCGATGGTGAACAGTCCCTCGCTGCCACGCATCTGTTGCAGGCGCTCGGTCCAATACTGCACTACAGACTTTCTGTTAGTGATGAAGTTATAGGCTCCCCTCTCCTTCTTGTCCCATTCTCCCACATTGTTACGCAGCAGCGGCTCGCAGTGTGACGAGCCTATCACGATGCCGCAAGAGTCTGCCATCTCCTTGTTGCCTTTTATAGCGAAGAACGCCTTTGACACCTCATGCATGGCCGGCCACATGCAGTTGGCCCTGAGCCTCAGCAACAGCTGGAAGATACGCTTGTTAGCCTTAGGACCTATAGACTTGGGGTATTTCTTTGATGGACCGCCCTCATTCATATTGTCTGCCCATATAAGGGTGGAGAAGTCTTCGTCGTTGATAAAGATGCCGCGATACTCCACGCTGGGCGACTGTAGCGTCTGGAAGGTATCGTCAAGCGTAAGGATGTCTTTCTTTTGAGGCACCACATCGCCCCACCATACCCACGGCGACACCCCAGCCATACGCGAGAGTTCAAGGAGACCGTATGCCACTCCACGACCGTTGTTACCAACTATCACTATCCTGCCGTCACGCACGCCGAGGAAGAAGGCATCCTTGTTGTCCATCAGACGGGTGGAGAGCACTCCACGCTTGTCTAACTGTGATATAGTCTTGGCGCTGGCAAGGTCCAGCTGGTATAGCTCTATCTCTCCCACACCGACACGTTTCTTGCCTTTCTGCACCTTGACAGGCTTACCCGTCACCGCTGTCATATCAGAGGAGAACATCTGCATGGCGATGTCAACCACAGGCGAATGGGAGCCGACGATATTACAGCACACGTTCTTTGTGCCGTTATACCATGTCACGGCGCTCAATGCAGAGCACACTGTCAACAGCAAGGACGTCATTAAGCAACGGGATAAATTCTTTTTCATAGTGACTTAGAGTTATAATGGGAGTGATATTAGTTTTCTTTCGTAATGTCTTGTGTAAGACCTATGGATATCCACGCATATATACCCAGCAACGCCACGAGCAATGTCTGCAGAGTGTGTACTATCAACACGAAGTAGAGCGCATCGGTATCGGCAACACCGTAGAGTATCAGCATGGTCTTCACAGCGAAATGCCATGAGCCTGCACCGTTAGGGGTAGGAACAAGCACGGCTATACTGCCCACGATGAATGTGACCATGGCACACATCATACCCAAGTGGGCCGTACCCTCAAAACAGAAGAAGGTAAGGTAATAATGCAGAAAGTATGATGCCCAGATGGCAAGGCTGTAAAACAAGAACAGCGGAATGTTGGCAACCTTACGCAATGACACCACACCGTCAACAAGCCCGTGCAGCGTGGTACGCATCTTGTCATATACAGACAGTCGCCTAAGGAAGAAATACGCACCTATCAGCGTCACTACAAGACACACCGCCACGACAAAGTAGCCGGCAGAGGAGAAACCGTACAAGAACTGCTCAAGCGCATCTATACGTGTCCCGGTGCGAGAGAAGAACGTCATGAACACCGGCATCTGTAACAGCAGCACCAGTGCCGTTATCACAAGGACGATAAGGGAATCAACAGCACGCTCTGTCACCACGGTACCCAGGGCCTTAGCGAAGTTGGTGCCGTCTTTCTTCCTTAACACAGCGCAACGCATAAACTCGCCTATCCTCGGCACTACAAGCGACGAGGCGTAAGACAAGAACACAGCATTCACGCAGGTGTTTGTACGGGGATGTTCATCCAACGGTTCGAGAGCCTGTTTCCATCTCCATGCGCGGAACATCTGTGCCAGCACACCGAAAGGCATGGACAACAACATCCACCACCAGTTCATCTCGCTGAGCAACACCTGACGCACACTATCGAAATCAAAATTACGATACATCCAGTACAGGATGGCACCGCCTAAGAATATGGGTATTATTATGTTGAGCGCCTTGCGCAGCAGCCTAAGAGTCACGATGATTTATATAACCTTTCAAGTGTTGACAGTTGTAATTAGCTAACAGAATGTCAAAGTTACAAAAAAAACTGAATATCTGCAAAAAAAGTTTGTCCTATTGATTTTTTTTCCTAACTTTGCAAGGCGATGAAACAAGTACGACCAAAGAAACACCTGGGACAACACTTCCTTACCGACCTCAGCATTGCCAAGCGTATAGCTGACACCGTTGATGCCTGTCCTGACATACCTGTACTTGAGATAGGACCTGGTATGGGCGTGATGACGCAATACCTCTATCCTAAGAGCAGGGAGTTCAAGTGTGTGGAGATAGACCGCGAGTCGGTGGCTTATCTTACTGAGACATTCCCCAAGTTACGCGGCGGCATCATCGGCGATGACTTCCTGAAGATGGACCTTAAAGAGGTGTTTGGTGGCCAGCAGTTTGTCTTGACCGGCAACTACCCCTATGACATATCATCACAGATATTCTTCAAGATGCTTGACAACAAGGAACTGATACCTTGCTGTACGGGTATGATACAGCGTGAGGTGGCACTGCGCATCGCTGCCACACCGGGCAACAAGCAGTATGGCATATTATCTGTACTCATACAGGCATGGTATGACACTGAGTATCTGTTCACGGTGGACGAGACAGTGTTCAACCCGCCGCCAAAGGTAAAGTCGGCGGTCATACGCATGACACGCAACTCACGCACCGACCTGGGATGCCAATGGGATTTGTTCCGCAGGGTGGTGAAGACAGTATTCGGCCAACGCCGCAAGATGCTGCGCGTGAGTCTGAAGCAGATGTTACCCGACTTCAAGAGTGATGACGCTTTCTTCACCAAGCGTCCAGAGCAACTGACTCATGAGGAGTTTGTATATCTTACCAACTATGTGGAAAAACACTTAAATAATACATAATACTTGAGAAAAATGAAAAAGTTATTCACATTAATCGCCTGCGTCATGCTATCAGTTGGCGCGGCTAACGCGCAACTCGGTGACATTCTCGGCAAAGTGGCATCAGCCGCCAGCAATGCCACCAGTGGCAACAGCACACTCAACACTCTGACTAATATCATCAGCAGCAAGTTAGTGCCTACCTCTCAGCAGATTCTCGGTACATGGACCTATCAGGAGCCTGCAGTGATGTTCACCAGCGACAATGCCCTGAAAAGCGCTGCAAGCAGCGTGGCTACGAAGTCCATCGAGACCAAGCTGCAGTCTTACCTCAACAAGGTAGGAATCACGAAAGGTAATCTCTCTATTACTTTCAAGGAAGACAAGACCTTCAGCGTAAACAAGAAGGGAAAGGTTATCAAGACCGGCACATACGCCATCAACGACAGCGAGATTACCCTGACATTCAAGGGACGTAAGACTCCAAGCAAGGTAACGCCACAGTTGGACAACGGTACACTGGTGATTGTGATGGATGCCACAAAGCTCAAGACATTCATGCAGAACATTGGTTCTAACGTATCACAGCTGTCAACCATCGTCAGCCTGATGAAAAGCATGGACGGCATGAAGCTCGGCATAAGACTGTCTAAGTAACCTACTGTTCTTTCTATAAGATATTTAGGAGTTAAGGAGTTAAGGAGTTAAGACATTACTGTCACTTGTTTTTATTTGCAAGTACATTTGTCTTGACTCCTTAACTTATTTTATTTCCTTACCCTATTCCACTATAATTACGCCTCCCATAGGCTGCATGGTGACCTTCACGTCGCCGTTCTTGCCGACCTTCACCGTGCGCTTTGCCGGAGTAGGCCACAACTCGCCTTTCTTCTGAGGTTCGTCGGTGTACAGGGTGACGGTCTTGCCCGCGAGCATAGGCAAACGGAGTGTGAGCGTGCGTGGCTGGCTCTCGCCGTTCAGTCCGCTGACATACCACCGTTGGTTTGTTGCCTTGCGTGCCATCACTACATACTTTGTCGGATAGCCGTCTATATACTTTGTCTCCTGCCATGTGACGGGCACGTTACGCAGGAACTCCAACTGGAAGTCCTTCAGCTCACTGAGGTTACTCTCTTGCAGGCAGATGCACTGTATCGACGTTTGGTTTATGATACTTGCAGCCATCTCAAATGTATCAGAGGTGTACCTGCGATGCCTGCTCTTATTGTCACGGCTCATATAGCGGTTCATTATTGTTCCGCCCCAGTCCATGGCAGCCACGGCGTTGCGGCAGAAAGGATGGAGTGTAAGCTCAAATCCCTCACGCTGTGCGTGATGCTCCGTGAAATACACATTCTCAGATGCGAGCACCGCCTCAGATGCCACATAGTTGGGATACATTCTCTCCCACCCTCTCGGCAAGGTGCATCCGTGGAAGATTACCTGTATGCCATGCCTGTTGGCATCGCTGAGTATATCCTCATACAGCTGCATGGTCTGCTGTTTGTCACCACCGAAGAAGTCAACCTTTATGCCTTTCACTCCAATCTTCTCCATCCATGCCATCTCACGTTCACGCGCTATGCTATTGTGCATACCTCCACGCGGTCCCTGCGGAGCGTCGTTGATATATCCGTTGCTGTTATACCACAGCATGAGGCTCACACCCTTGGAGCGTGCGTAGCGGCTCAGTTCCTCTACACGCTCACGGCCTATCTGCATGTCCCACCATCCGTCAACAAGGCAATACTCATAGCCCATCGCCGCAGCGGTGTTGATGAACGAAACCTGATCGTCATAGTTCACGGAGTTGTCCTGCCATATAAGCCATGACCATGTGTAGCGTCCGGCCTTATAAGCCTCATGGGGTTCATAGAGCGGCTTCACCACGTCGTATGCCACTGTGGTCTCGGCAACAGATGCCAATGATGCGCCTACGGTGATGATGCGCCACGGTGTGCCGCCAGGCAGCATTATAGCAGGAAAGGCTGAACCCAGTCCATGATTCTCTGTCTCGTCAGGATATGCCACGGTATAGCCTGTGCCCTCCTTATAGTCACTGAGATGCGAACCGCAGTAGTTACTGCCCACGCCGGTCTCGCTTATAAGCACCCATCCCTTATCGCCCACACGGAAGAGGCATGGGAACGTATAACCTTTTCCGAAGCGTGAGGGCTTGTTCATCACATCATCAGCCACATACTCCTCCTCATAGCTTGGCTTGGTGCTCATCCATCCGTAATGGTCACCCGTAGTCTGCGGACAGATAAACGTGGTGGTGGAGGCTGGCATATTGAACGACGTAGCCTCGCCATACACTGTGGTGCGGCGCGGCTCATCACGGAATGTGGTCTCTGCCCCGCTGAAGTCATACTTGAACGCTATATCATTGTTGCTGACCTGCATTGTGACTGTCATCACACGCTTAAACTTTGTCTGTGCCGTGAGGTCAATCTCTATCTTGTTTGCCACATAGTGATTGCCACCACACTTCGCCGTGCGGAGGGTGTATGTCTCGTCAATCGCGGAATGGCGGACATCCTTCAGCGTCAGTCCCTGAGTATAGTCGCCCATCTCTGTATTAACGCCAAGAGCTGATGACTGTATCATCTCATTGTTGTCATACGACACGGCGTATGTCAATCGGCCGTCAGTCAGCGTAAAGTCCACAGTCAAACGACCGTCAGGTGATTTTACCTGCATTGTCTCAGCCATGGCACACACTGTCATGACTGACATAATAAGTAAGGTGTAGATTTTCTGTCTCATTTTATATCTGTTAGTTAATAATCACTGTTTTACACGTACATAGTCAACGAAAGCGAAACGCTGCGCATGTTTCTCATCCTTTTCATGCTGCTCGCGCCATGTCTCCTCCCATCCTGCGTCATAGCTTGGGAAAAAGACATCAGCCTCAGCCGGTGTATCCTCTATCTCCGTAAGGCACAGTCTGTCTGCCACCTGCATAGCTTGCTCATATACCGATGCGCCACCTATTATATATATATGTTCATCATCCTGGCAATGGCTTAGAGCTTCTTCAAGCGAGGCATATACCTCACAGCCCGGCAGACTGTCAACAGTGCGTGATATCACGACATTACGGCGGTTTGGCAATGCGCCCTTGGGCAGGGAGTCAAATGTTTTCCTTCCCATTATGATGGTATTGCCCGTAGTAAGTTGCTTGAAACGCTTCAAGTCATCCGGCAACCAGTAAATCAACTTGTTCTGATAACCTATGGCCCTATTCTTCGCCACTGCTGCTATAATGCTTATATCCATATAGAAATATCTTTATTTTAGTCTGTTACTAATCTCTCCGTCTGTTATTATGTCATATATCAGCTTGCCGTCTGCCGTATATCGAGGTGTGCTACACCTGAAGAGCTTGTCAACGAGCGAGTTCAACGCTTCAGCCGACAATATCTCGCCGTATGGTGTGGCAGCTTTCTTTGCCAATGATGTGGCAAGTATGGTATGGACCTCTTCTGTGGCTGTGGTACCACACTCCGCCGCAGTGTTCACCAGATCAGTGACCAGCTGCACCGCATCAAGGCCGCCAAGACCCGACGGTATGCCCGTCACTGTATAGCTGTTGCCCCCGAGGTCTGTAACGTCAAAGCCCAGCATTCTCAGTTCCTCAAGGATACGGGGCAGGTCTGCCGCTATAGACGGGCTGAACTGCACGATATCAGGAAAGAGCACCTTCTGCGTATGAGCGCTGTGTGTCTGTATAGCCTGCATATACTGCTCAAAGAGTATTCTCTGACTGGCCCTGTTCTGGTCTATAAGCATCAGCCCCGCATCGGTAGGCATCACTATGTACTGTGCGTTGAGCTGCAGCGGTTGCGCCTCACGATGTATGGACTGCGACGGGACTTCTACTTTCTCTGTCTCGACTGCAGACTGTTGCACATCTTCTCCGAATGGCAGCATCATATCGTCATCATCCTTCTCTGGCATTGCCGGAAAGAGGTCGTCCCAACCTCTTGCCTTGCGTCCTTGGAAAGAGGACCCTGCACTTGTATTCCCCACATTCCCCGCAGAACTCTCACCCTTCCGTTCTTTATCTGATGACACGTTGAAGGGATTATACATAGGGTTAAAGTCTATCCTCGGCTCCTCAATATCCTTATTACCAAGGTTAAAGACTGGTATGTCAGGCTTACCCTCTGTATCAAAGTCCAGTGCGTTGAGTTGGAAATGTCCCACGGCATTTCTCACCGTTGACATAAGTATCTGCCATATAGCCTGCTCATTATCAAACTTTATCTCTGTCTTTACAGGATGTATATTGACATCTATGTCCTCCGGATTTACTGTGAAGTAGATAAAATAAGACACCTGCTCACCATCTGGCAGCAGTCTGTCATAGGCACTCAGCACCGCCTTATGGAAATAAGGGTGCTTCATATAGCGTCCGTTTACAAAGAAATACTGCAATGAGCCTTTCTTCTTCGCCGTCTCTGGTTTTCCTACCAGTCCCGTTATCTTACACAACGTGGTGTCGGCATCAACGGTAAGCAACTGCTGCGTTACACGCTTGCCAAACACATCGGCTATGCGCTGTGAAGTGTTGGCTGGATGCAGCATAAGCATCTCCGTACCGTTGTTATACACGCTGAACTCCACATCTGGATATACCAAGGCTATTCGTTCAAATGCCTGCATGATGTTACTCATCTCTGTGGAGTTGGACTTCAGGAACTTCCTGCGCGCCGGAATATTGAAGAAAAGGTTTTCAATCAAGAAGTTACTTCCCACCGGACATGACACCACCTCCTGGCTCACCACCTTGGAACCGGCAATGACAATGCGTGTACCCAGTTCATCCTCAGCCCTTCGTGTGACAAGGGTAACCTGAGCCACAGCTGCGATGGATGCCAATGCCTCGCCACGGAAACCCATGGTATGCAAAGCAAAGAGGTCGTTAGCCTGACGTATCTTTGACGTGGCATGACGCTCAAAACTCAGTCGGGCATCAGTGTCAGACATACCGCAACCGTCGTCTATAACCTGAATGGATGCCTTGCCGGCATCACAAACAAGAATCTTAATATGTCTCGCTCCTGCGTCAATAGCATTCTCCACTAACTCCTTGATGACTGACGCCGGGCGCTGTATCACCTCACCGGCAGCTATCTGGTTGGCTACGGAATCGGGGAGCAACTGTATGATATCCATGAAGAATTGAAAGATTGAAGAATATAAGGATTGTCTGACTTACTAACGGAAACTTATTTTCTTAATGTTACATTTTTCTCTTTGGAGGCTCACGACGTTTCTGCTCCTTCAGTTCTGTGCCTGCCGTCTTCGGTTTCCAAATGAAGATATCGTCCTTAGATAACGGTCTCATATAATCAAACCAGGCGAACGTAGGCAGCTTATGCTTTTCTGGAGGAGTCTGAGTCAACGGATAGAACGTTCCTGTGCTGGCATTCATCCATATCTTATACAACTTTCTCTCAGGAGTAAGATACATCTTCATAGTATCTGTCTCTGTATAGTTCAAGCCGATGATGGTGGTGTCGGCATCATCTATCGGATAATACACTATCTGCACATTGGACACAGCCCAGTTTTCACGCAGTTTCCCGTCAACGAAATAGGCTCGCATATCCTGACTGGCTATCTGGTTATAGTGAACGGAGTCATTCATCTGTTCCACCGACAATGCCTGTCCCAGCACCTCGGCATAACGCACTGTGGAGTCGTTCATGAACACGCGTATTTTCTCGCCAAGCAACTGATTGCCTTGGGTCCACACCACCGGGTCCTTATACATCGTCATACAGGAGTCGGCGGAGTGGAACACCAGCGAGTCACACACCGCCTGCAAGTCATTGCGGTAGGCACGCACATGGTTATAGCAATACACCTCACGCTGCACTGAGTCTGTATTTATATATAAGGTGTGTATGCGTATGGTATCGCCATGCACCCACATAGTGTCAGCCTGTGAATAGTCGGTTGCCACCGCATTGCGCGTAGCATAGCCGTCACCGGTGGTCTCATTGTATATACAATAGTCTGCCGTCAGCATATTGCGGTTAACGGTGTCACGATACACCACATTGCCATAGCCCTCGTTATCGCCTGTCTTGTCATTATGGTAAAGGCTGTCTGCCGTTATCTCACGCGCACCGTTATAGATGGTGGAGCGACCGAAAAGCTCTGAGCGCTCCGTGGCTGTGTTATAATAGCTGTCGGTAGTGTTCACACGACTTCCCTTCTGTGTTATCACCGACGGACCTGTCACATGTGCAAGCGATGTCTTCTCATCATATATAAGTGTGTCGGTGTCAATGCGCAAGCCCTTGTCATTAGTGAGCACTACATTATAATAGAACTCAGAATGGTTAGAGTCCATATAGTGCCTGCCCCAGTCAGCCGTCAGCACGTCGCCCTTGCTCGTCAGTTTGATGCCTGCAGCACCGTAAGCGTCGGCTATGCCGTACATACGGTCATAGTCAAGTGTATCACAATAGAGGCGGGAGCCACGGTGAGTCAGTATGACATTATCCCACACATGTCCCATCTCGTCATTGCCGTCATAATAGCCTCTGTCTCCCACCAGTGTCAGCGTATCACCCTGGCGCATCTTGACATGGCCGTATGCCTCAAAGGAGTTTGACGCCTCATAGTAATAGGCACTGTCACACGTAAGGTGCATACCCTTGTGCAGGAAAGACACCTTGCCCTTCACGAACTGCGCACCGGGATGGCTGCCATACATATCGTATGACAGAAGGTCGGCATGCTGCAGATACACACGGGTGTCTGTCTTGCGCGCCACGGCACGCTGACGCTTGCCCTTAGCCACCGCAAAGGCGCAAAGAACAACCATCAACGTCAATACTATAATTGCTTTTGTTTTCGTCTTTCTATCTTTTTACACTTTGTCAGGAAATACGACAAAATCCTGACACATTGTTAATATACCCTTGTTTTTTATAACGCGAGATGTTAACCACTGTTAAATACCGGACTGTCTCGTGAAAGCTATCACTTTACACTGTAAAAGCTATCGAATCAGAGTGTGAAAGCATAGCTTTTACACTCTGAAATGATAGCTTTCATTTTGTCATTTGATATGTACCTCATTTTTCAGGCTCATAGTTACCTTATCCAGCCCTCATATTCAAAGTCACAGTCCTTATATTCCTCTGGTATTCTCACATACGTGTTCTTTATCTTATCCTGCACCCACTCACGCAGTTTCTTCTCACGTGCCTTCTCCAACACTATCTCACTCATGAGGGGGAAGTCTTCTGTTATCGTGGCCTTGTGAGCTTCTGTCCTGTTGCGCAGTTTCGCCAGCACACACATTGTCCTGCCGCGATTGTCAACCATTGTGAACGGCTTGGACATCTCACCCACGCTTAACTTCTCCACCACACGTGCCACCTCGGTAGGCAGGTCCTTCATCTCAAACTTAGAAGTACGCTTGCCGTCATCCGTAGGATTAGCCATAATACCGCGGTTATTCTTTGTGTCCTTATCATCAGATATGAACGTAGCAGCCTCATCAAAGGAGAACTTACCGCTGGCGATGTCTGCCGATATGGAGTCAAGCCTGAGCATTGTCTCGTCTATAGCACTCTGTGGTACTCGCGGCTTACGCAGTATGTGTCTTACCTTTATCTTGTCACCACGCTTGTCTATCAACTGTATGATATGGAAGCCGAACTCTGACTCTACTATCTTAGATATCTTCTTAGGGTCAGTGAGGTTAAACGCCACCTGTGCGAAGTTCGGGTCAAGCATTCCCCTGCCTACATAGTCCATCTCACCACCCTGGCGGGCTGAACCGGGGTCCTCAGAATAGAGTCGTGCGAGAGTAGCAAACGACGTACGTCCTGACTGCACACGCTCGGTATAGTCACGCAACTCCTCTTTCACCTTATTTATATCCTCTATAGGTATGCGCGGATGTATAGCGAGAATCTGCACCTCTACAGTCATCGGCACAAGCGGAATACTGTCGGCAGGCAACTTACTGAAATAAGAACGCACATCTGACGGTGTCACCGTCACATTCTCCACCAGCTGCCTGCGCATACGCTGCGCCAGTTCGCGGTTCTTATACTCATCATGCAACTCTGACCTTATCTCTGTCAGGCTCTGCTTGCGATACTCCTCCAGTTTCTCCTTAGAGCCTATCATCTGTATCCAAGCGTTCAGCTGCTGTTCCACACCCTGTGCAATCTCAGCCTCTGTTACCTCTATACTGTCAATTGCTGCTTGGTTGATAAACAGTTTCTGCACTGCTATCTGCTCTGGTATGCGACAATTAGGGTCTCCACCCCAATCTACATTCTCCTGAGCCGCCTGCAGGCGCATCACCTCTATGTCTGAGCGAAGTATAGCCTCATCGCCTACCACCCATACCACCTCGTCTATATAGTTCACCGGAGCCGACTTCGTTTCCTTTGAGTCATCGGCCGCCACTGACAAGGCTGCCGCCAACAGCGGCAAGGTAGCTATGTAAGATAGTTTCTTCATTATCTCGTTTATTCCTCTTTAATCGTAGATAGCACATCCTCGTTGACCTTTACGACATAGCGTGCCTTAAGCGTCTTGAGCCATTCTGCCTCCATAGCCTCCTGATAGTCAGCTACCACAAGAGCGCGCACATCGCTCATCTCCTCCGGTGCCTTCAACAGTTTGCCATACACGGCAGTATTAGGATAGTCCTTGCGTTCCTTTATCTTAGCCGTGGCATCACCATAGATTTCACGGTCAACGATTCCGTTCATACCTTTCTTGAACACACCCTTCTCTGCACGGATACGCAAGACTGAGTCTTTATTGAATGTGTTACGAAGCAGTTCTGTCCACTCTGAGAATTTCTTGCCTTTCAGACATTTCTTAACTGCATCAACGTCTGATGCCTCACGGGTGTAATAGGCTATACCCTTGAAGCGTGGCTCTTCCCATGTATATTTTTTCTTGTTTTTCTTCCAGAAAGCCTCCAAGCCCTTCTCGTCATTAGCTGCCTTCTCCCACACCTCGCGGTTGCTTATCTCGTAAAGCAGCAAGCCGTCATGGTATTCCTGTATGAGATACTTCATCTCTTCACTGACGGCAGCAAGAGAATCTGCACGCATATCTGCAACGGCCTCGTTGGTCATGCCACGCTCTACGGCTATCTCTTCAAGACGTTTCTTCGCAAGGTCCTTGCGAAGGTTACTTCTCTCCACATACTGCATGATATTGTTTCGCAGAGAGTCGTATGGCGGCAGGGAGTAGCGGTCGTTAAGTTTTATAATATGGAAGCCCACCTCTGTCTGCACAGGCGCGCTTATCTCACCCGGCTTCATGGCCAGCACAGCATTCTCAAACTTCTCAAAGAAGCTGCCCTTTACCAGTTGTCCCATGCGACCGCCTCTTTGCGCAGTAGCCTTATCCTCACTGCACTGCTTGGCAAGAGTCTCGAAGTCTCCGCCTGCCTTCAATACACGATATATTGAGTCTATGCGTTCCTTCTGACGCTGCATAACAGCATCGTCATCATCTTGCCTTACACGCATATAAATATGGCTGACGTCATTTATACCGTCAACGCCTATCCTCTCATTTTCCGCATCATATATCTTGTGTGCCTCTGCCTCAACGTCAGCATCGTTTATCAGCGTAGGCATCACCTGCTGGTCACGATACTGCCTGAACTCTGTCTTATAAGACGTCAAGGTATCAAGGTGTGCGTCGAGCGCAGCCTCTACCTTACGCTTATAATTGGCAAACAACTCTACATACTCGCGTACTGTCTTATGGTCTATAACATCCGCGCCGTTGTTTTTCTTATAAGAATATACAAACTCTGAACGCGGCACGGCCTTGCCGTTTATTGTCATTATCACCGGGTCAGCCGTCTGCGCCTCAACAGCAACCGTTGAGGCGAGAGCAAAGATAAATGAGAGAGTCTTTTTCATTATAGCTGTTTATTTATGCGTGAGAAGCTCACGGCCATGAACAAGAAACTGTTTACTGTGGTCTGCTGTAGTTAGGAGCCTCGCTGGTTATTATCACCTCATGAGGATGACTCTCGAGCATACCGGCATTAGTGATGCGTGTGAACTTAGCGCCATGCAGAGCCTTGATGTCCTTTGCTCCGCAGTATCCCATGCCTGAGCGCAGACCGCCGACAAGCTGATATACAACCTCCTGTACGGTTCCTTTGTAAGGCACACGTCCTGCAATGCCTTCCGGCACCAGTTTCTTAGCCTCTTTCACTCCACCCTGGAAGTAACGGTCAGCAGAACCTTTCTCCATAGCCTCCAGAGAGCCCATGCCACGGTATGACTTAAACTTACGTCCGTTGTAAAGGATTGTCTCACCCGGAGCCTCCTCGGTTCCTGCCACGAGAGAACCCACCATTACAGAGTAGCCGCCGGCTGCCAACGCCTTCACCACGTCACCAGAATAACGCAGACCGCCGTCAGCGATGAGAGGCACGCCTGTACCCTCAAGTGCCTTAGCCACGTCATATACAGCCGACAACTGAGGCACGCCCACGCCTGCAACCACGCGTGTGGTACAGATAGAACCAGGGCCTATGCCCACCTACACAGCGTCTGCACCAGCCTCAACAAGTGCCTTGGCAGCCTCACCGGTAGCGATGTTGCCTACTACTATGTCAACCTCAGGGAACGCGGCCTTAGCCTCACGCACCTTCTCTATCACACCGGCAGAGTGTCCGTGAGCGGTATCAATGACAATAGCGTCAACACCAGCCTTGACGAGAGCCTCCATGCGCTGGAACGTGTCAGCAGTAACACCTACACCGGCAGCTACACGCAGACGTCCCTTAGCATCCTTACATGCCATAGGCTTATCCTTAGCCTTTGTTATATCCTTATATGTTATAAGTCCCATGAGGTGGTTATTCTCATCAACAACAGGCAGCTTCTCTATCTTGTGCTCCAACAATATGCGGCTGGCATTCTCCAAGTCAGTCTTCTGATGTGTCACGATAAGGTTCTCAGAGGTCATCACCTCGTCTATCTTACGGTTGAGGTCAGTCTGGAAACGCAGGTCACGATTTGTCACGATACCCACAAGCTTGTTATCGCTGTCCACAACAGGAATACCGCCGATATGGTACTCTGCCATTATATCAAGGGCATCCTTCACAGTCTTGCCACGCATAATGGTAACAGGATCATAAATCATACCATTCTCTGCACGCTTAACAATAGCCACCTGACGTGCCTGTTCCTCAATAGACATATTCTTGTGTATCACGCCAATACCGCCCTCACGGGCGATAGCTATTGCCATAGGAGCCTCTGTTACGGTGTCCATGGCAGCTGTTACGAATGGAATTTTCAAGTCGATGTTACGTGAGAACTTCGTACTTAACTCCACCTCGCGTGGCAGTACCTCTGAATACGCAGGAATGAGCAGTACATCGTCGAAGGTAATACCCTCCATGACTACTTTGTCTTCAATGAATGATGCCATAATATATCTTTATTTTTTAGTTGAAATTTGGGTGCAAAGTTACAAAAAAAAAATGAGACAACGGCACGGCGATACATTTTTTATGTCTATATTAATGCAATTTAACCATTAGCAGGTGTCATTATGTTGTTCATTTCGTTTTCTTTTCGTATCTTTGCACCATGATTTTTCCGTTCAATTACCTACAGACGCTAGGCGATTATCTTATTCTGATGTGGCGTGCCATAGCCATACCAGACCGTTGGCGTATGTTTATGAAGCAATATATTAAGGAGATGTCGGCACTCGGTGTTGACTCTATCGGCATTGTCCTGCTCATCTCCTTCTTTATCGGCGCCGTCATCTGCATACAGATGAAGCTGAACATACAGTCACCATGGATGCCGCGCTGGGTGAGCGGCTACACCACACGTGAGATTATGCTGCTTGAGTTCTCAAGCTCCATCATGTGTCTCATACTGGCAGGCAAGGTGGGCAGTAACATAGCATCAGAGCTGGGCACCATGAGGGTAACGCAACAAATAGATGCTCTTGACATCATGGGTGTCAACTCTGCCAACTACCTCATAGCCCCAAAGCTACTCGGACTCATAACCCTGATGCCATGTCTGGTGATTTTCGCCGACGTGATGGGCATCATCGGCGCATACGCCACTGCATACATAGGACACATACTGTCACCTGACGACCTCACGCTTGGACTGCAGCACTCCTTCAATCCTTGGTTCGTGTGGATGTCAATAATAAAGAGTGTGGTATTTGCCTTTATCATAGCCAGCGTCTCATCATACTGCGGCTACACCGTCAACGGAGGTTCCGTGGAGGTAGGTAAAGCCAGCACCTCAGCAGTGGTCAACAGCAGCATCCTGATACTTTTCGCCGATGTCTTCCTAACCCAGTTGCTGTCATGATAGAAATTAGACACTTATACAAATCATTTGAGGACAAGGATGTCCTTATTGACATAAATGCAGAATTTGCAAACGGCAAGACCAACCTCATCATAGGACAGTCTGGTTCCGGCAAGACCGTATTGATGAAGAACATTGTGGGTCTGTTCACTCCAACGAGCGGCGAGATACTGTATGACGGACGCAACTATGTGCAGATGTCCAAGCATGAAAAAGTGGAGATGCGCCGCGAGATGGGCATGATATTCCAGTCAGCAGCACTGTTCGACTCCCTCTCTGTATTGGAGAACGTGATGTTCCCACTTGATATGTTCTCTTCCATGACTCTCCGCGAACGCACACACAGGGCACAGGAGTGCCTTGACCGCGTCAACCTGACCGACGCCGGACATAAGTACCCGGGAGAGATATCAGGCGGTATGCAGAAGCGTGTGGCGATAGCAAGGGCCATCGCACTGAATCCGAAATACCTTTTCTGCGACGAGCCTAACTCCGGACTTGACCCGAAAACGAGCCTGGTAATTGATGAACTGCTGCATGGCATTACGGAAGAGTTTGGCATGACGACCATCATCAACACCCACGACATGAACTCCGTCATGGGCATAGGCGACAAGATTATCTTCATCTGCAAGGGTCGCAAGGAATGGGAAGGCGACAAAACCATGGTAATGTCGGCAACAAATAAAGACCTCAATGACCTCGTCTTCGCATCAGAGTTGTTCAAGAAGGTTAAAGAGGTGGAAATGAAAGAAAACAAATAGATATGGAAAAGACATTAGTTATATTGAAGCCCAGCTGCCTGATACGCGGTCTCGTGGGCGAAGTGACAAAGCGTTTTGAACAAAAAGGACTGCGACTGGCAGGCATGAAGATGTGCCAGCTTACTGACGAGCAGATGAGCGAGCACTATGCCCAGCACAAGGGCAAGCCTTTCTTCCAGCAGTTGAAAGATGCCATGACTGTCACCCCCGTCATAGTATGCTGCTATGAAGGCATTGACGCGGTAGAGGTGGTAAGACAGATGGCTGGCGTGACAAATGGCAGAAAGTCTGCACCGGGAACAATACGCGGAGATTTCTCCATGTCTTTCCAAGAGAACATCGTACACACCAGCGACTCAAAGGAAAACGCTGCAATTGAGCTGAACAGGTTCTTCAGCAAGGACGAAATTTTCGACTACAAAGTGCCTGCGATGAATTTTCTTTACGCATCAGACGAACTTTGATTAAACCCTAAAAGGTCTTTCTCCGTCATAGTATCGTAAAAAAGAAAAAAACTGAATTACTTTATCTTATATGACGAGAAAAATCCTTACTGCTATTGTCATGCTGACACTGTCACTGACCATGGCAATGGCGCAAGATAATGCGCAAGAACCTGAAAGTAGTCAGGCGCAAGTCGCCGCTACACCACAAGAACGGTCCATCACGGGTTTGCTGATAGACAAAGAGGAACAGGAGCCTGTCATCCAGGCCACTGTACAGTTGCTCAAGGCAGCTGACTCCTCATACGTAGCAGGTGCCGTGAGCGACCTTGACGGAGCTTTCACTTTGAAAGCCCCAGAAAACGGCAAGTACATACTCAAGATTACCAACATCGGCTATAAGACGCTTACACGTAACGTCACTATAGCCGGTGACAAGCCTTTTGCCTTTGGCAAGATAAACCTTGAGACCGATGCGGTATTGTTGAAGGAGGTAGTTGCCAACGGCGTTGCGGCAAAGGTAATAGTAAAGGAGGACACCTTTATATATAATGCCGCCGCATACCGCACGCCGGAAGGCTCCGTGATAGAGGAACTGGTGAAGCGTCTGCCAGGCGCGCAGATTGACGATGACGGCAAGATTACCATCAACGGCAAGGAGGTAAAAAAGATAAAGGTGGACGGCAAGGAGTTCATGACGGGCGACACACAGACCGCTCTGAAGAACCTGCCCACAGCCATCATCGACAAGGTGAAGGCGTATGACGAGAAGAGCGACATGGCCAAGCTCACCGGCGTTGATGACGGTGAGGAGGAAACCATCCTTGACTTCAACATCAAGAAGGGCATGAACAAAGGCATACTCGCCAACATCGACTTGTCAATAGGAACAAAGAGCCGATACGCAGAACAGGGTATGTTCGGATGGATGAAAGAGAACAGCCGCCTGTTCATATTCGGCAGCGCCAACAACACCGGCGACCGCGGTTTCTCCACCGGCGGCAGAGGCGGTTTCGGCAACCGCGGCAACGGTCTGCAAGCTAACAAGATGCTGGCAGCCAACTACAACTACGAGAAGAAAGACAAGCTCAAGGCAGACTTCTCTATACGCTGGAACCACGGCGACACCGACACATGGACAAGCCGTGCCAGCGAGAACTTCATATCAACCATAGGCTCGTTCAGCAACAGCGTATCTACAAGCTACGGCCGCTCCAACTCATGGAACTTCACAGGACGACTGGAGTGGAAGCCAGACACCATGACCACCATATCATTCCGTCCGACATTCACCACGTCATCAAACGACTCGCGCTCAAAGAGCACAAGTGCCTCATTCAACAAGGATCCATACACCACAGCCAACCCTGAAACTGGCGAGACAGCCTCAGACCCACTTGACAAGGAGTTCATGGAAGCACTCAACGATGCCCTCTACCGAGCAAGCGTAGGCTCAGGACTCGTAGCCGACTCACTGCTGATAAACCGCCGTGACAATCGCTCGCTCAACTATGGCACAAACAACAACCTGAACCTGCAGGCTGTGGCCTCACGGAAACTGTCAAGCCGCGGCAACAGTGTCACCGTGCAGGCACGTTACTCCAGCACCAACAACGACAACGAGGCTCTCTCTACGCAGTATGTGCAGTTGTACCGCCCTACGACCGAGGACTCTATCTATTACAAGAACAGATACAACCTCACACCAGGCGACAACAAGACTTTCTCACTGACAGGCACATACTCTGAGAGAATCTCAAAGTTCTCTTTCCTGCAACTGCGTTATATGTACCAGTTCAGCCACCGCACCAGCAGTCGCAGCACGTATGACTTCTTCAACAAGGATGATTACAGCCAGTTTGAGAACTTCTCAAACGTCGGCACATGGACATACCGCAACTTCCATACTTTCACAGACCCGTATGCACCTATAGACACCTACTACAGCGACTCGCTGAGCCGTTACTCCGAATACAACAACTATACACACGAGATAGAACTGACATGGCGCCGCGTGACAAATGCCTACAACCTCAATCTGGGCGTGATGTTGCAGCCACAGACGCAACACATGATTTATGACTATCTGAACAAGCACTACGACGTGGCACGCTCAGTGACAAACTTCACGCCTACGCTTGACTTCCGCTACAAGTTCAACAAGCGCAAGACACTGCGCCTGAACTACCGCGGAAGCACATCGCAGCCGTCAATGACCGACATGCTGCCTATCACCGATGACTCAGACCCGCTGAACATCTCTATGGGTAACCCTGAGTTGAAACCATCGTTTACGCAACGCTTCGAACTGCGATACAGCAACTACGTACAGGAGCACATGCGCACCATCATGGCGTTCATCAACTACTCTAACACGAGCAACAGCGTGTCAAACATGACGACATATAACGAGAGTACAGGCGGACGCACCACCAAGCCGATGAACATTGACGGCAATTGGAACATACGCAGTGCATTCATGTTTAACACTGCTCTTGACACCACCGGCGTATGGAACATGAGCAGCATGACCAACGTGTCATACCAGAACCACGCAAGCTACGTGAACTTGAACAAGAGCGCCGAGGCAACTACGAACTACACACGCTCCACCAGTCTGTCAGAACGTCTGGGTATGTCATACCGCAACACATGGCTGGAGGTGGAGCCTAACGGCAACGTGACATACACCATAACACGCAACAAGCTGCAGCCTAACGCGAACCTCAACACATGGCAGTTCCAGTATGGTGTTGACATCACTGCCACAGCACCTTGGGGCACAAGCCTCTCTACCGGCGCACACATGTCTTCACGCCGTGGCTACAGCGATGCGTCAATGAACACTAATGAGTTTATATGGAATGCTCAGATTTCACACAGCTTCCTTAGCAAGAAGAACCTCATCGTGTCACTTCAGCTCAACGATATTCTCAACCAGAAGAGCAGTTTCTCACGCAGCATCAGTGCTACGCAGCGCAGCGACACATACTATAACAGCATCAACAGCTACGCCATGCTGCACGTGATATACCGTTTCAATGCCTTCGGCGGCAAGGAAGGGCGGCAGGCCATGCGCCAGGGACGCGGCGAGGGCGGTGACCGCCCCGGAGGCGACATCCCCGGCATGGGTAACGGAGGAGGCCGTGGCAACCGTGGCGGTGGTGGCTTCGGCGGAAGTCGTGGCGGCTTCGGCGGAGGCGGAAGGTTCTAAGAGTCTATACGGGCTCTTCACTGAATTAGAATGTTTTCATAATACTTAATAATTGAGGTTAATAATAATTGAAAGGTTTAAAGATTGATTAGGTAACACTTGGTGAGTTTTGGAGAGAGAACTAAAAGAGGTAGAAGGCTTATGCCTTCTACCTCTTTTCTCTTTTATCTTATTTTCTGTTGTACGGATTTATTTTCCTGACAACATCTCGTGCATATTCTTAGCCGCATTGCGTCCGTCACCCATAGCGAGGATAACCGTTGCACCACCACGCACGATGTCGCCGCCGGCATAGATGTTAGGACGGTTAGACTGCATACCCTCGTTCACCACGATGGTATTCTTGCGGCCGAGTTCCAGTCCCTCGATGCTCTGAGGAACGAGCGGGTTAGGTGACACACCTACGGCTACCACAACCTGGTCAACATCGATAGTTACCTTCTCGCCTGTAGGTTCTGGTGAGCGACGACCTGACGCATCAGGCTCTCCGAGCTTCATCACCTCAAGCACAGCCTGCTTCACGGCACCATTCTCGTCACCTATGTATTCTGCAGGGTTATGCAGCGTGAGGAATGTTATGCCCTCCTCCTTAGCGTGCTTAACCTCCTCAAGACGTGCCGGCATCTCTGCCTCTGAACGACGATATACCAGTGTCACGTTAGCACCGAGGCGCTTTGCCGTACGGCAAGAGTCCATCGCTGTATTACCGCCACCGACTACGAGAACATTCTTACCGAGGTTCATCGGTGTATCAGTCTTTGGATTAGCCGCATCCATGAGGTTCACACGGGTAAGATACTCGTTTGATGACATAATGTTGATAAGGTTCTCTCCAGGTATATTCATGAAGTTTGGCAGACCTGCGCCCGAACCTACGAAGATACCCTTGAAGCCAGCCTTCTCGAGGTCGTCAACAGATATTGTCTTACCTACTATTACGTCAGTCTGGAAATGTACGCCCATCTTGCGGAGGTTCTCTATCTCCACGTCAACGATGGCATTTGGCAGACGGAACTCTGGTATGCCATATTTCAGCACGCCACCAATCTCATGCAGCGCCTCAAACACATATACGTCATAACCCTTCTTCACCATATCGCCAGCAAATGACAATCCGGCAGGACCAGAACCTACCACGGCAATCTTAATACCGTTGGCTGGTGCTATCTCTGGCAGAGACATCTGACCAGACAGACGCTCGTAGTCTGCAGCGAAACGCTCCAGGTAACCGATAGCCACAGCAGGCTCATTCATCTTCAGGTGAATACACTTGCTCTCACACTGCTTCTCCTGTGGGCAGACACGACCACACACTGCCGGCAACGCAGAAGTATTTTTCAGCACCTTAGCTGCAGCGAGGAACTGTCCGCGCTCTATATTCTTAATGAATGAAGGGATATTGATGTTAACAGGACATCCTTCCACACAAGAAGGCTTGCCACAGTCAAGACAACGCTTAGCCTCTGTCAGTGCCATCTCCTTTGTCAGACCCTTGTTAACCTCCTCCGTGCGTGTTGTGGCACGATAGACAGGGTCAAGCTCTGGCATTATGACACGTGGTATGGCTGTGCGCTCCTTTGGTTTCATTGCCTTGCGCAACTCATCACGCCAAGGGGCGTTACGGTCTGTAAGCACCTCTATAGAGTCATCAACCGGAGCGGCGTCAGCAGCCTCTACATTCTTTCCTCCCTCATTATTCTTTGCCTCTACATCTGCATACACATGGTCTGCATAATGCTGCATCTCCTCCTGCTCGGCCTTCTTGAACGTGCCCATGCGCTTGAACATCTCGTCCCAGTCAACGAGCGCACCGTCAAACTCAGGACCATCAATGCAGACGAACTTTGTCTTGCCACCTATAGTCAGTCGGCAAGCGCCACACATACCTGTGCCGTCAACCATGATAGTATTGAGCGATACATCTGTAGAGATACCATACTTCTGTGTGGTGAGGCATGAGAACTTCATCATTATCGGAGGACCTATAGCAAAGGCCTTATCAATATGCTCCTGCTCGGCAAACTTCTCTATGCCGATAGTAACAACACCCTTCTCGCCCTTTGAACCGTCATCGGTCATGATGATAAGCTCGTCAGATGATGCGCGCAGCTCGTCTTCAAGGATTACAAGTTCTGCTGTACGTCCTGCCAACACCGTCAGCACACGGTTACCGGCTGCCTTCAATCCACGGACGATAGGCAACATAGGTGCAGCACCTACACCGCCACAAGCACATATAACAGTACCGAACTTCTCAATGTGTGTAGGATTACCCAGCGGACCAACCACGTCGGCCACCTCGTCGCCAACCTCCTTGTTACAGAGTTTAGTTGATGACAGTCCCACCTCTTGTATTACCAGTGTGATGGTGCCACGCTCCACATCGCTGTCAGCAATGGTCAGCGGCATACGCTCACTGTGCTTATCTACGCGGACAATCACGAAGTTGCCCGGCTTGCGACTCTTGGCTATCAGCGGAGCCTCAATCTCAAAGAGAAACACTTTCTCCGAGAATTGCTTTTTGGTTACTATCTTATACATAATGTTTTTGTTATTCGTTTGACTAACAAAATTAACAATAAATTTTCAAACCGACAAATTATTACGTTACTTTTCCCATTTATCACGAAAAACATTTTGACAGAAAACAAACCACAACGCTGACATTTTGCTTATTTTCCCGCTGAAAAAGTAACGCTATTTGCAAATAACCATCATTAATATCTGTAACCTCTGAAGCCGCGCCTTCCATTTTGTTACTCGTTACACATCTGGAATTTCATCTTCCTCAGCGTTTGTTGTCATACGTTTTTTTCTACCACTTTTATCTACCGAACTACAGTATTTCTTCCCCCTCGAAAAAAAGGCGAATGACGATTTTGTCCTATTCACGCCTTCTTCTTAACGCCTCATGCTTTCGATATTTGAAAATCATTTCCTGCTGGTCGCATACAGCGAAATCTACGGAGGGTTGTAACTACCTGATAATCAGTGGCAGGTTCTGAAAAAGCATAAAAAAACGATGTTTTTCACCCTGTAAAAGCTATGCTTTCACGGTGTAAAAGCTATCGAATGACATTGTAAAAGCTATGCTTTCTCATAGTAAAAGCTATGCTTTCACGAAAAAGAGGGTACGAAATCATTGATTTTCGCACCCTTTTTCCATTTTTAAGGCTTCGTTTTCTCCTATTTTGCGTTTTTTTGTTGACATGATTTTAATCAAGCAATGACAAAAATGTCCTATTCTATGTAGTTTGTTCGCTCTACGGATTTTGGGATTTTGGGATTGATATCCTTTCGCCTTTCTGTAACAATAATCCTTAAATCCTTGAATCCCTAGAATAAATTTCCAGCGACAGATTTATCTGCGGATTTTAGGATTTTAGGATTTTTGCGTCTGTCTGCGCCTTGATACAGACTTTATCCTTAAATCCTGTAATCCTTAGAGTAAAAAAAGTCATCGTAATAATTTCCAAAAGAGCTGAAAAAATCCTCGTAATCAGAGCAATCCGTGGTCGTGATTATTTTTTAGAAACGAATTATCCTAATTTATTTTAATTATTTTAATTCAAGTAATCTGTGTAATCCATCTTAATCCGTTGTCCCAAAAGATAATCCCTGTAATCAGAGCAATCTGTGTAATCCGTCTCAATCCGTTGTCCCAAAAGATAATCCCTGTAATCAGAGTAATCTGTGTAATCCGTCTTAATCCGTTGTCCCAAAAGATAATCCTCGTAATCAGAGTAATCTGTGGTCGTTATCACTCTACCAACCACTTGTCTATGGTGCGCGTTTCCTTGGAGAAGTTCACTCCTACTATATATGTATGCTTAGCCCCTCCCTGGTTCTCTCTGGTAGCAAGAGAGTCGGCAAAGAACTGCAACTGGTAGTTCTTGTCTTTTATCTGTTGCAAGGCTTCCTCGGCAGTGCCGTCGAGCTTGAACTCCATGATGTAGCGGTACTGCGGGGTCTCTAACAGCAGGTCGATGCGGCCGTCAGAGGTATGGTACTCCGTCTGTGAGTAGAAGCCCATCATCTTGAACACCACCCACATCATGTTCTGGAAGTGGTTCTCCTTGTCGCCCTTCACGCTGTCGTAGGGTGCACTGGCGAAGAGTGACTTCAGGCGGCTGAGGAATTGCTCTATGTTACCTGCCCTGACATCTGACGTGAATTTCTCTATGTCAAAGACTGAGCGTTGCTCACGGTTGTCAAGGTAGAACGGCGCAAGGTATTTTATGAAGCCTTCCTCCACCTCCTCATTAGGGAAGCCGAGGATGTATTTCCCGAACTCTGACTTATATCCTTTTATTGTCAGATAGCCGCTCTGGTATATCACGGGGATGGGGTTGGTGGACTCTGCGTCTATGCTGTTCAGAACGTCCGCTGTGACCTCTGACTTTGACATATCCTCAAGGTTATAGTGATGACGGCGCAACAGCTCAACAAGGTACGTGGGCGTGCCGGTCTCAAACCAATAGCTGCCGAACTCTCTGTTCTTGAACGTATTCAGCACGCTGAAAGGGTTATACATTCCCTTTGCTTTCTGGTGGAAGTGGTAGCCGTCATACATACGGCGCAGCCTGGCTATGCACTCTTCACGCGTCATGTCGTTCTCTTCTGCCAGATGGTCTATCTCCGTGTCAAAGTATGACAGCAGTTCTTCGTCTGATATTCCGCAGATGTCGTAGTACTGTCTGAGCAACGATATGTCCTCAAGGTTGTTGAGGTCGCTGAACACGCTGACCTTGCCGAACTTAGTCACTCCCGTCAGCATGGCGAACCTGATGCAGCCGTCCATGGACTTCAACGCGCCGTAGAAGCCTTTCAGCGTGCCGCGATACTCATCTTGCAGTTCCTTGTTGCCTATGGCCTGCAGCATCGGCTTGTCGTACTCGTCAACGAGGATTACCACGCGCTGGCCGGTCTTTTCACAGGCACGTCTTATTATGCCCTCAAAGCGTGTGCCGAAACTTTTCTCCCACTCTGCCCTGCCATATTTCTCTTCCTCTATGGACAGGAAGGTGTTTATCTTGTTCTCAAGTGCCTCCTTCGTAGAAAACTTCTCCGTGTTCAGATCAAGGTGCAGCACGGGATGCACAGCCCAGTCCCAGTCCTCCTTCTGGTCTATCGCCAAGCCCTTGAACAGTTCGCGCTTGCCGAGGAACAGTGCCTTGATCGTGGAGAGAAGCAGCGACTTGCCGAAGCGGCGCGGACGGGACAGGAAATAGTACGACCCCTCTGAGACGAGGCGATAAACCTGTTCCGTCTTGTCTATGTAGAGATAACCGCCGGTGCGGATTTTCTCAAAGTCTTGTATGCCGATAGGAAGTTTCATATTGCAAAGTTACACTTTTTCCGTGAAACAACTGCGTTTTCCCCCACAAAAAAACTTAATAGAATGAAAAAAGCGGTGCCAGTAGTTTTTCTCACATCGCCACCACCCCTATCTGGTTAAGGAATGTCAGCGCTATGCCTACAGGGCACACGAACCTCACGAGGAAGTAAAACACGCTGACAGCCCACGGCATCCACTTATACTGTCCGTAAGACTCCAGCTGCCTTACAACCGCCTCACGCGGCATCACCCAGCCCACGACAAGCGATGTCAGGAATGCTCCCGTAGGTAACAGAATGTTTGACGTAAGCGCGTCGAAGTTACTAAACAG